>ERZ1292630.1607-Hain-H41-02um-R3-1607-length-21913-cov-4_pt1 | contig 21913 bp, 20 predicted proteins | sample MGYA00564408_ERZ1292630 | MGnify/ENA primary metagenome ERZ1292630 (study PRJEB36523, sample SAMEA6512641) | groundwater metagenome | collected 2019-01-08 | study: AquaDiva: Metagenomics assemblies of 32 groundwater samples
CGCGTTCCCGGCGAAGAGCGTGGCGCGCGAGCCGGTGGTCTGCCCGCAGCCGAGCGCGAACGTGCTGTCGACCTTCGGACGGAACAGGCGCGCCTTGAGCCCGGTGATCTCAGCCGCGAACTGCTGGCAGATGGTGAGCAGGCCCTGACCCATCTCGGTGTAGCCGTTGTAGAGCGAGATGGTCCCGTCCTTCTCCACCACCAGCCGGCAGCGCCCCCACTCGGGCACGCCGTTGCCGATGCCGGAGTTCTTCACCCCGCACCCGATGCCCACGGCCTTGCCCGCGCGCTTCGCCTCGTAGAACACGTCCTTCACGGCCTCGAGCGTGCGGCGAATACCCACCGACTTCTCCAGCACCTGCCCGGTGGAGAAGAGGTCGCCCCCCGAGAGCAGGTTGCGATCGCGCACCTCGTAGCCGTCGAGCCCCACCTTCTTCGCCAGCCGGTCCAGGCAGCCTTCGACGGCGAAGGACGCCTGGTTGGCGCCGAACCCGCGCATCGCGCCGCAGGGCGGGTTGTTCGTGTACGCGGCCACTGCTTCCACGTCGACGTGTGGCACCTTGTACGGACCGCACGAGTGGCCCGCGGCGCGCTCGAGCACCTTGCCGCCCACCGACGCGTACGCGCCCGAGTCTCCCGACAGCCGCGCCTTGAGGGCGGTGAGCTTCCCGTCGGCGTCGCAGCCCACCGCGTACTCGAGCCGAATGGGGTGACGCTTGGGGTGCATGCGCACCGACTCCGCGCGCGTCAGCCTCACCCGCACCGGCCGCTTCGTGAGGAAGCAGAGGATCGACGCGTGCGCCTGGATCGACATGTCCTCCTTGCCGCCGAAGGCGCCGCCGTTGGGCACCAGCTCCACGCCGACCTGGTCGATCTCGAGCCCGAGGAAGGCGGCCACCTGGCGTTGATCATCGAAGACGCCCTGGCCCTGCGAGTACAGCTTGAGGCCATTCGCCGTCGGCTCTGCGAGCGCGCATTCCGGCTCGAGGAAGAGGTGCTCGATGCGCTGGGTCTGAAAGGTCTCGCGCACCACGTGCGCGCTCCTCGCCAGCACCGCGTCCACGTCGTCGCCGCGCTTGATGACGGAGCGGCTGAGCACGTTGTCGTGCGTGGGGTTGACGCGCGGCGCGCCGGGCGCGAGCGACTGCTCGGGTGAGAGCACGGGCGTGAGCACCTCGTACTCGACCTTCACCAGCTCGGCGGCCCTGCGCGCGGTCGCCTCGTCGTCAGCGGCGATCGCCGCGAGCACGTCACCGACGTAGCGCACCTCTTCCCCCACCGCGACGAAGCCCGGCCAGTCTGCGTAGAGGATGCCGTACCAGCGCTTGCCCGGAACGTCGGCCGCGGTCGCGACGCAATGCACGCCGGGCAGGGCCTTCGCGGCCGACACGTCGATCGCCTTCACCAGCGCGCGCGGGTGCTGCGAGTACACCACCGCGCCGTGCAGCAGGCCCGGGCGGGTGAGGTCGGCCACGTAGGCGCGGTCGCCCAGCACGGTCTCGAGGCCCTGGTAGCGCGGCAACGAGTCGCCCACGCCCCCGTCCTCCAGCAGCGCAGGCATCGTCTCGCCCGACCGCGCGCGCGCGTAGAGGTCGACCGCGTCGATGACCTTCACGTAGCCGGTGCAGCGGCAGAGGTGGCCGTCGAGCGCGGTGGCGATCTCCGGGCGGGTGGGCTTCGGGTGGTGGTCCACCAGGTGCTTCGCCTTGAGCGCGATGCCGGGAATGCAGAAGCCGCACTGGATTCCGCCGGCCGACACGAACGCGTGGGAGAGCAGGTCGCGCTCGGACTGCGCCACGCCCTCGAGCGTGACGATCTTCTTCCCGTCGCACTTCTCCGCGGCGATGGCGCAGGTCGTCTTCGCCTGGCCGTCGATGAGCGCGAGGCAGCAGCCGCACTGGCCCTGCGGCGCGCAGCCGTCCTTGAGGGAGCGGATGCCGCAGCGCTCCCGCAGCGCTTCGAGCAGCGTCTCGCCGGGCGCGACATCCAACCGCTTCGGTACGCCGTTCACGGTCAGGTTGATGAGGGGCATGCGGTGAAAACCGTAGCCCGATTCACGCCCTGCTTCCGGCGGACCTCGAGGCGCAGCTATTCGCTCTCATCAGGTCCTGAAGCGAAGCCGTAGCCAGTCGCCCGATTCGATCAGGTCTCCGTCGCGCAGCGGGTGCCAGCTCGAGGTGGGCTTCCGGCCGTTGAGCTTCAGCTCCACGCGCCAGTCGTCGGGGTTCACGTGGAACAGGCTCCAGCCGTTCTCCCAGTAGATGGCCCCGACGTGCACGCGAGGTGGCGCATACAGCTGAATGCGCTCGCCCTCTTGCAGCCGGCGGGTGGCTGGCTCCAGGCCCCGCTCGACCTCGAGGAACGCCTCGGTGCGCTGCACCACGTACGGACCGGGCGGCAGGCGCGGCGCGTGCTCCGGGCGGACCAACGCGGCGAGGGTGGGCTCGGTGGGCACGAAGAGGGGACCCAGCACGAGGTGCTCGAGCGCGGGGAGCGGCGCGTCTTCCAACACCCGCTGCACCTGGGCCAGCACCGCGGGCAGCCCGCCCTCCCGCTCTCTCGACGCGAACGAGCGCAGCTCCACCTCGAGGGTGCGAAGGAAGCGCGCCACCGGCAGCTCGAGCAGCCAGGTGAGCAGCTCGTCGGCCTGCACCGCGCCCCACGAGCGCAGCACGGCTGAGCGGATGAAGCCGTGGCTCCACTCGAGCGTGAGCACGGCGTGCTCGGTCACCAGCGGCTCGAGGGGTCCGAGGAATTCCGAGTCGTTGGGGCGCAGCCCGCGGATGCGCTCGCCGAGCGGGTCGCCCACGCTCAGCAGCCAGTCTGCGTAGACCTGCCAGCACGCGTCGTCGTCGGGCGTGGCGATGATCGCGGCCTCGAGGCCCGGGTCGCGGTGCTCGGGTACGTCGAGCGCGAGGAAGCGCAACGTGACGTCGCCCCAGGTGATCAGGTCTCCGTGCTTCAGCACCGCACGATGAACGGGGGCGTCGTTGATCATCGCGACCGCCTCGCGGCCGACGGCGGTGAGCTGAACACCCTCGGGGCAGCGCCACACCCGCGCGTAGCCGCCGCCCACCGCGCTGTAGTTCGTGGTCACGCGGGGAAACGGCGAGGCCAGCTCGAGGTGGCCCTGCAGTGCGATGCGCGCAGGGGGAACTCCGACGCCTTCGACCCAGCCGGAGACAAGCTCGAGGAAGTAGGCGCGGCGAGACACCTTGAGAGCGTATTCCGGCGTGCTCCCGTCGCGCCGCCGATTCCGGGACGTTTGCGCAGAGGTCCCGTGCACGACCCGCGTTCTGCGAAGTGGATCTGCCTCGAAGGAACGTGGGGTTGATGGTTGGGTTCCGGCGCCAGTGCGGGCCGGCCCCTCGACTGCGGGCCCTTCGTGAGCTTGCTGCACGCGGCTTCGGCCAGGTCGATGTCAGACCCTCGTGCGAAGACTGCGATCATGAGCATCTGGATTGCGGTGAAGCAGGCGTTGATGGTGCTGGACGCGGTCGAGCGCACCTGGGGCCGCGAGGTCGGTCTCGACGGCTCGCAGGTGATGATCTTCCTCCTGCTCTCGAGGATGCCGGGGCGATCTGCCAGCGACCTCGCGGTCTCCTCAGGGCGGCAGCGTCAGCATGTGTGGCGATCCATGAGGGCGCTGAAGAAGCGCGGTCTCGTTCACGCCGTGCGCGCCTCCGAGCGTGGCACCGAAGGATGGTCCCTCTCGCCTCATGGCGTCACGCTCGCCCGTGCGTTGGAGCTGCGTCTTGCAGCCTGGGAGGGCCTGATGGGGAAGTTCGTCGACCTCGACGAGGTCTTTCGCTCTCTCCAGCACATGGTCCAGACCGTGGTGAACCGACCGTCGGCGAAGGGATGGCGGCGCGGACTCCTCCAGCCGGAGGAATCGTGGAAGGACCCGGAATGGGACGCGCACCTCGAGTCGGCTGCCGTAGCGCCTGCGTCGGGCCGCAAGGTGAGGACCGCCGAGGACTACGCACGAATCGATGCGGTGTGGAACAAGGTCTGGAACTCCTGAACGGCAGGCCGGGCGAGAGGGTCGGGAGACGTAGCCAAAGATGACGTTGCGAGCGGGACGTCATCTTTGGCTACGTTTCGCGGCGCGCTCTCACGGCCACCAGCTCATCGCTGAGTGCACCCGCGCATCCAGGCGCTCGGGCCGAGAGGCCTGCTCGTCCAGCCGCCGGGCAGGAACCCATTCGCCACCACGCCCCTGGGCCACTGGAGCAGAACGCAGACCAACTCGGGCGAGCGAGAGAGTAGATCGACCCGATGCGTCTCCTGGTGACCGGTGCGTTCGTGTTGCTGCTCTCGAATTGCTCCACGCCCGCGCCCCGCTGCGACCCTCAGAGCTGCGCTGGGTGCTGCGACCTGGGTCAGTGCGTGGTCGGAAACACACTCTCGCAGTGCGGCTCGCTCGGCGTGACGTGCGAGGCGTGCCGTTCGTCCGAGGTGTGCTCGCTCGGCCAATGCGTCCTCGCGACCGGCGGCGGAGGTGGCGGCTCAGTGGGAGGAGGAGGCGGCGCGACGGGAGGCGGTGCCGCGACGGGAGGAGGGAGCGCGACAGGAGGAGGCGGCGCGACAGGAGGAGGCGGCGCGACGGGAGGAGGCGGCGGGACGGGAGGAGGAAGCGCAACGGGAGGCGGACCGGGTGACGGCGGCACCGATGCGGGAACGGGCTGCACGAGCGACTTCACCTGCGACGCGGGGCTGATCTGTGAATCCGGTGCCTGCCTCGCCGGCCAGGCCTGCACCGCGGACTTCAACTGCCAGTCCCTCGACTCGCAGGATCGCTGCTACCGCTTCGGCCGCCAGTGCACCTGCGACACCGCCTGCCGCGTACGCAAGGCCCCGTGCGACGAGTGCACGAGCGACCTCGAGTGCGGCACCGACGTGGTCATCTTCGGGCCGCCCGACGGCCAGGGCGCCGGCCGCTGCAAGACGTTGCCGAACGACACGAGCGGCAGGAAGTACTGCAGCTACCAGCGCGTCGGCACCTGCGCCTGCGGCACGATCGACGACGGCACCGGCTTCTGCCGCCCGCAGTCGAACAGCTGCGCGCAGGTCAGCTGCAACGCCGATCGCGACTGCCCCAGCAACCGCGTCTGCCTGAACGCTGACGCAGGGACCTGCGCCGGCCTGTGCGTGAATTGTTCGGGCACGAACGCGACGCCGGTGCCGCGGCTCACCGCCTGCACACCCGCGCAGCTCGCGGCTGACCCCGACTGCGCGCTCGGCAACACCACCTCCTTCGCCGTCAACCTCTCGGCGATCAACCCCAACGAGGTCACCCTCTCGGGCGTCACCTCGACCGATGATCTCCGCGTGGCCGAGTATCGCTTCACCCTGCTCCCGCCCCTTCCGGGGGGCGCCACCACCGCCGCGCTCGCCAACCACGGCGTACGGATGCGCACGAACAAGACGGTCCTCGCGATCCCCGGGACGTCGACTGGCGTCTACCGGGTGGGCCTGGAGGTCTGGGATGACTGCGGTCAGAAGTCCGGCATCACGGCGGTGATCACCGTCAACGTCTCGCCCTGAAGGTCGCGCGAGAATTTTTCGCCAGCCTTCACCGAGCGCGCCGAATCTGCGTTTCCTGGGCCTGAGCAACGGGCAACCGCGCGCCACGCCTTGGGTCTGCGCCCGTGCCGTGGCGCACTCCTTGAACTGGGGTGCTCTTGCCGTTGCGCGTTCCGCCCCGGCAAGGGACCCCGTGGACCTTCACCACACAGGCCGGCGCATCGCCGTGCAAGGCACCGTGCAGGGCGTCGGCTTCCGCCCCTGGGTCTACAAGCTCGCGCTCGAGCTGCAGCTGTCCGGCACGGTGAAGAACGGGCCCGAGGGCGTCACCATCGACGTGTTCGGTACGTCCTCGGGGCTCGACCAATTGCTGCACCGCATGGAGACCGAGCTGCCGCCCGCCGCGCGCATCGAGCGCCTCGCGTGGGAGCCGCTCGCCACCGCGGCCCCTCAGGGTTTCCAGATCCTCAAGAGCGACAGCACCGGCGCGGCGCGCCCCAGCATCCCCGCGGACCTCGCCATGTGCGACGCCTGCCGCGACGAGATCAACGACCCGGCGGCGCGGCGCTTTCACTACCCCTTCACCAACTGCACGCACTGCGGCCCGCGCTTCAGCATCGCCACCTCGATCCCCTACGACCGCCCTCGCACCACGCTCGCTGGCTTCCCCCTCTGCGTCGACTGCCAGGCCGAGTACGACGACCCGCGCGATCGCCGCTTCCACGCGCAGCCCATCGCCTGTCCGGCGTGTGGACCGCGGCTCTCGTGGCTCGACGCGCGCGGTGTCCGGGTGGAGGTCGGTGAGCCGCTCGAGGCCGCGGCCTCCCTGCTCGAGTCGGGCGGCATCGTCGCGCTGCGCGGGCTGGGCGGCTTTCACCTCGCCTGCGACGCCACCAGCGACGCGGTGGTGCGCGAGCTGCGCCGGCGCAAGCACCGCGACGAGAAGCCGCTGGCGGTGATGGTGCCTGACCTGGTCGCGGCCAACGAGCTCGCGCACCTCGACTCCGCCGAGCTCGCGCTGCTCGCCTCTCCGGCCCGGCCCATCGTGCTCGTCACCTCGCGGCAGCCGGGGTCGCTCGCGCCCTCCATCGCGCCGGGCAGCAGGCAGCTGGGGCTCTTTCTCCCCTACACGCCGCTGCACGAGCTGCTGCTGGCCAGCGTGAAGCGGCCGCTGGTGATGACCTCGGGCAACCTGTCCGACGAGCCGATGGCGGTGGACAACGACGAGGCGGTCTCGCGGCTGCGGGGCATCGCTGACGCCTTCCTCGTGCACGACCGGCCCATCGCCACCCGCACCGACGACTCGGTGGCGCGCGTGGTGAGCGGCGTGCCCATGCTGCTGCGCCGTGCCCGGGGCTTCGTGCCGCAGTCCCTGCCTGCGCTGCACGCGTTCTCCGAGCCCGTGCTCGCGGTGGGCGGCCAGCTCAAGAACACCTTCTGCATCGGCGCCCGCTCGCTGCTCACGCTCGGCCCCCACGTGGGAGACCTCGACGACCTGTCCACCTTCCACGGCTTCGAGGCGATGGTGGACCGGCTCGAGCGCTTCCTCGACGTGAAGCCCGAGGTGCTCGTTCACGACCTCCACCCCGATTACCAGTCGACGCGCTACGCGAAGGAACGCGCGTCCCGCCTCTGCATCGGCGTGCAGCATCACCATGCGCACGTGGTGGCGGTGATGGCAGAGCACGGGCTCGAGGGCCCGGTGCTCGGCGTGGCCTTCGACGGCACCGGCTTCGGCACCGACGGCGCGGCGTGGGGCGGCGAGTTCCTCTTCGCGGACCAGCTCGACTTCGAGCGCCTCGCCACGCTGCGCGCGATGCCCCTGGTCGGTGGAGAGCGCGCGATTCGCGAGGCGTGGCGGGTGACGCTCGCCGTGCTCGACGACGCCTTCGAGGGCGCGCCCCCGCTCGACCGCCTGCCGCTCTTCGCGCAGCTCGCGCAGCGTGACGTGCTCAACGTGCGGCAGTTGCTGCGCACGGGCTTCCAGGTGACCCCCGCGCACGGGGTGGGCCGCGCGTTCGATGCCGCGGCAGCGCTGGTGCTGGCGCGGCCGCGGGCGAACTACGAAGCGCAGCTCGCGATGGCGCTGGAGCAGACTGCCGAGGGCGAGGTCGAGCCCTGGCCGTTCGAGCCCTGGCCGTTCGAGCTGACCCGCAGCGCCCCGTGGCAGCTCGACCTGCGGCCCATGTGGCGCGCGATGGTGGAAGAGCTGCTCGGTGGAATTCCTGCACCGGTGCTGGCGGCGCGCTTCCACGCGACGCTCGGGGCAGGCACGGCCGCGATGGTGCGCGCGCTGCTCGAGCGCGAGGGCGTGTACCCGGTGGTGTTGTCGGGTGGCTGTTTCGCCAACGCGCGGCTCGCGCGCGAGGTGGTGCGCCGCCTCGAAGGTCTTCAGGTCTACCTGCCTCGTCGCGTGCCGCCGGGAGATGGCGGGCTCGCGCTGGGGCAGGCCGTCATCGCCGCGGCCCGGCTCGCGGAAGGAGTGCGCTGATGTGCCTCGGAGCTCCAGGGAAGATCGTCTCGATCGACGGCCTCGTGGCCACGGTGGACTTCTTCGGCGTGCAGAAGGCGGTGAACCTGCACATCGTCGACGAGCCGGTGGAGGTGGGTGACTACATCCTCAACCACGTCGGCTACGCGATCCGGAAGATCCCCGCGGACGAGATCGAGGGCACCATCGCGATGTACCGCGAGCTGCTCGATGGACCACCCGGCGACCTGATGCGGGAGGACGTCGAAGGGGAGCAGGGAGCCCGTTCACCCCGAGCGGAGTCGAGGGGCCGATGAACGCCACTTCCCAGCTCAAGTTCCGCGACCCGGTGCTCGGCCGCGCCCTGGGCGACAAGCTCAACTCAGTGGTCGCGGAGCTCGGCCGTTCACCCGTCTCGGTGATGCACGTGTGCGGAAGCCACGAGCAGGCCATCGCCCGCTTCGGCCTCCGCAGCGCGTTCCCGCGGGAGCTCGACGTGGTGATGGGCCCCGGCTGTCCCGTCTGCATCACCGACGTGCCCGAGGTGGACGAGGGCGTGGCGCTCGCGCTGCAGGGCGTGCGGGTGTGCACCTACGGCGACATGTTGCGCGTGCCGGGCACGGTGAAGTCGCTGGCCGACGTGCGCGGTGACGGCGCCCGCATCGAGGTGGTCTACGGTATCGACCAGGCGATTGCCCTGGCGCGTGAAACCACCGAGGAGGTCGTCTTCTTCGCCACCGGGTTCGAGACCACCGCCGTGGCTACCGCGGCCGCGCTGCTGGCGGGCGTGCCGAAGAACTTCTCGGTGCTCTCCGCGCACAAGTACATCCCCCCGGTGATGGAGATCGTCGCCGAGATGCCGGGCACCCGCATCGAGGGCTTCCTCGCCGCGGGCCACGCGGCCGTCATCACCGGCTCGGGCGTCTTCGAGGACTTCGTGAAGGCGCACCGCATTCCCGTGGTGGTGGCGGGCTTCGAGCCGCTCGACATCCTCGCCGCGCTGGTGCGCCTGGTGGAGCTGGTGCGCGATCGCACCCCCGAGGTCGTGAACATGTTCCCCCGCTGCGTCAGCCGCGAAGGCAACCGGGTGGCGCAGGAGCAGCTGTGGAAGGTCTTCACCCCGGTGGGCGGGCGCTGGCGCGGCATCGCGCACGTGCCCAACGGCAACCTGCGCCTCAAGGAGGAGTGGTCGGCCTTCGACGCGCGCCGCCGCTTCACCATCGACGTGTCGCGCCTGTGGGACTACGCGCCGCCGAAGCTGCTCGGGCAGTGCATCTGCGGGGAGATCATGTCGGGCAGCCGCGGCCCGAAGGACTGTCCGTTGTTCGGCAAGGAGTGCGTGCCCGAGAACCCGGTGGGCGCGTGCATGGTGTCTACCGAGGGCACCTGCCGCATCTGGCACCAGTACGGTGGGCACCTCGATTTGCGGGGCGTGTCATGAATCCCATTCCCAGCCTCCACAAGCGCGACCTTCAGATAGCGATGCGGCACGGCGGTGGTGGCCGCGCCATGCGCATGCTCATCGAAGAGGTCTTCATGCGCGGGGCCTCGGACCTTCCGGTCGACGGCGTGGGCCTGGCCGCGATGGACGACGGCGCGGCGCTTCGCATCGGAGACCAGTACCTCATCGTCACCACCGACTCGCACGTCATCCACCCGCTGTTCTTCCCGGGGGGCGACATCGGCCGCTTGAGCATCGCGGGCACGGTGAACGACCTGGCGATGATGGGCGCGACGAAGCTGCTCGGGCTCACCTGCGCGGTCATCCTGGAAGAGGGCCTGTCGCGCGAGGTGCTGGAGCGGGTGCAGGCGTCGATGCAGGCGACCTGCCGCGAGGTGGGCGTGCCCATCGTCACCGGCGACACCAAGGTGATGGGGAAGGGTGAGCTCGACGCGCTGGTGATCAACACCACCGGCGTGGCGCTCACCTCGAGGGTGGTGCGCGACAACGGGCTGCGCGTGGGCGATCGGGTCATCGTCACCGGCACGGTGGGAGATCACGGCCTCGCGGTGATGGCCACGCGCAACAAGCTGCAGCTCGCCGGGGAGCTGAAGTCTGACGTCGCGCCGCTCTTCGACCTGGTGCAGCGGGTGCTGGCCGTCGGTGGCGAGTCCATCGTGGCGATGAAGGACCCCACCCGCGGCGGGGTGGCGAGCGCGCTCCACGAGATGGCGGGGAAGGCGGGCGTGGGCATGCTCGTCTCCGAAGCGGACGTGCCGGTGAGCGAGGCCGCGCGCGCGGCGAGCGAGCTGCTGGGCATCGACCCGCTGCACGTGGCGAACGAAGGCAAGGCGCTCATCGGCGTGCGGCCCGAGGCGGCGGAGCGGGTGCTGGCGGCGATCCGCGAACACCCGCTCGGTCGCGACGCGGCGATCATCGGCACCGCCATCGCCGAGCCGAAGGGGAAGCTGGTGCTGGACACGGGCTTCGGGCGCCGGCTGCTCGCCGAGCCCGAGGGTGAGCCGCTGCCGAGGATCTGCTGATGGATCCCTCGACTCCGCTCGGGACAGGCGCACCCAGCCACATCCGCGTGACGCATGACGGAGGCGTGGGCACGCTCACCATCGACCGCCTCGCGCGCTTCAACTCGCTCGACGTGCAGACGGCGCGCGACCTGCGCAAGGCGGGCCTGCAGCTCGCGCGCGACGAGCAGGTGCGCTGCCTGGTGGTGCGCGGCACGGGCGGCATCTTCTGCAGCGGCGCCGACCTGAAGTACATCCGCGCGGGCGGAGACGCGAAGGACCTGGGCTATCTCACGCCCGAGGCGCGGGGCACGCAGGCGGGGTTTGGAGCCATCTTCAAGCAGATCCTCGAGTACCTGCACGCCACCATCTCGGAGCTGCGCCGCGCGCCGAAGCCCGTCATCGCCGCCGTCGACGGCGTGGCCGCCGCGGGAGGCATGGGCCTGGCGATGTGCTGCGACCTGGTGGTCGCGTCAGAGCGGTCCACCTTCGAGTACGCGTACTTCAAGACCGCGCTGTGCGGCGCGGAGAGTTCGACCTTCTTCCTGCCGAAGCTGGTGGGCCTGCGCCGCGCGATGGACCTCGCCTTCCTCAACCCCCGCGTGTCGGCGCGCGAGGGGAAGGAGCTGGGGCTGGTGAGCCAGGTGTTCTCCGACACCACCTTCGACGAGGAGCTGACCGGCCTGGCGCGGCGGCTCGCGATGGGTCCGACCGCTTCTTACGCGGCCGCGAAGCGCCTCATGAACGAGGCCGCCGGCGTGGACCGGCTCGATTTCCACCTCGATCGCGAGCTCGAGGCGCTCGCGCACTCCGCCGACAGCCAGGACTTCGCCGAGGGGCTCTCGGCGTTCTTCGAGAAGCGCTCGCCCGTCTTCGGGGGGCGCTGAGATGGGCTCGACGGGCGCCGCGCTGTTGCTGGGCATGGCCGCGAGCCTGGCGGTGGTGCACACCGCCATCGGCATCGACCACGCGCTGCCCTTCGTGGTGCTCGCGCGGGTGCAGCAGTGGAGCCTCAAGCGCACGCTGCTGATCACTGCGTTGTGCGGGCTGGGTCACGTCGCGTCGGCGGTGGCGCTGGGCCTGGGCGCGGTCGCGCTCGGCGTCGCGGTAGAGCGGCTCGCCGCGCTCGAGTCACTGCGCGGTCAGTTCGCGCTCGGCCTGCTGGTGAGCTTCGGCCTCGGCTACGCGGCGCTCGGCGCGTTCCGGCTCTGGAAGCAGCGGCCGCACCGGCACCTGCACGTGCACGGAGACGGCACGCACCACGATCACGATCACGGTCACGCCGACGAGCACGTGCACCTGCACGCCGAGGCGAAGAAGCGCGCCGTCACCGCGTGGACGTTGTTCGTGGTGCTGGTGTTCGGCCCGTGTGAGGCGCTGGTGCCGTTGCTGCTCGCGCCAGGTGTGCTGCAGGACACGGGCCTGCTCGTCGCGGTCATCGTGGTGTTCGGCGCGCTCACCGTGGCGACGATGCTGGTCCTGGTGACGCTGGGCGTGCTCGGAGCGCGGCTGGTCGACTTCGAGCGCTTCCTGGGCAAACGCTCGGCTGCCGCGGCCGAGGTGATGGCCGGGCTCACCATCGCCGCCACCGGTGTCGCTGTGAGCTGGCTCGGCCTCTGACTCAGCTCGATCAGGGCAGCTCCCACGAGAGCACCAGCGAGCCGACCCAGCCGGTCCACGGCTGGACCGCGTTCTCGCTGGTCAGCCAGGTCACCTCCACGCCCACCCCGAAGCCCTTCGGCAGCAGCGCCAGCGCGGAAGCCCCCAACGCGTGCGCGCGGGCCTCGGTCGGAGTCGGCACCCACAGCGTGTCTCCGCTGCTCCATCGTCCGCGGCCGCTGCTGGTCGTCGTGGACGCCAGGAACACGCCGTCACCACCGATGGTGAAGGTCCAATTCGCGCTCAGCTCGAGCCACGCGAGCGGCCTCACCTCGACGCCGACCAGCACCTCGTGGTTCCTCGTAGCGAAGGCGGGGTCCGCAGCCTCTCGCAGCAGGAAGCCGTAGCCCGCGCGCACGTCAAGCCAGGCGAGCGGCATCGCGCGCAGGAAGGCGCGCGCATCGAGCCGCGGCCCGTTGCGCGTGGGGTCACTCATCACCGTGTAGCCACCGCCGCCCGAGAGCCCGGCGCGGAGCCACGGTGCCAGCAACACCGACCCGGCGACCGAGCCGACGAAGACGTGACTCGACAGCGCGTCGAGCGCGGTCCCCGCGCGGCCGCGGTAGAGCGCCAGCGCGGTCACCAGCACCCGGTCGTCGAGCAGAGGCGCGCCGCCCCCGGCGTACGCGGTGGCGTCGAAGAAGAGGCCCCCCTCGGGCCGCGCCGTGCGGGTGACGTTGCTGTCCCAGGTGCCGCTCGCGCTCGCGCCGGTCAGCAGCACCGGCTGGGCGAAGGCCCCGGCCCCCCACAGCAGCAACGTCATCACCGCGCGACGCATCGTTCACCTCAACGACGGCTCATCATCTTGCCCGCGCCCTGCTTCGTCTCGCTGCGCACCTGGCTGCGAGCCTGCGCGCCACTGCCATCGCGGAGTTGCTGGCGCTTCTGCGTGCCGTCGCAGGTGCCGTCGCGCAGCTGGCTCTGCGTGCCGGCCCGGGTCTGGGTCTGGGTCTGGAGTTGATCACCGCCGCCCGGGTTCTGCGCGAACGCGGGGACGGCGAAGAGGGCGGCGAACATCAGGGTCTTGAGCGTCTTCATGGTGGTTCTCCTCGAGGTGCGACACCGGCCTGACCGCACTGAGGGAGAAACCCGGCGCCTCCGCGCTGGTAGCGGCCGTGCGGCAACGTGCCGCAGGCCCCCCGCAAGACGCGCGCGAGATCCCGGCGAGAGCCACGTGCACCATCAATTGCGCGGTGGCTGGACACCGTCGCCCTGAAGCCCTGAGCCCCGGGTTCGCTCCGCCGGCCAGCCGACCTGTCCCCGATTCAGTGGCGAGCCGTGGTTGCGCAAACTATATACAAAGAATGAACACGAGGCGTGGCGAATGATAGCCGTGGTGGGCAGCTGGCTCGTGATTGCCACGCTCTTCACGTGGGTGACCCTCTTCAGGCTGCGCCCGCCGGCCCGCACACCGGCACCCGCGCTGCGCACGAAGGTGCTGTTGCTGCGGCCCTTCGACGGGCCCACCGAGCGGGAAGTGAAGAACCTGTCTGACCCGTTGCCCCCGGGCGTGCGCCAGGTGGTGCTGGCCCCGTTCAGGCCGCCTTCGGTGGTGCGGGGCGAGTGGCTCTTCTCCGACCCGCCGTCAGGCAACCGCAAGGTGGGCCACCTCACCTACGCGCTCGCCACGGTCCCGCGTGAGGGTGAGGTGGTGGTGTGCGCCGACGCATACGTGCGCGTGACCGAGGCGCTGCTCGCGTCGCTCATCGCCCCGGTGCTCGAGGGGGCTGGGCTGTGCACGGCCCCTCCGGCTCCCGAAGGCGCGGTCGACCTGGCGGGCCATGCGCTGCGTGGGCTGCTGTCCCGCACCCACCACGCGTTCATCGCGCTCGACGCGATGGCGGCCGGCGCGCCCGCGGTGTCCGGCAAGGTGATGGCGCTCGGGCCCGCTGCCCTCGAGGAACTGCCGCGCCTGGTGAACTGCATCGGCGAAGACCTCGAGCTCTCGCGCCGGCTGCACGCCCGGGGGCATCGCGTCGCGCTGGCGCAGTTCTTCGCGCGTACGCCCGCTGCCTCTCAGACGCTCGGGGCCGCGGTGCAACGCATCACCCGCTGGATGCAGGTGCTCCGCGCGCACCGGCCGGCCCTCTATCCGAGCATTCCGTTGCTCTTCGCGCCCACGCTCCCGCTGGCGACGTTCGCGGCGTGGTCGGGTTCCTCCGTGCTGCTCGGGCTCGCGGCAGCGCTCTTCCTTTCGAGGACCGCGCTCTCGGTGCGCCTCTCGGGCTTCAGCGCGAGCGCGCTGTGGGAATGGCTCGCCGGGGAAGCGCTGCTGCTCGTCTCGTTCGTGCACTCGCTCGTGCTCAAGGACATCGTCTGGCGGTGCCGTCGCCTCGCGGTGAGCGCAGGCGGGTTGATCCGGGTGGTGCCGTGATCGACGCGAACAAGGGCGGGCCGCTGGGGTGGCTCACCGCGCGCTACGTCGACTGGCGGCTGCGGCGCGACTTTCGCGGCGTCTGGGTGCGTGGCGAGCTGCCCGCGTCAGATGAGAGCCTCATCTTCTACGGCAACCACCCCGGCTGGTGGGACGGCTTCGCGATGCATCACCTCTGCGTGTCCACGGGGCGTGACGGGTACTGCGTGATGGAAGAGCAGAACCTGGCGCGCTACCGGTTCCTCTCCCGGCTGGGCGCGTTCTCCATTCGGCGGGGCGACGCGCGCTCGGCGGTCGAGTCACTCGGCGTCGCGCGGCGCTTGCTGAAGAAGCGGCGCGCGGTGGTGATCGTCTTTCCCGAGGGCGTGCTCACGCCGCACGCGCGGCCTCCGTTGCGGCTCGAGCGCGGGGTGGAGTTGCTGGCGCGCCGCTCCGGCGCCAGGTGCGTGCCGGTGGGCCTGCGGTACGCGTTCTTCGGCGACGAGCGGCCGGACCTGCTCATCGAGGTCGGGCAGGCGCATGCGCCCGAGGACCTCGCGACGTTCTCCTCGGCGCTCGATGGCGTGGTCACGTCGGTGCTCGGCGCGCAGACGCTCGACGGCTTCCGGCGCTCCGGTCTTCCCGAGCGGAACCGGGCACGGTGGGCCCTCTCCGCTCAGGGTGAACGGTGAGGAATGGGAGCCCTGATGAGGCGCGGGTCGAGCCGGATCTGCGCCGGTGCTCGTCGCGCGTTTGCCTCTCGCTTCGGGCAAGGACGCGAAGGTGAGACAGGCCGGCTCGCTCTTCCAAGGGCGTACTGAACCAGTACGCCGGTGGTACTGATTCAGTACGAGCCCGGGGAGAGAGACCGGCCCGACTGCGGCACCGGTGGCTCCCTCCTGAATGAGTCGAAGCCAGGTGGAGCCCAGCGAATGAGAGCACGGAGGTGAGGGGCTCGCTCAGCGGAGCCAGCACAGGAGGAGAGACCGCTCTCACCGCCCGCCATCGAGGCTAACCGCCGAAGGGCCACCTGTAGAGCTCTGCCGCGAAGTGCCCCGACACCCGGCCGCCATCCGCCGTGCCTGCGTCGGTGAACTCGAGCGTGCCGTTGCCCAGCAAGCCCTGCGGCACCGCCTGCTGGCCCTGGAACTCGAACGTCACCCCGATGCGGTTGAAGAGATCGAACGGCTGCGCCCCCGCCGACGGATACAGCGCCGGCTCGAGCCGCACCGCTGCCGCGCTCACGCCGCCGTCACCGAGCAGCGCCACGATGTTCACGCCCACCCGCGGGCCGTCGTTGCCGCCCGTGTCGAGCCCCGCACTGCTGCTCACGTACGCGATCGGCACCTGCACTCCCCCTAACGTGAGGTCGAGCGTGCCGGCGCCCGTCATGAACGGGTTCTGCGCGCCCAGCGTTCCCCACGTGGTCTCGAAGGTGGCGGAGATGGACCCCAGCCGCGCCAGGCAGGGTGAGGGCCGCGCCGCGCCCACCGACACCGGTGGATTGGCAAGCACGCCGAGCAACATCGTGCGGCGCGTGTCGATGAAGCGGCGCACGTTGGCGAGCCCCCCCGCGAGCTGCGGCTGCTGAATGGGGTGCACCAGCGGACTCACCAGCGCCTCCATGCGGCTCACCTCCGCGCGCAGCGCCGCCTCGTCGAACACGGTGTCGAGCATGAAGCGCACCCGCGCGAGGTAGCGGGCCCGCGTCTCGGGCAGCTGGTACAGGCGCCGCGTCAGCTCGCCGCGCAGCAGCAGCCCGTCAGGGTTGTCCATCGTCGGCCCGCCGGCGGTGAAGACCGCGTCAGCGCCCCACGGAAGGAAGACGAACTTCGAGGTGGACGGATCGCGGTAGATGAAGAAGTTGTTGGTGTTGCTGGCGTAGCCGTCCCAGTGGCGCAGCAGCGTCTCCATCGCCCAGAAGTCGATGAACTGCGTCACGTCGACGAGGGGCTCGAGGCGCGCCAGCAGCTCTGCGTCGGGCGCGGTGAGCGCGGCGGTGACCGTGGCGAGGTCCGAGCGATCGACCGCGGTGCTCTTCAGGTCGAACGTGCGCTCGAAGGTGGGGTTGAAGTCGCTGAGCGTGCCCTCGTAGAGGTTGCCGCCCGGCCTGTCGAAGCGGCGGCGCAGCAGGTCCTTGTCGATGGCCTCCACGTGCGCGTACACGCCGAGGTCGGTGCCGTTCACCCGAACGTGTGCGTAGTTGCAGCGCGGCGCCACCAGCCCCGCCTTCGCGAACAGCGCGTAGCCGAGACACTGGCGGACGATGGACGGATCCTGCTGCGCGTTGTTGAGCGTCATCGCGTCGAGACCCGAGACCGCCTGCCCGTCGAGGTACTCGTCGAACTTGAGCTTGAGCGAGGGTCGGTAGATCGAGAGCGAGCCGAGGAAGCCCTTCTTCTTGATGGTGGCGCGGGTCAGCCGCGTGCCGTCGACGGTGACCGTGCCCTCGAAGGTGGTGAACGGCGATGGAAACGGCTGCGCGGTGCAGTCGCCGGCGAGCAGGGTGAAGAGATCGCGCGTCTGGTTGCGCAGCGTCTCCCAGTCGGCGGGCGCCAGCTCGACATCGACCAGCACCACGTGCGTCTTCTCGAAGAGCGGCGCGGTCGGATCTCCCCCATCGACCGGACTGCCCGCGTCAGGGCGAGCGGCCCCTCCATCAGGCGTGGTCACGGGCGCGGGGCACCCACAGGCCAACAGCGAGAGGAGGAGCACCCGGGCGGGAGACACGCTGCGCATCGAAGCACAGTTGTCGCGCGGAGCGGGGTGGCCCAGACTCCGCCCATGCCGAACCCCATCGGTCCCCGCACCGTCACCGCGCCCGGCGCCACCACTCCGGCCGCGCCGCCGCGTACCCTTGATGTCGGCAGCATCACCCGCGACGAGCTGGCGCGGCTCAAGCAGTCGAGCCCCGCGCTCGCGCGCACCATCGAGCAGGCGAAGACGACGTACGCCGACTTCCTCTCGCGCACCCCCGCCGCGCGCATCACCGTCACCACGCCCGCGGGCAACGGCGGCGCGCCCGTGCTCACCCTGGTGCCGCCCGGCTTCGACCCCTCGAAGCCCGCCACCGTGCAGACGCACTTCCACGGAGACCACACCTCGGTCGCCGCGCCGAACGGCTCGCACACCGGCAACCTCAAGGAGCAGCTCACGAAGGACCCCCAGCGCGTCTGGGTGCTGCCCGAAGCGCAGGGCAACGTGGGCGCCGCGGGCACGAACTGGAACAACGTGAAGGACCAGTCGGGCACCGTGCGTGACGCGCTCGCGGGCGCGGGGGTGAGCGCGGCGAGCGGCACGAAGCACGTGGTGTCGGCGCACTCCGCGGGAGGCCGGGCCCTCGCGGCCGCGATGACCAGCGGCACCCTGAAGGCTGATCAGCTCGTGCTGCTCGACTGTCTCTACGAGCGCGAGGCCGGCCCGGGCGCCAACACCGCCATCCTCACCGCGGTGAAGAACGGCGCCCTGGCGCAGGTGAAGGACGTGGTCGTGGTCGCCACCGGCAGCTACCCGGCCGATCGCAACGACAAGCTGATCGCCGCCGGCGGCGGCAAGGTGCGCATGGAGACGCTCGTGCCGCGCCAGGGCCTGTCGAACCACGAGGCCTCCGCGCGCAACCACCTCGTGCCGAAGCAGTCCTGGTGAGATGAGGCTGCTCTTGCTCGTGCTGGGCGCGGGGCTGCACCCGCTCACCGAGCCGCTGCCCGGGCCCGACAGCCCCTCGACGGCATGGGTGCTGGACAGCTCAAGGCCGAGCACCCCTCGTGGAGCTACGTGAAGGTGAAGGCCGAGACCGAGAAGCTGCTCGAGCGCTTCCCCACGCGCGCGTGCTTCGAGAAGCGGCACGCGCGCGCGCCATGACCGTTCGTCACGCCCGGCAGGACGAGCTGCTCGCCTTGAGGAAGGTGCTGGTGCGCGCGTTCCTCGACGATCCACCGATGAGCTGGATCCTGCGGGGCGGCGAGGCGAAGGAGCGCGCCTTCGACACGTTCTTCCAGGTCGCCGTCGAGCGGCTCACTTTCCCTTTCGGCGAGGTGTACTGCGATGACCAGCTCCGCGGCGTCTCGCTCTGGACGCCCCCGGGAAAGTGGCGGCTGCGCTGGTACCAGCAGGTGCGCGACCTCCCCAGCTGGGGCCGCGCCATCGGCTGGACCCGCCTCGCCTTCATCGCCAGGGCCACCGCGGCGCTGACGGCCGCCCACCCCCCCACACCGCACTATTACCTGCTCGCGATCGCCGTCGACCCCCAGCATCGCGGCCAGGGGCTGGCGCGGCAGCTGATCGAACCCGCGCTCGCCCGCTGTGACGCCGAGCACCTGCCCGCGTACCTCGAGGCCTCGCGCGCCGCGCTGGTGCCGCTGTACGAGCGCCACGGCTTCAGGGTGCAGCAGGAGGTCCGTCTCGGAGACGATGGACCTCCCATGTTTGCGATGTGGCGGGCCGCGCGCGCTCTCGGCACGGGTGGCACAGGGGTATGATCCGCGCCGTGCGCGAGCAGGTCTTTCAGCGCGGCAACCAACGCGCCTGGTTGTACCGCCTGGAACGACTGCGTCGCGGGCCAGTATGTGAGCCTTCCGCCCAGCAGCACCGCCGACCGCACCTGCGACAACACCATCGCGCCCGGCGGGTGGACGGTGATCTCGTTCGAAGACTTCGCCGCCGCGGCGACCGGCTGGTCCGACTCGAGGCGTGACACCACCTCGGACTGCGCCATGGCCGCGAGCGCGATGCTCGGTGGGTACAACGTGTTCGGGAATGGGGCCGCCACCACCAAGGTGTTCCCGCTGCTGGGCATCACGCACACCCAGGCGCGCGTCGCGCTCGAGTACTACGTCATCGACAGCTGGGACAACGAGCGCGCGCGCGTGAGCGTCGACGGCACGTACATCTTCGACATCGCCTTCAGCCAGAGCCCGCCCCAGATCTGTGGTGGCGTCTGGGGTGATCGCTGGGTGCAGTACGTGGTCGCCACGCCTGCTCACCCGGGCGCGAACCTGACGCTGGTCCTCTCCAGCACGCTCAACCAGGGCGCCGGCGACGAGTCGTGGGGCGTCGACAACGTGTCGATCATGATCCGCTGAGCCGCCGCGCCCGGGCGAAGCGCACCAGCGCGGCGATGGCCGCGAAGAGCGGAACCCCGAGCAGCAACGTCCACGCGTCAGGCACGTCGCGGCCCCTCACGTGAAGGACGTTGATCAACGGCCTGATCATCACCTCGGGCACGTCGGCCGCTGCGTTCCACGCCACGTGCAGCGCGAGCGAGAGCAGCAGAAGCCACCATCTCCGCTGGGCGATGGCAGCTCCGGCGATCGCCGTGGTCAGGCCATGGAGGGGGCACAGCAGCGTGCGCTCGAACCCCACGCGCAGGAAGTCCTCCAGCGTGTCGGCCGCCATCATCGCCGAGTGGTTCTCGAACGCCGCGAAGCCGAGGCCCACCGCAGCGCCCAACCACAAGCCGAAGCGGAGGTCGCGACGCCAGAGGATGAAGGGCGTGAGCACCGCCGCCTTGAGCACCTCCTCGCGCAGCGGCCCCCAGAGCAGCTCGTTGAGGGGCGGGCCCGACGACGGGACGACCTTGAGGAGCTGGAGGATGAGCGCCCCGGACACGGCCCCCGCGAGGAAGGCGCCGAGGCCGAGCAGCAGCGGTCCTTCACCCGGTGGCAGGCACGCCCGGCGGAACGCCATCACCTCGGCCAGCAGCATGAGCGGCGAGAGCGCCAGCACCGCGAGCATCACCAGGCCGGGATCCATGCTGAGCGCAGCCTCTCATGCTCCACCGGAGTACGATGCACCTCATGAACCGACTCCAACTGGTGCTGCTGAGCGTGTTCGCGGTGGGCTGCTTGTCTCCCGTCGTCGAGTTCGACGGTGGCTCGGGCGGTGGCTCGGCGACGGGCGGTGGCTCGGCGACGGGCGGTGGTTCAGCGACGGGTGGAGGCTCGGCGACGGGCGGCGGCTCGGCGACGGGCGGTGGTTCGGCGACCGGTGGCGGCTCGGCGACGGGTGGCGGTGGCGGCTCGGCGTGCAATCCCGCCTGCGGAGCCGGGCGCACCTGCTGCGGCGGGCTCTGCGTGAACACCGCGAACGATCCCTCTCACTGCGGCGCGTGCAACGTCACCTGCAGCGGCGCGACGCCGTACTGCGATGGCACCTCGTGCACCGCGCCGCCGTGCGGAATGGACGCGGGCGTGTGCGGAGCGGGCTCGAGCTGCTGCGGAAATTCCTGCTGTGGCGCGGGCCAGCTCTGCTGCGACGTGCAGGGCCCGGTGTCGGGCTTTCAGAGCTGCCACACGCCGACCGTGGCCGAGCCGACCTGCCCGCAGGGCTGCGCGCCGCTGTGCGCGAGCGACCGGAACATCAAGAGCAACGTCACCGCCATCGACGAGCGCGGCGTGCTCGAGCAGGTCGCGACGCTGCCGTTGTCGAGCTGGCAGTACACGGGAGACCCCGCGGCGACCCGGCACCTCGGCCCCATGGCGCAGGACTTCCGCGCGACGTTCGGGCTGGGCGACACCGATCGCGCCTACAACTCCATCGACGCGCACGGCGTGTCGCTCGCGTCGATCAAGGCGCTCTACCGCATGGTGCAGGACCAGCAGGCGCGCCTCGAGCGGCTCGAGGCCGAGAACGCGGCGCTGCGCTCACGGGTTGAAGCGGAGGACGGTGCCGCGCTCCTCGACCGCCCAGACGTCTGCCGCTGAGCTGCCCCACACGCTCCACAGCCCGTACGAAGTGCCGCTGGGCCAGCTGGTCCACGCAGTGCCATTCCACCGGATGATGGTGCCCGCGCCGCCCACCGCCCACACGTCGGAGCCCGCGCCCCACACCGAGCTGAGCGAGCTGGTGGTGCCGCTGAACGAGCTCAGCCAGGCCGTGCCGTTCCAGCGCAGGATGGTGCCCGAGCCGCCCACCGCCCAGATGTCGTTGGCGGTGTTGCCCCAGATGGCGAAGAGGTTGGTGGTGCCGGCGGCGACCGTGCTCCACGCCGTGCCGTTCCACCGCAGCGTGGTGCCGCCCACGCCCACCGCCCAGACGTCGTTCGCCGCGCTGCCCCACACCCCGTAGAGCGTGTTGCTGGTGCCGCTGGCCACGCTCGACCAGGCCGTGCCGTTCCAGTGAAGGATGACGCCCGAGAGGCCGACGGCCCAGACGTCGTTCGGCGAGGCGCCCCAGATTCCGTAGAGCGCCGCGCCCGTGCCGCTGGTCACCGTCGACCAGGTGCCGTTCCAGTGAAGAATGGTGCCCGCGCCGCCGACGATCCACACGTCCGTGTCAGACGTGCCCCAGACGTCCTGCAGCAGGTTCGCGGTGCCGCTCGGCATCGTCGACCAGTTGGCGCCGTTCCAGTGCAGCAGCGTGCCGTTGTCGCCCACCGCCCACACGTCGGTCGCCGAGCTGCCCCACCCGCCGTTGAGCCACTCGGTCGTGGTGCTGGGCACGGTG
>ERZ1292630.1611-Hain-H41-02um-R3-1611-length-21892-cov-7_pt1 | contig 21892 bp, 22 predicted proteins | sample MGYA00564408_ERZ1292630 | MGnify/ENA primary metagenome ERZ1292630 (study PRJEB36523, sample SAMEA6512641) | groundwater metagenome | collected 2019-01-08 | study: AquaDiva: Metagenomics assemblies of 32 groundwater samples
GACGAAATGAATCCTTGCTGGCTTCATTTCGCTCATCGCTAGCCGTAATAAAAAAGCTCAGGATATCAATCCTGAGCCAATTTTTTATTACTATACATACCTCTATACATACCTTGTCAGCTGTTTTATATCTTTAAGGCCTTTTTTCTTTAAATACTTAACGAGGTCGCGATTGATTCGTTTCAAACGCGTTGGACTATAAAATATAAGTCCGGTAACCATTTGAACAAGGTTTGCCCCCGCTTCCATTTTTTCAATCACATGTTCTGCCGATGAGACCCCGCCAAGACCAATGATGACGGTTTCTCGTGGAGCGTTATCGCGAACAAAAGCAACCATTGCGTTGGATTTTTTTGCCACAGCTGGTCCGCCTATCCCGCCATTTGGCATTTGAGCTAAAACATACCCTGATGTTTTGAGTTCGTCTCGGTTTCTTGTTAAGTTGGAAATAATATATCCCTTAATAAATTCATACCCAGTGACGACATCAATCAGCGTTCTGACATTTTTATACGGCATATCAGGGTCAAGCTTTAAAAAATACGGCTTGTTATGCCGGCAATCGTTTCGGAAGGCGTCAAAAAGCATTTTCGCGTTTTCTGGAGTTTCGCAAAACTGCAGTCCTCCTGTGGCATTCGGACAAGATAAGTTGATGGTGATATAGTCAACTTCGGATTCAAAGGCGTTAATAGTCAAAACATAATCTGCAATTCCCTCTTTTAAACTTTGCTCGGTGTTTGTCTTAGCAATATTTATGCCACCGGGAATCGGAACTGAGCGCGATCTTTTTTGCTTCATAAAGTCGTGAAAAGTCGCTTCTCTTCCGTGATTATTAAGCCCGAGATACACGATTATGGATTTATCTTTTGGAAGACGCATCAGCCGTCTACCGGGATTTCCGGGATGCGGTAGCGCGGTCACACTTCCAAATTCTCCAAAACCAAATCCGCACTCATACTTTAAATTATACATCTCGCAACACTTATCAAACCCACCACCAAGGCCTATGGGGTTGGGAAAATATAAGCCTGCAATTTTCTGCGCTAACAACGGATGATCGTAGCGACAAAGATATTTTAGACCAGAGCGCAGAAGCGGTACTTGTTCGTAAGCGACCCCAAGAGACATAAAAAATCGATGCGCTTCCTCCTCCTTGTCTTTAAAAATACGAAATATCAAGGGCAATGCAATGTATTGATAAAGTTTATCGGAAATCATCTTTGGTCCCCCCTTCCCTGTTTTCCTGTTTTAAAGAGCTGATATATTTATTACACGCCAGCAATAATTCTGTCAATAATCTGTATGCGTCCACCGCCCCACTTAAAATGTCAGGAAATACTAATATGAGACTCATAAGTACGCGGGGTGGGGCAGTTTTTAATTCTAGCGATTGTGCTATAATTATTGTTAGTTAGTTTTTAAACTAAGCTTTAGTTTATTTGTCTCCCGCAATTACTCTTGAAGAAATTGCGGGACTAATAAAGCTCCTCGGGGCAAAGCCCCGAGGTATCAGTCGGAACTCGCTTCGTTCGTTCTCTCGCGTGGCAGAGCCACGCGGTATTGACCTTTGTTTCGACCGAGCGAAGAGCGAGGAAGTACTGAGGCTAGCAAGCTGAATGTGCGTCTTCGCGCTGACGAAATGAATCCTTACTGGCTTCATTTCGCTCATCGCTAGCCGTAATAAATAAAAATTACAATGAAAATTATAAAATCTATCTTAATTTCCTTACTTTTCGTTCCGTTTTTTGTCTTCGCTCAAAACCAAGTGGTATTACCCAGCGCTGGACTTACGCCCGAAAGCTCTTTTTATTTTCTTGATACCTTAGGCGAAGCTCTACGAGAATTTTTTACTTTTACCCCCGAAAGAAAAGCCCATCTTCAGATTGCTTTTGCCAACGAGCGCGTAGCCGAAATAAAAATTATCTTGGAAACAAAAGGCGTTGAAGCAAGGGGATTAGAAGTTGCTCAATCTCGACTTCAAGTGCATCTCGGCAATGCGACTGAAATTATCGTGAAAGAAAAGAGCAAAGGAAAAGATGTAAGTAAGCTTGCCAAAGAACTTGACGATGAATTTAAAGAGCCAAAATCAGCTCTCGCCAAAAGTTTTAAAGCCGAGAAACGAACACTGAAAGTAAAAGAAGACGAACTCAAAGCTCAGCTCAAAATCGCTCATCGTGCAAGCGACACCAGCAAAGCGGAAGCATTAGCCGAAGAACTTGGACAAGTCAAAGTCAAACTAGAACTTCTGAAATTGAAAGAAGAAAATATTGAGGACGAATTAAAAGACGAAGAAGAAAAACTGGAAGAAGAAATGGAAGCCGAGCATAAAGCTAAAGAGGTTATCGGTGAAGCCGAAGAAGAAAAACAAAAATTACTAGATGAAGTCACCGAAGAAGGAGTAGGGCTTCCCGCAAACGCCTTTGTTGAATTTGAAAACTTACTCACACAAGCCAAGAGTGCATTTCAAGCAAGTGATTTTGTTGAAGCAAAAAATCTTGCCAAACGAGCCAAGAAATCTCTTGATCGGATTAAGAAGGTGGCTCAAGAATTAAACGAGGAACAAGAAAAAGAAGAGGAGCGAAGCGAAGAAGCCCAAAAACAAATAGGGGAAGCTGAAAAGAAGCGCCGTGAAATTGAAGCTGAAACGCGAAAAAAAGGAGGTCAAATACCCGCATCATCATTTGAAAAATATAACCGTCTTTTGACGCAGGCAAAGGAACTCTTCGCAAAAGGCAATTATGTAGGCGCCGAGCAACTTGCAAAGCAAGCAAAGGCATCGCTTGAGAATGTTAAAAAAGGAGCGGAACAACAACGCGAAACACAAAAACAAGAAGATGAATTGATTAAAAAAGATAAAGAACTCCAATCTGAAGCAGATAAAAAGTTTATAGAAGAAACAAGAGAGCGTCAAAAGCAGGAAGAGGACAGATAATCTTATCTTTTTCGTAGCAGATACAGTGAATAAAGCGCTAAGATGAGTTTATGTGTTGGAGCATACTTTCAAGCTGTGGTGCATATAAACATACTCATTTTACCTTTCAAAAACGATTCTGATATTGTTCACGAGGCAAAGTAAATAAAAATGACCACACTTTAAGTGGTCATTTTTATTTACTCCTGAATTGTATGCTATAAATTTGTTGCCATTCTTTATCCCTAGTTTTCATTTCGTCTTTGCTTTATTCATAAACCGTTCAAACTCGAATCTTTCAATACGAAACTCTTTGCCCATTATCATTCTAGTGTTTTGCAAAACACTAGAATGATAATCTCAAAAAAAGAGCTTGACGCGAGACTCTTATTCTAAATATCCAAATTCGCGAAGGCCTTTTTTATATTTTTCTATTGCGTCCAATAATTCGTCCTTTCTTAACATGGTGGAAGGAGTGTGGGCGATGCGATTACGAAGCTTGTGCGCATCCCAAATACTTTGCAAAGAAGAGAGTTTTGACTGATCAAGTTTTTGTAGTCGTTCTCCCATAGTCTCGCCGTGGATCCCCATTCGTTTTAAAATATCGTCAAAAACCGCATCTGCCTGGATAACAGCAGAAAGCCAATCGGAAGGATTATCCGAATTTGCCTTCCCAACAATATCGCTCCACACCTTCATTGATTTTGTCCGATACGCCTGTTCCGCGTGAAGCGCTTTTTCGGCATCGCGAGCCGTGACGGCAAATACCTTGGCTCGTTTCAATTCGCTCATTTTCACGATTGTGATAACAATCCCCGCGAAAAATACAAACGAAAAAAAACCCCCGATAATCCTTCCGTAATACTCAATAAACAAAACAACATTCCAGTATGGAAATACGGATTCAGCAAAAATAATAGCACTAAAAAAATCAAAATTCATTAATAGCCTTATCGTTTAATCATATTTGTTTTTTCAATATGTCCCGCGACTTCAAAAAGGGTATTCTCATCAAACCACTTTCCGATAATCTGAACTCCCGACGGAAACGCAACATCTAGTCCTTTGGAATTTTTCTCAATGATTTTTCCAAAAGGAACCGACATTGCGGGAACGCCCGCCAAATTAATAGCGACCGTATACACATCGGCAATATACATTGAGAGCGGATCGGCTACGCGCTCGCCAAAACGAAACGGAAGCATTGGAGAAGTCGGACCAATAATAACATCTACTTTCTTAAACGCTTTTTTAAAATCGTCTTGAATACGCCGTCGCACCTTTTGAGCTTTTAAATAATAGGCGTCATAATACCCTGCCGAAAGCACATAGGTCCCAAGCATTATTCGTCGCTTAACTTCCGCACCAAATCCTTTACCACGAGAATTCGCATAGATATCATAGAGTTTTGTCGCGTTATCTGACTCATTTTCAACCGAATACCCATAGCGAATTCCGTCATACCGTGCCAGATTTGCCGAGACCTCTGCTGACATAATAATATAGTATGTCGCGAGCGCATATGGCGAATGCGGAAGAGAAATATCAACTATCTCCGCGCCCGCGGAAACAAGCTGTTCAATAGCGCGGTGCACAGAATCCGCAATACGAGGATCAAGCCCCGCATCAAAGTATTCTTTTGGAACGCCAACTTTTAAATTTTGAATTTTGAATTCTGAATTCTGAATTTGAGAATCTACCGTTGTTGAATCTAAAACATCTTTTCCACGAATTGCATCAAAAAGAATCTTTGAATCCTCAACGGTTTTAGTGAGCGGTCCGATCTGATCAAGGGACGATGCCATCGCCAAAAGCCCGTGCCGTGAAACTGCTCCGTATGTCGGTTTAAGACCAATAATTCCACAAAAAGCCGCGGGCTGGCGAATAGAACCGCCCGTATCTGATCCTAATGCCGCAATACATTCGTGTGTGGCGACAGCAGCCGCAGACCCGCCAGATGATCCGCCGGGAACTCGTTCTGCGTCAAGCGGATTTCGTGTCGCGCCAAAAGCAGAATTTTCTGTTGAAGAACCCATCGCAAATTCGTCCATATTCGTCCGTCCAATAAATACAGCGCGCGCATTTTTTAATTTTGAAATGACCGTCGCGTCGTATGAAGCGCGATATGGAGCAAGAATTTTTGATGCGGCGGAAGCACTCTCGCCCTTCATACACATATTATCTTTTATCGCAATAGGAATGCCCGCAACATCCGAAAGAAATTCGCCATCTCTTATTTTTTTATCAACCTCGCGCGCGACGCAAAGCGCGGAATCAGAAAAAACAGAAAGATACGAATGAATTATTTCATCCGTATCTTTAATGCGCTCAATACACGCCCGCGTTATTTCCTCCGATGAAAACTCTTTTTTACGCAATCCATCGCGCGCGTGAGCAAGAGTAAGTTCGTTAAGATTCACACATAAAGCGTTCAGCATTCAGCGTTCAGCGTTCTCCGCCAGAGACGGATCTCCGCCTCTGGCGGAAGAAAGTTCTACGCGCTACACGCCACATACTGTGCGCTATTTTAAAACACTGATTTTACCTTAATATAACCCCTTTCTTTTGCCGGAGCGGAATTAACCAAAAAAGCGGACTCTTCCGAATTATGCAATCTTTTTGACTCTTCAGTTTGTGCGTCAGTTCGCATTGCGTTTACAAGATCCGTTCCGCCGTTGAGTGGAGCGATGTCTGTGGTATCAACATCATTTAACTGTCCAATGTATTCCAATATCTTGGACAAGTCTGTTCCGATCCATTCCAACTCATCCGCCGTCAGTTCCACGCGCGCCAAATGCGCGATATGCTTTACTTCGTCATGTGAAATCATATATGTAATGCTATCATAAAATAATTAAAAAAAATACACTCGCTGTGCACATTCAGCTTGCGAGCCTCATCCCTTCCTCGTTCGCACTTGGTACATTCGCGTTGGTACGCTCAGTATTTCGTCGTCTTCACTTCTCAATCGCATATTCGCCCATCAACTGTGTCTGCTTCCCGATCTTCACTAGATGGTGCAGTTCAGATTTGAATTCGCGTATCAAAGATTGATCATTTTCAAAAACTCTTTTTCGCTTAAAATTATTATGGCAAATTTTTTTGCCCTTTCCAGTTTTGATCCGGGATTTTCTCCGGCGACCACATAGCTTGTTTTTTTGGAAACCGACTCCGATACACTGCCTCCAGACTCTCTCGCTTTATTTTTTGCGTCATCGCGCGACATACTGGAAAACTCACCAGTAAAAACAAACGATTTTCCAGAAAATTTTTGAACACCACGCGCTACACTCGGAAGCGTCAACGCGATTCCAGCGCTCTCAAGCCGTTCAAGCAAACGACGGTTATGTTTCTCGCCAAACCAATCGTGCGCACTTTTTCCAACAACCGGCCCCACATCGTGAAGTCGTTCAAAATCTTCACGCGACAAACGAGTAAAAAAATCACACACAGCGGTGATCGTCAGAAGGGCTTTCTTTGTCTGTTCCAAATAGCTTTTCGCCAAAAGTCGTGCCGTTTCCTCTCCAATATGCAAAATGCCAAGACTATATATGAATCGCCACAGCTCAATGGTGCGAGCCTTTTTAATATTTTCAATAAGATTGACAGCAGATTTCTCCCCAAACCGTTCTAAAATTTCAACATCTTCTTTCGTGAGGCGAAAGATGTCCGCCGAATCGGCAATAAGGGCGTTATCAACGAGAACATCAATAATCTTTGGACCAAGACCTTTTATATCAAACGCATGTTTAGAAACAAAATGACAAAGATTTTCTTTTTCAATCGCCGAACATCGCGGGTTTGAACACCGATACGCGACTTCGCCTTTTTTTTGAATAACCGGCGAATCACACACGGGACAACGCTTTGGCATATGAAATTCCTGAGCGTGTTTCGGCCTAAGACGAACAAGCGTTTCTTTTACCTTTGGTATGACATCGCCCGATCGCTCAATGATAACAGTATCCCCGATCTTCAGGCTCAATCGCTGAATTTCGTCGTAGTTATGAAGCGTCGCACGGCTCACCATTACTCCGCCAACCTGCACAGGACGAAGTACGGCAACGGGCGTAAGCACCCCCGTTCGTCCGACCTGCACAAGAATATTTTCAACAATTGTCATCGCTTCTTCTGCGGGAAACTTAAACGCGACCGCTCCACGAGGCGCCTTCCCAACAACGCCCAAACGGGCAAATGCCTTCCCGTTATTTATCTGCACCACAATCCCATCAATTAAAAGCGGGAGAGTATCTCTTTTTTTCCGAATATCATTCCAAAATGCCATAACACCGGAAATGCCAACGCACCGACTACCAACCGTTGTCTTAAATCCAAGAATATTCATAATGGCGTGTTTCTCCTCGTGCGTGCTTTGCCCAAGATCAGTCACCATGTCATATGCAAGGAAATCAAGCTTCCGCGAAGCAGAGACTCTTGGATCTAGCTGGCGGATTGATCCAGCAGCAATATTTCGCGGATTGGCATAGAGAGGAAGCCCTCGCTTTTTTTGTTCATGATTCGCATCGTTAAAGGCTACTTTTGTCATATAAACCTCGCCACGAATTTCAATTTTTTGGGGTATCGCGTGGGAAAAAATTTTCCCGATGCGAGGATGCGCCCTAATGATATCCGCGATTCGTTTTTCTTTTTTGAGATTCTCAATTCCCTGAGAAAACCCATCAAAAAACCGTAGCGGAATTGAATCTATTGTTTTAAGATTTTCAGTTACATCCTCTCCTGTCGCGCCGTCTCCGCGAGTTGATCCACGAACAAATATGCCATTTTCATATTCCAAAGAAACAGCAAAACCATCGGCTTTAAGCTCCGCAAAATATCCGTCAAAAACAACCTCTTTGCTAAAATTCGGCTCAACTCGCGCAATTCGCTCTTCCCATGCCTGAAACTCTGCCTCCGAAAATACATCGTGCAAGGAAAGCATTGCAACTGCATGCGAAACCTTATGAAACCCTTTTAACGCCACTCCCGCAACGCGCTGAGTTGGCGAATCGGGAGTCACAAGCTCGGGATGCGCTTCCTCAAGCATTGTGAGTTCGCGCTTGAGAGAATCCAGGATAACATCAGAAATTTCCTGACGGTCAAGCACATGATACAAATAACGATGACGGTTGATTTCTTCACGAAGTTTTTTAATTCTCGTTTGAGCATTTTGTTTGGTCATAAAGAATAGCCTGTGTGCACAGCTTATAGCTTATTCAAAATTTTCAATTTCTAATTTTCATTGAATTTTCAATGAAGCATTGAGACATTGATTGAAAATTGTAAATTGAGAATTGAGAATTTTATTTTTGTTATGCGATTCATTATCCATTATTCCTAATTCCTTTCCGATGTCTTATGATATGTGATTCGTGTCCTGTGTCCCTAATACCTGACCTCAAAACTTCGCTGAATCGCGCGAGGAGATGAAACGCAATTTGTTCCAGTCTGCAAAGTATACCCAAGCGTTTTGATAATCGTGGGGGTTCCTGCTGTATACACGGAATTCATACATGCTGTGTTTAGACCGGGGCTGGCGCTTGTAAAAGAACATAGCGCTCCGGGACACGCCACCAATACTCGATCGGCATACAAAACGCTTTCCATCGCTTCATCCGCGGCGTACAACGCCTTAAATGAATCATTAAGATCTCCAGAAATCCTTATTTCTGTAATGACAAAATTAAAAATACCAAACGCAATAGTCATTAAAGACGCCGCGATCAACGGAATCATAAGTATGATAAATCCCTGCTTTTTCATTTTATACATTGTAATATACGATTCATTATTTATCCTTCCTCCTTTGCGCCTAGTATTCCCGTAATCGCTGGACAACAGTCGTCTGAAAATTCATATCCGTCCGAACCTTTACAATCCCCGACACGGAAGCGGCACGAAACACAATAGTTACTCGCGGTTGACCGTCGCTTGGACCTGGAATTTCGCCAATCAAATTAAATAAAACGGAGTTTACTGATATTTCGTCTGAAGTCAGATTGATACGCGGAGAAGAAAGGGAACCAAAGCAATTTATACCGATCGTGGCGTGGGAACGAACAAAAACATTAATATTACTATCAATAAAATACTCAATTCTCTCTCCGCGATCATTGCAAAATCTGATGCGTGGGCACCATCCTGTACATGGGGCACCTCCAAAAGTCAGCGGGGCCATTTCTTTCCCTGTTCGAATTTCTTTACTTAAGTATTCAAGGGCAAAACGCGCATTATCCTGCACACGACGAAATTCCGTAACCTTTCTCTGCGCGCTCGTTGCAGCCACCATAATACCACCCATTACCATAAGCGCGGCGACAAAAATATTGATAGCAATGATCATTTCAAGAAGAGTAAAACCCGCCTGAAAGCGATTACGCATATCTAGCACAACGCCATTGTTTTGTTTTTTTTGTTGATACCACATATTCATTAAAGCCATTTATAAAAACGAATAGAAAGTTGAATCGTCTTTGTAACGCTTCCGCCTTTCCATTCCACAAAAACGGTTGCCAAAAAATCATCTGGCGTAGCACCATTGGTAATTTGAATCCATCGGCGAAATTTTGATTCAACGCCGTTATTGTAACTATATATTCCGGTCGCGTCATTATAGAGGAGAGGCTGGCCACCGGACACCACATAGAACGAGAGTCCGGGATCGTCAAAATCCATTTTGTATGTGTTTGCCGTAAGTCCTGCGCGCCAATTTATATTGCCCGTTATTACATTGTAATCACGAATAGCACGCACAAACTCAAGACCTTCCTGCGCCAAATAAAGCCCGGTCAAGCGATCTTCGGCAGTTTTAATATTCGTAAAACCCGTCGTCAAAAAAGTAACCGGACCGATAACAACGCTTGCCAACAGCGTGATACCAACAAGCGTTTCCATCAATGTAAAGCCACAATTGGAAGCGCGTCGCACGGAGCGTTTAGAATTTAGTTTTATGCTCATATTCATTGTGCGCTAATTTCCTATTATTGAAATTTGACCCGATACTCGCATAGTAACATCGCGATACGGAGCTATTCCACCGCCAGGAGCAACTCGTGAAAGTCGTGCGGTTCCGTATCCTCCTTGATCGGAGTTATTGTCATATATAAAAGCGTTTCCATGGGGAACCGAAAAGCAAAAATTAAGCTCGTTCAAGCTTCCGTTTGACGAAGAAAGTTGAGTAAAAACTACTCCATTTTCAAGCGCATATATCGCGACTTCTTCGTTATTATTATATCTACAATTTCCATTTACATCCGAAAAAAGAATATATTGGCGTTCACGACCGCCCGTTATGCGAATGTTAATGCCCCAGTTCACGGGAGTGGTTGCACCATTAACTTTGCCAACAATAGCGTTATTTTGGGCAACACGAATATCAATAGCAAGTTTTTCCGCGTCTTTCCGTATGTATCCTCGAGGATTTCCGCGAGGAAGGCTACTAATAGTTATCGTCGCGAGTATGGCAATCACCCCAGCAACAACTAAAAGCTCGATGACCGTTGTCCCAAGATTAAAACGCGGAGAAGTTGAAATTATTCGTGCCACGCGACTCGTTATATTCATTCTATTCATTCAGTATAGCGCACAAAAACAAAAATAGGGAAAATTTTATTTCGCCATATACGCTACCTGACACGCAATTGAAATATCTACAAAAAAGTGAAACATTCCGATACATCGCGCGCACCGTCTAAAAATACACAAACCAATTAAAAAATGAAAAAATAATTTCCGACGCGCGCGGAATAAAAAGAACAGTAAATCCTCCAGCGACTAAAAATGGTCCAAACGGAACCCTATCCCGCATTCCTTTCTTCCTACTTGCAAGTAAAAAAACGGAAACAATCGCACCGATCCAAAAAGCGAAAAAAATCGCAAAAACTCCTGGCAACGCTCCAAAAAAAATCGGAAAAAACGGAGCAAATTTTACATCGCCAAAGCCCATCGCCCGCCCCTGCGAAAAAAACCATATCGCGAAAAAAAATAGAAAAACTCCAAGAATAGAAAGCCCCAAATTAAAAAAGCTCTCCTGCCAAAAAAACGAAATCCGTATCACCGCCTCTATTGCTCCTGAAATAAAAAAAATGATAATAAGAAAATCAGGAATATAGTAGTGCTCACGATCAATAAAAAAAATCGCCGTAAGCGCGAAAACCCCCACGATAAGAGCCATGGCGTGCAGAAAAAAAAGCGGGCTAGTGATTACATTAAAGCTTGTGACGCCATTAATACCGGACCCACTCATAATCGTCCCGCCAAGAAGCAAGAAAACGCATCCAACGGCAAGCTCAATATACGCATAGCGATGCGGTATGAGTCCACCACATGAACGGCATTTCTTTTTTTGAACGAGAAAGCTTACAAGTGGTACGAGTTCATACCATACGAGTTTTTTCTTGCAATTATCGCAGTGTGATCTGCCAGAAAAAACCGAAATGCCTCCGCCCGAAATGAACAGAGGAAATCGCGATACAAGAACATTGATAAAGCTTCCTAAAATAAGCCCGAGAACAAACCAACCGAAAAGAAAAACCAAAAAAAAGATTGGGGTGATCACGATAAAGAGATTGCGTTAAAGAGATTATGGTCTCAAGTCAAAGCGTTCGCTGACACGCGACAAAGATTAATCTACTGCCGTGGCATAACACCCGCCACCCCCCGTGCCATCGCACCGAACCGCATCACCACCGTTAATAGCATTCACGCCGGTGCAATTACCCGTAATATAATTTATATCAACATCATTTGCCAAAAGAACATTTGGGGTATTTTCAAGAGAAGCTCCTAAAGTATATGAAGTAACGGATCTTTGACAATACCGATATCCCGGCCATCCCACAAGAGGATCGCTTGGAACCGTTGCTATGTATGTCGGGGCAAGAATTGCGGAAAGACCCGCATAGCCATTAGCCGGATACGCCCTCGTCACATCAAAATAAAATTCAAAAGCAATTTGCACCTGCCTCATATCGGAAACGCGCCGTGCATCGCGCGACTTCCTTCTAGAAGCAGTAAGGGAAGCTAAAACAACAGACGAAAGAAGCCCTATAACCGCTATGACAACCAACAGTTCTACGAGCGTAAAACCCCCTGATTTTTTGAATAGACGAAAAAGAAAAGAAGACAATGAGTTAATTTTAATTAATCTCACTTTAAAACGCTCAGCAAACTATGGTTTTAAATCATAGCAGTAAGAACCTTGGTTAACACCGGCAACACCGGAACAAACGCTGGCATTTGCACCCCACGCTCCAACACAAGGAGCAACGGCTGTTGACGAGTTATTATTACCGACCATTGCTGGGTTTGCCAAATCTTCAAGCGCAGCACCCAAGTGATAGACCGTAGAGCTACATCCTTCGTAAGTATAGACAGCTGTTAATGGGTCGTTTGGCACCGTAGGGATGTATGTTGGAGCTAATAAGCCAAGGGTCGCTGGGTAACCATTTGGAGTTGTTCCATCAAAATAAAGCTCCAGCGCAAGCTGAATCTGCTTAACATCCGCGATACGACGGGCATCCCGCGATTTTTTTCGCGCGGTATTTAATGACGCAAGCACAACCGACGCCAAAACACCAATTATGGCTATAACGACCAAAAGTTCAATCAAGGTAAACCCCTGATTTTTCTCATTCTTCCAAAACTTAAACATATAGAGATAATTATTTAGCGATTGCGGAGAAACAAAGACTTTGTTTTTGTTTTAACCGATTGCACTAAACGCTATTTATTTTTATTTATATATAACTTTATAGATTGTATGGCACTAACAAACGCATATCATTTATACCTAAAATTATTAATTACCGAAACACCTGTTGAATAGTATAGTTTTTTCTTACAATAATGACAAGGCGAGGTTATCCACAATGACAATAGCGCGTTTTACACGCAAGGCACACGGTCGCCTTTGGCGTAAAGGACAAAATATCAAATAATTGATCCCACTAACCAATTGAGCTCGTTAGACTGTACAATGGAACGAAAACAGCCGCAACAACAAACGCAACGGCAATTCCCAACACAACAATCATGACCGGCTCAATGAGGCTTACCAAATTGCTTAAAAGATTATCAACCTCCTGCCGATAATAATACGCGAGTTTCTGTAAAATAAAATCCAAACGACCCGTTTCCTCGCCGATTTTAATCATTTGCGTTACAAGCACGGGGACATCACGAAAATTCGCAAATGAAGCGGAAATAGTACTTCCCCCGCGAACAGATTCCATTGCATCAAGAATAATTTTTTTATACACGGAATTATCTACGACATCTGCTGTAATTCGCAAAGCATTAAGAATTGGAATTCCGCCGGAAAAAAGCGTTGAAAGGTTATCTGCAATACGACTCAAATAAATTTTTTGGTATAATCCGCCAATAATCGGAATCATCAAAAGAAATTGGTCAAGAAGCTCGCGACCAATTTTCGTGCGAAGAAACCTCATAAGAAAAAAAACTCCGGCGATACATACAACGAAGACATATGCGCCATAATTCACAAGAATTTCCGAAATAACAATGACAACGGTCGTATACCACGGAAGCTCCTGACCAGTTTCTTTAAGAATCGCGGTGAGATTTGGAACAACATAAATAAAAAGCGCTATGAGCACAAGAAAGAATGTCGCAATAATAAACGCTGGATAAATAAGCGCGTTTTTTGCCTTTGATGCTAAATAATCAGTCCGTTCAAGGTACCCCGCTAAAAAATCAAACGACTCTTCAAGTTTCCCCGATTCTTCTCCTGATTTGACGAGATTAATATAAAATAAAGAAAAAACATCACCCCGTTCGGCGAGTGCTTGCGAAAGACTAGACCCAGCACCGACCTTGTCGGCCATTTCAGCAATAATAATGCCAAAACTCTGATTTGAAGAGCCTGACGCCAATGTCCGCAACGACTGAACAACGGGCATTTTTGCAGAAAAAAGCGTTGAGAGCTGGCGCGTGAAAAGAATCAAATCTGCCGTTTTAACAGCGCGAAACAAACTTAGTTTTTTTCCTAAAAACGATGGGTCGTTTTCCTTAGAAATACTTACAACGATGAGTCCATTTCGCTGAAGAAGCTCAATTGCCAACTCCGCATTACTTGCCTCAACAGTTCCGGGCCGATCTTCTCCGTTTTGATTTTTTGCTTTATATTTAAATATTGACATGTGTCATAGCGTTCAGCGATTAGCGATTAAAAAAATCTGTACGCTATTTATTTTGTAAGCATTTTGAGTTCCCCTGGATTCGTTGAAAAATTCAGTGCGGAATCCAAACTAATTTCACCTCTTCTAACAAGGCTCGCAAGCGAACGATTGAGGCTCATCATCCCGTCTCTTGAGTGTGTTTCAATGATGAGATCAATTTCATAAGTTTTCTTTTCTCGAATCAAATTTCGTATCGCGGTATTCACAAGCATTATCTCAAGAGCCGGCACTCTTCCTCCGCGAATTTTTGGAAGAAGCCGTTGCGAAACAATTGCAACAAGCGTTTCGGAAAGCTGAGCGCGTACTTGATTCTGCTGGGTCGCGGAGAAAGAATCAATGATCCTATCAATCGTTTGTGAGGCGTTATTTGTGTGAAGCGAAGAGAGAATTAAGTGCCCTGTTTCAGCGGCTGTCAGAGCCGTGGCGATGGTTTCCGGATCGCGCATCTCGCCGATCATAACGACATTGACATCCTCCCGAAACATTGATTTCAAAGCTCTGCCGAACGAAAGGGTATCATTTGGAACTTCGCGCTGATTAATAATTGAGCGATCAGATGTAAAAAGAAATTCTATAGGATCCTCAATAGTAAGAATATTTGATGTGGTTGTTTGATTCAAATGCTGAATCATCGCGGCGAGTGTAGTTGATTTTCCCTGTCCAATTGGTCCCACAACAAGGACAAAACCCTGCGAGCGTGAAAGCACTTCCTTAAAAAGGTCTACTGGGAGATTTAACTCGGCAAAATCGCGAATATGATTCGGGATATAACGCATTGCCGTTGCCACAAGTCCTCTTTGTTGAAAAACATTCACACGAAACCGTGCCCGATCCTGATACCTATATGAAAAATCCTGTTCTTTCGTCTCAATAAATCTTGCTCGCGCCTCTTCCGAGCTCAAAAGAATATCAGCAAACTCTTTTGAAAAATTGGCATCAACGATTGGAAATTTAAGTAATGGAATTAAAACGCCATCCATACGAATCGTTGGATTGCGTCCAACGGTAATATGAATATCGGACGCGCTTTCTTTTAGCGCGGCTTCAAGAATTAAATTAAATGCGATTTGAGCAACCATGTGTTATAGAATCAAGAAGCAAGAATTAAGAATTAAGAAACGAAAATAGTGCGTACCATACAGCAATCATAAATCAAGAATCGGGATTTCTAGATTTTTAGAATATTTTTTATTTTTTCAACAACCTCCGAAGGAGTAAAATGAGCCTTCACGATATAATCAACGGCTCCCAGTTGAAGTCCTTTTTCTATATCTCCTTTTTGTCCTAGGTTCGTAAGCAATACAACTGGGATTTTTTTTGTTATTGCATTCTCTTTTAGCTTTTGCAAAACCTCAAAACCATCAGCCTGTGGCATAATAATATCAAGTAAAACGATGTCTGGCTGGCTTTTCTTAACTCCTTCAAGCGCTCCATTGCCGTCAGTCGCCGTTTCCAAAACAAAGCCCGCTGCCGTAAATTTCCTGACATACATATCAAGAATAAACGGATCATCATCAACAATAAAAACTTTTTTTGATATATTTTTTTCCATAGTTTTTTACTAAAAATTACGATTTTATCGGAAATAAATATAAAAAGTCTTAATTTGACACTCCCGATATAGCAAACATGTCAGAATTACCAAATCTTCACTAACACCTATAAACACATGGTCATGTTACTTCTAAAAGTTCTTCCAAACCAATAACGCCCTCAAGAACTTTTAATATTCCGTCTTGCCGTATCGTAATAAAGTTTTGGCGCACCCCCTCCTCTGCTATTTTTTCTTGCGCCCCTCCTTCAAGAATTATTTTTTGAAGACTTGGTGTTCCCTCCAATACCTCAAAAATTCCTAAACGCCCTCGCGTGCCCTTTGGGCATAAATTTGACGGCTTTGCCTGATAAATTTCTTTTACCTCTTGAAAGTTCACCTGCGAACGAATTACATCAGGAATCTTTCGTATCTCAGCGTCAATCAATTCTCGTGAACGACCTGTTAATTCTATCGCATTTTTAGAATCTTCGCAAAGACGCGGAATAAGCCGCTGCCCTACAACGAGTGCGAGCGTCGGGGAAATCAAAAATGGATCAACGCCAAGATCAATCAAGCGCGGTATGGCTCCCATTGCGTTATTCGTGTGAAGCGTTGAGATGACAAGATGTCCAGTGAGCGCGGCATGGACGGCGAGTCCGGCGGTTTCTTTATCACGAATTTCACCCACAAGAATTATATCCGGATCCTGCCGAAGAATAGAACGCAAACCAGTAGAAAAATCATAACCAATTTCTGGGCGAATCTGTGATTGATTGACACCCTCAACAAAATACTCAATCGGATCTTCCAAGCTGACGATGTTCACCCCATCTTCATTTAAAAGCTGAAGCATCGCGTACATCGTGGTTGATTTTCCGGAACCAGTCGGTCCGGTAATAAGAATAATTCCGTATGGCTTATTAAGACCCCTTTTAACCGTGTCAAGATTTCTCCCCGAAAGTCCAATTGCCTCAAGGGTCTTTATACCCGCTTCCGAATCCAAAATACGCATAACGACTTTTTCGCCCAAACCTGTCGGAAAAGTTGAAACACGAAAATCAATATTACGGCCATTGATTTCAGCGCGAAATCTGCCGTCTTGCGGAATACGACTTTCGTCAATTTTCATATTCGTCAAAACCTTAATACGGGTAATAATCGCCGAGTGCACATCTTTGGGAAGCGTTAAACTTGTGTATAAAATTCCATCAACACGAAACCGCACGCGAAGTGTATCCTGAATTGGTTCAATATGAATATCAGACGCCCTCCCTTCAACCGCATGACGCAAAATAACCGAAACCATTCGCGTAATCGGCGCTTCATCAATAAAAACATCTTTCTTTTTTTGCTTTTCCAAAGAAAAAGAAGAAGGAAATTTTAGTTCGGATTCTTTTTGGAATTGACCAATCGCTTTCGTTACCTCCCCACCAAGCGTTTGGTATTCTTTTAAAACACTCTCTAAATCAGTGGGGGAAATTATAGAAACTTTAAACGCGATGTGCATGCGATTTGCGATAAAGTTTAATGCCTCCCGCGCTTTGGAATCCTCGGGGTTCAGCATTCCAACTTCAATAAGCCCCTCGCTCTGATCAATGGGAACGAATTTATAAAATCGCGCCGATTCCTCCGGAATGTGTTTTAAAACCTCTAAGGGCACGCGAAACCCACGAAGTTGGCGAAATGGAATTTTGTAAAATTCCGCACGAGCCTTAAGAAGCGCTTCTTCAGAAACTCCGCCATCTTTAGCAAGAACCTCTTCAAGCGGAATGTTTTTATCCTTTGCGGTACGACGCAAAACCGCCGCACTATCAGCAGTTAAGGATTTTTGTTCAATGAGTATGTCAATAAATGTGCGAGCTGGCATAATTACGAAAAAATATTTGGTGCGGATTTCAATGAATCAAACTTGAAACTACCAAAAAACACAATTATTAAAAAATATTAGCGAGACAAAGGAACCGCGACAACGCCAACCGGCGCGGGCTGAGAAATTTCAGAAAATGGATTTACCCTCCCCCGCAAAATCAATGAAATTTCCGAAACAGGAACATCTCTAAACTGGAGACTTTTATAAATTGGGCTTTCAAAAAGTGAAAAATCAAGCTTCAAAATTTTTAACTTTCTCGCCGAATCTATATCAATCAACCTCTTTGGCGACTGAATGATGGCTTCAAGATTTCCACCATTGCTAGTGTATGGATATAAACGCATGCCTTGTTGCCACAAAACAACAACGACGATAAGAAGGATAAGAAAGAAAATTCCTGAAATTCTATATGTCATAATTGACGAGCTTCGTTAACTTTCCGACTTTTTTCCACCAAGGGCGGAAGAAAATTCCCAGCACGCTAAGAAGCTAAAAAACTGTTCACGAGACCTGTGGGCCCGTTCCATAGTTATTACGCAACAAGTTTACTGATGATACATTTTTAAAACGACTAAAAATGAAAGACCCCCCTCTTTTCCCTGCTTAGAAAGCGTAAACGAAACGACATCAATCAAACGCAAACTCCCTTCAATCGCCTGCAAAAACGCCTTCAACGAATCGTATGTGCCTAACGCTTGAATGGTAACGGTTATTTCATTTAAATTCACATTGCCCTGAACAGAAATTTCCTGTTGTATCAGCGGTTTAGTGGACCCCGCGCCAGGATTTTCAATGACATCGTATGAGGGTTGAGCAACTGGTCCTCTTGGCTGACGAGGGACGGTTCCGCCTTTTTTACCCTCCTTCAATGCGTCAATTTCAAGCGATTCAATGCGAAGACCGTTTTCACGACCAATGGTTTCAAAAAAGAAGTAAAGGGTTGAAATGTCAAAGGAGGTCGGCGAAACAGGGATGACAAGCGCGAGTCTTTGGAGGTTTTCTTTTGATGCGCGTTGATATTCTTTTAAGAGCTTTTGCTTTTCTTGCTGAAGCACTTGTAACTCCTCAAGAAGCTGACTATTCCCATTAATGCGAACCGACATTTGCGTCGTTAAATCCCACAACGGAAGAACGCCGAGAAAAAAAACGGCAAATCCGAGAGTAAAAAGAAAATTAAATATAGGGGAACGAAACATATCCTTTAATTAAAGAATTAAAACCAAAAAATAATGCCCATCGCTATCTCCTGCTTCATAATTCATTATGTATGTTGAGCGTTATTGCGAACTCAAAAAAAGCTGTGGTTTTACAATCATTTTAACATGAAACAAGATCGCGTCCAAAGAAGCTGTCGGCTTACCAAACTCAACCGATTGAATAAATGGCACATTTTCAAAAAGACGAACCTGTTCTGCGAAAGTGCTGTAATTAGGGACAATTAAATCAGTGGTAATACTCCTATCTTCAAAAGAAAAGCTCATATTGGCAAGCTGTCCTTTTCCATGAATGTTTTTTTCAAAAAGAGGAAATATCATTGAAGAATATACATGCGTATTCAATCGTTGCCGAACATCCGCAAGAAGCTGACTTGTAGAAATCAATCTATTAACAAGTTCCGGTCGAAGATCATCTTCAAGTGTGCTTAATTGCTCTTCTAGTCCTTGAAGCGTTTCTTTTTGATAGCCAAAATAAAGAAAAAGGCTTCCCATTGCCCCGAATGAACCGGCGATTCCTGCAATTGAAAGAACGGTAAAAACAATTATCAAAAACTGCGCGACAGACCGTTGAATGCCCGCACTTCTAACGCCATCGCCACCTCTTAAAAAATTAAGATCTGCCACATACTAAGCGTTCAGCGCATAGCCCATAGCGTTCTCCGCCAGAGGCGGATCCGCCTCTGGCGGAAGAAAAAAATCTGTACGCTATACGCTCTACGCCACACGCTACTTATTATTTATCAATCTCACGAAGCGCTAATCCAACGGCGACTGCGAAATGAGGGGATACATCACGCAAAATAGGTTGCATAAACTGCGGATAAGTAATCCGGCGAAATGAGTTCCCGACGCTCACCTCAACCCCAAAAATCTGAGCAACATATGTGGCCAATCCCTTCATACGCGCCCCACCTCCCGTCAAAAGAATCCTCTCAATCTTTCGCTCGTTCTCGCGATTATACGCGGAAATCACCCTATCAATTTCACGAACAAGAAGCTCAAGAAGCGATTCCAAAATGCTTACGATTTCCCGTTGTTCAATTTTATCCGAAAGTCCAATTTCATTTTTAAAATCTTCAGCGCGCTCCATACTTATGTTCAATCCCCTGGCAAGAGCGGCGGTAAAAAACTCCTGCCCCCGATCAATGGTATGACTCAAACGAAGAATCCCCTCATCAATCACCATCACGGTCGTTGACTCAAAACCGAAATAAATCATAGCCATCGGAGCGTGTTCAGTGCCAATCAACGATCGAACGCTACTAAACGACTCAACTTCAACCGCTCTCAAATCAAGACCTGCAAGCTTTGAAATTCGTTGATACTTTGAAATAATATCCCGTGGAACCGCCACAAAGAGAACTTTCATTTTTTTTGACTCCTCCTCGCCCTCAATAACAACCCAATTGGTAAAAACTTCATTTTGTGAAATCGGAATATATCGTCGGGATTCAAAAGAAAGGACCGTATCCCACTGACTCCGAGGAATTTTGGGCAACTCTACAAGTGTAACAAAAGATGCGTGCGCTGGAATACTCATCACAGCAGTTTTTGTCGTAACATTTGACTCCAGTAGGACATCCTTCAGCATAGCAGAAATATCCTCGTCTATAAATCTAAGAAAGCCGGAAAATACCGCTGACGAATCTATGGTCTTGAGGTATCCTTCCCCGCGCAACTGTCCATAAGTTTCAAGAATGGCGCGCTCTTCTTCCTTTCGCAATTGTACCACCTTGACAGACGACAGTCCAATATCAATACCGACAAAACTTTCTGAGTTGCCCTTTCCAAATGAAAATTTTCCGTTCTTAAGAAATGGTATATCCACAAATAAACGAAATGGCTATTAAATACTAAGCGATATTAAACCATCTGCCTTCAAAAATCTCATCAATTGCCAATTGTATGCCGACGAAACAGCGTATCAATTATTTTTATCCACAGAAACGACGCTGGACATTCTAACAACTTATCCGTCATAAACTAGACACAACAATCAGTTAAAGTATAGTATACCATAAAAATTAACTTATAACTCAATATTGAGCGTTTCAAATTGCGTCCATTATATAGCTTTACTAGTTTTGCACCGTGAAAAATCTTTTTTTCTCTATAAAAAATCATATTCTAGACCTCTTCTACCCAAAAATCTGCGCCGGGTGCGCGAGTGAAGGAGTTTTGATATGCCGTGAATGCGAAAAAGCCATTGTCATCCGCACACCGCAGTGTTTTATCTGCGATCGGCGCTCTCCCGATGCCCGCGTATGCCGTTCATGCAAAAAACACACAGCCTACACACGAATGTACGGCCCGCTTTCATTTAAAAACGATATAGTCCGCGAAATGGTACACCGCCTCAAATATAGAAGTGTAAAAGAGTATGGAGTTATCCTGGGACAATTTCTCGCAAAAGCAACTTCCTACTACGCGCTCTTACCAAAAAAAGACGCGGTTATCATCTCTGTTCCGCTTCATCCAAAAAGAATGCGAACGCGAGGATTCAATCAAGCGGAAATAATTGCAAAAACATATTCGGAACTTTCAAACATTCCGCTTGCCGATAGCGAAAGCATAATTCGTAGAAAAAATACGCCACCCCAGACAACGGTCGCTGATCGTTCCAAGCGAATGGAAAATATGCGCGATGTTTTTTTCGTAAAAAACGCGACGGATTTTTTTGGAAAAACCGTTATTCTTATTGACGATGTCGCAACGACAGGAAGCACAATCAACGAAGCGGCGCGGGCATTAAAACGCGGAGGCGCGCGAGAAGTTTGGGTTTTTACAGCGGCGCGATAAGAGACTGTCTCATACGGACGGTCTTTATTGCGAATCGCATCGCTATGGACTGGAAATTATCAATAATCAATGCTATAATGGCTCAAATCGGAGGTGTAGCTGATTGGGTTGAATGTCAACGAGCGAAACATTCAACGAGCGAATATATAAAATGAGTATCAAAACCGGAGGCGTGGCTGAGTGGGTTGAACGCTCCAGTGGAGCGTTCAACGGGCGCTTCATAATAGTTATACATTACAAAGCGGAGGCGTGGCTGAGTGGTTGAAAGCGGCACCGTGCTAAGGTGTTAAGGAAGCAATTCCTTCAGAGGTTCGAATCCTCTCGCCTCCGCTTTGTAATGTAGTGATAACGCGCCCAGGATTTTGT
>ERZ1292630.1612-Hain-H41-02um-R3-1612-length-21885-cov-4_pt1 | contig 21885 bp, 15 predicted proteins | sample MGYA00564408_ERZ1292630 | MGnify/ENA primary metagenome ERZ1292630 (study PRJEB36523, sample SAMEA6512641) | groundwater metagenome | collected 2019-01-08 | study: AquaDiva: Metagenomics assemblies of 32 groundwater samples
TAGCGGCGATGAAGTCCAAGGACGAAGTGACGCTGGGGACATTGCGTATGCTGGACGCAACGATTAAAAACAAAGTAATTGAGCGCCGCGCCAAGGGCAAAGCGGATCCACTAACAGAAGATGAAGTGATGGAAATAATTTCCGCGGAAGCAAAAAAACGCAAAGATGCTGCTGATTTGTATAATAAAGGCAACAGGGAAGAGCTAGCAAAAAAAGAAATTGAAGAAATCAATGTATTAAAAAAATATTTACCGGAAGAATTAAGCGCTGAGGAAACAAGGGGCATTATTAAAGAGGCTATATCTGCAAGCGGACTTTCTTCCAAGGCAGATTTTGGAAAATTGATGGGCCTTTTGAAAGAAAAAACCAAGGGTCGCATTGATGGCTCGCGACTAAAAGATTTGCTAATGGAAGAATTAAAATAGCTCTGTTATGGTGTCAGAACTAAAAAAATTAACCCCCACACCTAAGTTAGCACAAGCAGGCAATTAGATAAATTTATGGGTTCTAAAAGTAATAAAATTTTAAAAGGCTTCACGCGCTCATTAGGTGTGGGGGTGAAATTAAATTTTTTAAATAAAACCAAATTTAAAATTTCCAAAAGTTTTTTTGAGAAATCTTTTTTCACATCTATAAAAAAACTTAAAATTCCCCAGCCGGCCCTTTTGGAACTTTATTTAGTTTCACAAAACGAAATAAAAAAAATTAATTCAAAGTGGCGCGCTAAAAATTCGCCCACAGATGTCATCTCTTTTGAAATTACGGATAAAAACACAGGGACTTATCCCAAAATTTTAAACAAAAAAAACTCGCCAGAGTATCTTGATCCCTCTTTTTGGGGTATAATATTTTTGTGTCCAGACTTTATAAAAACACACACCAAAGAAACCAGTTTACAATTTAAAAAATATTTACTTTGGGCATTCGTTCACGGTATAATTCACTGCATGGGGCATGATCACGAGAAATCACCTAAAGAGGAGGTGCTGATGAAGCGGCTTGAAAAACAAATTTTAAATTTTTAAAAAAGAATCTTTTTAATACATTTATGTTTAGTGAGAAAAAAATCGTAGCTGTAGATTTGGGATCTTCTTTTGTAAGAGGCGTAGTAGCCCAAAAATCCCCTAAATCGGACAATTTGCAAATTTTAAGCTACGTCCAAGAGCCGTCCAAAGGTATCCGTAAGGGGTATATAGTCGCCCCAGAAGAAACGGCTTCCGTAATTAAAAGCGTAGTGTCCCAGCTTGAAAAAAATGCCAAAACAAAAATAAAAGGTGCGTTTGTTAATTTTAATAGCTACCAGTCAAATGTCCGTTTGATAAAAAACGCGATTGCGGTTTCAAGGGCCGATTCAGAAGTTTCACAAAACGATATAGATCGCACAATTTCTGAAGCCGAATCTTCGGCCGCCGCCTATAATCGCGAAATTTTGCATATTATACCGCGCAGTTTCAATCTGGATGGAGAAAAAGGAATCAAGGATCCCTTGGGACTACACGGCAAAAGATTGGAGATAAATGTTTTAGCAATTGATGGTTTTGTGGCACATATTAAAAATTTATATAAAAGTTTTGCATTGGCAGATTTAGATGTGAAACAAGTTGTTTTTTCGCCTCTTTGTAATTCTCAGGCAGTTCTTAGTAAAAAACAAAAAGAATTGGGGGTTGTGGTGTTGGACATTGGCGCGTCTACTTCATCTTTGGCGGTATTTGAAGAAGGAGATCTACTCCATGCGCAAATTTTTCCCGTGGGTTCATCCCATATTACAAATGATATAGCCATAGGTTTTAAACTCGACATAGATATTGCCGAAAAGATTAAAATAGAATATGGCAAATGCGACAGACAATTAAATAGGAAGGGAATAATTAAACTTTCAGAAATGGGACTGGATCAACAATTCTCTATCTCCATTAAAGAATTGAGCGAAGTAATCGATGCGCGAATTCTTGAAATATTTGATTTAGTTAATAGGGAATTGAAAAAGATTGATCGAGCGGGACTACTGCCTGCTGGCGTAATTTTAACTGGGGGCGGAGCAAATTTGAAAGGACTCGTTGAATTTACGAAAAAAGAATTAAAACTCCCAACACAAATAGGTAAAATAATAAATATTGAAGAAGATTTTGAACGCGTTTTGTCCCCAGAGGACGCTACCTTATGCGGATTATCTTTGTGGGCCGATGCAACATATTATAATGTAGCTTCGTCTGGAAATAATTTAAATGCCGGAGAAGGAATGCTCAAGAGAATGTGGCATACCATAGTGCCATAACTAATGCGAGTTGAAAAAGTAAAAAATATATTTTATAGTACACTAAAATTAATATAATAATAAACTCTCTCAACGTCAGATTTGAGATTTGATTTTTGAGATTTAAAATTTTATTTTATGCCAAAAGTAAAACCTGAAATTAAAAATGTGGCCAAAATTAAAGTGGTGGGAGTCGGAGGAGGTGGTGGTAATGCTGTAAGTCGTATGGCCGATACCAAAATAAGGGGGGTGGAATTTGTTGTCTTTAATACAGACGCTCAAGATCTTTTTCATAGTAATGCTCAAGTAAAAATGCACATAGGCAAGGGAGCTACTAGAGGTTTGGGTGCTGGCATGAATCCAGCGCTAGGAAAACAGGCGGCCGAGGAAAGCCGAGAAGAAATACAAGAAATTCTAAAGGGTTCTGATATGGTTTTTATTACCGCAGGCATGGGGGGTGGCACCGGCACGGGAGCATCGCCCGTCATAGCGGAGATAGCCAGAGACCAAGGAGCTTTAGTGGTTGGAATAGCGACAAAACCTTTCACATTTGAAGGTTTTCAGAGAGCAAGATTGGCCGAAGAGGGCCTGAATCAACTATCCAGCAAGGTGGATACAATTTTAGTCATCCCTAATGACAAAGTGATTTCCTTAGTAGACAAAAAAACTCCCCTAATAAAGGCATTCAAAATCGTTGACGAGGTTTTAAATCAAGCTGTGCAGGGAATATCCGATTTAATAACCGTTCCTGGCATAGTAAATGTGGATTTTGCTGACGTTAAAGCCGTTATGCAAGGAGCAGGACCAGCGCTGATGGGCGTTGGAAAAGCTACTGGAGAAAATAGAGCTATCAATGCCGCTAAAATGGCAATAAATTCACCCTTACTTGAAATTTCAATACATGGGGCAAGCGCTGTACTTTTTAATGTTAGTGGCGGATCTGATATGTCTATGAATGAAGTAAACGAAGCGGCAAGAATTATAACGGAATCAATTGACCCCACGGCAAAAGTGATATTTGGCGCGGCACATGATCATCATCTTAAAAAGGGTGAATTGAAAGTAACAGTCGTAGCAACAGGTTTTACGGGCAATATTCCTCAATTGCCGCTTGAAGATTCCTCAAATAGTGGATTTAATGGAGAAGACGAGGACAACCTTAAAAGATTAGACACCAGCAAAAAACATTCTACCAAAACAATGGAAGAGAGTGAGAGTGAAGAAGAGTGGGATGTGCCGGCCTTTTTAAGGCGTGGCAAAAAATAAGAAATGTCACGACAAGTGATATTTCTTAATCCTGAGTTTATCGAAGGATAAAGTATCTTAAAATCAAAAAAACCGAAAGCTCTAACTTGCTTACCGGTTTTTTGATGGCCACTTATTGCATTTTTTAATTATATATGTTAACCTTTCAGATGTATGAAATTACAAACTGAAGAAATAAAAAATGAACAAGAATCTCTTTCGGAAGAGAATTTTGATGTCTCCGAAATGATTAAATCCGGAGTACATTTAGGAAAAAAACGTTCAGCAAGCCATGCTAGAATGAGCCCTTATGTATTTTCTGTTAGAAACGACATCCAGATTATCGATTTAGACAAGACATCAGAAAAATTATCTATTGCCTCCGGTTTTCTTAAAAACACAATGCAAAATGGAGGCGTCGTCCTTTTTGTGGGCACCAAAGTTCAACTAAAAAATTTAGTTAAAGATGCCGCTATTTCGTGCAATATGCCTTACGTGACCGAACGCTGGTTGGGCGGAACTTTAACAAATTGGTCTGAAATATCAAAGCGTCTGGATTATTTTCTTGATTTAGAGTCTAAAAAAAGTAGTGGGGGACTTGCCAAATACACCAAACATGAACAGCTTAAACTATCCAATCAATTGGAAAAATTGTCTGTACTGTTTAACGGCATTAGGACATTGAAAAAAAATCCCAACGTCGTATTCGTGGTTGATGCGGCAAGTCATATGGCAACATTACTTGAAGCCAAAAAATTAAATATACCAGTTGTCGCTATAGCTGATACTGACACCAATCCAGAGCTCGTAAATTATATTATTCCAGCCAATAGCAGCAGCGTCAGTTCTGTGAAATTAATTTTGGACAAAATTTGCGAGACCATTCATTCTATAAATCCAACCAGCTAAAAACTTTTTTATGATACCAGCACAAAAGGTCCAAGAGCTGCGCATAATTTCTGGCGCCTCTATGATGGATTGCAAAAAAGCGCTCGAAGCAACCGGGGGCGACGTAGAAAAGGCTTGTAATATTTTAAAGGCCAAGGGTAAATTGATTGCTGAAAAAAAATCAGCACGCAAAACTTCTGCAGGGCTGGTGTCTTCATATATTCATAGCAATGGTCGCGTGGGAGTGTTAATTGAACTCAAAAGTGAAACAGACTTTGTTGCCCGCAATCCAGAATTTAGTATACTGGCGCACGATTTATGTTTACATATAGCCGCCGCCAAACCTTCCTATATTAAACCGGAAGATGTTCCCGCCAACATGATAGAGGACGAAAAGAGTGTTTTTCAGGAAGAATTTGAAAAAATGGGCAAATCCTCTAAAATAGTAGAGCAAATGGTGAGTGGTAAAATTGAAAAGCATCTTGATGATATTTGTCTATTGCGTCAACCGTTTGTAAAAAATCCTGATCAGACCATAAAGGATGTAATTGATGGCTATGTGGCTAAATTTGGCGAAAATATAGAGGTGGGTAATTTCGTTCGCTACGAAATATAATTATTATTTATGTGGATTTTTTGGGTTAGTCTTTTTATTTTAAGCTCAGTAATACTTTTTGTGTTTGTAAAAAAACACAAATCAACCGTTGTTCCTGTTAGCCCAGAAAATTTTTTGGAATCGTCTGTTCTGTTTAAAAATGTTATTATTCAGGGCGTTCACTCGCAAGTATGGATTATAGTAGTTAATAACGTTGAAAAAGCATTGCGTAAAATACGGATACTATTTTTAAAATTTGATAATTTCGTTTCAAACATTATAGACAAAGTGCGCGGCCATTCATCTAAAATTGTTCAAAAAAACCTAGAAAATCAAGAAAATGCGCGCGAAAACAAAGATTCTGACGAAAGCGTTTCCACTACTGGTAATAATAACTAGACTAGCTGATTAACAATTTTATACACTCTGCTGTCTAAATGCCGCCTAGTCCCGACGCATTGGTCGGAAAGCCGATTGAACATCGGCTCTCAGCGGGCAGGGCAGGGTCCCGAAAAATCATATAGATTTTTCGAGGATCCTCGATTTTTTAGAAATCTTTGATTTCGTGAAAATCGGGACAACGGGTTTTGCTCCGATATTTTCAAAATTAAATATTTTGTTAAAATATCGAGAGTCCTCGATGTTTTATAAAATTTTGCCGACCTAGCTCAATGGCAGAGCAACGCTTTTGTAAAGCGAAGGTTCCGAGTTCAACTCTCGGGGTCGGCTCCAAAATTTTAAAACATCGGGATAAACCGCAATTCTGTCGACAATGGGCGCGTGGCGGAGCAGTCAATCGCACCAGACTGTAAATCTGGCGGCCACTGGCCTTCGTAGGTGCAAATCCTACCGCGCCCACCATAAAGTCACCCTCGAGGCTCTAAACGCCGTTGTAGCTCAGTTGGTAGAGCAACTCCATGGTAAGGAGTAGGTCCCCAGTTCAAATCTGGGCAACGGCTCTGGGGAAACAAGAATAAGTAAACAATTTCGAACGAGAAAGCGGGTCCCCGGTTCTCCGCCAAAGGCGGATCCGCCTCGGGCGGAAAATCCGGGCAACGGCTCCAGTTTAATAAAATAAAAAAGCAATAAATATGTCTCAAGATAATTTAATAAAAATGGCTTGTTCAAAATGTAAACATGTGAATTATTGGTCAAGCAAAAATAAGAAGAAGGTAACTCGTAAAATTGAAGTGAGCAAATTCTGTTCCTGGTGCAAAATGCACACCCCGCACAAAGAAGGGAAGAAATAATTAAATTTTAAAAACCCCCGCTTAATTAGCGGGGGTTTTTATATTTACTAAACTGAAATTATTATATACAATATAAAGTATTAAAGTTGGGGGGTGTGGTTCAATGGTAGAACATCGGTCTCCCCGCCTGCATTTTTTTATGGGTCCATAGTTTTAATGGTAAAACATCGGTCTCCAAAACCGAGGTTCTCCGTTCGAATCGGAGTGGGCCCGCAAATTTCGGCGGGCAGGCAAAACCGTTGATCAGAGTTCGATTCCTTGCACCCCCGCCTTCGCCCGCCATAGCAGGCTTCAGCGGGCACAGCCCGCTGAAGATCGCGACGGAGGGGGTATTTTAAAATATTTTAACTAAATTAAAGACCATTAGTTTGGGCCGGTTAGTTTGTCTGATAAAAAAGGCCCCGCTTATTGCTAAGCGAGGCGTCTTTATTTTTTTATTTATACTATCAACCCTGCGGCTCTCGATTCTCTTTCTGCGATTTTGCTTCCTTGACTCATTAACTCTTTGACATCTTTGATTGACCATTCCATAGAAGAAGAGATCAGGGTGGGACTATCGGGACGAATAATAACAGGATCCACCATCCGCCCACTGGGATTAAAATTAAACTGTTCGAATATATCAGTAAAAAGAGCTTTGGCGCTATCCACAAAATTCTCACCTACCATCTTGGGCAAATTTTCATACAAAGCAGAGATGGTTTTAATTTTATTATTAATTCTTTTTGTTCTTTCTATCTGAATCTGTCCAATGGTTTTACTGGGAAAATGAAAACCACGAGTCAAGATTCTAGACCAGTTCATTTCATGATATTGCTCCAGAGTCAGAGGCTCATCGCATGGATCTGAATCAATAACTATGATAATGTTGCAACCGTTATTGATAGCGTGATTGATCGGAAGAGGATTGACCATGCCACCGTCAATAATAGGGATGCCGTAAATTTCTACTGGTTCAAAAATACCAGGGAGGGAAGTTGAGGCAATTATGGTCTCGGCAAAAACATTCTTGTTCACTATGAGCGAGAGCCTTTTTTTGTTAGAAGACATAATCGCGCGAACAAAATCCGCTTTTTCTTTAATCACCAGCGCATTTCTGTCTGCGTAGTTAGAAAAAACAATCTCCTCTCCCGTTAAAAAATTAACGGTGATTACATCAAGTTGAACAGATGACTTAAGAACTGGCTCCATATTTATTTCACGAATGAGTTTTCGAAGGGGTTCATTGCTCAAAAAAGATTTAAATCCTCCAAAAGGGTGTTTGGCCATGCCGGCTTTATTTAAGTGAAATGGCGGCTTTTTAAAACTGCTCATAGCCGCGGCCTTCAATTGACGAATGCCGCCCTCAAGATATTTAGCGGCGACCACAGCTCCGGCTGAGACGGCCGCTATATATGATATGTGAGAAGCTATGTCAGATTCTACCAAAAAATCCAGAGCGCCGACATGAAAAAACACCTTTCCTGAGCCACCGGAAAGCACTAGACCAATCTTGTTTTTGCCATCCGTACACTTTTCTGCAAGCACAGCGCCCTCCTACTGACATTATTATTTTTCAAAGATCTGCTATCTTTAATGTAATACTTTTATTCAAAAAAGCAAGAACAAATAAAAGAATTTCTAATAAAAATCCCTTTTAGCGGGGATTTTTATTGATAAATATTTTTATTAATCTCTCGACCTGTTTTTCTGAATGCACCCATTTAATCCTCTTATCTTTTTTAAACCATGTCATCTGACGTTTGGCATAATTAAGGGTATTTTGTCCTATTAAACCCAAAGCTTCGTCTTTTGTGAAGTGATGTTGAAAATATTTTATAAATTCCTGGTAACCAATAGCTTGAAGGCCTGGGGCCTTAAAGTTGTACTTTTTATATAATTTTTCCACCTCCTTCTCCAGTCCAGTATTTAATTGCTGTTTTAATCTTGAAGATATGTTTTTCTTGAGAGTATTTTTTTCAGCTTCAATTCCCAGTTCTAAAACAGAAAAAATTGGCTCACCGATCGTTCTTAATTCAGAGAATTTTTTGTTGGAACCACTCATTACTTCAAGCGCTCTTATGATTCTCCGTTTATTTTTCAAATCGATAAACCTGAGAACGTCTGGATCTTTTTTTATTAAAATTTTTGCCAGCACCTCCAGAGATTTTTTTTCTAATTTTTCTCTCAATTGCCAATCGGCTTTTATTTTGGGTATGTTTAGGTTGTCTACTACAGCTTTAATATAAAGGCCTGTTCCTCCTACCAAAAATGGTAGCTTGCCCCTTTTAAAAATATCTCGTGCCGATTTTACAGCTAAATTTTTATAAAGTTGAACGGAAAACTTTTGTGATGGATTTTTTATATCTATTAGATGGTGCACCACCCCCAGAGCCACATATTTGCCACGAATCATTTTACCAGGAATTTTTGCTGTCCCGATGTTCATTTCTCGATAAATTTGACGTGAATCGGCATTTATAATTTCACCGTTGAATTTTTTAGCTAATTTTATGGATAGGGAAGTTTTCCCGGAAGCGGTCGGACCCAAAACGACAACAAGCGGTATGAGCTTCTCTTTATCCATGAATTATTTCTCCTTCCAGCCCCCACTCACGACCCTTTTTAATTTTAACCTCTGCGAAATTACCTATAAATTTTTGTGCATCTTTTTTATCCATCAAAACTTTTACGGTCTTGTATTGTTCGTTTTTTCCAAGCAAAAACCCATTTTTATATTCCGAAAATAAAACCTTAGTTTTCTCGTTTTCAAATTTTTTGTTTCTAAGTTTAGCCGTCTTTTTTAAAATTTCATTTAGCACCTCAAACCTCCTGTCTTTTTCTTCCCAGAAGATATTGTCCTTAAAAGAAATAGCCGCGGCTGTTTGAGGGCGGGGAGAGTACTTGCTTATAAAAGCCATGTCATACTTGACCTCACGAAATAGTTTTGCGGTATTTAAAAATTGTTTTTTGTTTTCGCCCGGAAAACCCACGATAACATCAGTAGATATCGCTATATCGGGTATAGATTTTCTTAATTTTTTAATCAATTCCTTATAGTGAGCTACAGTATACGGACGATTCATTTTTTTAAGAATTTCATCATCTCCTGATTGTACAGGTAAGTTTATATAATGAACAAAGCGCTTTAAGTGAGATAAAGTATTTATAGTTTTTTCTGAAAAATCTTTGGGGTGCGGGGAAGTGAAACGTAGCCAAAAATCACCCTTGATTTTATCTATTTCTTCAAGCAGTTCCTCAAAAGAACATCTTCCGCGTTGTATTTTGGGGATAAAATTTTTACGAGTTTTATTATTCCAAATAGTTTTTTCTTCCAGGCCGTAAGAATTAACATTTTGTCCCAAAAGCCAGATCTCTTTATAATTTTTGCTCACTAATTTTTTTATCTCTCTGATGATTTCCGCCTTAGGACGAGAATATTCTCGGCCCCTTGAAAAGGGCACTATGCAATATGTGCAAAAGTTATTGCACCCGTAAGAAATAGGCACAAAGGCAGAGAAATTAGACTGGTATTTTGAACTAAAAGATAAATATTCTTGCGGGTTTATTTTCAAATTTCCGCCCAAAAGCCCTGGAAGCCGCCACAAATCTTTGATTGGTAAAAATATATCAACAGGAGGAAGGATGTTTTTAAGCCGCGACAAATTATGGTGCAGCATGCATCCGGTAAGGATTATTTTCAAATTTGCATTCTTGTTTTTAAGAATTTGCAACTTTGGAGCACGGCCCAACACCTTGTCCTCGGCAACCTGTCTTACTGAACAAGTGTTAATAACTAAAACATCCACTCTTTCTAGCACAGGCGATGGCCTATACCCCAATTCTTCTAAAATATTAGCTATGCGCTCCGAATCGGAGATATTGGCTTGGCAGCCAAAAGTAATAATATGATAATTCTTAGATACAGACATGATTATAAAATACAACAAGCATTTCAAAACGGCGCAAATTTGCGCTCGTTTTTTACGTAAAATTTTAATTTAAATTAATATAGATCTATTTATTTTCCAAATTTTCTGGACAAGCCGGCTCACTGATATTGCATTTTTCAAAATTAACCGCACAACCGCCTCCATATTGTAAAGTTGATCCGCCTACACACTTTTTGTTCAAAGATGGACACACCACTTCTTTTTCTGAACAATTCTGAATCTCTGGGTTTTGTGATATTTTCTCTACTCGCACTTCTTCGTTATCATTATTTAAATTATTTATAACCGACGGAATTGACTCGTCCTCTGCCTTTTCTTTTGGTTGCACCATTACACAGCTACTTAGTGCCGAGCACTCATTCTTGATAAAATCACCATCTATTTTTAAACAAAAATCTTTTACATTCAACAGATCACTATCGCACAAAGAATTGTCTTCTGATTTGGTTTTTAATCCTGCGACCAAAGAGACGGCATCTTTAAGTCTGTTTTGGGCTTTATACAAGGCAATAATAGCATCTGTGCTCTTATTTTTATCGTATAAATCATTGGCATGGATAAAGTATTTTTCACCATCAAGCGCTGTAATATTTATTTTATTTTTTGACCAAGTGTCTAAATTTATTGATTTATTAATCAAATTTTTCTGTAAATTGCCCAACGCGCTAAGAAAATCTCCTCGATTTTTTATAAATATATTTTGCAATGAGGCAAGAAATTCGGGGGTGGACGAAGCGCTTTGAAGCGCTTTATAAAAAATATCGGTTTCCATATAAAAATCATTGGTCATCAAATTCTCAAGCGTGGCCTCTATTACATCTGTTGATGTGGAACTGTCAAATTTTAAAACGGCATTTTTTATCAAATTATTCTCTAAAACTACCACAAATTTATTTAGATTAAATTTGACGGGTAATTTAGAAAATGAACTCACAATATCCGCGCCCTGTGCGCTTAAAGTTACAACTCTTTGATTCAGTTCTACGAATCTATTAAATTCTACAGAGCTCATCTTGCTTAAATTTTCCTCAAGATTTTTTATGAATTCATTTTTCAGCAATAGAGTCGCTTCACGACTATCAGGATAGGCGATTGAAAAATTATCAAGGACAATTATAAACTCTAATTTTTCAGCATTATCCAAAGAATTCATAATGTCTCGCGCCTTGCTTGCCACCAGCTCTTGGCTGTTGACCGTTATTATAAAGCTTAATGGCACAAAGACCATTGTCTTAGTCAATTTATCCTCGGTTTTTTGCATATTCTTTTTGGCGCTCGCGCTAATCTTACTCCTATCCACTTGATCAAAAAATTTCTTCAATTTGATGCCCTTGGATAATTCGACGCTTAAAAATTTCTGTGCCGCCAAAGATGTAAATCCACCGCCTGATTGGAAATCATCCGTATAATTTTGCAAAGAATCCAGACCATCCGACAAATTGTTAGATGCTTTAATTATTGCTGAAGTGTTTTGTGGGGCAGAGAGAGTTATTTTTTGAAGTTCTAATGCTTTTTCTAAGGTATAATCTAAAATGTTTTGGATTTTCTTCAATTTATTAAAGGTGAAAAACAAATGAACGTCCTGTTGCCATTTTTTGAGAAAATAAAATGGATTAGTCGGAAGTATGGACGGTTCTTCCACGCCCAAATCATTTGGTTGCAAAATAGCTTCACTATCAGAAACAGACGCGGCATAAACCGTGTTGTATTTTTCTATTGCAACCAAAGGAGCCAATACCGCCAAAACAATACTTAAAACTATAATTGTCGCGCTCTTTTTTAGCATAAAATGTATCAATTTATCAACGTTATTGAGACAATCTCACTTTGTGCGACATATTAAAACGCCCCTGCACTCTTTACGGCAGTATACCACGCTTGTTTAGAAAAGTAAATTTTTATATGCTCCCAAAAATTAGAGTGTTTTTAAAGCAAAAAACGAAACCACCATGAATCTGGAGAAGCTATGCCATATGAAAGCGGTAAAATTTTGTAAAAACTAAAAATAATTACTCCTGAGGCAACGACAATGATAATCCATCTGCTCTTCTTGGTGAATTTTAAGAAATGATCTGAAACCAGGGCCGTTGCGATCAAGCCCACACAAAGCGCCGTTAGGTAGTGGTATATAAACATCGGTCTTTTAATAAGTGCGAATGGGAGCCAGTTGAATAAATATAGAAGGATTAAAAATATAAACGGGGAAGGAATTTTCTTTTTTTCCAAAAAGAATTTTAAAAGCAAAAACGGCGATAAAAATATTAAAAATGTATAAAGAAACCATGTGATCGGATTGCCCATAAGGTAAATTCTCTGTAGTATTCCGGCCTTATCGGTATCCTTGGTCCACTCATACAAAGGTTTTTGCATAAGTGGCCACTGGTTCCAAGCGCTGGCATAGGGGTGCTGTGCCGTTATTGATTTATTAGCCGAATACATTTCCTGATTGGTGATTAAAAATTCACCAACATAGCGCCAAGTTGGTTTTAAAAATTTATAAGGAACATAATCTTCAAATTGCCAGAAGCTTGTGCCGTAGAAACTTTTAAACGGCACATTGTGATCTTTCGGAGTTAAGAGGGCAAAGTGAATGGCAAAGAATGAAAAATACAAAGCAAATACGATGGCGCCCATTAAAACAGCTATTTTTATATTTAAAAATAAATGTTTATTTTTATAATCATCATATAAAAAATAGAGAAGCGCGGGAGCCAAAAATCCTAATCCCGTCCATTTAATGGATATTGTCAGTCCAAAAAACACACTGGACACAATAAACAAAATGATTTTTTTCTTAAGAATTTTATTTTTTATTCCCCAAAAGAAAAATGTTAGTCCTAAAAATCCAAACGCTAAGAGAAAAATATCCACAAAAACAAATCGGGATTGCGTTAAAAGAGCATTGTCAAAAACTACTAAAAACGCAGATATATTGGCGGCAAGCAGACCTCCGCCCAAAGACAAGACAAACAAGAAAATAATTAAAGGAAAAAGCGATCCCACGAGGGCCGGTAAAAATCTAAACCAGTATATAGGCACATCCTGGTAATCCTCGCCGATACTTTTGAAATCAAAATCTGTTCCTTCAAAACCAGCGAGCTTCGCGGTGCCGGCTATTAATAATTTTCCCAACGGAGGATGTATGTCAAAATATTGTGTTTGATTGAAATAATTGTTTACAAAACTGCCAAAATAAAGCTCGTCAAAAACTATTTCATGGGGCTGTTCTAAATTCCAAAAATGCAAGACAAAAGATATGACTAAAATTAAAATAATGAACCCCCCCACCTTCAAGAAAGATTTGAGGTTGCTCTTTATTTTTGTGGCAAGGTCATGTTGTGTTTGAGAAGGTGGGGGGGTGAATAAAAATTTTTTAAAAAATGATTTCATAATTCAGTACAAAATTAGTCACAATTAACTTTTATAAGAAATATATTACTGGATTCATCCTTATATGCCACATCTAGATTTTTAAAGAAGTCCAAATCAATTGGTTTATAAGAATTTGCAAGATCATCATCAAAAAGCATGTAATCTATGCGCTCACTGCAAGCTAATTTTAAATTTTTATCCTGTAAAATTTCCTTGATGTTTTTTTCTCTTGGGAGATAGTCTATGCCTTGTGTCCAAAGCCAGCCCGTATAGCCCAAATAAAGCTGGCGTCCCGCAAGCATAGCTGGCTGAGTCGTCGGAGAAGTGCCGACTAAAAACACCGAGTTGGGCGCGGTATTACCTTTGATCCACTCTGCTAATTTAAATTGCGCATCATTATAATATCCAAAATGATTCTTTTTAAAATTAAATATACGCGCCTGTACATCCAAAATTCCCGCAAATGTCCCTAAAAATATAGCCACCACAGCAAATGCCACGGCAAAATATTTTAATCTTATTTTTGTTAAAGCGACCACCAAATAATATAAAAGTCCCACTGACACAAAAGACGCCAGGATCCACCAGTTAAAAAATACCTTGTTGTTGTCAAATTCCCAAGGCTGAAAGATGAAGAGATTGGACAACGCAAAAATCAAAAATGACGGCACCAAAATCCATTCCAAAAAATCATAAAGATTTTCATTGAGATGGCGCAGAAGCTTTCTTCCACCGAATATTGATAAAATCAAAAACAGAGACCAGAGCCAAAAATTCATCCCGAAGTTTTTACTCCAAAAAATAAAAGCATTAGTGTCAGTGCCAATTTTAGGCAAACACCCAAACCAGGAGCCCGGCGCATGTTCACATGTCATCCACCCAAATTGCGGCTTGAAAAACATCCCTCCGGTGTTTTGACCGATAAAATGCATTCCTTGATTTAAAAATAATAAAGAGGGGACTGCCACCAAGGCTGAAACTACTCCGAATAAAATCCATCCTTTCCAATTTTTATTTTTAAATACTGCCCAAAAAAACCATGCCAACCCCGCTATTGCCAGAGACAAAAATGTATGACCATGCACCAAAGGTACCAAGCCCGCCAAAAAACCCATTCTCCAAATTGAAAAATCATCCCTATAAAGCCATAAAAGTAAAATCAGCACCGCCAGCATAGCAAAGCCCCACACAAATGATCGTTGATGGGATAAAAAGGATATGGCCGGCACTATCCAAACTATATTTTGAGTAGAATCAAACGATGACGGCTTGCCTCCTGTGCGATTATCTAAATGAGTATAGTCGTGCGGAGGATTCAAAAGAGTTTCGGTAATCGGATAAGAAGATGTGGCGCTCGCTGTTTTGATATCTTGAAAAAACTGCCAAAATCCCAATCCAGAACCGAAAATAATAATAAGCAAAACGGCAAAAGCCCACCAAGGAGATTTAAAAAATCTTAAAGCGATAAAGAAAAAAAGCATTATGCCGCTCAGTCCTAAAATCACCAGGGGCGCATAAAAAGCAAATAGAATTCCACTATTAAATTTGAGCAGTATCGCGCTGGCAAAATTTATTAAAAATGGATAAGTGAGAGGGGAGTTTGAAAAAATTGGCTGAGTTACTTCAAAGGGACTGGCAACAGACAAGCGTTCTATCATGCTTAGGTGATACGCGCCGTCCCCCCAACCGATGAGGATTCCTTTTATTTGGGAGTCATTTTGATCGTAAATCAAAACACCAAAAACCACCGCCAACCAAACAACAATTACCAAAAATACCAAACAAGCTCCCACAATAAAATTTCTGGACTTTTGCCGATTAAAATTTCTATTTTTAACAGCATAATACGCGGCAAGAAAAACATCTCTGATAAATTTGTTTTTCCAAAATATAAACGCTAACTCTAAGACCGAAGAAATGATAATGCCGAGCCATAAATCTTTAGCCAACAAAGAAAAAACTAGCGTCAGCAAATATCCGGAAATTTCCCCCACAATAAGCGCTACTAAAATTTTTTCAAACAAAAAAAGACGATTTTTTTTATCAAAAAAATCAATTAGCGCAAGACCAAATAAAAATTGTGTTACTAAAAAAACTAAGGCGAGATACAGCATAATATCCTTCGCGCTACAAAATTAGTTTATCAAAACAAATCGCCATCAAACCAGCGGATTTTGTTCTTTTGTAAATTTTTCCATCACCTTCTTCAGTTTCAAGACCTCTGTTTCTCTTTTTCCACGATGCCTCAAGGCTACTGATTTTTGTTTCATCTCTTTATCGCCGACTACTATCGTGTAGGGGATTTTTTGGGTTTCGGAATAAAAGATTTTTTTACCCACAGTATCATCGCCATCTAAAATTTCTACTCTAAAATTATTTTCCTGCAGTTCTTTTGCAACCGCAGAGGCATATTTTTGGTTTTGTTTACCAACAGTTGCCACAGCTATTTGAGTTTTGGCCATCCAAAAAGGAAAAGCCCCGCTATAGTGCTCTATTAATACTCCGAGCATTCTTTCAGGAGAACCCACCAAAGCGCTATGTATCATAATCGGCGTGCAATTTTTTCCAGTTTGATCTGTGTACTCAAGCCCAAATCTTTGGGGCATATTTAAATCAAGCTGTACAGTAGAAAGTTGCCAACTCCTTCCCAAAGAATCGCATGCCAATAAATCCATTTTAGGCCCATAAAACGCCGCCTCTCCTTCAGCCACCAAAAAATTTATCTTTTTTTGCACCAATAATTTTTTAAGCATTTTTTGGGATTTTTCCCACGTTTTATCGTCTCCTAAATAATTTTTTTTCTTTTTTGGATCTCGCAAAGATAATCTTATGGAATATTCCATACCATAAGTCTTCATGACTTGCGCAATAGCATCCAAAAGCTTGTTGAATTCTTCTTCCAATTGATCTTCTCGGCAAAAACAATGGCTGTCATCCTGGGAAAAAGATCTAAGGCGAGTCAATCCGCTCAGCTCTCCAGGTTTTTCATCTCGATAAAGCATTGAAAAATCAGCAATTCTGATAGGTAAATCTTTATAGCTTCTTTTTTCTGAACCAAAAATCTGCGTGTGTTGCGGACAATTCATGGGCTTTAAAAAATATTCTTCATTGCTATAGTGCGAGGTAACATTAAACATGTCATTTTTATATTTATCGTAGTGGCCCGAAATTTTAAAAAGTTCGGCCTTATTAATTTGAGGAGTTTGTACCTCCTGATAACCCATTTCTTTGCGCAACTTATTTGAATATTCTTTAATTTTTCTAAGCACGAAAGCACCCTTAAAAGTATAGAGGGGAAGTCCCGGGCCCACTAAATCTGAAAAAACAAAAAAACCCAGTTCTTTACCAAGCTTTCGATGGTCTCTTTTTTTAGCCTCTTCCTGCTGGGCTAGATATTTTTTTAATTCTTCTTCAGTATCAAAAGCTACTCCATAAATTCTCTGGAGCATAGGATTTTTTTCATCTCCTCGCCAATATGCGCCTGCTATTTTGGTCAATTTAAATGCTTTAGAATTCAAGAGCGAGGTGTTTTTTACATGAGGCCCCCGACACAAATCTATAAATTCACCGGTCTTATAAATAGTAACAAAATTCACCTTGTGTTTTTTTGCTTCCGAAGAAGATGCTTCCTGAATCTCATCATATTTTGTGGTGCCATGACTCTCTACATCATTAATAAGCTCCGATTTATATGGTTCGCCTAAATCCGTAAAAATTTTCTTTGCCTCTATCAAATTTAATTTTCTTCGGACAAATGGAGTTTTTCTTGAAATAATATCCCTCATTCTTTTTTCAATCAGAACCAATTCTTCAATTTTAAGTTGATGAGGAAGTTCAACGTCATAATAAAATCCATTTTCTAGCGCGGGCCCCACACCAAAACGCGCTTTAGGAAAAAGCTCCTTTATGGCGGCCGCCATCACGTGTGCGAATGAATGGCGTTTCATTTCTACGGATAAATTATTTTCGTCTGATTTTTTCATACTTTTTAAAATTTAGTCGGTAACTCTATTTTATGATTTTTAAAACAATTTGCAAGCAGAGGGGGGTAATATTGATTTTTTGAATTAAGTGTTATAATTAAATAAAGGTTAAAATTATTTGAAAGTTTAAAAGGTCGAAAAATTTAAATAAAATAATAAGAAATAAAATATGGAAAAACAAAAATTACTTATTGTAGGAGCATTAATTTTCGCGGTTGGCTTGGGAGCGGGCTATTTGGTTAGCCGATATGCTTTTAACGCCCAGCTTAGTGAAAGTGGAGCAGCAACAAAGAACTGCATCGGAACACCCTCAGATTCAGAGCTTGCAGGTGTTACTAGTTGTGGAGATCAGACCACTCAGGCTCGTTGTGGAAACTTAGCGGGTTGCACGTGGGTTGGCGCGACTGCAACCAGACCATCTCCTTCCCCTTCTATTATTATACAGAAAACCACTGCACCAAAAGGTACGCCGCAACTATAAAACTTGATATTGCGTATAAGATTAACCCCCGCACCAAAATTTGGTGCGGGGGTTTGTTATAGAAAACAATCTTTGATTTTTAGAGCTTGCCACTAAAAATGGGGAGGGGTTATTTTATCTCCTGCACCCTATCGCAAATAACTTTTGGTTCAGCGTCTCTTAAGGAAACTTTTCCTGAAACTAAAATTATTTTTTCTTCCTGCCAAATATCTTGATTGTTTTGAAGCGTTGAAGGAAACACCACGATTTCTATTTTTCCCGTAAAATCTTCCAGTTTTACAAAAAGCATCGGCTGACCCGCCTTGGTCGTTATTTTGTGAATACTCGATATTATGCCGCCCAAAGAAACAAATGACCCTTCTTTGAGCTGAGCCAAATCTTTTATCTGATTTTTGGCCAATTTTTTTATTTTATCCGTAAAAGCGGAGAGTGGATTGGAACTCACATAAAGCCCTAAAAGCTCTTTTTCCCATGAAAGCTTTTCATTGGGTAAGGCTGGGGTAGTGGGCTTTAAATTTAAAACCGGCTTAATGTTTAAACTTCCGAAAAGATCGCTCTGCGGATTAAGTTTTGACTTGGCATTAGTATGCGAGTATTCCAAAATTTGTTCTATATTATCCAAAAATTGTTTACGCTCGCCCATCTCGTCCATCGCGCCGCACTTTATGAGCGATTCCAAAGATTTCTTATTTAGGTCTTTATTGGTTACCCGTAAAAGCAAATCCGCCATATTTTTATATGGCCCGTTTTTTTGACGCTCTTCAATTAAAGCGGTAGCGATGCCCAATCCTACATTTTTTACGGCTCCCAGGCCAAATCTAACAAACTCTTTGCTATCTTTTTTCACTACAGAAAAATTCAATTGGCTTTCGTTGACATCCGGCGGCAAAACATCTATGCCCAAAGACTTACATTCGTCTATCAAAGTAGCTATGCGCTCAACCTCAACGCCTTCATTTGTCATCAAGGCGGCCATAAATTCAGAAGTAAAATTTGCCTTTAAATAAGCTGTCTGGTATCCGATGAGTGAATAGCACACAGCATGCGAACGGTTAAATCCGTAGCGAGCAAACGGTTCTATAAATTCCCATATTTCCTCGGCAGTATTTTTTGAAATTTCATTTTTTACCATTCCGTTTATCATTTTTTCTCTCTGTTCGTCTAAAAGCTTCTTAATCTTTTTGCCCACCGCCTTGCGCAAAGTATCCGCCTCGCTGATAGAAAATCCAGCCAGCTCTCTGGCTATTTGCATTACTTGTTCCTGATAGACAATAATGCCATATGTTTTTTTAAGAATAACCTCCAGTCGAGGATGTAAGTAAGTTACAGATTTTTTGCCGTGTTTTCTTAAAATATATTCCTCCACCATACCAGCATCCAAGGGTCCGGGACGATAAAGCGAAACCATAACGGTTAAGTCCTCTAATTCAGTTGGCTTAAGCTCCTTAAGATATTTCTTCATTCCCGAAGACTCCAGCTGAAAAACACCTGTAGTTTTTGCTGCTTGTAAAAGTTTGTAGGTTTTTTTGTCTTCTAAAGGAATCTTATCAATATCAATTTCAATATTTTTTCCGGCTTTAATTAAATTTATTGTATCCTCAATAATAGTTAAATTGCGCAATCCCAAAAAATCCATTTTCAAAAGTCCCAGGTCTTCAATGGCATGCATCTCATATTGGGTTACGATGTTTTTTTGTTGCTCGCCATTTTTAGTCGATCCAGTTTTTGCAACATATTGTAATGGCACAATTTCGTTTAACGGATTAGCGCTAATCACCACGCCGCAGGCATGTGTAGAGGCATGGCGCGCCACACCTTCAAGACGCTGAGCTATATCCAAAAGGCGTTTAGCGTCAGGATTGGAATCATACAAATCCTTCAACTCTTTTACTTCCTTTATCGCTTTGGGAATGGTCGTTTTGCTTTCGCCCAACATAGGCGGAATCATTTTGGAAATTGCATCACAAAAAATATATGGATATCCCAAGGCGCGCCCAGCATCACGCACAGCGGCGCGCGCCGCCATGGTCCCAAATGTAATGATTTGTGCCACCCGGTCACGGCCATATTTTTGGCTAACATAATCCAAAACTTCATCGCGCCTGGTATCGGCAAAATCTAAGTCGATATCTGGCATTGAAATACGTTCCGGATTTAAAAATCTTTCAAAAAGAAGGTTGTATTTTATCGGATCAACGTTGGTAATATTTAAAAGATACGACACGATGGAACCGGCCGCCGAACCTCTGCCTGGGCCGACTACGATGCCCTGATTTTTAGCCCAATTTACAAAATCCTGCACTATCAAGAAATAATCGGCAAATCCGGTTTTTTTAATCACATCCATTTCATAATTTAAACGATCAACTATTTTTTGCTGATTTTCATTTTCAATTTCAAACGCATCAAAACCGTATCTTGATTTTATTCCCTCCATACAAAACTTTTTAAGGCAGGAGTCTGCTGTTTCGCCAACGGGAAGATGGAATTTAGGCAGTTTTATCTTGCCAATTTCAAGTTCGACATTGCACGCTTCTGCGATTTTTAAAGTGTTTTCTAAAGCTTCCGGAACGTGTTTAAATTTTTCGCCCATTTCTTCCGGCGAAGTCAGAGAAAAATCTTCATCTTTCATCGTGAGGCGTTCATTTTCATCAACTTTTTCGCCGGTTTGAATTGCCATCAAAATATCTTGTATGGGGGCATCTTCTTTTTTTAAGTAGTGAACATCTTGTGTTGCCACCAATGGAATATTTAATTTATGCGCCAAAGCTATGAGATCTTGCTGGATCGCTTCGTGAGATGGAATATTTGGATGATGGCTAATTTCAATATAAAAATTTCCTTTGCCTAAAATTTCTTCATATTCCCGTGCAATTTTTTCCGCCTCCTCGTGTTTGTTTTTTAAAAGCGCTTGATCTATTTCGCCCTGCAGGCAAGCAGACAGTCCGATTAAATTTCCACTTTTTTCTTTCAACAACTTTTTATCTATGCGCGGTTTATAATAAAATCCTTCCAGGTTCGCCTTGGTTACGAGCTCAACCAGGTCTTTGTAGCCCTGATTGTTTTTTGCCAGCAAAATTAAATGGAATCTTTTGTCATCAATACCTGTTTGTTTGTCTGTTAAATTTCTGGGGGCCACATATATTTCACATCCGATTATAGGTTTGATACCGTTTTTCTTGGCTATTTGGTAAAATTCAATCACGCCATACATAGAGCCATGATCAGTTAAGGCAACAGAGCTCATTCCCAATTCTTTTACGTACTTTACCAACGCGTCAATTTTTGGTAAACCGTCCAGTAGGGAATAGTGAGAGTGAACATGAAGGTGTGTAAAGTTTAAAGATTTTTTATTTTGTGTTTCGGCTAAATTTTCTTCCATAAGAATTTCTAATGCTTGCATTATAGCAAGATAAAAAAATGTTAGCAAAAAATTTTAGGAAAATTATTTTTCCATGATTTTATTCGAAAAGACTCTCGTTTTTCCCTGCGAGAAAAACTCGCTTCGCTTCTTCCCTCGCTCCCCCTCCCTTTTGGCAGAAGTGAAACATTTATTTACTAAGCAATTTATTTAAATTAAAACATTTAAATGCGCCCGACAATGATTTATTGCCAAAAGGGAGGGGGACCATGCTCGTTCGGTCGAAGAGACTTTTCTTAATAAGATCATTCCAAAATATAGTCCACAATCTTGATGTGGGTAATTTAATAGAAATTTTTTATTGTTTATTTTGCTTATTCTTTTAAACGATTTTTATCGAACATTTGCGCGGCGAGGATATAATTTAATGATAAATTTGAGCGGTCCGCCCAAGGCGGATAAGTCCGCCCAAGGCGGATAAGTCCGCCCAGGGCGGATTGGTTCAAGTTGTTTGAAGCCAGCCC
>ERZ1292630.1614-Hain-H41-02um-R3-1614-length-21867-cov-9_pt1 | contig 21867 bp, 18 predicted proteins | sample MGYA00564408_ERZ1292630 | MGnify/ENA primary metagenome ERZ1292630 (study PRJEB36523, sample SAMEA6512641) | groundwater metagenome | collected 2019-01-08 | study: AquaDiva: Metagenomics assemblies of 32 groundwater samples
GCCAATCGTGCAGTCCGTCGTATCTGCAATTGATGAGGGCGATGCCCCAGGATGCCATACATCTACTCCCACGTGTGGGCTTTGACGGCGGCGAGGATTTGTTCGGCGCATTGCATGGCGGCGAGGCCATCTTCGGCCGTTACTTCTGGGCGTTTGGAGGGGTCTATAACGGCGTTTAAGAATGATTCCTGCTCGACGCGGAGGGGTTCTTTGTCGTCGATATCCAATTGCTCGATATGGAGCAACTCGGGCCAATTTGCGCTGCCGAAGTCCATGTTGCCGGTGTCCTGATGCTCTTTGATCCATTTGACGACATCGATATTCGGGTCGGTCTTTATGACGACGCCTTCTTTTTTCAAGTAGTCGAGACTTAGATACGCCTGTCTGCTGAAGATGCGGACCTTGCGTTCGGTCTTGAGGGCGAGGCGCGAGGCGGTGACGTTGGCGATGCAGCCGTTTTCAAAGACGATGCGGGCGTTACAGATATCCTCATGGTCGCCGATGACGTTGAGACCGACAGCATCCATCTTTTTGATGGGACTTGCCGCAAGCGACAGGATGATATCTATATCGTGGATCATTACATCGAGCACCACGCCGATATCCATCGAACGGAAAGAATAGGGGCTGATGCGGCTTGATTCGATGAATTTGGCCTGAATATCGAGCCGCTTCATGGCCTGCACGACAGGGTTGCAGCGTTCGGAATGGCCGACAGCGACGACGATGTTGTGTTTTTTTGCGAACGCGACAATATCCCGCGCCTCTGCCGCACTTGCCGCAAGGGGCTTTTCGATCAGAACGGCGATATTGTTTTCGATAAACATTTCAGCAAGAGCACGGTGATAAATCGTGGGGGCGGAAATGGTGACGGCATCGACCTTGCCTAATAATTCTTCCGGATCACCGAAGGCGGCGACGTTGTATTGCACGGCGAGCTTTTGCGCCTTTGCAATGTCGACGTCGGCTACTCCGACGAACTGGCTTTGGGGAAGCTGGCTATAGACCTTGGCGTGGATGCCGCCCATCTTGCCGGCGCCGATAATGGCCGTGCGAAGTTTCAGCATTTCAACACCAATAACACAATTTAGCCACGGATTTCCCGGAAGGTTGCGCTATGTTAGTGTCGGAATGTTTCGAGATAACGGCCGAAGCGGTGCTGGGCACCGCGCATAATCGCATCGACGATCGCACGGACGTTTTCATCGATGCCGTTCTGCTCGGTCAGCGCTTGCGCATTTTCAAGAAGCGTTCCGCCGCTGCGGTAGAGTTTTTTGTAAGCGTCCATGACAGTGTGTTTTTGCCCGTCGCTAAAGCCCGCTCTGTTCAAGCCGCGTTTATTGACGCCGCGAACAACCGGCGGATTGCCGCTGATGATGAGAAACGGCGGGATGTCGTGGGTAATGCCCGAAAAACCCGCCGCATAGACCCATTGGCCGACCGTTACGAACTGATGGATGCCCACCATACCGGAAAGCCACACACCCGTTTTGATATGGCAGTGGCCGCTTATTTGACAGCCGTTACTCATAATGATCTTATCTTCAAGAATACAGTCGTGACCGACATGAGCGCCGACCATGATAAAATTCTCATTTCCGACGCGCGTCCATTCGCCCTCATGCATGCTCTGATGAATGGTTACAAATTCACGAATAGAATTATTATCGCCGATGGCGAGGCCGCCGACCTTGGCCCCGGGCTTCATCGCCAAATGCTGCGGTGGACGGCCGATGATACAGTTTGCGAAAAATCGGTTGTTCTTGCCGATGGAAACATCTTTATTGATGATCACTTGGGCGTCGAGAAATGTTCCTTCCCCAATCGTTACATTTTCTTCAATGATACAGAACGGCCCGATAACGACGCCATCGGCGATGTTCGCACTTTTATGTACTACAGCCGTTGGATGAATATCCTTCATCGTGGTTCTCTGATGACCTCCTGATCCTGGAAATCCTTAAATCCGTTCATCGTCGACCCGTTGTAAAGCTGCCTGCCGATGCCAGTGTGTCCGGTGTAATCGAGGTCATAAGTACGGTTATCGGTTTTGAGATAACGACTTCATTGCGCTGAGCGATAAACTCCGTCCAGCCGACTTTTTTTTAAGAATCCTAACATATTCGGCACTGCTGGCGTCAAGACCCATCCTGAAACCTGTTGTTATTCAGTTCTGCGCAGGCAGGTGGTGGCAACCAATAGCGTCCCATGACACGACATGAATTATGTCCTGCAGCGTCCTGGGTTTTTGCCCCCCCTTTTTCCATCTCTTTGAGGATTTTGGTGGCCACTTCGAAAAATCAGTGCCATTATCGATCAATGGTATCTACCATGGAGATGCGTTGATGCAATTCGTGAATCTTCAGGCGCAGTTCAAGGCGTACGAGGGCGAGATCCGGACGCAGATGGAGGATGTGCTCCAAAGCGCCCGTTTCATTCTCGGGCCCAAGGGAGAGGAACTCGAAAAGCGGCTTTCAGAATTCACGGGATCCAAGCATGCCTTCGGCTGTTCTTCCGGTACCGATGCCCTGCTATTGGCGCTCATGGCATTGGAAATACGTCCACGGGACGAAGTGATCACCACGCCGTTCACTTTCATCGCGACGGCAGAAGCGATTTCGCTGCTCGGGGCGGTTCCCGTCTTCGTCGACATCGAACCATCCACGTACAACATCGATCCTCGGAAGATCACGGCGGCCATCACGGATCGAACGCGCGCGATCGTTGCCGTGAGTCTCTTCGGCCAGTGCGCCCCCATGGAGGAAATCTTTGCCGCATGCGGCGGCCGCGACATCTTCGTCATCGAAGATGCCTGCCAATCCCTCGGGGCATCGAGGAGCGGCAGGATGTCCTGCGACTTCCCGAGTATCGGCGTCACATCGTTTTTCCCCTCGAAACCGCTCGGGTGTTACGGGGATGGAGGCATGATTTTCACCTCGGAGGATGCCGTTGCGGACCGCATCAAGGGACTTCGGAACCACGGGCAGTGGGAGCGGTACCTCCATCGGGCGATCGGGATAAACGGTCGCCTCGACGAGATCCAGGCGGCCGTCCTCCTGGCGAAGCTGCCCCATTTCAACGAGGAGTTGATCGTCCGGGAGGAGATCGGCAGACGCTACAACGAAAATCTTTCTGACGCCGTAATAATTCCGGCAACGGCTCCGGGAAACACGCACGTTTACGCTCAATATTCCGTACGGACTCACCGCCGGAACGAACTGATACACTATCTGGCCAACGATGGCATTCCGACGGCCATACACTACCCTCTTCCGCTGCATCTCCAGGAGGTGTACAAACACCTCGGATTCCCTGAAGGAGCCTTCCCCGAGGCCGAAGCGGCATCCAGGGAGATTCTCTCCCTCCCGATGTCCGCGTTCCTGACCAGGGCGGACCAGGACGAAGTCATCCGGCGCATCCGCGATTATTTCGGGAAGTAGAAACGGTACCGCCTGGAAGCGGAACGATCGAGAGAGGAGAACGCGAATGGCCGACCTCCAGCTCCGGCCCCTTCATCGGGACGACCTCGACCGTGTTTCCGGAATCGAGAGCCGGATCACCGGTCATTCGAGGAAAGGCTTCCTGGAGAAACGGTTCGCGGCGGCGGAATCGCCGGACGGTTTCATCGCCTGCGCGGCGGTGCGGGACGGGAAACTCGCCGGATACGCGATCGCCAGGATCCAGGAAGGGGAATTCGGCGCCCCGGACGCCGTGGCGGTCCTGGATGTCATCGGCATCGACCCCGACGCGCAGGGTAAGGGGATCGGGAAAGCGCTGCTGGCTGAAATGGAACGGCGGATGAAGGCGAGAGGCATCCGGACCTTGAGGACCCAGGTCGACTGGGGATCTCCCGCATTGGTCCGCTTCTTCTCCTCCACGGGGTTCCTCCTCGCCCCCGTCCAGGTTCTCGAGCGGGACACCTCCCCGTTGCGCGAGGAGATCCGGGAGGTCGGGAGCGCGGGAGCGGATGCGCGATCGCCGATGCGAGCCGGCGGGGAGTACTACGAAACCTTGTCCCGCGACCGCGTCCCGGTGCGCTCGTTGAAGGAGGACGACCTCGCGGCCGCCGTCCGGATCGACCGGAAGCTCACCGGCCGGGATCGTTCCGCCTATTACGCCGCGAAGCTTCGGGAGATGCTGACGGAATCCGGGATCCGGGTTTCGCTGGTGGCCGAGGAGGACGGGTTCGTCGTCGGATTCGTCATGGCGCGGGTCGACTTCGGGGAATTCGGCAAGGTCGAGAAGGCCGCCATCCTGGACACTATCGGCGTTCACCCCGGCTTCGCGGGTTCCGGCATCGGGCACGCCCTGCTCTCCCAACTCTTCCTGAACCTCGCCACCCTCCAGGTCGAAACCGTGCTCACGCAGGTATCCCCGGAAAATATCGACCTGCAGCGCTTCCTGTACTCCTGCGGCTTCCACCCTTCCCAACGGCTGATGCTGAGCAAATCGATTTCATAAACGACACCCGCCACCGATGGATCTTTTCGGCGAAGGGTACGGCAGGAAAAACCCCCTGAAAGGTGCAGGCGCTTTCAGGGGACATACCTGGTTCTGACCCGGGAGGAAGAGAGGGTGTTCTCCCACTGGAGGGAAGGTGTGTCCTCTGCCCACAACCCACAATCCAGCACCACAGGTGCGTATTCCTTGACACGTTAATTGGTATTGTGGTACTTATTTGCCTAATTATCCCGGATCCTCAGGAGGAGCCATGCCGACGACCGACGAGATCATCGATCAAAGCGCGCCGCCCCACCTCGTCGATCACAACCTGGTCGACCAGGAGGTGGAGAGCCTTTGCTGCGGGATGGTCCGCTACGAGAAGCGTCCCGCGAAGCGCCGCGACGGCTCGACGGCCGAGGGGCTCTTCAACGCCTGGATCGTCATCACCAACCCGAAACAGTACAACTCCTACACGACGGACATGGTCAAGGCGCTGATCCTCGCCTTCCGCCGGGCCTCCGTGGACCGCGGGGTGAACGCCGTGGTCTTCACCGGCACCGGGGACAAGGCGTTCTGCACCGGCGGGAACACGAAGGAGTACGCGGAGTATTACGCCGGCAACCCGCAGGAGTACCGGCAGTACATGCGCCTGTTCAACGACATGGTCTCGTCCATCCTCGGCTGCGACAAGCCGGTGGTCTGCCGGGTGAACGGCATGCGGATCGGCGGGGGCCAGGAGATCGGGATGGCGTGCGACTTCACGATCGCGCAGGATCTGGCGAACTTCGGGCAGGCCGGTCCGAAGCACGGCTCCGCGGCGATCGGCGGCGCGACCGACTTCCTTCCGGTGATGATCGGGTGCGAGCAGGCGATGGTCTCCGGTACCCTGTGCGAACCGTTCTCCGCCCACAAGGCCGCGCGGCTCGGGATCGTTTCCGGCCTCGTTCCGGCGCTGAAGATCGGCGGGACGTTCGTCGCCAACCCGACCGTCATCACCGACCGGATGCTCGACGAGTACGGCCGGGTCGTCCACGGCGACTTCAAGACCGGGGCGGCGTACAAGGAAGGCCTCGCCGCGATCAAGGGGGGCGAGGTCGATCTTTCCCTCCTCGACGCCGCGGTCGAGGAACTGTGCGCGAAGCTGCTCGAAACGTTCCCCGAGTGCATGACGAAGAGCCTCGAGGAGCTGCGAAAGCCGAAGCTGAACGCGTGGAACGCGAACAAGGAGAACTCCCGGGCATGGCTCGCCCTCAACATGATGAACGAGGCCCGCGCGGGGTTCCGCGCCTTCAACGAGGGGACGAAGGAGACCGGCCGGGAGATCGATTTCGTGAAGCTGCGGCAGGGGCTGGCCAGGGGGATTCCCTGGAGCGAGGAGCTGATCGACACCCTGATCGGCGACCTTCTCGCCCGGAGATCCGCCCGATGAGCATTTGTCCGGTCGGGGAGATCGTCGCCGCCTGCGAGGAGATCTTCGAGGACCCGAGCTTCGCGAAGGCGCGGGAATGGAAGGCCGCCGTCCCGGGGCGAAAGGTGATCGGGTACATGCCGGTCTACGTCCCGCGGGAGATCGTCCACGCCGCCGGAATGCTTCCGCTCGGGATCCTCGGGGGCGGGGCGGACATGGAGGTGATCCACGGAGACGCCTTCTACCAGAGTTACATCTGCCGGATCCCCCGGTCGACCATCGAGATGGCGATCAACGGGAAGCTCGACTTCGTCGACGGGATGATGTTCCCCTCCATCTGCGACGTGATCCGGAACCTGAGCGGCATCTGGAAGCTCCTGTTCAGGGACAAGTACGTCCGGTACTTCGACGCGCCCCAGAACTTCCGGGAGGAGGTCGGCGGGGTCTTCTACGCGAACGAGATGCGGGAGCTTCGGGACGGGTTGGCGAAACTCGGCGGCCGGGAGGTCACCGACGACGACATACGCCGTTCGATCGCCGTCTACAACGAGAACCGCCGGTGGGTGAACCGGGTCTACGACTTCCGGGCCGCCTTCCCGTGGAAGGCCCCGTCCGCCGAGGTCTACCTGCTGATGCGGGCGGGGATGGTCCTCCCCCCCGAGGAGCACACGCTGCTGATGCGGGAGTACCTGGCCGCCGCCGAGGCCGCGAACCGTCCGATGCGGGACAACTGCCGGGTGGTGCTGACCGGCGCCTTCTGCGAACAGCCGCCGCTGAACCTCATCAAGTCGCTCGAGATGTCCGGCTGCTACATCGTGGACGACGATCTCCTGCTCGTCGCGCGCTGGCTTCTTGCGGACGTCCCGACGGAGGGCGACCCGATCGGAAACCTCTCGCGGGCGTTCCTCCTCCACTCCGCGGAGACGGCGGCCAAGTACGAGCCGGACGTCGCCCGGAAGGGGAGCTACCTGATCGACTCCGTCCGGAAGCGGAAGGCCGACGGCGTCATCTTCGCGGCGCCCAGCTTCTGCGACCCCGCGCTGCTCGACAAGCCGATGATCATCTCCCGGATCGAGCCGCTCGGGATCCCCTACATCCACATCCAGTACGCCGAGAATTCGAGCCAGATGCAGCCGATCCGCGAACAGTCGGGCACCTTCGCCGACTCCATCAAACTGTGGAGCGCGTCATGAGCCGGCAGGAAGTCGTCAAGTCCCTTTCGCAGGTGAAGCAGAAGGAGATGATCGGCCGGAACTACGACCTGATCACGGGCGGAACGGTCAAGGTCTCCTCCACCTTCGTCCCCGGAAACCTGAACGAGCTGCTCATGTGCTTCGACATCGCGAACAACCTCCCCGAGATCAACGCGATCCAGAACGCGATGCGGAAGAAGTCCGGCGAGATGATCGCCGAGGCGGAGCGGTCGGGGCACTCCGAGGACGTCTGCACCTACGTGAAGGCGGACATCGGCATGATGGCGAAGGGGAACATCGCCCCCAACGGGAAGCCGTTCCCCGACCCGGACGTGCTGCTCCTCAGCTACACGGGGTGCTTCACCTTCATGAAGTGGTTCGAGCTGCTCCGGGAGCAGTACAAGTGCCCCACGGTGATGCTGCACGTCCCCTACGCCGCCGACGGGCAGCCGACGAAGAACATGCGCGACTACATCGTGAAGCAGCTGAAGGAGGACGTGATCCCGGTCCTCGAGAAGGTGTCCGGCCTAACGTTCGACATCGACCGCCTGCGGGAGTACCTGCGCAAGTCGGCGATCGCCGAGGACGATCTCGTCTGGATGCTCGAGTCGTCGAAGCACAGACCGTCGCCGGTCGACTGCTATTTCGGGGGCGTCTACTACATGGGACCGATCTTCACCGCCTTCCGGGGGACCGACGAGGCGATCGAGTATTACCGGCTGCTCCGGGCCGAGATCGGGGAACGGATCGCGCTCGGCCTGTGCGCCCAGTCGCCGGACGGGGACATGCCGGAGGAGAACTACCGCCTCGTTGTCGAGGGGCCGCCGAACTGGACCTCGTTCCGCGATTTCTGGAGGATGTTCTCCGAGGCGGGCGCGGTCGTGGTCGCCTCGTCCTACACGAAGGTCGGCGGCGTCTACGACTACGACGGGTTCCGGCACGACCCGGACCACCCGCTGGAGTCCCTCGCGGACTACTGCCTCGGGGTCTACACGAACCGGAACCTGCCCACCCGCGTCGACATGCTCGCTCGCAACATCGTGGACTACGACGCGGACGGGCTGCTCATCAACTCGATCAAGAGCTGCAACAGCTTCTCCGCGGGACAGCTCGTCATGATGCGGGAGATCGAGAAGATCACCGGGAAACCGGGGGCCTTCATCGAGACCGACCTCGTCGACCCGCGCTACTTCTCCGCGGCGAACGTGAAGAACCGTCTCGAGAGCTACTTCCAGATGATCGACCAGAAGCGCCGCGCCGGCGGCTCCGCCGCCGCGGCCGGCGCGTAGCCCTAAGGGAGAAAGCGGCATGCGCACGTTCATCGGCATCGATCTCGGGTCCACCACCACCAAGTCGGTCCTGATCGACGAGAACCTCGAGGTTCTCGGGCGCGGGATCACGAACTCGCGCTCCAACTACGACGTGGCCGCCCGCGTCTCGAAGCAGGAGGCGAAGATCGCGGCGCGGTTCACCCTGTTCCGGAACGCCCTCGGCAAGGACGCGGAGCACCTGCTTGCGGACCTGGAGCGGAACTTCCGGATGGAGCAGTTCCTCTCCGCCCTGCGGCAGCTCGAGGAGACGTGCATGGGGTACCTCGACCACCCCCGCTTCCAGGGAACCAAGGCCGCGCTGCGCCAGGCCCTGGACACCGTGTTCCGGAAGATCGAGGTGGAGGCGCAGACGATCTACGCCCCCGGCGCGGCGCGCAAGTCGGACTTCTTCCGCGACATCGCGGGATCGCGCTTCATGAACCTCGCGCAAGCGGCGAGCCGCGAGGCGGACATCCCCTTCGAAACGATGCTGAACATCTACGACAAGTCGATCATCGACGTGGAGAGCCGGGTCGATCCGGACGAAACCGTGGCGTCCCAGATGCGGAGCGGGCTCACCCGCTCGCTCGCCTCCGCCGAAGGGGTGGGCGTCGACCGGGGCGAGGCGCTTTCGGCCCTCGGTAAGGTCCTCGCGATCGAACTGGAGGAGACGTACGTGGTGGGGACCGGCTACGGGCGGGTCCGGCTCCCCTTCCCGAAGGAGCAGATCCGGTCCGAGATCCTCTGCCACGGCCTGGGGGCCCATATGATGTTCCCCGGAACCCGCACGGTCCTCGACATCGGCGGGCAGGACACGAAGGGGATCCAGATCGACGGGAGCGGCATCGTGACGAGCTTCCAGATGAACGACCGCTGCGCCGCGGGGTGCGGCCGCTACCTCGGCTACATCGCGGACGAGATGCAGATCGGGCTCCACGAGCTGGGCCCCATCGCGATGAAGGCGACCCGCGTCCCCCGGATCAACTCGACCTGCACCGTCTTCGCCGGCGCGGAGCTGCGGGACCGGCTCGCCCTCGGCGAGAGGCGCGAGGACATCCTGGCGGGGCTGCACCGGGCGATCATGCTGCGCGCGATCTCCATCATCGCGCGTTCCGGCGGGGTCACGAACGAGTTCACCTTCACCGGGGGGGTCGCGAAGAACGAAGCGGCCGTCCGCGAGCTGCGCAAGCTGCTGAAGGAGAACTACGGCGACATGACCGTCAACATCAGCCCCGATTCGATCTACACGGGGGCCCTCGGGGGCGCGAACTTCGCCCTGCGGGCCGTCGTCCACTAAGTGGTGCACCAGGAAGGGAATCCATGACCGTTTCCATCGGCGTCGACGTCGGATCCGGAGTCATCAAGACCGCGCTGTTCCGCGTGGAAGGGGAAAAGAGCGAGTGGCTCTCCCGCTGGGACGCCCGCATCCGGCAGCGGAATGCGTTCGCCCTCGTCGAGGAGTCGATGATTTCCGTCCTCGATTCCGCGGGGCTCGCGCGGGACGACGTGGACTACGTCGCGACCACCGGCGAGGGGGAAAGCCTGCCGGGCGCGACGGGCCATTTCTACTCGATGACCACCCACGCCCGGGGGGCCCTGTACCTCAACCCCGAGGCGCGCGCGGTGCTCGACATCGGGGCGCTGCACGGCCGCGCGATCTCCATCGACGGGAAGGGGAAGGTCTTGACCTACCGGATGACCAGCCAGTGCGCTTCCGGCTCCGGTCAGTTCCTCGAGAACATCTCCCGGTACCTCGGGATCGCCCAGGACGAGATCGGCGCGCTGTCGCAGCAGGCGACGAAGCCGGAGAAGGTGAGCAGCATCTGCGCCGTGCTGGCGGAGACCGACGTGATCAACATGGTCTCCCGCGCGATCAAGCCGAGCGACATCCTGCGCGGCATCCACGAGTCGATGGCGGAGCGCCTGATCAAGCTGCTCAAGTCGATCGACGTGAAGCGCGGGGTTGTGATGATGACCGGCGGGCTGGCGCTGGACGCGGGACTGGTCAAGGCCCTCCAGGACATGATGGTCCAGCAGAAGATGGAGACGAAGGTCGCCACCCACGCGGACTCCCTGTACGCCGGCGCGATCGGCGCCGCCCTGTGGGGCGCCTTCCGCCACGGTAAACTGATGGAGCGCGGCCTGCTGTCGAAAGCGTCGTAACGTCAGACCCGCTCGAGGATCATCGCGATCCCCTGGCCCACCCCGATGCACATGGTGCAGAGGGCGTAGCGCCCCTTCGTCCGCCGCAGCTGGTACGTCGCCGTCGCCACGAGCCGCGCTCCGCTCATCCCCAGGGGGTGCCCAAGGGCGATCGCCCCGCCGTTCGGGTTGACGTGGGGCGCGTCGTCCGCCAACCCGAGTTCCCGCAGGACGGCGAGCGACTGCGCCGAGAACGCCTCGTTCAGCTCGATCACGTCCATCCGGGACAGATCCAGCCCCGCGAGGGCCAGCACCTTGCGGGTCGCCGGGATCGGTCCGATCCCCATCACCCGAGGGGCCACTCCGGCGACGGCCATGGCGACGATGCGCGCCTGCGGGGCCAGGCCGTTCCGTTTCGCGGCATCCTCCGAGGCGATCAGCAGCGCGCACGCCCCGTCGTTGACGCCGGAAGCGTTCCCGGCGGTCACCGTCCCGTCGGGCCGCACGATCGGCTTCAGGCGGGCGAGGCCCTCCAGCGTGGTGTCCGCTCGCGGATGCTCGTCGGCCTCGACCGCGACATCCTCGCCCTTTTTCTTCGGGAGGACGACCGGGACGATCTCCTCCCGGAACAGCCCGCTCGCGGCGGCCGCGGCGGTCTTTTTCTGGCTGCGCAAGGCGAAGAGGTCCTGGTCTTCCCGGGAGATGCGGAAGTGGTCCGCCACGTTCTCCGCCGTCGACGCCATCGATTCGACCCCGTACCGCTCCTTCATCCGCCGGTTCACGAATCGCCACCCGATCGTGCTGTCGTGCGTCTCGACACCCCGGTCGAACGGGGCGGCCCCCTTGCTCATCACGTAGGGGGCGCGGGACATGCTCTCGACCCCGCCCGCGACGATCAACTCCGCCTCCCCCGCCTTGATCGCACGGGCGGCGCTCCCGACCGCGTCCATGCCGGAGCCGCACAGGCGGTTGAACGTCACCCCCGGGACCTCCGGCGGGAGACCGGCCAGGAGCCCAGCCATCCGCGCCACGTTCCGGTTGTCCTCTCCCGCCTGGTTCGTGCACCCGTACATCACGTCGTTCACCCCTCCCCAATCGACGGAGGGGTTCCGCTTCATGAGCTCGACGACCGGTACCGCGGCGAGGTCGTCGGTCCGGATCGCGGACAGGCCGCCGGCGTACCTTCCGATCGGGGTGCGTACCGCGTCACAGATATAGGCTTCCGGCATTTGCGTCCTCCTGTTATCCGAGCTTCCTCTTCTCCTCGTCGCGGATCTCCCTGCGCAGCAGCTTGCCGACCTTCGATTTCGGGAGCATGTCCCTGAACTCGATATATTTCGGCACCTTGTACGACACCAGCCTCTCCCTGCACCACCGGAGGAGGTCGGCGCTGTCGACGCCCCTCGCGTCCTGTTTCAGCACGACGATCGCCTTCACTCGCTCGCCCGTGGCTTCATCGGGCACCCCGATGACGCACGCTCCGACGACCGCTGGATGATCCTGAAGCACCGCCTCGACCTCGGAGGCCGAGATGCGGTACCCCTTGTACTTGATGATATCGCCGGAACGCTCGATGAACTCGATTTCCCCTTCCTCGTTGAACCGCATGAAATCGCCGGTCCGGTAGAAGATCTCGCCCCCGATCGGGACGTAGGATCGCGCCGTCTCCTCCGGCTTGTTCCAATAGCGCTTCAGCGTGTACACCGAAGTGACCGCGAGCTCGCCGATGGCGCCCGGCGGGACCGGCTCCGTCGACTCGGGATCGATGATGATGCACTTCCGCGACCGGAGGGGCTTCCCCACCGTCTTCGGAGACGGTCTCCTGTCGAGAGGGCTGTAGGTGACGTGGCCCACCTCGGTGGAGCCGTACACCTGGTAGATCGGCACGCCGCAGCGCTGCTCCCAGCTGCTCAGGACGCCCGCCGGCAGCACGTCGCCGCCGCAATAGCAGTACCGGAGGGAGCGCAGGTCGTACTGGTCGATCCGGTCGTTCTCGAGGAGGATCCGGTACAGGGACGGAACGCCCAGCATCCAGGTCACCTGGTACTTCCGGATCGCGTCGAGGATGGCGTCGGGCTCCGGGATCGGCATCAGGACCAGCGTGTTCCCCTTGTTGAACGCCGTCGCGATCGCGAACCCCTTGGCCATGATGTGGAACAGGGGGTTGACCATCAGGATCGTGGTCTGCCCCTCCACCAGGTACTCCCGGAACACGTCGTCGTTCATGTCCCTGATGTAGGAGACCTCGCCGCTGTGGTTCCCGACGACGCCTTTCGGGAAGCCCGTCGTCCCGCCGGTGTACATGATATAGGCGAGGTCCCCCGCGGGGTTGATCTCGATCGCCGGAGGGCGCGCCCTGCTCTTCCGGAGGACCTCCTTGAAGGAGATGACTTCCCCGCTCCGCTCCACCTTTCCCGCGGGGACCTTGTCGAACAGGTGGCCGAACGCCCTTTTCCAGGGGGGCAGCAGATCCGCCAGCCCGGTCACGATCACCCGTTTCAGGTCCGTCCTGCCGATCACCTCCCGGACATACATGAAATTCGTGTCGAGGCAGATGACCGTTTCGACCTCGGCGTTGTTCACGATGTATTCCAGCTCGTGGGAGGTGTAGATGGGAGACACCGGCACGACGACGGCGCCGATCTTGTTGATCGCGAAGTTCGCGATGACCCACTGGGGGCAATTCCGCAGGTAGAGGAGAACCCTTCCCTTCGGTTTCACGCCGATCTCGAGCAGCCCGGCCGCGAACCGGTCCACCAGTCTCCCGAGCTCCGCGTAGCTGAACCGTTCGCCCAGGTAGACGAGCGCCGCCCTGTCCGGGTATTTCCGGCACGACTCCTCGAAGCCGCCGAAGGTCGTCCCGCGATACCGCGGATCGATCGTCATCACACGCCGAAATACGCGGATTTCACGTCGGGGTTGTCCATCAGTTCCTCTTTCGTCCCTTCGAGGATCGCGGAGCCGTTCTCGATGATGTACCCCCGGTCGATCACCGGGATGACCGGCCTCGCGTACTGCTCCGCGATGACGATGGTGATCCCCCCCGCCGCGCGGATCTCCCGGATCGAGTCGATCACGATCTTCTGGTAGGCGGGGCTCAAGCCCAGGAGCGGCTCGTCCAGGAGCAGGATCTTCGGGTGCGCCATGAGAGCCCGCCCGATCGCCAGCATCTGCTGCTCCCCGCCGCTGAGGAAACCGCCCTGCCGGTGGATGTGGTCCTTCAGGCGCGGGAAGATGCGGAAGACGTTTTCGATGTCCCTGGCGCGGTCTTTCCGGGGGGCGAGATAGGAGCCGATCCGCAGGTTCTCGATGACAGAGCTTTCCCCGAAGATGCGCCTGCGCTCCGGGCAGAGCACGATGCCGCGCGCCGCGCGTTCGTGCGGCGGAAGCGACGTGATCTCCTCGCCGTCGAGGGTGATCTTCCCGAGGAGAGTGATCCGCTCCCCGCCCCGCATCTCCTCTTTCTTCCGGATGTCCTGAAGGATGCCCGAGAGCATGTACATCAGCGTGCTCTTCCCCGCGCTGTTGGAACCGAAGACCCCGATCACGGAGCCTTTCTCCGCCTTGAGGCCGACGTCGTTCAGCGCGAGCATGTTCTCGTAGTAGACCATCAGTCCGGAAGCCTCGAGCACGACTATATCTCCTCGATTCCGAGGTACGCCTCTTTGACCCTCGCGTCTCCGATGACGTCCTTGTAATGCCCCTCGGCGATCTTCTCCCCGAACTGCAGCGCCATGACCCGGTCCGCCACCTTGAACAGCTCGCGCAGCCGGTGTTCGATCAGGACCAGCGTGATCCCCCCCATCTTCAGTTTCTCGATGAGCGGCAGCATGCTCGCCACCTCGCTCGCGCTCAGCCCGGAAAAGACCTCGTCGCAAAAGATGACCTCGGGCCGGAGCGCGAGGCAGCGCGCCAGCTCGAGCCGCTTCAGGTACCCCGTCGGAAGCGTGGACGCCAGCTTGTAGGGAACCCTCGAATCGCGCTCGAAGCCGATCTCCTCGAGAATGTCGATGGCCACCGTGTCGCGGTCGCCGTGCTTCCCCCCGCCGCGCCAGCCGCCCTCCTTCCGCGCGCGCGGCGACCAGAGCGGGATGATGAGGTTCTTGTACGCCGGCAGGGAGTAGAAGGGTCGCATGACCTGGAAGGTCCTCGCGACCCCTATCCGGGCGATCTTATGCGGGCGCCAGCGCGTGATATCCCCGCCCTTGAACAGAACCTTCCCCTCGTCGGGGCGGACGAAGCCCGTGATGCAGTTGATCAGCGTCGTCTTCCCGGAGCCGTTCGGCCCGATGACGCCCAGGATTTCGCCCTTCTTGACCGAAAAGCTCACGCCGCTCAGCGCCTTCAGGCCGCCGAACGTTTTATCGAGTCCTTCCACCGTCAGGATGCTCACGCGTCGGCCCACCGTTCGAGCTGCTGGTATTTCCGCGTGCAATACGGCATCAGGCCTTCGCTCTTGAACACGATGAAGGCGGTGAGGACCGTGCAGTACAGGACGATCCGGAACGTCCCGAAGAACCGGAGGAACTCGGACAACGGAACGAGGATCAGGCAGCCGACGACGGCCCCGAAGAGGACCCCGCCGCCGCCGATCGTCACCGCGGCGATCGGGATGATGGAAAAGTCGAGCGCGAAGAGCGACAGCCCCGCCCACATGTACACGTGCGCCAGGTACGCCCCGCCGAGGCACCCGATGAAGGACGCGATGAAAACGGCCAGGGCCTTGATCCGGACCACGTCGATCCCCGACGCCCGGACCGACTGGTCGTTGTCCTTCACGGCGTGCATGACCAGGCCGATATCCGCGTTCAGAACCCTTCGCAGCCCGAAGAGAACCGCCAGCAGGATCAGGAGGATGCTGTAGTTTTCGAGATACGAACCCGGGAAGCTGTCCAGGCCCGTGATGCCGTTCGAGCCGCCCAGGAGGTCGAACGCCTCGATCACCCGGGTGAAGAGGAGCGGGTACATGAGCGTGACGATGGCGAAGTACACCCCCCGCAGGGAGAGGCAGGGGAGGATCAGGAGCGTCGAAACCACCGCTCCGGCAAGCGCGGCGGCGGGGATGGAAAGGTAGACGGGAAGGTGCAGGTGGACATTGAAGACGGCCGCGAAATACCCGCCGAGGCCGATGAACATCGAGCCTCCCAGGCAGACGAGGCCGACGCAGTTGGCGAGGAAATCGAACGCGATCGCCAGCAGCGCGTACACGCAAAGGATGTTGATGACCCGCCTCCAGTAGGGAAACGGGTCGAGAAGAAGGGGCAGCAACAGCAGCCCGGCGATCAGGAGAATCCGCGGGCCCGAGAGATACAGCATCTCCCGGAGGGAAGAGACGGCGTAGAGCCCGTCGCTGCGGACCTTGATGCCGCGGTCGATCCGCTCCTTTCGATCCCGGCCGTCGCTCATACGCGGTCGTCCAGCTCCTTCTGCTTCCCGAAAATGCCGGACGGTTTGAGGAGCAGCGTGACGATGATCGCGAGCAGCGAGATGACCATCTGGTACTGCGTGGACAGGAACACCTCGGTCAGGATCTGGGCGAAGCCGATGAGGAACGACGCGACGATCGCCCCGCCCCAGCTGCCGAGGCCCCCGATGATGCTCACCGCGATGGAGTAGATGAGGACGTTGTAGCCCGTCTCCACGACGATGCTGCCGAGCGGAAGGATCAGGACGGCCGCGAAGGCGGAAAGGCCCGAACCGAGGGCGAAGGAGACCAGCGCCTTCCGGTCCGAGTCGATGCCGAGCATCATGGCCGCCCTCTCGTCCTGCGCGATCGCTTTCAGGGCAAGCCCGGTTTTCGTGAATTTCACGAAGAGGCCCAGCGCCGCGAAAACGACGACGCCGGAACCGAGGACGAAGAGCCTCTGGTGGTCCACCGCGATCCCGCCGATCTCGATGGAGCCGGCGAGGAACGAGGGGAGCGTGAAGGTCGATCCCCGCAGCCCCCCCCAACGCAGCCCCTCGATGATGGCGAGGCCGATGGCGTAGGTGGCGATGATCTCCGAGATCTGCATCCCGCGGATCCGCAGGATGATCAGGCGATACATGAGGGCGCCGATGATCGCGGTGGCGACGATCCCGACGACGATGCCCAGGAGGTAGTTCAGCCCGAGGGTGTTCACGCAGAGCCAGACGATGTAGCCGCTGGTCACGTAGAGCGCCCCGTGGGCGAAGTTCGGCAGCCGGCTGATGCTGTACACCAGCGTGAAGCCCAGCGCCGTCAGTGACAGCGTGACGCTGTTGATGATGCCGAAAAGGAGGATCTCCATCTCACCTTCCCGGCAAGGTCAAGGCCGCCTCTCTCCTTCCCGCACGATCATTTCATCCACGGAGGCAGCAGGGTCTTCCCCTCCGCGGTCTTGGGCGGGAACACCTGGACCCGCTTCCCCTTCTGCCACTGGACGATGCTGGTGACGGCGCCCTCGGCGGGGTCGAGGGACGGGATGACCTGGTGGCTCTTCTTGTCGAAGCTGATCTTGCCGTACACGCCCATCAGGTTGACGTTCTCCAGGGCGGTGATGACCGCGTCGGAATCGATGGTCCCCGCCTTTTCGATCGCCTCCTTCAGGGTATACACCGCCATGTAGCTCGAGGAGGTCCCGTACCCTTCCGGCTCCAGCCCCCATCTCTTCTCATAAGCCTTGGCGAATTTCATCGTCCAGGGGGTGATCTTCGCCGGCGCGTTGCCGCCGTTCACCAGGTTGACGATGAGATACTCCCCCTCTCCCCCCGTGGCCTTCCAGAAGCCGGGCTGTTCCGCCGCGTTCACGAATCCCACCGGCAGCGCCTTGAGCTTCATGGTGCTCCACTGCTTCAGCAGGATCGAACTCTCGGGCATGTCCATCCACAGGAAGAGGATGTCCGCCTTTTTCTGTGCGGCGTCGCGAAGGCCGACGGAGAAGTCGGTGGTCCCCGTGGGATAGATCTTCATGTCCGCCACGTCCCATCCCTTGTCGGTGAGCATCTTCTTCATGACTTCTCCGCCCTTGCGGGCGTGCTCCACATCCTGGACCATGATGTACACCTTGTTGAACCCGTGGCCCTTCTTGATCTCCCCGAGGAAGGTGATGAACTCGTTCGCCATCACTCCCACGTGGCTGGTGATCCGGAAGCAGTATTTATACTTGTCGTAATTCCCCTCCACCTTCTTGTGATACGCCGGCGTCAGGACTCCCGTCGTCAGGATGCTGACCTTCCTGTACTTGCTCAGGAGGTCCATCGCCGCGAGGGCCGCCTCGGAACGGACCGGTCCCCCGACGATGAAATCCGCCTTCTTTTCGAGGATGAGTTTCTCCACGCCGAGCAGCGCTTCGCTGACCGGGACGCCGGGTTCGAGGTCGCGCGTGTCGATGACCTCGACCGCGAACGGTCTCTTCTTCCCGCCCACGTTGACTCCGCCGGCCGCGTTGATCTCCTCGACCGCCAGCTTGATGCCGCGCTCCGCGTCCCACCCGTACAGGAAGGCCGTGGCCAGAGGCGCGCCGATGACGATCGGCGGCTCGGCCGCCGCGGCGACGCCCGAAAACCCTCCGACGCAAAGCGCGAGAAACAGCACGGTCCAGACAGTTTTTCCGAATCCCTTTCGCATGGCCCCTCCCCTGTGTCAGGTAGTTCGTTCCGGCCGATCAGGCGTACAGAATAAAACAGTTTTCTAAAAACGTCAACCTCCCGCGATGATGCGCATGACGGTGACCTCGTCGCCGCTCCGGACAGGGGTCGCGTCTTCGTTCGAAAGAACCATGGTGCCGTTGACGGAAACGATCAGGGAGCTGTCGTCCAGTTTTCGGGCCGCGTCGGGAAGCCGCTTCTTCAGCGCCTCCCGGAGTCCGGCGACGTCGGAGACGGGCTGATCGACGATGACCGCCCCTTCCGGGGCTCCCGGGATCCCTTCGGGGAGCGTGATCTGGACGGCGAATCCCGTGATCGCTTCCGCGAGGCGGCGATGCCACGCGAGCGACGGCACGCCCGCGGCGTTCAGCCCGAGCAGGGAGTAGTAGCGGACCTTCAGCGCCTCGAACGCGGCCCGGTCGATCTTCTCCCCTGCGAACGGCCCCGCGGTGATCTCCTCCTCGAACCAGCGGTCGGGGAGCGTGTCGTCCTTCTCGGTCAATCCGAGGCGGGCGTTGATCAGGCGCTCGATCCCCGTGATGTCGCGGCCAATCCCGTCGAGCTGCGCGGGAGTGAACTCCTCCCCGGTCAGCTCCTTCAGCTGCAGGGCGAAGTCCTCGTAGTCGGCCGTCGAGGGGGAGTTGAACAGCTTCGTCGCGAAGCGGCAGATGCCGAGGGCGTCCCCGACCGCGAACATTTTTTCGCACGTGGCGACGGCATGCTCCTTCCCCTCGTAGCTCGTCGGCTCGGGGGCGACCGTTCCGCCGTAGAGGGCGGTCTTGAATTCCGGGTTGTCGTTGATCTTCGCGTTGATCTCCAGGGTCGGCCGGTTCCGGAGATGATCCATGCCGCGGGTCGAGACGGCAAGGCCGAGGGCGAACCCCTTGATGATCCGCGCGTCGTGCGGATCGGACTGGAACAGCCCCTTGACGGCCATCCGGTACTTCAGCGCCTCTTCCGGGTACCTTCCCCGCTCCACCGCCCGGGCGGAGTCGGCGATCACGTCGCCGAATCGATCCCTTCGGGCCGTCATGTGCAGGAGCTTTTCGATCACTTCGTAATTTCCCCACGTCAGTTCGAGCCCGTCGGTGTCCTTCGCCGTGATGATTCCCCGCTGGTAGAGCTCCATCGCCCAGGCGATCGCGCTTCCCGTGCTGGCCGAGTCCAACCCGAGGTCGTTTACGATGTTGTTGAGGCGCAGGACCTGTTCCGGCTCCCGGATGCCGATCATGGGCCCCATCTTCCCGAGGGTGACGTAATCGGGGCCGTCCCCCTTGTCGTGGCGGTCGTACGCGCCGTCGCCCCGGATCCCCTTGTAACTCTTCTCCCGCAGGTGCCCGATCCCGGCCTGCCGCTCGTCGTACCCGGCGTTCCCGGTCACCCCCTTCAATGCGTCTGCGCCCCACCCTCCCTTCCCTTCCGGAGTGAGGTCGTTCAACGGGCGGCAACGGATCGGGCACTGGTAGCAGCCGTCCATGCCGGGCCGGTACACGTCGAAGTTGTCGGCGTCGAGGGTGTCGTACCAGTTCGTCTCCTGGTTGTTTTTCGTCCCCATCGCGCCGAGGATGCGGCTGGGCTTGTAGAGGAAGGGTGTGCCCACCTTTTTCAGGGCGTACTTCACGACGCTGGCCGCGAGGATTTTTCGGGCCAGCTCCCGGTTGTTCTCTTTTACGGCGGGAGAAAGGGCGGGTTGGGCGCCGCGTTCGAGGATCATGACGGCTTTCAGCCGGAGGGAGCCCATCTTCGCGCCGGTGCCGCACCGGGCGTAGATCGCCTTCGGCCCCCCCATGATCCCGGAGCACAGGACCAGGTTCTCGCCGGCGCGCGTGATGCGGGCCATCGCCATGTCCTTCCGCTCGGCGCAGGAGAAATCCTTTTCGACGGCCCGGGTGAGGTCGGTGTTGTCCATCCCGAGGTAGGGAGTTGCGTCGTGGAAGCGGACCTCCCCGCCGGAGAGTTCGAGGAGGATCCACCCGGCGGCCTGTCCGTAGAGGACAAGGTGGTCGTACCCGTTCCGCTTGAGAAACGCGGGGAAGAAATCCCCGCAGTTGCTGTCGAGGATCGCGTTGCTGTCGGGAGCGACGCCGGTGAGGTTGCCGCGGGCGGCGGAGGGGACCGTCCCCGTGAAGACGCCGCTGCCGAAGATCATCGGTATCTGCGGGTCGAGAGGCTCCCTGCCGTCGAGCAGGAGGTTATGGAGAAGGAACATGTTCGCGCCGCGGCCGGAGAGGAACGACCGCAGCACATCGACGGAAAGGTACTTCGGGAAATGCTCCCGTCGCTCGAGGTCGACGAAGAGCACGGCGCCCTGCGTCGGGTATTGCGGGCGGTCGTGCATCCGCGCCGAGAGCCGCGCAACTTTTTCCCGGATCATTTCGGTTCGAGCGCCTTGACGAGACCGCGGATCATCGTGTTGTACGGGGTGGGGACGCCGGCCTGGGCGCCGTACTCGACGATCTTGCCGTTGATGTAGTCGACCTCGGTCCGCCGGCCCGCCTCGATGTCCTGGAGCATGGACGGCTTGTGGTGGCCGGCGTTCCGGATGTAGTCGATGCAGTACGGATAGAAGTTCGAGCCGAGCCGGAACTCGTTCGCCCTGGCGACGGAGACCCCCTCCTTGATGAGGGCGTCGACCAGGTGGAAGAGGATCGGATCGTTGATGACCTCGGCCATCGTCTTTCCGGTAACGGCGCAGATCGGGTTCATGCAGGCGTTCAGGACCGCCTTGCGCCAGACCATGTGCTGGATCTGGTCGGTGTGCAGGGTGTCGAGCCCGCACGCGGTGAAGACTTCGGAGATCCCGACGGCGGCGTCCATCGACCGCGGGTCGAGCTCCTGGATGTAGTGGGGACGATGGTGGAAGGCGATCCGGACGTGGGCCGGCCCCACCGGGACGCAGCCGAGATTGACGACGGCCCGCAGGACGAATTCGGCGCCCAGGTGTTTCGCGAGGACCCGCTCGGTGTCGATGCCGTTCTGCCAGCTGACGACGTACCGCCCCTCGGCGGTGAACCCCTCGAGGGTGGAGGCGATCAGCGGAAGGGCGGTGGCCTTGACCGCCACGATCACGACGTCGGGAGGATCCCCGATCAGGTCGTCGACGCGGGTGGTCGTCCTGGCCACCTTCACCTGGAAGGTGTCGGTCCCCTCGATGAGGATGCCGGGATCCAGGGCCGGTTCGAGGAGCGACGGCACCACGTCGCAAAGGGTGACATCGTTCCCCCCCCTCGCGAGGAAGGCGGCGACGATCGCGCCGACCGGGCCGGCGCCGACGACCGCGAACCGCTTCGGCTGGTAGCTGCTCTTCCCCATCGGCTACTTGTTCTCGAGCATTCCGAACGCCTCGGCATCGAGGATCCGGACCTTGTTCCCTCGCAGGATTTCGATCGCCTTGTCGTTGTCGCTGAACCGGAAGACCATCACCGCCTTCCCGGACGAGGCGCCCGCCAGGGCGTACATGTATTCGACGTTCACCCTCTTTTCCTTGAACGGGTAAAGGATCCGGGCCAGGGAACCGGGAGTGTCGTCGATCTCCACCGCGACGACGTCGTCGACGCGGGCCGGAAGCTGTTTCTCCATGATCACCCGCCGGGCCTTGCCGACGTCGGACACGAGGATCCGAAGGACTCCGAAGTCGGAGCTGTCGCTGATGCAAAGGGACCGCAGGTTGATCCCCGCCTCGCCCAGCGCATGGGTCGCCTCGTACAGCCGCCCCGGCGCGTTCTCCAGAAAGATCGACAGCTGCTTCAACTTCATCGGAACC
>ERZ1292630.1616-Hain-H41-02um-R3-1616-length-21856-cov-8_pt1 | contig 21856 bp, 9 predicted proteins | sample MGYA00564408_ERZ1292630 | MGnify/ENA primary metagenome ERZ1292630 (study PRJEB36523, sample SAMEA6512641) | groundwater metagenome | collected 2019-01-08 | study: AquaDiva: Metagenomics assemblies of 32 groundwater samples
CACATGATCAACAACGAGGAAAAAAAAATAGTCGACGACGACGACCCCACAACACGACCCTTGGATAGAAAGGATCGATGCACAAAAGGAAGACCAGTCCGAGTTTGCACACTTTGTGCGCGTGGTCGAAATCGAGCAAGAGGCGGCAGGCCGGTTCTCACACACTGGGGCGTCGTTCTGGGACCATGCCGAGGATGGTTTGAAGCCGATGGAGCACGGCGTTCACACTGAGACGCTTGTCAGGGTCGGCAACGAAGAGGCCGTTGAGCATGAGGTCGACCAACGCGCAAATTCGGCGGTGCTCAATCTCATCCGCGTCATCGCTCACTCCCTCTCCAGCCGTCGACGCGGTTCCCTTGTTGATTCCGTTTTTCGTCGCCGTTGGCGGCGCGACGTGCCGCGCGGCTGGTGCGGGTGAATTCAACGGCGACGGTGCTGCGCTCAGCATCCATGAAGGCGGCAGCGGATGCGGTCGTGCGCTCAGTATGTGCGCCTTGCTCGCCTCGAACGGCATCGTGCCCATCAGCAACACGTAAGCGATGACGCCTAGTGCCCACACATCGCACTTTTCCGTCACCGCCTTGCGCGACCATAAATCTATGGTTTCCGGAGCTCGGTAGAGCAAGGTCATCGTCTCGTCCAAGTAAGCCTCCGCTGCATGCACGGCGGGCGCGGAAGTACAAGGTCCCAGGGGCTGCCCCCGGCGGGCGCTGCCAAGGTCACAAAGTAAAAACTGCAAGCCCCGGAAGCTGTCCGTGTGGCGCTGATCCGCACCCTCGGCCGGAGAAGGAGCGGCCGCCGGCGGCTCGACGACGACGAATAGGACGTTTTCAATTTTCACATCCCAGTGATACACTGGTGGCGACTGGGCGTCATGCAAGTGCCTCAGGGCCTCGGCTACCTCGCGCATCACGTGAATCACTGTCCGGGTGCTGAAAACTGGCGGAACAAATAATTTTGGGACCGTCGGCGTCATCGCGGCCACCGGGGTTGGGGACGCGCCGCCGGCGATGGCTGCCGCGATGGCGACCACGGGCCTTGGAACAGTCGAAGGCGATTTGCATTGCGTCATCCGGTGTTCGATCAGCTGGCGGAGCGAGCCTTGGCACACTTGCATGAGGAGGTAGACTTCGAGATTGAGCGGCGCCGTTGAAGGGGAATTGGGCGGCAGTCGACGGTTCGCCGCTGCAGCGGAGCCATCGTCCGCGGTCGAGTCGGCCACCAATTCGAGAGTCGGATTACGCTGAGCGACTGGGACAGCTTTCGCCCGGCGGCCGCCGGAGGCCGTCTTGTCTGCTGGAGCACTTGTAAACTCGCCAAAAATGTCATCAGCACCGCTGAGGTCATGATCCCCCCCCTCGCGAACCGCCTTTCTTGGTGCCTTCCTCGTGGTGGCACTCGGGGTCACCGCCGCCGCCGTCTCATCAGTGTGTCCCGCCGTCGTGAGCGACTCCGCCTGGTGCTGCTGAACTACATTGGACTGTAGCGACTTGATGGCGTCCTTCAGCTTTCCGAGCGCCGAACCGCCACCTGGAAGGAACACCGCGTCGTGATTAAAATAACACACGATGTGGTCATGCGGTGACACTCGGTGCATGAGATCGATCTCGGACGCGGCTATGTTCAACATGTCGTGGTCCTTGACGACGAATCGCTTAACAGCGTAGTGGGTGGTCCGGCGACCGCCATCAGCCGTCGGAGCGGCAAGCAAGGAAGACGATGTGGTATCTTTCACCAAGTAAACGAAGCCGTACGTTCCCTCACCTAGCAAACCTTCGACCTGGTAGCGAGTGCCCTGAATGCAAAGCACCCTCGGATGGCCATTGGGCAGTGGGGATGTCCGCAATTTGCCGGACCAAACCCAACTCGGAACCGGCTTGCTTCCGCCGGACGATTCGCGATGGCTGGCGGAGGACGTGTCGTCACGGTCCGCAGCGCGGTACCGATGACTGTCTCCCAGCGCAGCATGTAGCCGACGCTGGCCAAAGCGCACGCAGCAGTCGCAGCACGACGATACGGCCTGGCCCATCAAAATTGGAAAGGGAGAAAGCTCACCACCACGCGCGAGCGAGCGTAATGAATTTCCCCCTGAAGCCCAAGTGAAAAACGCAAACACACTTGGGTACTTCCGAGGGTCCTTTCGTTTTGGCGGTTGTTTTTGGTCTGTTGTGTTGCCGTCTCACTCTTTGCTCGTCGGCTTGACAAACACCGCCCCCCGGTTGATGGCCTCCACGACGTCTCTTGCGGGCGCCGCGTGCGTGCTAACATGGAAGCGCTTGGTCGGCCGGTTCGGAGGTGGAGGTGGGGGCGGAAACACAAACGGCTTGAACACGCCGTAGCTCACGGATGTTTCCTTCAACCGCGACTCGTTGATGGGAATGCGCGTGGACAGTGAAAGATTTAAAAACAAACGCAAGGATATCAAGTTGCGCAACGCTCGGTACATGGTCCGGATGGCAAAACCAGGCGTCCTCTGGGCGGCATGACGCTCGGCGGGACAGGCACCGCCGCGGACTCTTGAGGCCTTAGCAAGCTCACCGCCGTCGACACCATCCGGAAGGTCAAACGATTGACTCGATGCATGACCTAACTCATCATCGGCTTCGGTTCGGGTTTGGGGCGACGACGCACCCCCCGTCATTTTCGCGAGCGCTCCGCCGATCATCCACAGGAGCAGCCACACTGCGTGCCACGCCATGAGCAGCAGCATCTCGGCGTAGACCACAACAATCGCGGCTGGCCTCACGAGCACGCACCCAATGAGCAGCACCGCCATGTCCTGCACCACGGCGAAGGCGCGATTCATAGGCTTCGACGCGGGCTTCGCCAAGTCTGTGAACACTTGGGGTTCGACGTAGCGATTCCGGACGAAGAAATCCAACGCGTCGTTGTAGCCGACGTTGAAGAGCTCCAAGTACTGCTTTCTTGGAGGGGGTGAGATGGCCCACCACAAGGGGACGAAGGTTGACGGTCGGATATGCGCCGTCGTCAGATACAGGGGACTCACGGTGATCACGCCGTGTTCGCCTTGGCGCGGCTGGTACGCGGCGATGCCACCGTCACACACCCACTCACCTGTGTTGGAAAGTGGAAACGGGAGGCCGCACAGCGGCGCCACACAGCAGCTCGCCAACAACGCCTCTTCGAGATCATCGAAATGCTCAAATCGCTGAAAAGTAATTGGCCGGAATCTGGGAAGCGTCGTCGCGTAAATTTCGGCGCGGCGTTCGAGTCGTTCCGTGAGGATGGCTTTCTCCTCGGGAGAACGTTTTTCATCGTACGCTGCCGACGCGAAGCGGCCAATGGCCGCCTGCAAGAAGGTTTTCATGCGGAACACATTCGACCAGTGCCGGCGGCTCGTTTCGGCACACAGCAGCGCAAAATCTCTCATATCGTAAAAATTGGCCTCATCGCCGCTCGCAAGTGCGACCGCGGCCAATGCGCCGGCACTTGTTCCACAAAACTTCACGCGGGCGGTTCCGTCGTCGTCAGCGAAGCCGCAGTCCTTGATGGCTTGCGCCACGCCAAAATGGTACATTTGCAGCCAGCCGCCGGCAGAGAAGCTAAACGTTAGAGTTGACGACGCCGTGGTCGCTGCTGCAAGGCGCGTTGTTGAAGGTTCATTCTTCATTTTCCCCCGTCCTCCAAACCGCGGAGAAAAAGGAGCAGTGCCTTTTAAAAAAAACTGCACTGCGCTTTGCGCGGTTTGAAAATGACAGAAAAGGAGGTTGCATTTCGCCCGCATGCCCCCGCTGCCCGGTTGAGCCACTTGCGTCGCATTCGCCATCCGCCAACAAATAATGTCGCTTGACACATGATCTTACCGCCATCCCGAGGGAATCATCCTCCTCTGGCTACTATTGCTTTCACACGTTGACCGTCAGATCTACGGTGAGACGCCGTAACTGCGGCCCGAGCACCTCGCGAACACAAGCGTACTTGGTTTCGGTCAGCAACTGCTGCGCGACGTCCTTGTCCGCCACCGCGCGGCCGAGCAGGCTCTCCATCGCGGACGCAGCATTGGTTGGTGCCCCACGTTGCCCGACGCCGGGGGTTGTTGATGATGATGTCGCCGCGGAGTTGGGCGGGGAGGAGTTGCTGTTGTTAATGCCGAGCGAAAGGAACGCCCAGAGCATGTTGGCCGCGTCCTCGGGAGCAAAGGTCGCGGCGATGTCCGGGTGCAAGTATCGAGGCGGTGCGGTACTCTCCGTGGGTGGTGATTGCCCCTCCCCACCGTCGGCGACCGTCACGTCCACTTGTCGCAGTGCACCGCGGCAGTAATGAGCAGCCGCGAAGAAAAGGGCCTCATGACGTTCGTGCACGCGAGCGAAGGCGCAAATCACATCCGACAGGGCTTTCGGCGACAGGACGTTCGTGGTCTCCCGCCTGCTGCTGACATCGTCTGGTCGGAAGCGACCTGCGGCGGCGTCAGAGCGGCGCACTGCCTGAATAACGACTTGCGCGAACGCGGCGTACAATTCGGCGTCGTACAGGTGAAAATGACTCAGCGTGGCCAACACGCTGCCGATTTGATCCACGTAAAACGAGCTGCGCAGCGCCGTCGCACGATCGGCAAGCGCTGCGAAGCAGTTTTCGTCCACAATGTTAGCAAGCCGATAGGCTTCGAGCAGTTTCGTCACGGACATGACGTCCAGCTGCGAGGCGGCCCGGATGATAACGGGTCCCGCAGCTTTAAACAGCGGAGAGGATGCCGCCTGCGGTCCGCCGTTTTTCGCCGAGGGGGTTGCGGCACGCAGCGTCGCCACAGCCGTCAACAACGCACTGAGCAGCGATATCGGTGTTTGCGCGACGTTCACGCTTTTTTCGAGTAGTTCCAGCGTCTCAGCATGCGCGGGCCGCTGCGCCGTCGCCATGGCGTCCATCAGCGTGGCGGCAACCAACGGGGTTACCTGTTCGTGGAGTTCGACACACAAGGGCGGCAGCACGTCGTCGAAAAGCACGGGTGAGCGTGATCCCAGCCGCGCTAACGAAAATACCGTGTTGGCCACGGTCGCCATCCGCTTCGCCCCGGGAAGCAAAGCGATGGCTCGAGGCTCCAACACGGTCGCTAGGAGCTCGGCGTGCTTCGTACCACTCCGGCCGTAGGCGTTGCAGAGGTAAGCAATGGTGTCGCGATTGTCGCACTCCCGTCCCGCGGCAAGGACGGCGGGGATGGCGTCGACCAACAATTCGCACCCTTCGTTGGAGCGGATCACAATGAGCGCGTTGCACAGAACGGCGAGGGCGTTGAGCTCCTCCTGCGTGAGACGCGGCGCCACCGCTGGTGGCGTGGCAGAGTCCGGTGCCGGGACGGAAGGGACAGAGCGACAGCGTGCGCGCACTTGCTGGGCCGCGAAGATGACGCAAGCTTGTACCATTGGACAAGGCCGGTCGCGAACATTCGGTTTGAAACTAGCGACGGCCGCGCCCACCTTGCGGACCATGTCCCACGTCGTGTTCACGGTCTCCGCGACGGTGGTGATGAAGCCGGCACCGCGTTCCAGAGGGCGACTGGTGACGCCGTCCACTCCGACCGACTCGATGAAGGAGCGCGCCGCTTTGGCATCCTCCGCGGACTTCGCCACACTGTGCCTGGCGGTTAAGTCCGCCAGCGTTGTGAGGTAACTGTCGGCCGTTGGCAGCGTAGCGGCCAAGGCTACCGAGTTGCCGATTGGCGCAGCAGTGGCGTCGCGCGTCGGTCCTCCAGCTGGGCTCTTACTGTTCATGAGGGGTGCAGCTACTTTTTGCCAAGTCGGTGACGTGGGCGAATACGTGCCGCTCCCTCTAGCTGCTGCTACGATCGCGAGCGGCTGGGTGACATGAATCAGTGGTACGGATACCCGCACGTGCAGGGGCCCCCACATCGAGGCGGAGGCCGTCCATCTCATCCTGCGCGGCCACATATGGGCACGGATGGGCAGACAGAAAAACAGAGAGAGGAGGAGAGAGGCGCGTCGATCTTGTCAGGGGCTGAAGCTTTCATCACAGGCAAGTCCCTTCGCATCGTATAGCCACGGAAATATCACCGCTCTCGGAGGGGGGGATTGCATTGCATTGTCCCGTACATCGCACCCTAACAGGTCGCCGTGGGCGACTGTGTTGTGGCCATTCGTGGTACTGCATCGTGCAAAGCTGTCCATTGCTATTACCACGACCGATCTCTCCGGCGGGGCTCAAGACAGCCCGTTCACTTCACGGCTGCTTTCCGCGCCGATGGCTTCGGCCCCTTGGAGGAAGGCGGCTTCACATTCAACTTTAAGTCGGTCGCGGCTGCGGAGGATGAACTTCGACGCGACCCTCCTGGAACGACGACGTTGCTTTTCCTGCGGCTCAGCTTCCCTTCTCCGACTGCCCGCGTGGCATCGTCGGGCGATGTGGGGCGCAGGCTGCCACTGTCAGGCCCAAGTGACCGGCGCCGGGCGGCAGCGCCCGTGGCGGCAGTCAACAGCGCCGAGGGCGGTGCGAACGCCGGAGATTGGGGTGCGCCTTGTTCCCGTTCGAGCGAGAAAGCCGAATTCACCGTGAGCGACTGAGACCGTTCTGTGCTGCCGGTTATGGCGGAACATCCACATGGGAAAGTGTCCGGAAGCTCTTGAGTATGAACGCCGGACAGGATGCCAGCCAGCGCCGCGGTCGGATCGCGCGTAGGCCCATCTTTGAGCACATCTTGGGCCTTGCTGGGCGTACCTGCGACGGCTTGCATCGGGGGCATTTTCGGCGAACAATTGTTCATCGTCTTGTTCGTCTGCTCGATGGTCAACTTGGACACGGTGTCCGCCGTGACTTCGACGGCGCCGGTCGCCTCAACGGAATAATACTCGTTTCCCTGGTTGCAGTTGAGGAGGCGCGAGGAAATGTTGATCGCCGCCCGCGTGCAGTCGTAAGCTATGTTGCCCGTAAGGAAGCAATAGGCGTCGGTCTGCGCGAGGATCCCTGTTTCAGAGCCGAAAATGCGGTTTCCCGCGACGACGGCGTCCGAGAACGGTGTGAGCAACACGTTCGCCTTGCCACTGCCAAACACTTCGTTTTCGGTGACTCGGTGGCGACCAGGCGGCGGCATCGGCCTACCCTGGTCATCGAGCGTCAAAGGAGGAGGTGGCTGGGCTTTCGGCCCTGCTGGTTGCGCGGCTTGACCTACCCTGGCCGGCGACACCGCGGAAGCTGTAGCGGGCGCAGCGACAAGCGTCGCCGACGGTGCGGCGGCTCCCTCGCTTCCGACCACCGACGCCGCCGACGATTCTGCGCCGGTTGCACCGGCCGCGACGGTTGCACCGGGAACTTGAGTTCCTTGCGGCACGAGCGCGATTCCGTAATTCACACACTCGCTGACCCGATTTCCGATGACGATGCTGTTTCCCGGTCCTCTAACCACGATGCCCGCTTTGACGCACTTCACGATGCCGTTGTGTTGCAGCGTCACGTTCGTGGCATTCGACTCGAGGACGATGCCTTGGTCGCCGCCGAGCACGAAGTTACCTTCCACGGCCACTGGCTGCACTGAACCTGCTAATGTGCCCCACTGAGACGAACCCGCGGCTGCGGGGGGCACACCCGAATTGTTCAGCAACAACGACGTTTCGCACGAGTTGAACTGATTCGACGTGATGCGCAAGGCGCCGTCTTGTGACGAGCCAGGTGCGGTGAAGAGCCCTTTGGACGGCGACTCTCCGGTTGATGGCGTTGTGACGTCCGGTAGTGCAGCAGTGATTGAAATGGCGACGCTGCAGGTCGTGAAGGTCGAGTACGTCACGAGTAGTGACGAGGGCCCTGAAACCCAAAGTCCCATCTGCGAGTCCCGAACGAGGCAGTGCGACATTACGCCGCCACCGAGTTCCGCGACATCAATACACCGCGGCTTGGACTTGAAGACGCAATCCTTCACGAGCGGAACAGCCAGAGTACGCAGCACTAAGTCAGCTTGACTTTGTTGAAACAAGACGCAACCTGAGACCTCCGGCGAGGCCCGCTCCGTGCATCGGATGCCGACGACGTTATCGTGAATGAAACACCGGCTGATCTCCCCCTTGGCGGAGGACGTGCAAACGATCGCCGTGGCATTGGTGTGAAAGTCGTTCTCCACGTAGACGCCACCGGCGCCTTCACAGAGTCGTAGCCCGCAGGTCGCCGAACCGTCTTCTTTGCAGCGACAAAAAAGGTTGCGCGATATGCGCGCCGGCTGCGAGCCTTGAGCCGAACACCAACCCGCGTTGGTGCATGCGCTAAACACATTGTGAACGGCCATCAGGCCGGTGGTCGCCTCGTCCGTGGCGGCGACGCACATCACGCCAAGTTCACAGCTGTCAAAGAAATTTCTCTCAATCAAGACGCCTGCGGCTAAGCGCTCCGCCACGACGCCGGTGCCGCACGCGGAGAACCGGTTGTAGAATATCCTTGGCGCGGCGTACCCAAGGCACCGAACCGCTATCTTGTCGCCTCGGAAGGTGTTGCCTACCAATCGGGTCGTCGCGTATTCGTCGGCCACCACCGCCTCTACATTTTCCGAAAAAACATTTCCCTTCAGCGTGAGCGAGGTGCCGTAATTGCGGCGGCACACGATGCCGACTTGATTGAGCTCGAAGGTGTTGGCTTCGATCCGAGTGTGAATGGGGTCCCCGATGACGGCCATGCCCGTCTGGTTCCGGATGAAGTCGTTCTTCTTGACGACCCCGCCCGCGCCGCTGACGACCATGATGGCCGTGGTGGCGCAGTCGCGGAACGTGTTACCTTCGATCCTCGGCTGGCATCGCGTTCCAATCCGGATCGTGTAGAGAGCACCTGTGGCGTTCACAGGGCCGATAAAATGGTTGCCTAGGATGCTTGGGCGGCACGTGTCCCGACCCCCTGTCGCAAGTCCGCTTCCCCCGACCGTGCTGCTGGATTTGTCCATCATGGCGGCCGAGCGCTGCTGCGCCGCGTCCTTGCTGCTGGCAACAGGGTAGACAAGCAGCGAGGTCCAGTCGTCGTTCTCCCCCGCGTCGTCCGGGGCTTCAATTCCGCGGTAGTCAAACGATCCATCGTCGGACGGATCGACACACTCGACCGCCGCGACGTTGTCAAAGAGTTTATTGTCGCGAAACAGCAGACCGTCGCTATGCCCTCTGAGTACGACAGCGACGCTGTTGCGGACCGTGGGAGACCAATATCGCTTTCGTGAGAGCACGAGTGTGAGGCGAGCGACATCGCCCGGGCCCCACGATGTCGCACTGCTGTTGGCGGCTGACGAAGACTCCGACAGATTGTTGCCGCTGTTCGAGTTCGTTGACTGCCCTAAGGACAGAGGCTGCTTTTTGTCGCCGCGGATGACCATTCCCGCCGCCGGCCGGTTCATGCCACCGGTGGCCGTTGAGGGGGCATTGCCTCCGGCCGCTGGGGATGCGCGGTTCGCTGCCTCCCACGGCGTTACGACGGCCGGCAGAGTCTCCATGTGCCCATGTAGCTCGTTGTGCGTGACGAGCGTGTACGACGTGCTGAGCATGCATCCGTACGGCCTGCCGTCAGCGATGTCACAGTAAGACACGCGACCGCCCGCCAACGGTCGCACGTTCAAATTGCACCAACCATTTCTGGTCAGGCAGCACTCTGACAGCAACGCATGGCTGTGACGTCGCAGAATCACGCCTGGGCCGTGATTCTCATGCACGAGACACTGATGGAAGAATCGCGCCACCCCCTTCGCCTCAACGATCACCCCGGCGGCGATGTTCCGGGTGAGCCGTGTGAAGGTGAACAGCGCCGAGTGCTGCACGGCCACCATGGCCGTCGCGGTGGAAAATGTAGGACCGGGTGACGGCAGCCCCGCGGCAGCCTTTTCATCGTCGACGGCGGGCGGCAACGCGCCGGACGTCACCACCTGGGAGACAATCGCCCCGGCGTGGCCGTTGTGGCAGATAAGGCACCCGTGAACGAGCGTCGCAGTCAGCGTTTCCGCCACTGGTGCGATGAGCAGTCTCATGGTCAGCATGGCGGAGTGCGTGATGTGCTTCGGCACGACGGCAGCGTGCGCCGAGGTGCCCCCGGCCGATGCCGCGGACAACGCGATGCTTTGCGAGAGTAGCGCCGCGGAGGTATCCTGTTCGTGGTGGAAGCGGGCCCCCTTGGCCGCGGTCAGATTCGGTGTCAACGCGGGCGGCTTGCTTTCCAATGTGATGTTCCCGACAACGCACGACACGACCGAGGTGTCCGCGTCGTCGGGAAACGACAAGCCCGAATTCATGAGCGAAGCGTCGTTTGCGATCGCCGAGTCGATCGGGTGCGGGGGAGGCAGAGGCGGGCTCGCGAACGACGCCGACTCCTTCCCGACCGCACTGCTGCTGGAGGTGGCGGCGGAAGCGGTCGAGCCGAAGAGAGAGGCGCGAAACTGCTTTCCCAACTCACGCGCGCGGGACAACGGGTGAGCACTGCCGCCACTCCGTGAAGCACCCACCGGTGTGGAGTCGGGCCGCGATGACACAGAGGCTGATGTCGGCGGCTTGGCTCCGCCGCCGACCGGTCCCGACGTTGCATTGCCACTGGCGACTGAGACGTCGAAGACGCTCGGAGGCAACGCGACGAGATTGATGGCGAACGACGCGGGCAGCGGATCGACGATGTCCTTCCTTGCCACAAGAAACGCCTCGGCGATGTGGCTCCAGCCCGAGGAAGGGTGAGTTCCCGTCGCGCCCCTGGAATTCGGTTTCTTTTCTCCGTCGGCACCCGCTAAGCGGCGCGGCGATTGCCGGCTGTTCGAAACGGCTGATGGACTCGGAGGTAAAGGATTGCAGGGGCCGAAGGGACCCGCCCCTCCAAGGGCTGCAGCCGAAAGTCCACTCGAAGACTTGGCAGGTGTCGGCGGTGGCCCACTGTTCACGTGCGAAGGGCGACACAGCGCGTGGCGCATCATCGACGGCGTAACTAAACTTTGTGATTTCTTCGACAGCAGCGGCGACGAGGATGGTGCACTCCCTCCGCCGCCTCCTCCTGATTCTGTGAATTCTGCAGCCGCGACGCCAGCGGTCGGCACCCCGTTGGGAGCGGAAGGCGCGAAGGTTGCGCTCAGGATGGTCGTGTGCACCGCACGGAGCACCGAAGTGACCGCTGCCAGTGTTTCGGAAACGGTCGCCGCCGTCGCACAGACCGCCTCGATAGCAGCCCCTTTGGAAGCCTCTGTCGCGGCTTCACCGAAGGTCGGCGACCCCGCCGTTGCGGCTTGGGTCGGCGACGAGGACGTGGCAGCATCCCGACCAGAAGAGGATTGCGGTTCTCCGTTCTGTGGCTTGACAGTTGCGATTCGTGTTCGCTTTGTGGGCGACTGCGTCACCGGCGTTGGCGGCGGTCGCGCGGCGTCGTCCACGGCCGCGAGCAGAGCCTCCGCAGCTTGAGGGACCGCAAACGATGCTCGACGCTCGTGCTGCCGACGGCGTGGCAGAACAATGCCTGGCGTGGGCATCACGTCTTCGAGGGGGCCAGGGATGGAGCTTCCGCCGGCGAGGATGCTGCTCCGACGATTGAATGGGTTGAAAATCGCGCTCGTCTCACCGCTGTTGTCAGGCGCGGCGATGTGGTCCCCTCCGCCTGCGTCATCGTCCTGCCCCAGAGGTTCGGGAGCGTCCACGACGCCCCATTTCCCTTCATTCGACTTGGACCGGAGGACGCTGGACCACGTCGTGGGCACGGGAGACACGCGCACGCCCGATCCCGCATTGTCGTGGATGGAGCAGCCCTGAACCACGCTGCACGACCCATCGAGGACGAGCACCCCATCGCCCAGGGAGCGGCTGACGGACACCCGGTCGAGCACGACCCGGGACTGGGGCCCCAGCACGACGTTGGCAAGCCCGAAGGAACGCGTCATCCGGCAGGACAAGAAGCAACATTGTGCATTGGTGAATGCGACGAGGGCGTGAAGGCATCTGTCGAAGCCGCAGTCGCGAACGACGGTCTGCGCGCCCGCACCCGCGACGAAGGCGCCGGCTACGGTACATTCGGTCAACTTGCACTTCTGGATGAGACACGATGCCGATGCACCGAGGCACCACAATCCGAGAGGAGAACGCCGCATGGTGCAGTCCTCGATCACGAACCCACGGGCACCTTCCGTCAGCACCACGTCTGCCCGCCGATGGCCTTCGAACGTGATCTGCGTGAGCCGCGCCATCCCTCCCCCGCTCCCTAGCAGGCCGAAGGTATTGCCCGTAATCGTGCAGTCCTCCAAGCGGGCTCCGGCAGGGCAATGAATCACGACGCCGCAACCGCTATTCGTGCTCAAAGCGATGGCGGTGGCCGTGCTGTGGTAACGAGTGGCTGCCGACTCCCGCGCCACACGCAGAGCCGACGCAGCGTCGACCGGCGAGGCGTTGGCCGCCTTTGTGGACCCAGTGTGAAGTGAGGGGAGCCGCATCCCTTCCGTCACACCGGGGGCCGCGCTGCGCTGAGATGCGGATGAATGTAGCGGATCGTTTTCGCTCATCGACAATGAGTGTCGTCCCTTGTGTCCCTCACTCGTGTCGTTCTTGGTATGTCCCGGGGCGTCGCGCATCCTCACGTGGTTTGAGATGGTGCATCGTCGCAGCACACCAGCTGCGTCGCGAGCGATCACGACTCCCGCACCGAGGTTGCCCACAATGCGAAGGTCCTCGATGACGGTGTACACGGAAACTCCAGGCCGCATCGCGACGATCGTCTCAGCCGCATCTGACGCCGTGGCGGTGGTGGCGCCGGGGCTCAATCCGGCAACTGCCAGGTTTGTCGACACCTTGGGCGTCATCTGAAATCCAACGCCGCTGGGGGCCGCAGTCGCACCGCGCAGCATGATCGACGCGATGTCATCGTTCGCTCCGAGTGCGACCGCTCCGTTGTAGGCCGCCAGGGCGAAGCTTGCCAACGAGGTGGTCGTCATCGCGGCGGCAAGGCTGGCACCGGCCGTGAGTTCCAGCCCGGCGGCTCCGTTATTCGCAATCTCGACGTGACTTATGGTGCCTCTCGCGCCCGCCTTAAGCAACACGCCACCGAGCTGATTGCCTCGCACGTAGCCCCCCGTCACGGAACCCACGCCGCGGTCAAGGAACACCACGCCGTGTGTCAACCCGCTGCAAATGGTGTTGCCTTGAAAGACGCTGGCGCCCGCTGCCATCACGAGGATGCCAGGACCCACTTCGTTCACCACCGTGTTGCCTTGAAACAACGTGCGGCCGCCACTCTCCGTGGAGAGGGCTCCGCCTTCGCGGTGCCCCGTCAGTGTGTTTCTGGTGACACGCCCTTCGGCCCCTTTGCGACTGCGAATGCCGAAGCCTTTGCTGTTTTGCACCACACATCGCGTAACGACCGCCTTGCACGCCTCGCCTTCAAGGACGATGTTACCAGATCCGCACCCCTGCACCGTGCACTTCTCGATCAAACCACGAGCGCCGGCGCCAAGGAGGACCCCGATGTGCGCGCAATCTCCGATGACATTTTGCCGGAACGTGGGCTCCCCGCCGGTGAGGCAGGCGACGCCGACGTGGCACTTGACGATGCTACACTCAACGAAACTACCGAGGCCGTCGGTGTGGCAGCACACGCCCATGTCGGTGCACGACACCCATCGATTGGACTGCATGATAGGGTCGGCGAAGGTGGATACCTCGCAACCAACGCCAACCGACTCCACCAGATTCGACCTGAAATCGCCAATGCCTCCCAGATGACACTTCAAGCCAACCCCTTGGCTACTTTGGCGCACGACGTTGAGGCGGAAGTAGCCGCCACCGGCATTTTCGGTGCAGATGCCTGACTTGGAGAAGGCTCCTATTTGGTTTTCAACGTACTCCCCCGAGCCATGGTCGGTGCTGTGGATGGCGGACTCCGACTGAGATGTGAATACGCAGCGGTACACCAGGGGCATGCCGGTGCTCTCCGACTGCAGTCCGATTTTACCCTTGTCGAATTTGACATTTCGAAACGCCGGTGTGGCGCCAAAGGACACGTGCGCGCCGCAGACGGTGTTGCCGCTAATTTCCATGTCCCCAAGGAGGAGGGTCGGCCCGCCTCCGCCCATGACGCAGACGCCAACGTGGCGGTTGTGGGACACGACACAGCGGGTGATGACGCACGCCGCGGGGTTCCGTTGGGCGGCGGTGAGGAGCGTCGCGGCCGCGCGGCGGTGCGGGTCCTCACCCCCGCCGCGATCGGCTGGTTCGTCTCGTTCCGAAGTTCCGCCCCGTCTCGGGGACCTGTTGCGGGTTCCGCTCGATTCAACCTCTCTCGGCTTGACAGCCGGTAAGAAGACGTCCTGCCACCACGACGGGCGCCACGCCGCGGTCGCGATCGGCGGGGGCGGGTTCCACCAGGGCGCGCCGCACGGTAATGGAGGCGCCGCGGTCGTCGTCCCTTGTGGGTGCTGCATGCCCAGTGTCGTTTCCTCGCGAGGAGGGGAGCCAGAAGAGGCCTCCGACGAGGCGGGAGCGATCGCTGGAGAACTACCGGGCACCAACGATGGAATGGCGGAGGACGGGACGGCAGAAGGCGGGGCGACGGCGGACGGGGCTGCACTCGGCTCCGCGAGCGACTTAATAGCTTGCGGTAGCAGTGCCGGTGGCCGTTGCTTCGATGTCCCCGGCGCACGGCCGGTGTTGGGGGCCGCTTGCCGTCCTCTATCGGGGTGGATGGGCGGGGCCTTCGTTATTCCCCCAGTGCGAGTCGATGTGCCTGACAAGGCGCTGCTGCTTGACGTGGTCGCCAGTGAGTCGTTAGAAACCACCGTTCCCCCTCCTCCGCGCGGGGGTCCCACCTGTCTGCTTGCGGTCGTTGGCCACACCGCGATGCCGGTGTCGTTACCAACAAAGGCATTACCGTCCAGCACGAATCGATCCTCCTTGGCCACGAGCAATAGAATGCCGGCTCCGTGATTGTCGCGCACGGTGTTTTGCGATAGCGTGGCGTTGGTCGCCTCCGCGAAGATGCCCGTGCCGCACTTGATGATCGTGTTGACCTTTAGGGACGCGACGCTCTTTTGCGCGAGCACGACGCCATACTGCACCGCATGGCCGATGGTGTTGTCGACGAACTCCCCTCCGGCGTGCGTGCCGATCAGCACACCAATGGCACCCCCGGACACGACGTTTTCCTTGAAAACAGGTGAGCAGTACGCATCGACGCGCACCGCGGCAGTCTCGTGTGAGCCCACGCGCAGTTCGTGCGCCCGTCGGCCCCAGTAGTGCCGCGAGTGGAAGCAAGTCGGCGAGGACGATGACGGAGCCTCCACGATCTCATCGCGGATGTTGTTGTTTAGAAAGGAAGGCGAGATGCCCGCGGCGATGGTGGCCAGCACGTGCTTCTGCTCCGACGTGAGCGCGGCGGTGGCGCCTGCAACGGGATTGTCCCCCGTGGCGGTGTCGGCGTCGCCGCCATCCGGCTCGTAATTCGCCGAGGGGAGGTGCATCAAATTGGCCGACGACGCCTGGCTGCCACCGGACAGCGGCAGGAGCGGCGGCGGCAGTGACCCCCCTGCCTTGCCTTCGCGAGCCACGACAACAACGCCAGAGTGTCGGCTCACGCCGATGACGTGATGTTGCGCCGCCATGTGAGCAAGCGTCTTGGGGTGCTGGTAAATGTCGTTTTCCGTGAACCGCGGATGACCTCGTGACGTCACGCTGAGGCAATAAGGAAGGTGATTGGCGATGACGTTCATGGTATAAAGGCCCGAGGCCTCATCCGTTACGACCAACCCAGTACCAAAACTTGAACTCACGATGTTGCAATTTCGAATCACGGGGTCACAAAGTCCGCCGACAAACACGGACTGCAGCTCACATTGAATGAAGGTGGGGCGACCAGCCGTCAGCCGAGCAGACGCATTGGCACCTTTGGCCGCCGCGGCGGGATTCACGTGCAGTGGAGAGCCCTGAAAGGACGCCTTGATGTTCTCGAAATAGCACTCCACGTCGACGGCGACGGTGATGCACGCGCCGCGGAAGAGAAGCTCGGGAAGATCGCCATCGTCTTCGCCGATGAATTCTAGAGGTTGCGTGACGTTGATGCTCTCCAAGTAAGTTCCCCCGGCGAGCACAATCCGGCTGTACGGCTCCGCCTTATCGATCGCCTGCTGGATGGTGCAGTGATAGCCGCCTTCCCCTCGCGGATTGACGGCGTATGTCGTCACGTCGCGATTTTGAATCGTACTGAACTGCGGATCGACAAGCATTTTTGCGTCTTGTTTGTCGCTCCTCTGAAAGTGACAATCTGAAGGAACCACTGGAAAAGGGAGGATCTGGAGGAAAGGAAGAAAAAAGGGGAGATCGTCCCGGCGTCACCACGGCGAGGAGTCTCCATCGCCGAGATCAAATACGAATCCTCAACCGTGGAAGCTCTTCAAGTAGCGCGCGCGTTAATCCCAATATCTGAAGCTCAGAGACCCACCACTTGGCGCCAAGCATCCGTGATGACATCGTCCTGTCGCCAGACCTCCTCGATTCCCGTCGCACCGACGTGGGTAGAACCTTCGCGTTGCTTGCCGGCCGCCGCCTCTTCTTCGACGTCCGACGTCGCCGTTGCAATCGCGACCACGAGGGTAGGGATGCAGCGAATGTGGGAGAAGGGATGGGTCCGGTACAAGAACGCAGGATTGTCTTTGTAGGAAGACCGAAGAATGCCCAGCTGAACAAAATGCACCGTCCGACCATCTTCGGCACCCTTCGTCCGCGATTCAGTGATGGCACGGTGCACGACCTGATCGGCGGCCACACAATCGGGGCACCAGGACTGCTTCGTCGTGGGATTGTGGGCACCAGTGAAGTAAAAAACCACCACGTCGCGCACCTTCACCGCATCGCTGCGCAAAACAATTGATCTCACGGTGTCGTCGAAAGTCTCGGGATAGTGAACGTAGACATTCAGAGGCGACATGGCGGCCGTTGGCGCACTCATCCGTGACAGCCTTTCCGGCAGCAGCTGTGTCGGTCCAAGAATCGTTTCCCGGGTCACCACACCATGGGACGCGGCACCAATGTCTTTTTGATAGTCCAAGCGGTACTTGTTGTCGTCACAAGGTCGATTCACAGGCGTCCACTTCGGAACCTCCTTGAAGAAGCGCATGGCGTGCGTGTAGTCCGCGGCGTCCATGGTGAATCGGTGGTAGATACCGGCAGGGAGCACCAGAAAATCGCCTGGCGTCACGTGAATGCGAACCCACTCGTCTGACACGTTGCGAACGTCGAAATAGCCACTGCCTTCAACGATCAGACGGATTTCCTCGTCCTCGTGAATGTGCTCGGTGAAAAACATCTTCAACCGCTCCTCGTAGTTGGGCAGGTGACCTGGGGAGCACTTCACCTCGTCGCGGTTCTGGTAGTGCATTTGTCTGCAAATCTTGTCTACCATTGAAGGCGACGTCTGCGTGGTTGTGGTGGTGTCCCCGGTGTGCGGGTCGACAGTGGTGCTCGTCGTCGTCGTCGACTCCTTCAGCATGGTGGCAGGATCCAACTTCCAGTGCAGTATTCCCAGGTCACGCAGCTCCTCGTAAGACACCGGGACGTTTGGCTCTCGCCGATTTGGCAAGCGCTGGTCCAGCACATCCTGGCACATCAAATAGGCCTCGGTCATTTCGTTGAAACTTTCAAGAAACGACTGGAAGTTCGGGGGGTGACAAACAACAGCAACTACGGAAGCATTGCGGGCACCTCTCCCTAAATGCTTGTTCAGTACAACGGATGGCTCCGCTATTAAGTGGGCCTCCGACGAGCGGGACTGGGTGCTCCGTTGGCGCGATCGTCGCTTTTCACCGGCACGTACACGTAGTACAGTGTGCGATCGGCCTCAACGTGCGCAACTTCCATGCACCCTTGGAGAAGGTCGTGCGTCGCCACGGCAGCGTACGGCACTCGTATCGAGGAAGACGACCAGCCCAGCAAGGCATCGGGTATGACGGTCATCGTCGGGTTGGGAGTCGCGGCGGTTTGGGCCCCCGATTTCTGTGATGCCGCCTTGACCGCAGTGTAGAGAAAGTCCAGTGCCATCGGCTGCTCGGGGAACGGGACGCCCCCACCGCCGTTCGGGTCCGTGATCCGAATGGTCACGTCGGCTGCGCGGATCGACTGGCAGACCAACACCTCGATGGCGGCAGGAGGGCGTTTCGGCTCGGTAGCAGATGACTTTTGCTGCTCAAGGCAGCTCTGTTGAAGACAGTGGCTTAGCACCGCGGTGATCACGTGAAAGAAGGTCGAGGCTACCACGACCGCCTCGAGGTCTGGGCAGTTCCCTTGCAATTTCAAGTCGATGTCGGGAACGATGACCTGTGCACTTCGGTCGCCTCCCGCCGGGACGGATAAGTCTCCGGCGGGGGTGGCCGCCCACGATGCCTGAGCAATGGACCGCGCCACAGATGCTGAGTACCGAACGATATCGATGGGTCGCACAACGGCGAGCACTCCGCGGTGCTGCAACGGGTGCGGGACGCCGTAGCTGAAAAACGTGGGTGTCGCGTCGTGGCCGTTCGTGGTACTAGGTTCCTCGCCTGATGGTGCACGTTGCCGATGTTCGCGGCAGCGCAGATAGTGCGCGATAAGTAAGCGGAGTCGGGCGCGCTCCGACGTGATTTCGGCGACGTACGCTTGGAGGTCGCGGTATGGCAGCAAGGCAGCGCTCAGCGTCGTGGCACCTTTCCTTCCCCTTTCCACGTCATCGCCGGAATTCGAACCACCCGGCCGGAGCTGAGGGTTTGCGAATAGAGAATGGTCGATGCCCTCTCCAGGCTCCACGGAGGATGACCGTTCGAGCAGCACGGACGCGGTCTCCTTCGCCGTGACGAATTCCCGAAGGGCATCGGCGATTCGCTCCGCAGCCGGACGGTGCCGCTCAATCACGCTACGCAAGGCTTTGTCGAGCGCAACTTCCTTTGTGGCATTATCAACGTGCTTCGAGGCCACCACGCCGCGCAGGTCGACAACGCTGTCCGCGTATTCCTTCCGCAGCATGCGCATCGATGGCATGGTCCACAGTCCCAAGGGCCCGTCGCTAACCAAGTGGCACAGTGATGCGAGGCCGACGAGCACCTCGCGTCGAACGCAGTCGACGAAGGCTGTCCACTCCTCCATGGTGACCGTGGGGTTGGCGGCAGTCAGGAGGTCGGCCGTCGTGTAGCGGTATCTCGGCTGCGCAGCGGCGAATGCAATGAAACGCTCTTCGTCTACGGACGCGGCACTGATCGGTTTCGCGGCATCCGAGGCGTTGCTATGGAGGCGAAATTGCGACCAGGGGGCGGGAGCCCCGACGACGAGTGGCACAGAGCATGATGCGCGGTAGCCCGCCGCCCCCCCACCATACCTAGTGCTGGCGGATGCGGCGGCGGGCCAGAGACGCCGCACGACGCCGGTCGATCGCATGGGGATTAGGAGCGGGGATGTTTGACTGGGGAGATGATGCTGCTGCCGTCGTTCACTGAGGCACCGCGGCTGCAAAACAACGGCACAACCGCTCCGCAATGGCAACGTTTTGAGGGGGTACGTTGCACGGTGTTCTTCTGGAAACTGAGTGTGACCGACCCATTTGAACTGCGCATGAGAGAAGAAGGGAAGCGAATCGTCACAATCGAGGGCTCACGAGCGCATGTTGCCTCCTCCGCCTTGCTTGTCGCGGACGGACCAGCTCTGGTAGACCTTGCTTTCCAGCTCCTTCTCCTGATCATCCGTGAGCTCCTCATCGAATTCGTCGTCGTCGTACGGAGTGGCATCGTCTGTCGGGGCGGCCGCCGCCGACGACGACCCCATGCTGGGACGCCCAACGGCTTGCCACATGGACGCCTGCGTCAACGTGATCGACCCTCCTCCCGTGGCTGCAGAGGGGGCGGGTGGCGGCGTTCTTCGAGCAGGTGGTCCTGCGGCCCCGTTGGAGGAACCAAACCCGAGGGGCTGCGCGGACGCCAAGCTGTAACCCCCACCGGCAACGGCGTCAAATGTGGACCCGGGCGGTGCGTAGGTGCCCGACATGCCCACCGGTAATCGGCCCAGCGCGCCAACACGTGCGCCACCACCACTTTGTCTAAACTGGCTCGCGTAGGGTTCCGTCGCCAACAGCGCCGGAGGCAGCACGCGAGTCGCGTTGGCGACCAGGTACGGCATCCGCAACAGCCGACTGATCGTGGCCCTCGCATCCGGGTCCTTTCTGAGTAGCATGGGCACCAGTTGGCACAGTTCGCTTGGATACGACTGGTGCGTGGCGCCCGACTTGATTCGATTCGCTTCCTCGATCGGGGTGAATTGACAGTGGACGATTTGCTGCACGAGGGCGACCAGTGTGCGACCCTTGAACGCCTTCTCGCCGTGCGTGAGCAGTTCATAGATGATGCAACCGAGAGACCACAAGTCGGCCTTGCCGTTGTATGGCTTTTCCTCGCAGAGTTCCGGGGCGAGGTAATAGGGTGAACCACAAAACGTTTGCGCAAAATCCACCGAGCTGTTGAGGACCGTGGAAACTCCGAAATCGCCTAGCTTGACAATTCCGTCCGCGGTCAAGAAGACGTTCTGCGGTTTCAAGTCTCGGTGAATAATTCGATGTTCAAAGTGCAGATGCTTTAGTGCCATCAGCAGCTGAATCACGACACTCGTGACTTCGTCCGGCGTGGCCCCCATCACGGGTTTCCGGCGGCACCAGTGGTTCGACAGCCGCTCACCCAAGTCCCCCTGCTCGCAAAACTCCATCAAAATGTACAGCATCTGTTGCTCCTCCACAAAATGTGAGTCAATGAACTGCACGACGTTGGGATGCCTCACAGATTTGAGAATTTTTATTTCCCCGAAGATCGCCGCGAGCTCCTTCTGGTCCTTGCAGTGGCCCAGGCTCACCTCTTTGACGACCATGCTGATGCTAGGGTCACTCTCGTCATGGGCCACGACGGCGAGACCGTAGCTCCCTTTGCCAAGGACGCGGTCGCGGATGAGCCGCCACTGCTTCCCTTCGTAGATGGCGCTGTCGAAAACGAAGACGCCGGACCAACTCATGTGTGATTGCCAAAGGGGGGAATAATATGCGAAGTGCAAACCACCAACGACGACGTGTGAGGGCTTGCCGTTTTCCCTTTCGTCAAGAAAAAAACGTGACTGCACACGGCGGCGAAAGAACACGCCAAACCCGAATTAGTCGTTCGTTGGGGACAGTTTGTGGTTGTCAATCGAGGGGGTGGGATCTGTCACCCACTTCTTTGGATGATTGGACATTCCAATGGAATGAGGCCCAACGAAAAGACGATTAAACCGAGCGTGCGCGCCCACGTCTGGACACGGTGATAGATTTCCGTCGCCGTGTCGCTCGTGACACGGACCGGGAAAGGACCACCGAAACGTCGACGGCTCGGCAGCGGTCGATCGTGGCACGCCGAACGGGAACACTGCGGACGACTCCCAGCCAGCGAATTTCGGAGCGCAGCTGGGGTGACGACGAAACATGGAATGCGATGAAACAAACGGAGCACCCAACGGTGACGACCCCCACCCCCCCCCCAAACGCAATGAAAACAAAGAAAAGTTCACCGGCATCTGCGTCAATCATGCATTTCGCGGATATCCGCCTTGGATACCACCCGATATCGACTCAATGAGCCGGGCGAAAATGTGTTACCCTACACACACCACAGCATCATCTTCATCATCACGGCATCATCATCAGGCTCGTTACAAACAACAGTCTATCCAATCGACACGCCTTCACGTGTATCGCGGACACAAAGTCGAGGAAGCAAAACTCGCAAAGCCCGCCGTTGGAATGTCGTAGGCATCGCTGCTGCGGGTCACCCGAAGCACTTGTTGTGCACGATGGTCGGGCCCGCCTCGTCGTACTCGCATCTGTTGATCCACATTTTCTGGAACGTCGTCAGCGACGACAGGATCGACCCGCCGATCCACACCGAGTACTT
>ERZ1292630.1617-Hain-H41-02um-R3-1617-length-21856-cov-6_pt1 | contig 21856 bp, 23 predicted proteins | sample MGYA00564408_ERZ1292630 | MGnify/ENA primary metagenome ERZ1292630 (study PRJEB36523, sample SAMEA6512641) | groundwater metagenome | collected 2019-01-08 | study: AquaDiva: Metagenomics assemblies of 32 groundwater samples
CACGCTAAGCCGATTCCCGCCAAAACGGTCCTGCTTACATTACGAATATAAAGAACAAAAATTAAAATCTGGTTAAGAAAAAACATTATTGCGCGCTCTTAAACAAAAGGCGAATCAGTTCTAATTGCTGCACCAATAATTCTGCCAACTCGACTTTTTCGGCGTACACGTCTGGCTTTTCTGCTTTGAAACGTTCATTTGCCAACAACTTTTCACACTGTACCTGATCCTGCTCTAGTTTTTTCCGTTTTTCGATCACGCTATCAGCATCAATCTGTCCACAGTCAAATATCAGTTCTCCCATCGTTAAGCCAGTTGCCTCTCCAAAGACAACATGACAGGCTTGCTGGATATATGTATGATGCCAAACAACAATATTTTGATGCGGACCTGTATAAGAAACCGTAATTTTTTCCTTCATATCTAATGTGCTTTTAATAAATTTAATATTTTGACAAAGATCCAATACGGTTTGGAATTGCGCATGTTCATTACTATTGACCTCTAATGATTTTGGCCATACAGAAGTAATCAGCAAATCAGAGCCAAACTGAACCCCCAAAGCCTCTGTTATAAATGGCATGATTGGATGACACAATTTCAAAACAACAATGAAAAATTGTCGCGCTTTCAGAGTTGACTCTTCATCTGTCACAGATTTTAAGGCCTCTAGATAAATATCGCAAAATTGATTCCAAATCAGTTTATAAAGTGTCTTAACGCAAAGATCAAAACGATAGTTAGCGATATGCTTATCAATGGCTTCTACAGCATCATTAATACAAGCTGCCATCCAGTCATGACAAGCATGGGAAACGGTGCCACCTGTCTGTTGCTGCGCACGCGCCTCTAAAAAGCGACCGGCATTCCATAACTTTGTTACAAAATGGCTGTACCCTTCAACCACTTTGTCCCCAAGGGCGATATCCCTTCCCGGAACAGACAAGGCGCACAAAGCAAGACGAAGCGCATCAGCACCATATTGATCAATAACCACTAAAGGATCAAGCACATTACCGCGCGTTTTAGACATTTTTTGACCTTTGGCATCACGTACAAGGGCATGAATATACACATCCTGAAACGGTGATTTTCCAAACAAATGATAGGACATCATCACCATTCTAGCCACCCAGAAAAAAATGATATCAAATCCTGTGACCAATACAGATGTAGGGAAATAGCGCTCCAAATCTGGCGTTTTTTCTGGCCAGCCTAACGTTGAAAACGGCCATAAAGCCGAACTAAACCATGTATCAAGCACGTCTGTTTCTTGACGTAACAGCAAATCTCCCGCTTGCTTTTGCGCTTCTTCTTCTGTTTCGGCGCAAAACATCTGACCATCAGGGCCATACCAAATGGGAATGCGATGCCCCCACCATAATTGGCGTGAAATACACCAAGGCTGAATATCTTCAAGCCAGCGTTTATAGGTATTCACCCATTGTTCTGGCACAAAAGTTAATTCTCCATTGGAAACCGCTTGCAAAGCAGGACCGGCCAAAACAGAGGCATTAACGTACCATTGATCCGTCAAAAAAGGTTCCACCCTATCTCCATTTTTTTCATTGACGGGAACGGTATGCTTCATGTCTTCCACTTTAACAAGGGCATCACCCAAAGCAGAAACAATCACTGTCCGAGCATCCTCAATAGGAATATTTTTGAAATCGGCAAGAACATGCTCATTTAAGCACCCTTTATCATTCAAAATATTAATCATGGGCAAATCGTGACGCTTGCCAACATCGTAATCATTGAAATCATGTGCAGGCGTTATTTTTACAGCGCCCGTCCCTTTTTCCGGATCACAATAATCATCCGCGATAATAGGAATCTCACGAAGACATAAAGGAACAATAGCCGTTTTTCCAATCAAATGCAGGTAGCGATCATCTTTTGGATTCACTGCAATCGCTGTGTCTCCAAATAACGTTTCAGGACGCGTTGTAGCAACAATAATCTCTCCACTTTCTTTCACAACATAACGCAGATGGTAATATTTACCTTGAGTTTCTTTTTGTACAACCTCCAGATCAGACAAAGCCGTATTCATGGCAAAATCCCAATTCACAAGGCGTTTATCTCGGTAAATAATCCCTTCATCAAATAGCTGCTTGAACACTTTGACAACAGCTTTGGAAAGCCCTGGATCCATCGTAAATCGAGATCGATCCCAATCAGGTGAAATCCCCAAGCGCTTCTGTTGATCCATAATATTTGTTTCAGAAACAGCTTTCCATTCGAAACATTTTTGAATGAAGGTTTCACGTGATAGATCTGTGCGTTTTATTCCTTGAGCGTTCAACTGCCTTTCCACCACCATCTGCGTCGCAATTCCCGCGTGATCTGTCCCTGGTTGCCATAAAACATCGCGCCCATTCATACGGTAATAACGAATCAAAATATCTTGCAGTGTAAACGTTAGAGCATGCCCGACATGCAAAACTCCTGTAATATTAGGAGGCGGCATCATGATACAATAAGGATTATCTTTGCCAGAAGGCTTAAAGGACGATTGTTCTTGCGCATAAATCTTTGCTTCATATTGTTTGAAATCGTATCGTTTGTCCATGATGATTAAACCTCTTTCAATATGATCTCGCTGTCATCCTCGCAAAAACGAGAATCCATTGATCTGCCACAAATATATGGATCTTCGCTTTCGCGAGGATGACTGCAGTAGAACACCTGTTTGCACAGTATGATACTGGAGATCAGAAAAAATGCACTGCGTAAAACAATATAGTGTAACACCTATTTTTTAGATGCAATTCGCATCTATACCAATTTTTTACGAAGTACGCCGTAACATCAATCAAAAGATCCATAGAAAATTGGCATGATCCATCCCTCTGCCATTGTCGATCCTCGCGCACAAATTGGCATCGATGTGCGCATCGGACCTTATTGTATCGTGGGCCCCCATGTCATTTTAGGTGATCATGTCCATCTACATAGTCATGTTGTTGTCGAAGGACACACAACCATCGGTGCATTCACAAGTATATATTCTTTTGCTTGTCTGGGCGCTGCTCCACAAAATCAAAATCGTTATGATGAGGGCTCTGTCCTTATCATTGGCACACACAATATTATTCGTGAATATGCAAACATTCAACCAGGCATTAAACGACCCAAAGGACAGCTAGAAACACGCATTGGCAACCATAACTTAATCATGTCCCATACCGTGATCTCTCACGACTGCACTATCGGAAATCACTGTATCTTAGCGTCTCAAGTCGGTCTCGCGGGACATGTGACTGTCGCGGATCACGTTCTTTTTGGAGGTTTTACAGGAGTTCATCAATGGGTTCGCATTGGTAGCTATGCCATGATAGGCGGCTTATCTGGTATTGGAAAAGATGTTTTACCTTACGCTATGGTCCATGGCGCTCGCGAAGCCACATGTCATGGCCCCAATATCGTGGGCCTAAAACGAAACAACTTCACAAACGATCAAATTCGCACCATCATCAATGTATATCAGTCCTTACAAAATCAAACGAAGCCTATGACTGATAAAATACAGGCTTTACGTGCCAATTACATAAACGATCATACAATTCTGCACTTACTTGATTTTGTAGATGCTCCCAGCCAAAGAGGGTTGACGAATTGGACAAATTTATAAAAAATTGTAATTAAAATTATTGCAAATTTGTTTTGAAACGGGTTCAATAATCTTAGAGGTAAAAAATTAATAGAGGCCGTACACATGTCAGGATATCAACCTTCAAGAAGTGAAGAGTTCATGAACGATAATCAACGTTGCTATTTTCGTGACCGATTGGTCCAGTGGAGAGAGTCTTTGATTGACGACAATGACAAACAACAGGTAGATCAAAATGTGGCGGCAGATGTGTTGGATGCGGCGGCATTTGAAGCAGATCACAACGTAAAACTAGCTTCCAAGCAACGCATTTCGATGCTATTAAATCGAATTGATCAGGCACTGCACAAATTAGAAGAAGGCACCTATGGGTATTGCGAAGAAACGGGAGAACCTATCAGTGTAGACCGCTTGATGGCAAGACCTATCGCGTCCCTAAGTCTTGAAGCTCAAGAACGCCTAGAAAAAGGAAAAAAACATGGCAGGATGACGGTGTTTTAACCTATCCTCATCCAAAAATTAACTCTTTCTTTACTTTTAAATTCTATTTACTCAGTATCCGCAAACAAGTCACAGGAAAATATATATGATTGTTTGCTTTTTATCATTTTTTTTTCTAGGAGCGACTGATGCTCCTCCTCACGTATCACATGAACCCGCTGATACAGAACTAACATTTGTAGCAGGTGGAATGGACGCTCAAAATGCCTGGAAAAAAGCAATGGAAAATCCCCGTGTACAACAATCAATATCAATCTTGGAAATCAATGGCGTACTCCGACGTACTTATACACAACAAAGAGGTTTTACTTATGGTGTTGCCAAGGATTGGCAAGCAATGCACACTCAAAATCTAAAATGGTTCAACAGATATTCTTTTTCACGACATGTATTTTCAGCCGCAATCTTAGTCATCAGTGCTTTAGCTGGAATCGGCCCAATATATTTACAGAGAGCAAACAAGGATGACCCCGTATTTAGTATAGGCTTTGCCAGTATGGCAGCCTCCATTATTTCTGCTTTAGGAGATGCAATCTTCTATGACATGATCGTTCAAAGTCAAAATGAAATAGGAGAGGTCCTATTTGCAGGCCTAGATGTACAACGTGCTCTCTTCTCAGCTTTTTATGAATTAAACACCGATGAGAGTGACGACCGTAGGTCATATTCCGAAATATTTGGATATGAAGATCTTACGAGGCAAATTGTATGGTCTCCTAGAGCAATTGACAGTTTTAAAAATAAGTTCGAATTATCAGAGGCACTATCCGAGCAGCAGATCGTGGACACAATGCAGAAAATAGAAGATAGTACTCAAAATTGGAAGAAAGGTGCTAAAACCTTGCGCGGAATATCCACGAGCTCTGGACTAGCAACAGCAATCATTAGTCCAATGACATTTGTACTCTTTGCCGTAATCCATTTTACATATTGGCTCAATCCCTCCATTCGTATGCAACCTTCTGGCAACAGCACATCTGTTCTACACACAACCATCACAACTATGGCTCCTGTTTACAACACAACAACAGGTTCACAGGGAATTGCTCAATCTGATTTCAACAATTTCTTATTTGCATACGGAGTCATGGGACCTATCAGTATCCTTACCACTGTTTTGTATATGCTCGTAAGAATAGCAACCCTTGTTACTAATATTAAAATTGTATGGAATCTCAAGGATCGTACTAAACTAGATCAAATTATTGATCGTGATCCCAGACCTATAACAAATGGTGTCAGAGCAGCACGGGATACAAGCCGTGCGTCAGCTCGATTCAGCAACCTTTAAAAATCTACAACCAGCAAACAAAAATCAATGCAGAAAATTTGATTTCTCAAGTAGACTGAATGTGGACGTATAGGATAAATTCATTTTTTAACATGCCGCAATTTTTTTTCGAAATCTATCAAGAGGAAATTCCTGCACGCATGCAGGTTGCTGCGGAAAAACAGCTGAAAGAATTACTCGCAAAGATTCTGGAAGATCTCACCATTCAATATCAATCCATAAAAGTAATGATTACGCCTCTGCGTTTGATTGGTTGCATAGAAGGCATCGATGAGAAAAGCCAAGAGAATATAACGCGGATAAGAGGCCCCAAGGAAACAGCTGATGCGGGTATTATTAAGAAGTTTAAAAACAGTCACCTTGCAGTTTGTCATCCCCGCGAAAGCGGGGATCCAGAAGTTTTAAGTGTTTTACTGGATCCTGACATTCGTCAGGATGACAAATTAGTCACATTTACCGGATTTGATGGCTATATTTATGCCGAAAAAGTCACGGCTCCTACCCCTACTCCTCAGCTTATTCCCCAAATTATGGACCAAATTCTTACCAAACTATCATGGCCAAAATCCATGCGTTGGCCCGGTAGCAGCATTGAATGGGTACGTCCTATTCGCCGGGTATACTGCCAGTTTGACGCGCATCCCCTTATCTTCGATCTGCCTTTGCTGAACTCCGTCATCCTCGGCAGGAACACAGCTCCAGATCGAGGATCCATTAAGTCTGAGACCCTTGGATCTTCTCATGTGAACAACAAACATCAAAACCTTGATATAGTAAATGGATCCTCTGTCTGCGGTGCTTTGCACCTTGCCGAGGATGACAGCCCATGTTTTTCTACTTCCGATCACGTCATAGGACATCGTTTCATGTCTCCACAAAAACTACAGCCCATTAACTTCGACAATTATCTTGAATTGCTTGGCCAAAACAATGTCATGCCCGATCATCAAAAGCGCATGGAATATATCCACCAGCAACTATCTGGACAAGGATATTACTTAACAGACCAAAACTTACTAGAAGAAAATGCTGGCTTGGCAGAGTGGCCCATTGTTTATATCGGTGCCATCGATCAACAATTTCTGACACTACCACGGGAAGTATTATCCACAACTATGAAAGTGCACCAACGATACTTCACCTTTCCAGACAGGCCTGTTTTTGGAGTAGTAGCAAATGCCATGCCAGAAGATGGCAGTACTATGGTGGCCGGATATGAACACGTACTTCGGGCGCGCTTATCCGATGCTCAATTTTTTTATCAGCAAGATTGTACAAAAAAATTGGAGGACTTTGCAAAGCAGCTGACATCTATTGTATTCCACAAAAATATAGGGACTTTGGCTGATAAAACAAAGCGCTTAGAAGCCTTTATGGATACGCCCGATGGAAAAACAGCCGCGCGCCTTTGCAAAGCAGATTTAGCAACATCTATCGTGTATGAATTCCCAGAATTACAAGGCACAATGGGACGTGTTTACGGCGAACAACAAGGCTTATCATCAGATATCTGTACAGCCCTAGAACAACATCATTGGCCCCTTGGAGCAAATCAGCCCTTACCCACAACTTTATTAGCAGCCCAATTATCATTTTCCGACAAATTAGACACCTTACTTGGTTTGCTGGGAACGGGTGTCAAGGTTTCAGGATCGAAAGATCCTTTGGGTTTGAGACGCTGCGCCATTGGTGTCATTCGGTTAATCCAAGCATTTGGATTTGAATGCGAAACTGTTTGTAAACATTTGCAAACAAATCTGCCGATTACAGACGACGCCATCACCATTGTATCGACATTCATTAAGGACAGAGCTGAAGTCTACTTTAATGATCCTTTGATTCGAGGTTTAGCACATCTACCCATCACCACCATGATCAAGCGTTATCCTAACATTCAAAGTTTCATGCAATCAGAAACAGGGGCCGAATTCTTAACCCAATACAAACGACTTTGCGGTTTACTCAAACCACATGAAAAATCATCTCCCCCCCTAAAACACTCTTTTGAAATTATCTTAAATGATTGGAATATAAAACACATTGAACTAACTGATATAGAAAATTTGCAAGAATTAACTCTGCCTATGCGCGATTATTTTGATCAGGTTAAAATATTGGAAGGCACCCCTGAAACAGTAAACGGTCGACTCACACTGCTTGCAACCTTTAAAGAAAAAGTCGAACAATTTTGTCATTTCTCCTTCTTAGATCGTATAGACAAATCATCCGGAACTTGATGACACATACACGTGACCGTGGCAATATGATATAAGTCAAGGATCCCGGATCATCTTGTGAGCGATATTACCATTGATACTGACGTAGAATTATCAAAAACCAAACGTGCCACGGTGCCAGCGCTTGAAAATATTTTGTATAAACCTTTTCCTGTATTAGATCATGGGTTCATCCGTGTCATCGATTATATGGGGGATGATGCTTCTATTGTGCAAGCGGCAAGGGTTTCTTATGGAAAAGGTACCAAGAAAAAAACGGAAGATCAGGGATTGATCAACTATTTAATGCGGCATAGACATACGACTCCTTTTGAAATGTGCGAAATTAAATTGCATGTCAAATTGCCTATGTTTGTAGCACGTCAGTGGATTCGACATCGCACAGCAAACGTTAATGAATACTCAGCACGTTATTCGATTTTGGATAAAGAATTTTATATCCCTAATGCAGAGCATTTGGCCCCACAATCTGAGATTAACAAACAAGGGCGGAGTAGCGCGATGCCAGAGGATCAGGCCATAAATATTCAAAATATGCTAGCAGAACTATGTGTAGATGCCTACCATAAATACCAGTATTTCCTGAATGAAGAAGGCCAACATAACGAACATCCAGGTATCGCGCGTGAATTGGCACGCACTTGTCTACCTGTCAATTTTTACACGCAATGGTATTGGAAAATCGACCTACATAATTTGCTACATTTCATTAAGCTGCGGGCCGATCCGCACGCCCAATATGAAATCCGAGTATACGCCGATGTTTTGGCGCAGATTGTGAAACAATGGGTGCCTTTCGCGTATGAGGCTTTTGAGGATTATGCGCGCTTTGGAACCTCTATTTCCCAAAAAGGACTTTTAGTTATTAAGCGTATGATTCAAGGTGAGAAAGTGGAACAAACGACATCAGGGTTGTCTGGGCGAGAATGGGTTGAGTTGATGGAAAAATTATCATGATATTTGATGAATTTATAGCCACTGCTGTTGGTCCGATCCACATCTACACCGATGGGGCGTGCAGCGGAAATCCTGGGGAAGGCGGCTACGGCGCCTATATGCATGATGCGCAAAAAAATGATTTCGAATTGTCTGGAAGTGAACAGAACACCACCAATAACAGGATGGAAATGCTGGCCGCGATTAAAGCGCTTGAGTGTTTCACACAAATGGATTGTCATCCACGCGCAGGCGGGGATCCAAACATTAAGTTAATTGTATACACAGACAGCCAATATCTAAAAAATGGAATCAACAGTTGGATTAAAAGCTGGAAGAAAAATGGGTGGAGAACTGCCAATCGCGATCCCGTTAAAAATCAAGATTTATGGATCCGTCTTGATGAACTGCAAACAAAGCTAACTCCGCACTGGGAATGGGTGCGCGGCCACAGCAATGTTTTTGGCAACGAACGCGCTGACGCCTTAGCGCGCAATGCTGTTGTTGCGATGAAGATGCGCTGACTTGCATATTTACTTTGGCATGATTCTTCTTGTTGCCTCAAAAGATACGCCGGCTATCATGCCAATGATCATGAACAAAACATACGGATCGGCGTAAGCGCTATAAAATTTGTTGAACACGATAGGAACAAAAGAGGCCGTGAAGAAAGCAAGGTTGTATATCAGCCCATTGGCGGTGGCTCTGATTTTCATGGGTAATGTTTCCAAAATTAAAAACATCGCAAAAACGATGCTTGGGGTGATAAAACACTGCCACAGCACCATAAATCCAATCAAAGATTCTACCGTGTGGATGGTAAGCAGTTTAATTAAAATAGGTTGCACGCACAAGAAAACAACGAGCAAGACCATATATATTGTTCTCACCAGTTTTTTGTCTGAAAAAATACCCGCAATGAAAGCTAATAGTGCTGAAACCAGTAAACTGATTGATTGTGAAAAATAGATCTTATCCAGTTCAAAATTGAAATGTTGACTGACATAAATGGGAAAATATAAGTTGACTGAAATCATGGTGGCTGGAAACAACAACACAGCTAGCAACATGCCAATATCTTTGATGTGTGATTTTGATACAGTTAAAATTTCACGTAGATTATTTTGTGCAGCGCCTTGCATCAATGTTTCTGGCAAGCTTTTTCTAAGAAAAAATGACAGAATGCCAAGCACACCCCCCACAAGGAAAGGTATTCGCCATCCCCATGCATTCACCTGATTCATGTCCAAAGAAAATGTCAGAAACGATAAGATGCTTGTTGCAATAATCGATCCTACCGCTGCGGCCGAAAAAATATGGCTGATTCTTGAGCTTTTCTTCGTATCGTCTTCAAGCTCATAAGCAAACGTTGTGGCGCAAGGAATCTCACCTCCAAAGGAAAGGGCCTGAAGAATCCGCAGGATAAAGAATAGGACAATGTAAAGTTTTACATCCAAATTATAGGGCATTAACCCCATGGCTATTGTCGAAAACGCCATGAGAATCGACATAAACAAAATGACCTTTTTTCGTCCAAAAATATCACTTAAATAACCAAATCCAAGTCCACCAATTATTTTTACAGCGCTTCCCAGGGTAAAGAACAAAAAATTAATCGTGAAATTTCCTTGTTCGATAGAAGGGAAAAATATGCCAATGAGAATTTTGGCCAGAAAGATGAAAATCAGGTAGTCGTAGTACTCTAAAACAGCACCTAAATTGAGGAATAGCCGACTTAGGTTAGTACGCATGATACTGGGATGTTGTCAGCCTGACATGCGTCAGGATCCAGAAAAAAACTGATTATGTCAACAATCGTCCTCAGTATTACCTTGAGATGATAGCCTTGCGGCTTAGTTTAATCGTTCCGTTTGGCTAAGTTAGCGTCATGATGTTCCATCACTCTGCTTCTTTTCTGTACCCGCCAAGAAAGCCGAATAGGAACACCCTGATAAGAAAATTCTTCCCGTAATTGATGCATTAAGAAGCGTTCAAAATTATGCATATGTTGAATTTTTCGGTTAACAAAAACAGTAAATTTAGGAGGACCCACACTAACTTGTGTCATGTATTTAACTTTTAGAGATCGGCCACTTTCTGTTGGCATGGTATGGTTGTCTACCACTTTATGCATCCAAGAATTCAGTTCTCCGGTTGTAATTCGTTTGTTGAAGCGTTCAATGCATCCAAGCATTGTTGTCAGCAGCTTATCTAAATTTTGTCCTGTTTTGACAGAGATTGGTACAACGGGAATGTCAAAAAACTTTTTACGTATTTGGAAAGCGACTTCATCAAAAACTATTTTTTGATTCTCAACCAAATCGCATTTGTTGATGGCCACGCAGATGCAGCGGCCTTCTTCAATGATTTCGCTCATCAAGGTCAAATCCTGACTATCCAAATCATAGGGATTTAAGACGGTAGCATCCATCATGAAAATCACACCATTTGTGAAGCGTAAGGCTTGCCTGGAAGAATCAGCGCTTAGCGATTCTAATGTGTCCAACATTTTGTTTTTCTTACGTAAACCTGCCGTGTCCATCAATGTGAATTTGTGCCCTTTATAATCTACAGGATAACTGACGCTGTCACGCGTTAAGCCTGGCATATCTCCCACCAATTGCCGATCCTCTTTAAGATAGATATTGGTGAGCGATGATTTGCCTGCGTTGGGACGGCCAATGATGGTAATGGTTGGAAAATGATCGGCGTTTATTTCTTCAAACTCCTCATTTTTTAGTGTTTCAAGAAGATCGATAATGTCTGTAAACCCTTCTTGATGCGCGGCTGAAAGAGGAATAATTGATTCAAACCCAAGCTCAAAAAATGGTTCAATATGCGCATCCTTGCGATCACATTTATTGACGATCACGGTAATGGGACGACTGGTACGTCTTAACAACCCAGCGATATCACGATCACGCGGGGTCAACCCGTCAATACCATCCACCACAAAAAAGACCCTATCAGCATCAGCTACTTCATGTTGAATTTGTTTATCCATATGGGCAGCAAGTTCTTTACTGATCAAGGCGTCATTGTGATAGCCAGGGGTATCTACGATGTTTAACTGAAAACCGTGCCATGTGGTTTCTGCCGATTTCACATCGCGCGTAACCCCAGGCGTATCCATAGTGATGGCTTTATATTTGGGCGAAAAACAATTAAACAAGGTCGACTTTCCCACATTGGCCCGCCCCACAAATACAATCTTGATCATCTGTTTTTATCGTTTTTGATATATCTATAACCCTGTCATTATATACCATTTTCAACCTGTTTATTGCATACTAATAAGGGTTGCATAAGCAATGCTGAACATCCCGGACAAAGCGCAAGAGTCTGTAACACCTGGGAAGACAGAGAGGGTATTTACTTTGTTAACTTTATCATTAAAGCAAGCTGTTCAAACATCGCGCGCATCTGTTTCTGATAAAACCAGAAACCAGATATTGTCCGAATTGTCTGAAGCCTTAGTCATGCGGATGACAGAAATCTTAGCTGCGAATCAAAAAGATTTGATCACGATGGATCCCAAAGATCCTAAGTATGATCGTTTGCAACTAACAGCAGAAGGGATTCAAGCGATAAGAGCTGATGTGAAAACTGTGGCTGCATTATCCTCTCCGTTGGATAAAATCATATACGAATATGATATCCAACCAGGGTTACATCTTACCAAAATCACGGTGCCATTAGGCGTCGTATGTATGATCTATGAAGCCAGACCCAACGTTACTATCGATGCTTTTTCCCTATGCTTTAAGGCTGGCAATGTGTGCGTTTTAAAAGGGGGAAAAGAAGCTCATCACTCCAATAAGGCCCTCGTCAAAATTATTCAGGATGTTTTAATTGCCAATCAACTTAGTCCTCACTGGGTAGCTTATTTGGCGCTTGATCGTGATCAAATGACAGAACTTCTAAAAGCACGCACCTATATCGATGTGATTATCCCGCGTGGTAGCCACAGTTTAATAGAATATGTACGGGAAAATGCGACAGTTCCCGTCATTGAAACAGGAGCCGGCGTTGTACATGCGTATATTGATGAGGCCTGTGATCTTGAGATTGCGAAAGCTGTAATTCTTAATGCAAAAACCAGGCGTGTCAGTGTTTGTAATGCTTTGGATTGCGTGCTCTTTCACAAAGATTGTCTGAGTGACTTATCAGCCTTGCTCGCACCATTAAAAGAAAAAGGTGTCACTATTTATGGAGACGATCGATGTTGTGAACAGCACGCGGGCTTGCTTCACGCGACACCTGACATGGATGGATACGAATTTTTATCGCATAGGCTACTCATAAAATGCGTTGATACCATTGATGATGCAATAGATTATATCAATCGATATGGATCGAAACACAGCGAAGCTATTGTCTCCACAAATCAAAATAGTATTGCAAAATTTCAAAATGGCGTTGATGCTTCAACCATTTATGTAAATGCTTCGACAGCGTTCACCGATGGTGCACAATTCGGATTGGGTGCCGAGATTGGGATCAGCACACAAAAGCTGCACGCGCGCGGCCCTATGGCGTTAGAAGCGCTTACGACAACTAAGCATTTGATAACAGGCTCTGGTCATATTCGTATCTGATGGTATAAATGTTTGACTGGATATTGATACAAGTTCAGACTGTCATCCCCGACTTGATCCAGAATCCATGAAGTTGCCTCTAGTAAATGAATCCCCGCGTTCGCGAGGATGACAAATCGAGTATGTCAAAAAATCAATCAAACAACTATACTTCTAAGCGATTATTGTGGGATCTGGAGATTCTATTGCAAATAATTGATTCAGATATTCTAATTCTCTTTCTATTTCTTCCCGTGTTTTTCGAAATTGCATCCATGAAAAATTTACAATTTCTGCTTGATCAGACTGATGTGCGGTAATTTCCTGATCGATTTCTTCTAATTTTTCTTGAAGTTTTTTAATTTCATAACCCACAGTGTGTGGAACAGAGGATAAATTCATGAGGTTCACCAAATATTTAGAGTGGTGCCTGGGGCCGGAATCGAACCGGCGACACAAGGATTTTCAGTCCTTTGCTCTACCGACTGAGCTACCCAGGCTCTTTATAATTTATAGTATAAAAAAGGCACAAAAGGAAGGGGCCGCTTTGTTGCGTTCTGATCTGTTGTGTTGCGCCCATGATTTCCCTAGAATGAGAAAGGAAGATGAGCAGATTATTATGGATCATGGAGCAGTACAAATTTTTAGCGGTCGCATTAGCTCTTTTACCCATGATTGGCGTTGGGTTATCATTGGGACGAATTTTTTCAACATTATTGGAAGGCATTGCGCGAAATCCCTCAGCCAAAGATGATTTGACGGGACGTGCCATTATTGGGTTCGCCTTAACAGAATCGATTGCTTTGCTATCGTTTGTGGTTGCTATGTTAATCCTGTTTTCCTAAAGAAGGTGCACTATGCCCCAATTTGATCTTGCTACTTACTCATCACAGATTTTCTGGTTAGTTTTTTGCTTTGGACTAACTTTTTTTGGAATTTCACAACTTATTTTACCGCGGTATAAAAAAATCTTAGAACAACGCATTGACCACCTAGAAGACAAGATTAAAACAACAGTCTGTTTACAGAAGGAAATTGTAAAACTTAAGATGGTGCGCATGCAGCAATTGGACAAAATACAAGCGGAAACACAGAAACACATCAAGGAAGCAGAACATAAAATTTTGGAAGAACAGAAACTGTTTGTTCAAGAATTACATGCAGGGTACGACGAAAAAATACGAAAACTTAATGATTCTATGAAAAATCAAAGAACGTTTCTTCTGGAAAATCTGGATGCTTTTATTGATGAATGTTGTCATGAGCTGATGGACAAATATTTCGCGGACTATAAGCATGGATAGTACCTTAGTTGCTTATAGCGTTTCATTTGTCATTGTTCTTGTCGTTTTGTATTGGAAGATGAACAAACAAATCACAACGTTATTGGAAGCGAAACAGCAAGGAATTCAAGACGCCCTAAAAACAGCCGAGCATATGAATAATATTTCTGTTACGGCCTTGTACGAAGAAGCAAAAAAAAACAGTCAAATTGAGGAAGATGCAGAAACTATTCGAACAAATGGTGAACACCAAATAGCTGCACTGTTTAAAGAACACCGTGATTTCCAAGAAAATTTATGTAAACAACTTGAGCAAGAATTGGACGAACATATTCAGCAAATCAATGGACAATTTGTGCAAACATTAAAGGAAGAGTTTTCGGAATTGATTGTGACGCGGTTGCAGGCTCGGCTTGCAAAAAAAACATCACAAAAAACAGCTGTTAAGCAGTTTATCGAAAACATGCGTACAGTTCAATGCGGCTAAATAAGGCCATTGCACATGCTGGTTATTGTTCGCGTCGTGCCGCAGATGATTTGATTAAGCAAGGCGCTGTAACGATTAACGGTATTCTTGTCGATAATTGTGCGACCCAAGTGGCTGAAACAGACCTTATTGCCATTCATGGACAATCTATCCAGCAAAGGACAGAAACACGGCTATGGTGTTTTTATAAACCCATGGGGCTTGTGACAACACACACCGATCCACAAGGTAGACCCACAGTCTTTTCGTATCTAAAGAGGCATATCAAAGACAATGCACACATTGTTTCGGTAGGACGTTTAGATATTAATTCTGAAGGATTGCTCCTATTAACGAACAATGGGGATCTAGCGGGACGTTTGATGCACCCTTCTTCCAATTTGGCACGTGTTTATCGTGTGCGTGTCTATGGTTCTGTATCTGCTCAGCAGATTCTTGCATTAACCAAACCTTTCACAATTGAGGGCATTCATTATCGTCCATTTGAAATTTTATCGCCTATCCAAAACTTACCACACGGAAACCATTGGATCGCCTTACGTATTTATGAAGGTAAATACCGCGAAATCCGCAAAGCCATGGAGAAAATTGGCTTACAGGTTAGTCGTTTAATCCGTACACATTATGGTCCTCTTTCATTGGATCAGCATCAGCCAGGAGAAGTGTGGGAACTTGATGCTGCATCGATAGAGGCGCTTTAAATCTGATCGTTTAACAAACTGCACGATCTTTTAATAAAGCTTCTAATTCTCCTGATAAAAACATGTCTTTGATAATGTCACATCCTCCGATGAATTCACCTTTCACATAAATTTGAGGCAAAGTGGGCCAGTTGGTATACGTCTTAATCGCCGCACGCATTTCTTCATTTTGCAGAATATCTTCTCCATGAAACGGGATATTAAGGCGTTTGAAAATATTAACCACAGTTGCCGAAAATCCACAGGCGGGCAAATCGGCCGAGCCTTTCATGAAAATCACAACAGCGTTGTTTTTGATTAAGTCGGAGATAGTGATATTGATATCCATGGTGCACGCACAATTATGTCTGTGGGTCTATCTTAGCAATTACATCGCCAAATCCAAAGATGCACTCCAGAAGCAATAACAGTATTACCAACCCATTATATACAAAGATCAGATTCAGAACCAATGTTTTTATTAGCCCTGAGATGTATCAAGAACTCTATTCGAAACGATTTTTAATGAAGTACAATAAACAAAAACTTAAGCTTCTTTTTATGTTGATCGATTCGCATTGCCACCTACACTTTCCCGGCTTAAAGGAAGATCTGGATGACATCATCAAAGATGCCATGGAAGCAGGTTTGGGGTATCTTGTGACTATTAGTACGCGGTTATCTCAATCATCTGAAATCCAAACAATAATGGATACATACGACCTTGTGTATGGCACAACAGGTGTGCACCCGTGTGATGCCTATCATGATAATGCTTTATATGATGCCATCATTGCCACAACCAACCATCCCAAAATCATCGGACTTGGTGAAACAGGACTTGATTATTTACATCAAACAGTTGATCCATTGGTACAACAAAGCTGTTTTGAAGCACATATTGAAGCGGCTAATACATTGCAGTTACCCCTGATCATCCATACGAGAGAAGCCGAACAAGATACTTTAGAATTCTTAAAAAAATCGCAGCATCAGGGCGTCCTACATTGTTTTACGGGAAGTTATGATATGGCTAAAAAAGCTTTAGACATGGGATTTTTTATTTCTTTCTCTGGCATTTTGACGTATACATCTGCTGATGATTTGCGCGCAATCGCCCGAAAATTACCGAAAGATCGCGTACTTGTTGAAACGGATGCGCCATACCTTGTTCCTAAAGCCATGCGCACTGAAAAAAACAAAATTAATCAACCGGCATTTATTGTTGCAACATGTCAGGTGCTTGCTGATATATGGGGATGGTCTTTTGCTGACACAACAGAGCAAACAACCCGAAACTGCTTACAGATATTCGACAAATTGCCAAGAACAGACATTTTTTGATTGAGTCTTCATAGTGGTTGGTGTACTTTGAAGCTAGAGACGACTAAACATGTGATCTAAATGAATAAAGCCCAATTGGTAGACGCGGTTGCTGACGCGTCTGGTTTAACGAAAAAAGACAGCGCAAAAGCTGTAGAAGCTGTTTTGGCTTCAATTTCTGCAGCATTAGGTAAAAAAGAAGAAGTCACATTCGTTGGATTTGGACGATTCAAGTTGTCCCAACGCGCTGCACGTGATGGCCGCAATCCAAAAACAGGCGAAAAAATAAAAATACCTGCACGCACCATCGTTCGTTTTACTTCCAGTAAAGAATTACAAACATCCGTCAACAAATAAATGGAGGCGATGCGTAAGCATCGCCGAACTCCCGGGCGAAGACCTGGGATCTATGTCGTCGAGTGCAACATTTATGTTGCATGGATCCTCGATCAAGTCGAGGATACGAGCCGTTATTTACGCAACGGCTCTAATTTCGATTAATTTTTTCTTTTTATTTAATCATTTTTGTTCTACGCTTAGCATAGGATGTTTGGAAGATGGTTTGTATGGCCGGTTCAGTTAATAAAGCAATTGTCGTTGGGAATGTTGGTGGAGAACCTGAAATCAGAAGCACACAAGATGGTTCGAAAATTGCTAATTTCTCTTTGGCAACTTCAGAGGGATGGAAAGATAAATTAACAGGAGAACGTAAAGACAAAACGGAATGGCACCGTATTGTTGTTTTCAATCCAAATCTGGTTGAAGTTATCGAAAAATACGTACATAAAGGCACAAAGTTGTACGTAGAAGGTCAGCTTCAAACCCGTCAGTGGACAGACAAAGAGGGTAAAGAACGTTATTCAACTGAAATCGTACTGAGCCGTTTTCGCGGAGAATTGACTATTCTTACTCCCAAAGGCGAGGGCAGTACTGCAGATTTTGATGGTGGGCATCGAGCCGTTGCAGGGCAATCAGGTGGATCGATCACTGATGACGAAATTCCTTTCTAAAGGTGATGCAGGGATACAAACATCTGGTTTTTTTCAGTTTCTTTGTCTACCCTTTCTCTCTTGATTTTTTGTGCGTGAGCTATTTTTCGTATCCCTTATGGTACTTTTTGATTTTCATGCTGATGCGCGCAATTTTGCTGGATATTCCTATTGCTATTTCAGCGTTAAGTTATTGGCTGATGCTACGACTTCGATACTATGCTTTTTTTAACTTACCCCATCACAGCGCCGAACAGATCTTGCTGCCATATATTACAGGCCTTACTTTCGATCGATTATTAACAGGAATTTTCTATATCCTTTTTTATAATCAGGTCCGCATTCCCATTTTGTTTGAAAGTGTCGTTATTGTCATTGGAATTGTTTTGCTTTTTTATAAAATTAGAAGTTTTAGTATAAACTAATTCTAGGAATATCAAATTGAGTTAACGATGCCATCAACGATAACTGGCACTATGGAAAATGTTTTAGCCGATACGTATGCACTTTATTTGAAAACACAAAACTACCACTGGAACATAACAGGCCCCAATTTCAGAGATTACCACTTACTATTACAAGATATGTATGAAGCTTTGGCCTTGGCCGTGGATGAACTTGCAGAACAAATTCGGATTATAGGGCGGCCTGTACCAGCAACATTTGATTTCTTAAAATCGAAAACATGTTTAAAAGATCCCGATTGTACTTTACCTGCAAAGGGCATGTTAACGGATTTATTGGCCGATCATCAACTGCTCCTGAAAACAATTAAAACCGCTCTTGATGAAACTGATGATACGGATGATGTGGGTACGGAAGATTTGTTGATTGAACGGGTACGCTATCATACAAAGACGATTTGGTTTTTAAAATCTATTTGCCAGTAACTGATCATAACTATAAATCCACACCAAAATACACATTTTGTGCTTTCGGATGCTGCAACAGTTTATCTTTCGTACCTTCACACAAAATTTTTCCTTGATATAATAAATACCCACGATCAATTACATCTAGGATGTCTGGGACGTTGTGATCCGTGATCAAAATACCAATGTTCAAAGATTTAAGATAGTTTAATGTTTTTTTGATATAGTCAATGGTCAAAGGATCAATAGCGGCCAAAGGTTCATCTAGCAGTAAAAACTTTGGATTTGTGGTTAGAGCACGTGCAATTTCTAACCGGCGTCTTTCTCCACCAGATAAATATTTTGCTTTTTGCTGCTTTAATTTTTCGAGCTGAAATTCACTGAGTAACTGATACAAACGATCTTGTCGTTGTGTACTATTTTTAATGTACAACTCCAAAGGCAATAAAATATTTTCTTCCACAGAAAGATCCCTAAAGACAGAGCTTTCTTGCGGTAAATATCCCAAACCTAAATGAACACGCTGATAAATGGGAAGCGCTGTTAGATTCTGATCTGGTGATAAAATAATTCGGCCAGATGTGGGGATGCGACTACCGATAATGGTTGAAAACAATGTTGTTTTTCCGCATCCATTTGGGCCAAGCAATCCAACGATTTCCCCTGAAGAAACAGTCAAAGACACATCCTGTAAAATATGACGTGTTCCAATTGTTACACTAATATGCTGCGCTTCTAATTTAACCATTGGACGTTATCACCACATGCGGATTATCTGTAAAAACAACCCACTTATTTTCAAAATAGGCGCTTGGTCCCGTAATCGTAATATAATTTTTGGTAGTGGTATAATTCATTTGCACCTTTTTTTGTGCGTCAATACGTTTTAATTTAAGGATCTTCTTTTCTACAAAATAAGCCCGCATCTGTTGACAGGAAAAACGCAACTGCCCTTGCGTTGCGATCACATTTCCAACAGCATGACAATATTTATGTTTAATATCATAAGTCATCAAAGCAGCCGTGATCACAAAGGATACGTCCATTTTTCTGTATATTGTGATCCATAAATCTAGCCTAATATTTTTTTTATTAATTTGATCTTAATCTTAGATCTTTATATTGAGAAAAAGGAAATAGCATGCGCATTTAATGTATTTTACTCTATTTTTTATGAATTTGTGGGCAACGATGGTGACGCAAAAACCACTGGAAGAACGGCAAATCCATGATCAGGAAGAGCCTAATAATAAAGATCGACTAGAACCTGTTGTCAATGAATTGACAGCTGCAGTCAATGATGCTCTAAAACCGGGGGTTTCAACAGCCGCCAAAAACAAATTAATTCAACAGTTAACTACATTGAAGCCACATTTGCCTACCGATTTGCAGCAAAAAGCTGACACGGGTATAGCTACATTGCAACAGTCTATTCTGTCTAATCTTTCTGATGAAGAATTAACGGAAAAAATTGCCACAACAGCAGATCCTGCAGAAAAAGAAGCAGATCAATTAGAGCAAGAGAATCGGGCTTTACAAAAAATAGCACAACAAAAAGAAGCACGCTTGCAAGAGCTAGACCCACTAGCAGCAGAAAAGCGTAGAGAACGTTTAGAGAAAAAACAAAATGGTCAAACAGAAATTGATTTGTCTGGGGTGCATGGGCTTTATCCAGAAGAAGCTCCGGTATCACCTGTTGTGCCTGTGGAAGTGGTTCCAGTAAAGACAAATGAACAAACCGGTGCAGAGACGGGGACAGAGAAGTCAGAAGTTGCGCCTGTATCTTCCGAACAACCTGGACCACAATCAACGGAAGAGATCCCACCTCCGTCTACTGAAGCACCGATTACTCAAGAAGGAGATACAACGGTAGCTGCTGATGTTAGTCCTCCTGAACAACCACCAACAGCCCAACAGACAGATGACGGAACAGAGCCTGCAAAAACTACAGATACAACGACTGAAGAACCAGAACCAAAGAAAACAGCTCCCGATGAACAAGCTACGACAAACCAGCAAGCAAATCAGGAAACAAAACCGGATGAAACAAGTAAATTAGAAACTACTGCAGATAACCCTCTGAAAGCATTTACGGATATTGCAGGTATGGGGGGTGATCAACCAAAAGATGAAACACCAACGCCGCCAGTACCTGAAGATCAGACAAACACTCAAACAGGTGGTCAAGAAGATAAGACAGACCAACCAGAAACGGCAGAAACTCCACCATCAGAAAAAACACCAGATGGGAAAGAAGACACTACCGATACAGGTATACCAGCAGACGCACAGCCAGTAGCAGATGTGGCTTCACAGCCCCCTGTTACACAAGAGGTTCCCGCCGCACCAGCGACACCACCAGCACCGGCAGAACAAGAACCAGCATCGACGCAACCACCACAGGCCGTGACACAAGCAGAACCTGCAATTACTACACCTGAACCGTCGACGCCGGCTGTACAGGGGCCAGCGGATCAGACTCAGGCTGCACCACCCACACCACCGAGTACTGAGCCTGAAATAACATCGCCACCGACATCAACTGCGGTATCAACAGAGCCAGCAGTATCCACGGTAGCAGATCAAACGCAACCGGCTGCCATCGATGCAACGGCGACGGCAGGACAGACACCGCCAGCAGCATCAGATACTTCGGGACCAGCAGATACTGGAGCACCCGTTGTACAACAGCCAGATCAAGCTCAGCCGCAATCGGCGCCAGTGGTAGAGCCAGTCGCAACTGATGCTACTCAGACGCAGCCGGCACCGCAAGACGCATCGGCGGTGATGACTCCACCATCTCCTGATGCGACAACGTCAACCGCCTCGACTTCTGCTCCATCTAGTCCTGCTACACCAGACACGTCTGAACAAGCGCAATCGGTACCTGCTGCGCAACCATCCGCGAATACCGCACCACCACCTTCATCAACTCCTGACACAAACACACCAGCAAGCACTTCGAGTAGTGGTAGCTCAGGTGGGGCGCCGGATCAATCCGCACAAATTGCTGCGCTGCAACAACAAGTACAAACAATACAACAACAGCAACAAGATAGTACCC
>ERZ1292630.1618-Hain-H41-02um-R3-1618-length-21852-cov-4_pt1 | contig 21852 bp, 20 predicted proteins | sample MGYA00564408_ERZ1292630 | MGnify/ENA primary metagenome ERZ1292630 (study PRJEB36523, sample SAMEA6512641) | groundwater metagenome | collected 2019-01-08 | study: AquaDiva: Metagenomics assemblies of 32 groundwater samples
ATTCCTGAAGAAATAATGCAATACTTACAAGCATCAAAAATAATAACTTCAGGTAAAATGGATATGGGCTGGAATATAACATCAACAGCTTTTAAAATGATTCTTACCGAAGCAATACCAAATCTTATAAAAAATAATATTAGAGAAGTTATTGATAATATATTGAAAAAATTTGATTCTAATATTGAAGGTATAAATAAATGGGCTATTCATCCTGGTGGAAAAAAGATAGTTGATAACTTTGCATTAGAAATGAACTTAGAAAGAGATAAATTAATAAATTCATATAATGTATTGGAAAAATATGGAAATATGTCTTCACCAACTGTTCTTTTTGTTTTGAAAGATTTAATTGATACAGTTGATTTTAATGAAAAAAATAATATTTTTTCTTGTGCTTTTGGACCAGGAATAACTATAGAATCTATGCTTTTATCAACTAGATAGAAATATTGTAAATAGAAATATGGTTATCATTTTTATAAAATAATTTTTATTTAGTTTAAACCTTTTTTTCTGAATTTTTTTTGATATGTACTAATACTCTATTATGAATTTGATGAATAATATAATCACTCCATATTTTCCAATAAAATGAAGGTCTAATATTATGATAATACCAAGTAGTTCCTTCTAAAAGAGTTTTTCCATTTCCTAAAGAAGTTAATTTGAATTGACCTTTTTTTGAAACTAGATAATCGTGCAAATGTGGTGCATCAATATCTAAATAACTTAACTCTTTCATAGATGCTGGTTGTTCTAAAACATCAAATTTTAAAAGGTTGGGTTCATCCCAAAGTGTAATTGGTTCAACAAAACTTCCTGTGGTAAAATTGCAATGTCTTACGGCTCCAACTCCTGTTCCTTTTATTTTTGCATTAATTGGATAAGCAATACCTGTTTTAAAAATAAGTTCTTTTGGTTCATCTAATTGAGGAAACTCAATAATATTTTTCCAAACTGTTTTTGGGTCTGAATCAATTTCTATAGAAGTTACAACAGACATCAATTCTGGTTTTATATCTTTTTCAATAAAACTGATTGTAGGAATCATAAAAACTAATACAATAATTGAATTTAATGATTTATTATTAATTTTATTATTAATAAAATAACCAATTAGGCTACCAAACCAAGTAAATAAAAGCCCAAATGGAGCAGCCATAGCAATACAAATAAGACCTTCAATAGCAAATACAATTATACCTAAAACAAATACAGTAAGAGTTAAAGAACCGATTCTAAGAGATTTTCTTATAGTTATTTCTCTTTTATATCCATATAAAATTGTAGAACTTAAACCAATAAAAAAAGGAATTAGTATAAAAAGAGCTATTCCATATTGCTTAAAACCATAAATACCTAGAAGTAAAAAAATCCAAGAAACTATAGCAGTTAATCCAATTGAAACTTTTTTTCTTTCTTTTTCATTCTCAGTTAATATTTTGCTTAAATTTATCATTTAGGTATTTTTTTTAATAATTATTTAAAGCTATTATAGCAAATAGAAAATTTTTATAATGCGATTTAACTCTATTATTCTAATGTTATAATAATAAAAATAAAATATTAAATTAAAATTATAATAGTAAAAAAATGAAAAAATTTAAAATATCCATTTTATCCTCACTTTTGGTTTTTAATTTCTCTTGTGCTAATTTTCTTAGTGAAAATAGTTTTTTTGATAATGAAGTTAAAATAACTAATAAAAATAAAAAAGTTGATGAATTATTAGAAAAATTAACTTTAAATAATAAATTTATGGGTTCTGTATCTATCAGAAATAAAAACAAACTTATATATGATAAATCTTATGGTTTTTCAGATATTTCAGATAAAAGTAATATAAAAGCATCTGAAAAAACTAAGTATCGCATAGGTTCAACAACAAAGGTTTTTACAGCAGTTATGATTTTTCAACTTATTGAAGAAAAAAAATTAACTTTAAATAATACATTATCTGAATTTTTTCCTGAAATTAAAAATTCAAATAAAATTACAATAGAATATTTATTAAACCATAGAAGCGGGATACATAATTTTACTAATGACGAAAGTTATTTAAGTTATTATGACAAACCAAAAACACAAGAAGAAATCGTATCAATAATTAGTAATTCTAATTCTGATTTTGAACCTAATAAAAAAGCTGAATATAGTAATTCTAATTTTGTTTTATTAGGTTTTATTATTGAAAAAATTACCAAAAAAGATTATAAAAGTAATTTAAATACAAGAATAATTAACAAATTAGATTTAAAAAATACTTATTATGGTAGAAAAATAGATTTAACTCAAAATGAAGCTTACTCTTATACTTTAAAAAATAATAAATTTATCAAAGAAATTGAAACAGATATGAGTATTCCTCACGGTGCGGGAGCAATAGTATCAAATTCATCTGATTTAACCTATTTTATTTCAGCTTTGTTTGAAGGGAAATTAGTTAATTCTGAATCATTAAAAGAAATGAAAAATATAAAAGATGGTTATGGAAAAGGTCTTTTTGAAATTCCTTTTTACGATAAAATTTCTTTTGGGCATAATGGAGCTATAGATGGATTTAGATCAATGTTAGTTTATTTTCCAGATAATAAATTAAGTTTAGCTTTTACTAGTAATTATTTAAAATACTCAGCAAATGAAATGTTAATTGGTATTTTAAGTTTTTATTATGAAAAAGATTATAAAATACCCTCTTTTGATACTATAAAAAAAATAGAACTGAGTCCTGATGTATTAAATTCATACGAAGGTTTATATTCATCAAAAGATATTCCTCTTAAAATAACTACAAAAGTAGTAGAAGGAGAACTTACCGCACAAGCTACAGGTCAAGAAGCATTTACTCTTTCACCAATTAGTGAAAATGAATTTATTTTTGAGGAAGCTGAAATTAAATTAGAGTTTACTAAAGATAAAAAAAGCCTTACTTTAAAACAAAATGGAAATAATATTATTTTTTTTAAAGAGTAAAATATATTAAAATGTTATAATAATTAAGGTTATATTTGTAGGACTTATAATGCTATTACCGCAATTGTCTTTTGTAACAGTCTAGCCCTAGCATTTTCTATTTCTCAAATATGACCCTAAATTTATTTTTTTAATTATTTATGAAAGATTTTTCTGAAAAAATACAAAAAGATGACATTTTAATGTTTATAAATGCTTGTTTTTCATCTACAGGACAAAATGAGTTTTATGAATCATCTTATACGCAATCTTTAACGATCAGTTTTTTACATGAATATATGTTGGTAAATTATCGAGAATTATATTTTAGATTTTTGGGAGTTGGAATAAATCACTATAATCAAGCTAAAATAATTTTAAATTTATTAAGCACAGGAAAAAATTCTATAAAAGAATTAAGATTTCTTGAAAATGAATATATTACAAAATCATTAAAAAAATTACCTTCAAATAGAGTTTATAAGCTTTTTGTTGAATTAAAAAAAAATAAAGTTAATAATGCTAGAACAAAAGCAATAGTAAAAAATTATTTGAAATCAAAAAAAGATTTACCTTTTGATGTTCTTAAATATAGAAATAAATTCAAAACTTTTTTACAGCATACACATACCAAAATAGAAAAAGAAGTTGGTACTTTTATTTTTGAAGGGATAAAAAATAAAACTTTTACAATTGAACTGTTTGAAAATTTTAGAAAAGCCCATCATAATAAAGAATTTATCTATACTTTACCATTTACAGTTGCAGAAGGATTAGCTTATAAACATAAAATAAAAAGAGATACTTTTTTAGAAAAAATACAAGATAAAATGACTTTAACTGAAAAATTAAGATATCAAAAATCTTCAGAAGAAAATAATGTAAAAATTAATATAAACCTTGAAAAAATATCTTTAACAAAACTAATTTTATATATTTTATCTTTAAAATTTGAAGAGAGAAATTTAAGATATGATGAATTAATTAATACTATAAATACAGCTTGTGAAAAAATAATAGCAAAAGATAAGTTAATTTTAGATAAAACAGTTTGTATTTTAGATTCTAGTTATTCTTCTTCTGGTTCTGATGAAAAATCAAGAAGACCTCTTGCAATTGCTTTAGGAATTCATTTTTTAATCAAAAATTCTTGTAAAGAATATAAGGATTTATGGACACATAAATTTGAAAAAGATCTTTTAGCATATCCAAAAGGACAAACAAATATTTCAGAACAATTCATAAGTGCATTAAGTTATGAGCCTAAAAATATAATAATAATATCCGATGGTTATGAAAATGATCCTATGGACTGTTTTGAGCAAATAATAAAAATATATAATAAAAAATTTGCTAAAACTAATAAAATAAATATATTACATCTCAATCCTGTTTTTGAAGCAAATAATTTTGATGTAAAAAAGTTATCAGATGAAATAATTACCTTAGGAATAAGAGATATAGAGGATTTTCCGTTATTATGGAATTTTGAAAATTTTATTTCAGGAAACTTAAATTTAAAAGATTTACATAAATATTTAGATTTTTTGTATGATTTGAATCTTAAAAATGAATAAAAAAACTAAAAAAATTAATTTTGATAACTTTAAGCTTTTACCAGCACAAATTTCTAGTGGTATAAGAATTGTTCCTATTATAAATGATAATTTTACAAAAGATTTAAGATTAGGTGTAGAAAACTATAATTCTTTTGCTAAAGTTGAAAATTCAGATAACACAATCTATTCTGCGTATATTCCACATGGTTTTATTTTAAATTATGATAAAGATAATAATATTTCTTATACAAAAGAAACTGTTATTTTAAACTCTTTAAGTGAAAAAAATATCAATAAATATACAAATACTATGATAATAGATAAAATGGTAAAAAAACAAGATAAAGATAAAATACGATTTTTACCATTACATTTAGCAATGGATTCTTTTATGTCTGAATATTTTAAAGGTTTTGATATAAAATGGGAAGAATATTCTAGAAAAGGAACAAAGTTTGGATTATCTCCAAGATCAGAAAAATCTATTTTTTCTAATCAAGTAATTGGTCTTGAAAATGCTCTTAGAGTTTTTGAATTACATAAAAATCAAGTAGGTGTTATTTTATTTGTAGGTGATTCTTTAGCATCTGTTTTTATAGTTCCTAATCCTTATGATTATAAATACTTACATTATAGTCTTATAAAAGATTTTTATGGGGAAATAATCTATTTTAATTCATTATATGTGAATCAAGTAAAACCATTTGAAGTAAAGTTTAATGAAAAAAATATAAATAAAATATCCGATTTTAAAATAGAATTAGATAGAATAAAAAAAGAATTAGGTAGTTTTTATTCTGAAATGTCTAATAATATTATAAAAAGAGAAGTAAGTTATAAAAAAATATATAAATTTAAAAAATATTCAATGGAATATTTTGTTACTAATGAAATAGAGAAATATGATGAGCATTATATAGGTGAAGCTATTTTTGATGAAAATGAAAATATAAATTATATGAAACTTTTTAGATTATCTAATGAGCAAGTAAAAAGATTTTCTTTATTAAAATTACTTGATGATAATTTATGGAATCTTGAACAAACTGCTAAATCTAAAAACACAACTAAAGAAAATATAATATTACAAATAGATAAACTTGGTTTTGCTCATATTTTACAACCAAAATTTATTGAACAAGCAAAAAAACAATTAAAACAAAATATTACTTAATTTTTTCTATTATAAACTTATTAAAATAAAACTAACAAAAACTTGTAAGAATCGTGTTTTACGCCTATCCATTACAAGTTTTTTGTGATGTTCTGAAATATGTTTAGATTATGAGATATTTAACCTGAGTTCGATAAAAAATTCTATATTTTATATAATAACAAAATGAAATTAGGGCAAAAACAAGGGGCTGAAGCCACCTTGTTCAGGAGAATACATGTATATCCTATTGAACAAGGTGGCTTCAGCCCCTTGAAAATAATAGCCCTAGATAAATTAGTTTTATCAAAACTAATTATAATTCATCTTATTTATTTTGTATTACCTATTATCAGTACATTTGATAAGATAAATTTATCGAACTCAGGTTATTTATTTCTTTTCACTTAATTTTAAAGCAATAGCAGGTGATAAAGCAATAATACTACAAATAGATAATAAATCTCTAAGAGTATATTTTAAATCATAAAAGTAACCTACAATCCCAGGAATCATTGAAGAAACAATATAAGTTACACTAAATAAAGTTCCTAATATCATACCGATTATTCTAGGATTCATATTTGGTTGACTTTGTAAAAGAGTTGTTAATGGAGAAACAGGAATAAACATACCTGCTCCTGTAAAAGCAAGAAGATAAGGAATCATTGTTTTATCAGTTGTAGTTACAGATAAATATGCAAATATTGGTAAAACAATTGCAGATAATAATATAAACGGTTTACATTTTTTAAATTTTTGAACTAATAAACCTGTTATTACAGCCGCAGGAATTCCCCAAGCATTCATTAAAACCATATAGTTAATTGTTTCTAATCTTGGTATATTCATGGTTTCTTGATAATAAGTCGGTAACCAAGAATTGAAAACTAAATATAAAGCTAAAGGGCCAGTAAAAGCAAAAGATATTAACCAAGTTGTAGGAAGTTTTAAGGTACTTAAATAAGTAAATTCTTCTTCTTTAGGCTTTTCTTCTTCTGTATTATTATTATTATTAGTCGTAGTTGTTGTTACTTGAGGTTTTGCTCCGATTTGACCAATAGAAAAAAATAAAAGAGCAAAAGCAATACTAACTAAACCATAAAAAGTTAAAGTACTTTTCCATCCAAAACTGTTTGATAAAGTTAGGGTGTACCAATAAGATAAAGTAACTCCAAAATTTACAGCAACACCATTTAAAGAATTTACTAAGGGTCTTTTTTCTGGTTCAAAAATTTGCATTGTAACCGCACCCATAAGTGTTACCCACATTGCACCACCTACACCAAATAAAAATCTTCCAACTAACCACATATAATAATCAGGAAGCCAAGGAATTAAAACACCTAAAGAAATTAATACAGCACTTATTCTTAAAGTATTTGATATACCTATTTTAGTAGCAAGAATACCAGCAATTATTGGAAAAATACTTTTTGCTAATGAAATTATAGAAATAAGCCAAGTTGCTTGAGATTGAATTATAGATAAATCTTTTTTTAATTCAGGAAAAATAGGTGCTACACCCATCCAACTTAAGCCAAAACTTAAATACATTCCAAACATTACTATTGCAATAAATACAGTTTTATTAGAGCTTTTTGTATCTTCCATATCACTTATTTCTTTTATTATTTATTTTAAAAACATTTGAGTATTTTAACATAATATATTTGAAATCTGAAGATAATCCGAATTTTAGGCAAAAAAAAACAGGAAATTTTAGGGGCTATTTCCTGAAAAGAAAGGGCTAACAGTATTATACAACACTTTCCTTTTTTACAAATAGATGAATAAGCAAATTAAATAATAAGTTTTATTAAGCCTTACATATTGTAAATACTCAATATATGAGGAGGAGTGCAGTCTGCTGGATAGATATATTTAATCTTAACTTTTCTTTTTTCATTAGGGGCTAATAAAAAACTACCTATAGGGGAAGAATCTTGTCCAAATCTTTGAACTAAATGAATATATTTTTCAAAATAAATACCTGAAGTTGTTGTATAACTAATTTTTATTTCACCTCTAAATTTTATTTTTTCTTCAGGCATTTCAAAATATCTTACAGTTCTTTCAAAAACATCATCTTGTGTTCTTATTGGAGAGCTAAAATTTATTGAGATAGAATTATACTTATCAAAATAATTATACAAATTAAATTCTATTTCATAAGTAACTCCATAATTACCATGAGATTGATATGCCGTATCATTATATCTTTTTACTACTTTTGCACTTTGAACATTTTTAGTTCCATAAGTGTTATTATAAACAGAATTTAGAACATAAGAATAACCAAAGTTTTTTTCTGGTATTTTTAAATAATTTTTTTCATTTATTATTTTCGCTTTCCATGTATTTCCATGAGCTATACCTGAAACACGACTATAAAAAAACTTATCTTTATAAGGTTTATCAATTGGTGTTGGAACTTTATCTCTTTTTTGAGCTAAATTATTTTTTTCTAAAATATAAATATAATCATCTATTGAAGGTTTCTCATTCAAATTTTCATAACTAGAAGTATCTTGATAAATAGCTAAATCTGAAATATATAAATTTTTATCTGTTTCTAATTTAAAAAGACAAGTACGAGCATTTCTTGTAGCTCCTTTTTTAATATTTATTGGCTCATTAAATAGAATATAATAGCTTTTAGGTTTTATTTTTATTTCTTTTATTACAAAATAATTTTTATTCCTTAAAATATCCTGATTAACCTTATCACCTGGGCCTGCAAAAATAGCTCCATCATTATTTATAATATAATCATCCAATTTTAAAAAAGGTGTTTGACTCGTTAAATATGTTGCAGATGAATGTATTTTTATTGTAGCTACTTCATTACTTAAATTTTTTACTAAAATACCTTGAAAAAGAGTTTTATTTTTATTTTCTTCTGTTTTTACAGCAATATGATGACTAAAAATATCAAATTTATTAATAAATTTATAATCTATATGAGCATTCGGGTATTCTTTATTTTCTTTAGAAAAAGTAGAAAGTAAAATTCCTTGTGTTATAACTTCTTCTGGGCTATTACTATTAAAAACAGGGGTGTCATTTAATTCACCTTGCAAAGGGAAAACATCATATCTATATTCATAAATAGCTTCATTAATTGCTAAAGAATTTGAAGTAAGAAAAAAAAGACAACAAAAAATTGATACAAATAGTTTCATATAATTTATTATCTTAATTACTATTTTTTTTCAAAATTTATAGAAGCTGAATTAACACAGTATCTTAAACCTGTTGGTTTTGGGCCATCATTAAAAACATGACCTAAATGAGAACCACATTTTTTACACATTACTTCAATTCTAGTCATTCCATGAGTTGTATCTTTTTCTTCTTGGATTTTTTGATTTTCTAAAGGGATAAAAAAACTAGGCCATCCACAACCAGAGTCAAACTTGCCTTCAGAATCAAATAAAGGTTCTTGGCAACAAATACATTTATAAGTACCTTTTTCTTTATGATCCCAATATTTACCTGTAAAAGGTCTTTCAGTACCTTTTTTTCTGGATATAGCGAACTCTTCTGCTGAAAGTTTATCTTTCCAATAGTTATCGTCTTTTAGATTTTCATTCATATTTTATTAAAAATTCTTTGGTAATTGTTGTGCATTTGTAACCCATGCAGTAACATTTGCAGGTGAAACAAAAATTGGTTGTCCTCTTGTTGCAGAGGCTCCATTTATCATTTGAGACAAAGTCATTTGATCTTGAGGGTTTCTTATATTTGCAAGATCTGTCATATTTCTTACCCCAACATCTTGCAATAAAATAGCTTGATAAGGATTTACTCCAGCTCTTATAATATCAGCTCTTCCAAGCCAACTATTAATATTATTAGATATTTGAGTTGAAGTTGCTTTTGATGTAAGAAAAGGAATATTTCCTGCCATTAAATTAAGTACACTTTTTCCAAGCCAATTAGATCCCATTTTTAAAAATTTATCAGAAGAATCTATAAAAAATCTACTAAAATTACCAGCAAGTGTTGGTTGCTCATACATAAGCTGACTCATTGGGTAACTTGTCGGAGCTGAAGCCGAACCATAAGTAGAAGTAGGCGAATAAGCATCAGGAGTATAGTTCTGTGTTGGCGGAGAATTATTAACAGGTGTTCCTGAATTAACAGGTGGGGTATTATTAACAGGTGGGGTATAAGTTGGTGGTAAAGGGCTATTTACTCCATCCATAATTACCAACCTCCACCAGGTTTTATTCTATTAAGAACATTTTGAACAAAATTAGATACACCAGTTGAAACACTTGTATATACACCACTATTTCTGTATAAAAACTCTGTACCTGCAAATGTAGCTGCACCAACAACCAAACCTAAAATACCTGCACCTGCTGTTGAAGCAATCATACTTGTTGCCAATGTTCCAACACCTGCGGCTGCAATTCCACTTCCTAATGCACCTACAACATCAGCAGTTACATTTCCTGTAGCTTGAGCTCCAGTAACTTTACCATTTACAAATTGATATAAATTTTGTCCTGTAGATATAAGTCCACCAACAATGGCTGCATTTCTACCTGTTTTAAAAACACCAGCACCAGAATGAAATTTTATTTCTTCATTAGGCATTTCGCCTTTTCTTGCTGTTACTATTTGTTTAGAAATATTAATCCCTGTAGAAAGAGATACAGCTCCTATTTGCAAGGTATCTGAAGGTAAAGACGAAACTGTTGTAACAGCTTGACTTGTAGCCAAATTCTGAACGCCTTGGCTTACTTGGTTATAATAACCACCATTAGGAGGGGGTTGAACTGGAGTTATGCCTGACATCTAATTTTATCCTTCAAAAAATATATCTATTATTATTTTAGCCTTTTATTATAAAAAAATGCTTAAACAAGATTATGATAAGGTTAAATATTATATAATATTAGGGTAAATTATTTAATTTTCTTCTTCTTCAAGTTTTCGTCTCTTTTTTTTATTTCTAAAATGCATTGAAATAAAAACAAAAAAAGCAACTAAACCAATTAAAACCTCAATAAAGTTATTAATATGAGTACTTAAATAATAATCCCATGTATAAATCGATTTACTATTATTTATCTTCCATATTTTTTGAAAAGAATAAAAATCAATATTGTATGTATTTTGAAATGAATCATAAAAAAACTCATATTTAGTCATATTTTTTATCAATAACCAAAACTTTTCTTCACCATAGTTTTTTACCAAAAAATCAATAATACTTAAACTTTGAGCATAAGCTAACGTCATAGCTTCTTGATTATTAGGGAAACTATCTTCAATATAATCAAAATTTATTAAACTATCATTTAAAAAAGCCGTTTGTAAACTATTTTGATAATTATAAGAAAATATTTCGTTTATTCCTGATGAATACCATAAAGCAGTACCTTCATTAAACCATCTTGGTAATTTTTTACCACTTTTTTTATCAATACTATTACCTAAAAAAATATGAAACATTTCATGTGAAACAAGATTTACAATATCTTCTTTAGAATTCCTAAAAATATTTTCTTTTTTCAAAACTATTAGATTTTCTGAAGAAAAAGCTAATCCTTGTATAGAGTCATTTTGATCATTTGAAAACTTTCTAAATTCATCTTTATCACATAATTTTATTTCTAAATTAATATTTTTGTTTAAAGGAATTTTTTTATTAAGTTCATCAAAAGAATCTCTAGCCATTTTTTTTATAGTTAAAGCTAATTTTTCATCGTTTTTTTGATATTCAATAGTAATATTTCCATCTAATATTTTTTCTGAAGCAAAAACACTTGTAGAAAAAATACATAACAATATTACTATTGAAAAAATAGTTTTTATAAAAAACATTTTTTTGTTTCTAATAAGATTTAGCAAAAATAGCTTTTCTACTTGTTTTTGTTCCTGTCAAAATGCAAACACCTTCTTCATTTGATTGTTCTAAAGGAAAACATCTATTTGTTATCTTAAATTCTTCTTTTAGCTTTTTTTCATCTTCAGAATTTCCATTCCAATAACATAATGCAAAACCAGGGCTTTTTTCTTCAGTTTGCGAAAAAAATTCTTTTAATTCATCATAAGAATTGATATTTTTGGTATTTTCTTCTCTAAATCTTTTATTTTTTTCAAGTAAGGTATTTTGTATTTCACTAAGTAAATTAACTATTCTTTCTTTTATACCATCTCTTGAAACTGTATTTTTTTCAAAATTATCTCTTCTTGCTAAAACAACTTGATTATTTTCTACATCTTTAGGTCCAATTTCAAGTCTTAAAGGAACTCCTTTCATTTCCCATTCATTATATTTAAAACCAGCACTAATATTATCTCTATCATCTATTTTTATTCTTATATTAGCAGAAAGAAGCTCTTTTTTTATTTCTTCTAAAACAGGTGCAACGATTGAAGCTTGTTCTGGATTTCTCATAATAGGAATAATAACTACTTGATAAGGAGCTAATTCTGGAGGTAAAACTAAACCTTTATCATCTCCATGAGACATAATTATTGCTCCTATCATTCTTGTAGAAAGTCCCCAAGATGTTTGCCATGCATATTCTAATTTATTATCAGAACCTTGAAATTTTATATCAAAAGCTTTTGCAAAATTTTGCCCTAAGAAATGACTAGTAGCAGATTGTAAGGCTTTTTTATCTTTCATCATAGCTTCTATAGTAAAAGTTTTTACAGCACCTGCAAATTTTTCAGATTCAGATTTTTGTCCTGCAATTGGTGAAATAGCAGCATAATCATTTGCAAAATTGATATAAACATCTAACATTTTTTGTGTTTCTTCTTCAGCCTCTTTTTGTGTAGCATGAGCTGTATGACCTTCTTGCCATAAAAATTCTGTAGTTCTTAAAAATAATCTTGGTCTCATTTCCCATCTTACAACATTAGCCCATTGATTTATTAATAAAGGTAGATCTCTATGAGATTTAACCCATTTTGAAAACATAGAATTAATTATCGTTTCAGAAGTTGGTCTAACAACCATAGGTTCTTGTAACTCTTTACCTCCTGCATGTGTAACTACTGCAAGTTCTGGCGCAAAACCTTCTACATGTTCAGCTTCCTTTTGTAAATAAGACATAGGTATAAACATAGGAAAATAAGCATTTTCATGATTTGTTTCTTTAAATTTTTTGTCTAAAACTTTTTGAATATTTTCCCATAAAGCGTAACCATAAGGTCTAATTACCATTGTACCTTTTATTGGACCATAATCAGCTAATTCAGCTTTTTCAACTACATCAATATACCATTTTGAATAATCTTCACTTTGAAGAGTTACACCTAATTTTTTATCTTTAACTTGTTTTGACATTTTATATATGCTCTTTTCTTAATAAATCATTTATAGTTTTTACAGGATTAAAAGTGATTATGGGGACTTCTACAAATATTGTATTCCAATTAGCCATAGCACCATTCCATAAACCAGGTAATTCCATTGCTTTTAGTTGTTTTCCATCTTTAGATTTTGAAGAAATAAAACCTGTTTCATAATCGATATATTTTTTTAAATCAAAATTATTGTTTTTATAATCTTTTAAAGCACAAACTAAATCAACAGGATTAAAATGACTTGAATTTGTTAATATTTCTTTTTGAGAGTCATTTTTTAAATCTATTTGAGAACTTTCTACAATTTGTAATGATAAATTATTATTTTTATCAATAACTACAAAAGGACCACCACCTGGCTCACCTTCATTTTTTACCATTCCACAAACTCTCAAAGGTCTATTTAAAAGTGAAAAAATAACTTCTTTTTGATTTTCTTGACTTAATTTATTATCAATTTCAATATTAAGATCATTTTTCATAAATAATTTAATTTCTTCTAAGTCATAAGACTCATTTTTTTCGATTAAATTCAAATAATTAAATATTTTAGCTTGAGTTTTTAATAAATATCCAGAAATAAGTTTTTTATAGATTACAGTTGTTTCTTTTATTTTATCAGGAACAACATTGTCAATATTTTTTATAAAAACAATATCACTTTTTAAATCATTAAGGTTTTCTATTAATGCTCCATGACCAGCAGGTCTAAAAACTAAATTTCCATTTTTATCTTTAAAAGGAGTGTTATCAAGATTAACAGCGATAGTATCTGTAGAACTTTTTTGAATTGAAAAACTTAGTTCAAAATTTGAATCATATTCTTTTTTTACACTTTCAAAAAGAGTTTTTACTAGTTCTAAATGTTCTTCAGAAACCGTAAAATGTAATCTAACTATGTCATTTTTATCTTTTGCATATAAATTACCTTCAACTAAATGCTCTTCAAAAGAAGTTCTTGCTTTATTATCATATTTATGAAATTTTATAAGACTTTTAGGTAAATTTGAATAATTAAGGGCTTTATCATTAAGGGTATAATCTATTAATGTTTTTATATCTCTATTTTTTATTAAAACATCTATATTTAAACTATATTTACTTATTATTTTTTCTAAATCTTCAAAAAAAGCAAATTCTTTTATTTTTTCAAAAAATTTAAGTGATTCGCTTATATCAGTATTTCCTAATGCTAAATCATCCAAATTCATGGCTGAAAATTGATCATAATTATTAAAGAAAAACTGCAAAGATTTAAACATTCTTGTTGCTGCACCAGAAGCAGGTACAAACTTTGTTATTCTTCCATTTTTTTGAGCTTTTTGGTGATAAGAAATTATTTCTTCAAAATCTGAATCAGATATTTTTTTTATTTCTTTTCCCAAAAAACATGATTTATGTAATTTTGTAAAAGGAAACCCTTTTTTAAAATTTTCTATTTGTTCTTCAACTTTTTCTACAGTTAAATCATTAGCTTTTATTTGCTTTATTTCTTCTTCAGTAAAACCCATTTTTTTATCTCAAAATCTAAATAATTTTTTTTATTCAGTAAAGATATTAGCATAAATAACTGTTTTTTGAAAAAATTAATTATTGATTAAAAAATGGGTAATTTTTATATTTTTATTTATTTGGTTTTTAGTAGGGGCGTTTCATGAAACGCCCCTACCGCATGAAACGCTTCGGTATCAATATTATACAATAATTAATTTTATTTTTTATTTGGATTTTCTGAATCTATTTCCCATTTTAATGGATTCTGATAAATATAATTTCTGAATCGTTCTAAATGATTTTCATTTTTGATAATCCATTCATGATAATTTCGTTGCCATTGAAAATATTCATGATTATTTTTTTTACACCACATTGTTACAGATTGTTTATATAATCTAATAATAACCGATAATGTATTTTTTGATGGTGATAAATTTGAAAAAAATTCATTTTTTCCAGATATTATATTATTTTCATTATTTTGTAGAGGCGTTTCATGCTGTAGGGACGTTTCATGAAACGTCCCTGCATTATCAGAATTAATAACAATTATTCCATGTAAATGATTTGGCATTATTACAAATTCATCAATTTCAACATTTTTAAAATGTTCAGAAATATTTTTCCAATTATCATAAGCAATTTGCCCAATTTCTGATAAATTCATTTCTCCATTAATTATTTTTCCAAAAAAATCTTGCCTATTTTTTGAAACTAATGTTACAAAATATCCCCCATTTGAAGAATAATCATAGCCTTTTAATCTCATAGATTTTCTATGATGTTTTTCAGGATTATATTTCATATTTTAATATTATTGAAAGCTAGGTTCTCCCGTTACAGGATCTACAGAAGCAGTTATATTTACCGTATTACCATTTTTAAGAGTTGCAACACCTGTATTATTTCCATTAAAATTTATAACAACACCCATTGAAGTTGTTACTTGATCTCCTGCTTTAAAATCAGGAATAGATTTATAATCAGCTGTTTTTTCATCAACAATAACCTTAACATGATATTTATTTCCAGCACCATCATCTAATATTGCTGACATTTTTGTTGCAGTATCAATACTTTCAATTTTAATGCTACTTCCATCATCAGAATTTAGAGTTTGCCCGACTTCATAGTTTCCTGTATCAGCTTTCATTGCTCCATTTTTATCTTCTATAACATTTTTAAAATCAGGATAGGTTTCTTTTAATAAATCATCATCACTTTTAGAAGCTCCACCAACAACTTTTTTAATTTCATTATTGCTTATAACATACGCATCATTTCCATTTCTTTGAACACCAATTTGATGATCTCTTTTATCACCATTAGATCCTGATGCTACTCCTAAAGTAGTAAATTTACCACTCCCTTCTAATAATGTTTCTGATAATTTAGCAAATCCTTCACAATCAAGATATTTTCTTCCTTTATCATCTGTAGGAACTGTATCAATTGCATCTTGTAAACTCGAACCATTCCATTTTATATCTACTCCAGGATGATTAAAATTTGCTGTCATATAGTTCTGAACGAACTTAATTTTATCATCAGGGCTTAAATTTAAACCATCAATAAAACTTTTTACATTAACAACATTATTTTTATCCGTTTGTTCCCATTCAGTTCTTTTATCTTCAGGAATGATACTAGTTAGATTATCTTTAGCAGATGCAATATCACCTTTTATTTCTTTTGAAGCAGAAGGAGCATCAGAAAAAATAAGTTCTATTTTATTTCCAGCAGAGGAATTTATGGTTGTTTTTGCATCTTGTACATTCCAACTAAATGAATTAGGTGTAAATTTAGCTTCTTTTGCTATTTCTACAAATGCTGAACGTCCTCCAGATGTTTTTAATGAATCAACAAAAACACGTTCAACTCCTGTATAATTACCATCTGATTTAGCAAGTGCTTCAATTGTATTTATATCTTTTTCAGTCAAAGTTCCTTTTTTGGCAAGCTCAACTGTTTTATCATATAAATTAACTCCTTTATTCATCATTCCAGCAGTATTTGAACCTACATCAAAAGACATATAAAATTACCTCATTAAATTAAAACAAATCTTTATATAATTATACCCCTAATTAATAAAACTTAAACAACTTTCAATAATGAAATTTAAAAATATTTTTTGATAATATCTAATAAAAAACTTGACAATATGTTGTACAATATTATTAGGAGGTATTTATTATGCAAGCCACAAATTACTCTTATGCAAGAAATAATCTAAAAACCTTAATTAATAAGGTATGTGATGATTATGAACCTTTAATAATAACGAATAAAGATAATAAAAATGTTGTTCTTATTTCTCTTGAAGAATATAATGCACTGCAAGAAGCAACTTTTATTTCATCTAATAAAAAAGATTCTGAAGAGATTTTAGAGAGAATGAATGATATTAAAAAAGGTAAATTCAATAAAAAGGATTTATTATAATGATTATTTCTTTTCATGATAAAGCTTGGGAAGAATATCTTTATTGGCAATCAACAGACAAAAATATTTTAAAGCGAATAAATCTTTTAATAAAAGATATAATTAGAAATCCTTCAGATAAAAATGGTTTAGGTAAACCTGAGATTTTGAAAGGTGATTTTCAAGGATTAATATCAAGAAGAATAACAGATCAGCATAGATTAATCTACACTATAGAAAATTCTAATATAATAATAGTAAAATGTAAATTTCATTATAAAAAATAGATAAATTAAGTAAATTTTTGATTGTTTTAGTTAATCTAATGTTTTATTAAACCTTTTTGCAGATAAAAGTAAAGCTGTTATACCAAAAATAGCAAGTAAAAGAACATCTTTCCATAAATATTCTATACCAATTCCTTTTAAAATAACGCCTCTTAAAATCTGTAAAAAATAAGTTAAAGGTATTAAATAACCCAAATAATATGTTATTCCAGTCATTGCTTCTCTTGGAAATGCAAAACCAGATAATATAACACTAGGAAGAATTATTGCCATTGCCATTTGCATTGCTTGTAGCTGATTTTTTGCAACAGTTGAAACAAATAACCCCATACTTAAAGCACCAACTAAAAATATAAAAGATAATAAAAATAATTCAGTTAAACTACCAACTATTTTTACATTAAACCAAAGTGTTCCTACAGATATAGCCAACGTTACATCTATTAAAGCAACCATTACATAAGGAATTAGTTTTCCAATTATTAATTCAAGTGGTTTTACAGGGGTTACAATTAATTGCTCTAAAGTTCCTTTATCTTTTTCTCTAACTAATGCAAAAGCTGTTAAAATTACAGTAATATTTTGAAGTATTAACCCAATAAGACCTGGAATATTAAAATTGATACTTTTCATATCGGGGTTATACCAAACTCTTGATCTTAAATCTATGGGTAAAGAAATTTTTGTGCCAGATCCTTTAGCTTTAAGTTTTTCTATAAAAAGATCACTTCCATAATTTTGAACAATAGAACTAGCTGTAAATAATGCAGTTCTTGCAATTGATGGATCTGAACCATCAAGTATTAATTGAACTTGAGCAGGAACATTTCTAGAAATATTTTTAGAATAATCGGGTGGAATAATAAAACCTATTTTTGCTTCCCCTTTATCTATTAAATCTCTCATTTCTTTATTATTTTTTACATTATAAATAATATTAAAATAGGTAGATTGTTGAAGTTTTTCTAATAATTCTCTACTTTTTTGTTTATTATCTTGATTAAAAACAACGGTAGTCATTTTATCAACATCAGTTGAAGCTGCATAACCAAATAAAAGCATCATAACTACAGGAAAAGCAAAAATAATTCCTAAAGTTGTTTTATCTCTTTTTATATGAATAAATTCTTTAAATACTACAGCCAAAATTCTTTCTAAATTCATTAAAACCCCTTATTATTTGTTAAAGACACAAAAATATCTTCTAAAGATGGGTGAACTTCCTTACAAGAAGTAACTTTTATTTCATTTTTTTCTAACATCTCAAGGATTTTTTTTCTAGTTTCTTCTACTTCAATAACAATTGCATGAAGTCCATCACGGTGTAAGGATACACTTTTTACTAAAGAATTTTCTTGCAATATTTTCAAACTTTTCATTAAAGGAGTACATTCTATTTCTAAAAGATAATCTTTAGTTTTTTTATTAATTATTTCTTGAGGTTTTCCATATTCTATAAGACTTCCAGTATGAATAAAACCTAATGTATGACATCTTTCTGCTTCATCCATATAATGTGTTGTAACTAAGGATGTTACATTCATATCTCCTAACATATATAAAATTTCCCAAAATTGTCTTCTTGACACGGGATCTACTCCACCAGTTGGTTCATCTAAAAAAAGTAATGGTGGATTATGAATTAATGCACAAGCTAATGCTAATCTTTGTTTCCAACCTCCTGAAAAAGTTCCTGAAATACTATTTTTCCTACTTTCCAAACCAAGCATGGTGATAATTTCTTCTTTTCTTTTTTTTCTTTTTTCGTAATCTAAACCATAAACACGACCAAAAAATTCTAAATTTTCTTCTGTTGTCATATCTTCATATAAGCTAAATTTTTGAGTCATATAACCAATATTAAGCTTTATTTTTTCGGGTTCTTTGATTATATCAAAGCCTAATACTTTTCCACTTCCACTACTTGGGCTTAAAATTCCGCATAACATTCTTATTGTAGTTGATTTACCCGAGCCGTTTGGACCTAAAAAACCAAAAATCTCACCTTTTTTTACTTTAAGATTAATATTATTAACAACTGTTGTTTTACCAAATGTTTTAGTTAAATTTTCTGTTTCTATTACATATTCATTCATAAAAAATACCTATTAGAATCAGAAATTAAATAATGTCCTGAAATTATATAAAGGATTTGATTCATCAAATCCATACAAGATTCTTTCTCATTACTCATCACTTTTCACCCTTCACTTATACAAAAAATTGATATTAACTAATTATAAATTCTATTAGATTTTTATCTCGACATCAGCAGGAACACCTGCTTTTAGTTCTAGTTTTTCATTAGGAATAAGTATTTTTACTCCAAAAACTTGATTTACTCTTTCTTCTTTGGTTTGCACATTTTTAGGTGTAAATTCAGCTTTTGATGATATTTGAGTAATTTTACCTGAAAAAATTCTATTAGGAAAAGAATCAGTTTTTATTGAAACAGTTTTACCTATTTTTACTAAGTTTATTTGATATTCTGGTACATAAACTCTTAACCATATTTTTGAAAGATCTGCTAAAGTTGCGATATTTGTTCCTTGATTTACTAATTCCCCTTTTTCAACGCTTTTTATTAATAATATTCCTTCTACATTAGTTTTTATTTTTGTTTTATCCAATTGTAATTGAGCTAATTTAACTCCTACTTCAGCTTGTAGAGCTATAGAATTAAGTGCTTCTAAATCTTCCGTTTTTGCAGAAGATTTAACTAATTCTAATTTTTTTTGAGATATTTCAAGATTAGATTCAGCTACTTCTTTTTGTACTTCTGCACTATGAAGTTGGAGCATTTGTTGAGCTCTATTTTCATAAATATTTTTCATATTTTTTAAATTTTTTTCTGCTCCTTCCATACTAACTCTAGTTTGAATTAAACTTTGCTCACCTATTTTTAGCTGAGCTAAGATAATATCTAATTGATTTTGAGCTAAATCTAATTGTTGTTTACTAATGGATTGTTTATTGTATAAACCTTTTGTTCGTTCAAAATTATTTTTTGTTACAGTTAAAGATGATTTTAATAGATCAATATTTGCTTTTGATGATTCATACTGATTTTTTGAGGTTTTATATTGTGTTTCTGCATTATCAACCTGTTGTTTAGTTATGCTTCGATTATCATAAATTTCTTTTGAATCATTATAACTTTTAGTAGAACCTGATAAAACTTTTTCTGATTGTGCTTTTAATAAATCTGCTTGTTCTATTTCTTCTTTTCTTGCGCCAGATTTAAGACTGTTATATTTTGCTTTATTTGCCAAAAAATTTGCTTTTGCTTGTAATAATTGATTTTTATAAATATCTGAGTTTATTGTTGCTAAAACTTGATCTTTTTTTATTAAATCCCCTTCTTCAAAAGGAAAGTTTTCTACTCTTCCAGATACTTCAGAACTTATTTGTATTTCTGTTGCTTCTAAAGTTCCATTTACTTCTATTTTATCAATCAAAACAATGGGTTTTAGTTTTTTATAAGCGGTATAAGATAACCAACTCAATACAATTAAAATTATTATAAATAAAGGAAAAGGAATATTTTTTTTACTCTTTTCTTTATCAAATGTATCTAATGACATTTTTACTCCTTAATATAAAAGTAAAAGATTCTTGTAAAATATTGTTTATTTCATCTAAGTACTCACTTTTATTTTAGTGCAAAAAAATTATAAATCAATATTTTATTGTGTTTTCAATAAATTAAAGATGTTAATTAACTAAAAAATAATATTTTCTTAACCATTATATAACTACTTTTTAACTAATATATGAGAGAATATTATATTATGTAGATTTAGGGATTTTCGGAGAATAAAAATGAATTTGAATAGGCTAACATCTTTTTTTATAGCAAGTGTTTTTTCAGTTCTTTCTTTTTCGTGTTCTCAAGAAGTTTCTAATCCAATAAATCTTGAAAGTGATAATGTAAATACTTTTTCAAGATCAATCGCTGTTTTTAATCAAATAAAAATTGCAACATACAATGCTCAAAATGCATTTGATCCTGCTAAAAAAACTGACTTAAATTCATTAGCTGAAGCAATAAAAACAATGAATGTAGATGTTTTAGCATTACAGGAAGTTAAATCAAAAGAAAATTTAAAATCTTTTGTAGATAAATATCTTTCTACAATGCAATATACTATCATTAATAATGAAAGCGGAAAATTAGCATTATTAACAAAATTACCTACTACAGAAGTAAAAACTGAAATACCTTCAGATATTTCTACTAACTTATTACAAGTAGGATTAAAAGCTAATGATAACTATAAATTTAATATGTTTGTAGGTAAAATAGATGCTGCAAAAGGAAGTCCTTTAGCTGATGCAGATAAAGTTGAAAAAGTAAGACAGTTTTTTAGAGCTTATGAAAAAGCTGATAGATTATCAAATTATTTTTTAGCGGGTGATTTTACTGGTGAACCAGATTCATCTGAAATGTTATTAATGCTTGATCCGAGAGCAAGTGGTCTTACTTTCCATGATCTTGTTGTGGAAGATATTGGTTTAGGAAAAGATATTTTTTCTTATTCAAAAGCTAATAAAAAAGGTAGAATGGATTATTTAATGCCTTCAGGTGGAATGTATCAAGAATATATAAGACAAACTGTTCAAATAGATAATAAAGCAA
>ERZ1292630.1619-Hain-H41-02um-R3-1619-length-21847-cov-7_pt1 | contig 21847 bp, 6 predicted proteins | sample MGYA00564408_ERZ1292630 | MGnify/ENA primary metagenome ERZ1292630 (study PRJEB36523, sample SAMEA6512641) | groundwater metagenome | collected 2019-01-08 | study: AquaDiva: Metagenomics assemblies of 32 groundwater samples
CCCCTGCGGCGCTCGCTGGCCCCCCTCCCTTTTCGATGGTGTGTCCCTCTTGGTTGAGCGGCCACGTTTTCAATCCCTGCACGTTGGCGCTGCTCGGCTACCTGACTTGCTCGGTGATCCTCACGTGGTTCAACAAGTGGTTCTTCTCGCCCGCGACGAGTCCCTATGGCTTTCATTTTCCCCTCACGGTCACCGTCGTTCATCAGGCCGTGATCTCCGTTCTTGTTTGGGGCGTCGTCGCGGTGCTGCGAGGCACGGCGCTGCTTGATCAGAAGCTCGGGGGCATCGACCGCAGTGCTTCGATTGTGCGCATTTGTCTGATCATGGGAGCGGCGTGTGGGGTCGACTGGGGCCTGTCGAACGTGTCGCTGCGCCTCGTGCCGTTATTTTTGTACGAGCTGGGAAAGTGTTGCACGCCGCTCATTATCATGGCGATCACCGCGTCGGTGGGGCTGATTCCGTGCTCGCGGCGCGTCGCCGCCGTCGTGGTCTTACTGACGGCTGGCCTCGTGATGGGGGCGGTTGCCGGGCACGTGACACCCGCGGACCACCATCCTCACGGCGGCGGCGTGGTCGCATCGAACGAACACGGCGTCATTCCTCACCTACCCGGGGGGGTGGGGGGTCGGCCCACGCAGTCCGCGGAGCAACGAGACGCAGACCACTTGGCCGCCGTCTCGGGCACGCTGATCCTGACCATCTCCGTGATCGTGTCTGGCGTGCGGGTGTCCATCTCACAGTACGGTTTGCAGAGGGCCGCCCGCACGTCGTCGTCAACGGCAGCAGCGGGAGAGGACGACACGTCGGCCCAAGCGGTGGGGGGGGCGGTGGGTAGCGGCGCGGACGACGGTTGCGGCGGAGGGCTGTCGCCGACGTTGGCCGGAGGGGGCGGGCGCCCATCGCCGGTCTCTTCCTCACCCTTTTGGGGGTCGCAGTGGCGGGGTGGCTACTCGCGTGTCTCGCCCGCACCGACGCAGACGACGCCGTCAGCATCCCCGGGGCCAGCGAGTTCGCAGACTCCCACCGCATCGTCTGCCACGGCGCACTGCGGCACGAACCCAATTACAGCGCTATACTTCGCCACGCCAGCCTCTATGGCCGTGCTCATCCTCCCGGCCCTCCTGCTCGAGGGCGGAGCTGTCACCGCTTGGTTCCGGAGCCAATTGGCCGACGGCGAAGCCGGAACGCAGCGTGTCGCGGCGACCAGCGTGATGATCGTACTGAGTCTCATCCCCGCGTTGGGCCTCCACCTCTGCGATCTCATGGCGACGAAACGGACATCGGCATTGACCGTCAGTGTCGCGAGCGTGACGAAGCAGATGGTTCTCGCGGGGATCGCCATCGTGAGCCTGGGTGAGCGCCCATCCCCGGCTGCGCTCGCTGGCCTCGTGCTCGCGGCAATCGGCGTGGCGGGCTACGCCGCGATCAAGCGATGAGCAAAAAGGCCTCCTCCTGTTCCCTTGAAAGAAAGCTGTGCCATTGGATGAAAAAGGGTACTGCCGCAGTTGAAAGTCTTTCCCCCCGCGAGTCGTCGCTCGGAAGGGGCGATTGTAGGGTGAGTTGTTTGGTCCAAAAAGGTTTGGTGAATATGTCATCATCACCATTCATATTATGAATGGCTTCAGCGACCCCTTCCTTCTCTCCTCGCTTTCATCTCTGCATTTTTCTTCGTTCCTCAATGGCCGACGCTCCGCTCGTATTCGCCGTCAATGGCGTCACGGTGCGCCTCGCTAACGTCGACCCTTCCGTCAAACTGGTCGAATTTCTCCGTCATTGGGTTCCCCCGACCCAGAAGTCCTCCGACCCGAGCCACCCAACCGCCACGACGACGTCGGAGCCGCTCACAGGTACCAAAATCGGCTGCAACGAAGGCGGCTGCGGCGCGTGCACTGTTCTCGTCAGTTACTTCGATGCCGCCCACCAGCGAATCGTGTCGGTATCCGCGAACGCCTGCCTACGACCGCTGGCCACGTTGCACGGACAGCACGTGACGACGGTGGAAGGACTCGGCTCCCCTGCGCATCCGCACAAGCTGCAGGCACGATTCTCGAAACTGAGCGCTTCGCAATGCGGCTTCTGCACCCCCGGGTTCGTGATGTCCATCTACGCGCAGTTCGCGCGCAAACCAGACAGCGGCGCCGCGGACATGGAGGCGTGCATGGACGGCAACCTCTGCCGGTGCACCGGGTACCGGCCGATCCTCGACGTGGCCAAATCCTTCGCCGCCAAACACTCAGGTGCAGCGCCATCCGCATCGCCGCCTGCCGAGGAGGCAAAATACCAGCTTCTGGTGGACGACCAAGACGGCCGGACAAGCGAAGGCCTCGACGCGCAGCGGGAAATCGAAGCTCTTTTCCCCGCCGAGTTGCGCAAGTACGCCGTCGGTGCAACCCCGGCGGCTATCCTTCGCGTTCACTCCGCGCACGGAGTGGTCTATCACGCCCCAGAGTCCATCGCGCAGGTGTTCCAGGCGGCCGCCGCACATCCCGGGGCCCGTGTGGTTTGCTCGCAGACGTCCGCGGGTGTGTACAAGGACGACTTGCCCCATGCAGCGTCGGTGATCGATGTGTCCCGAGTGCCGGAGCTTCACGTGGCGCGGTTCGAAGCCGCGACCTCCTCGGCCACTCAAGGTGCGTTGACCATTGGCGCCGCCGTCTCGATTGAAGCTCTTTGCGGCGAGCTCCTTCGCGTCGCGTCGGAGCATCCAAGCGTCAAGCAGCCTTACGTCGCACTGGTGGAGCAGTTCACCAAGATCGCCGGTCATCAGGTCCGTGGCGTGGCGAGCCTCGGCGGCAACATCATCATGAACCGAGAGCGCGGCTTTGCGTCCGACCTCTGCACCGCCCTCTGCGCCGTCGGCGCCTCCGTTCAGGTGTTCACGGGCGCGTCGACGAGCGTCGTGCTGCCGTTGCGCGACTTCCTCGCCAACACGGGGGCCGCCGCGTCGCTCCCTGCGCAGGGGTCATCGACGGGTCTATACCTGCTGGCGAACGTGACGATCCCCGCTCCGCCCGCCCACAGCGTCCTCCGCTGCTACCGCACGGCGATCCGCACGCGCAACGCCCATGCGATTGTGAACGCAGCCTTTCTCGCGGAGGCGGTCACGACAGACGGAGGTGTGGCTGCCGTGCAGAACCTTCACGCGTGGTACGGCATCGTCGGGGACATCGATGTGCCGCATGGCAACGCTCCAAAGCTGCTGCCGCTCGCGACTTTCTTCCCCTCCGGTCGTCGCGTCGCTATTGACCGGGACTTCCGCGCGGCGCTGCAAGGTCCGCGGGGTGACGCGGTGTTTCTTCCTTCCTTCGTGCAGGGTGCCTACAAGGCCGGTTTCCGGCGGCTACTGGTGCGCAACTTCTTGGACAAGTTCCTCGACGACTTACCAACAGCCACCTCTGTTGAGCAGTCCGTCGCGGCTCCAGTTCACGTGACGTCACAGTCCTTCCAAGATGGAACCGCGACGCTCACCGGCCCACCGGGAACGGCGACACCTTCCCTCGGACCGAGCGTTTTAACGCCGACCGGCGAGACGAAACTGCCGATCGACGGGCCGCAAGCGAGTCAAGTCGTCGGCGCCCCGACGCCGCGGCCAGATGGCATCCTGCACGCGACTGGCCGCGCGGTGTACCCAAGCGACGTGGCCGAACGCCCGGGCACCGTGTTTGCCGCGTGGGTCCTGTCGACCCAGCACAGTGGCACCCTGACGTCCGTGCCTGTCGCCACGGTGGCCGCGACGCAGCACGGATTCGTCGCCTACCTCGACGCGGCGGCGGTGCACCGTGCCAAAGCCGACAATCAGCTGCCCAGCCCTCTCGCCGGCTTGCCATTCCCCGTTGCTTTCCATCCGACCCGTATCTTCGCCGACGCGGCCGACGGCAATTCGGACGGCCCGACAGTCATCGAGTATCAACACCAGCCGATCGGCCTTGTCGTGGCGACCACACAGGCGATCGCCATACGCATCGCCTCGCAGCTGTCGAAGGCGGCCACGTATGCCGCGCCGAAGGGCGGGGTGGATCCCGTCCCTGTAAACTTGACTGAGGCGCGCCGTCGAGTGGCCGATGGGTCTGCCAAGGCTCTGGCAGGATTCGTGCATGCCCGGCCACCAGCGCCTGAGGCAGCGGCTGCCCCTTCCGGAGACGCGGCGGCGTCACCACCACCACCACGGCCAGCCGCCTCCGACCCCGCGTCGCTGCAGTCCATTCGCGCGTCGATCGCTTTGCCCACCCAGACTCATTGGTACATGGAGACGCACACGGCGTATGTTTACTACGAGGACGACATGCTCATCGTCCACTGCGCGTCGCAGTGGCCTGAAATGATCCACCGCAGCTTGGCCACCGTCCTGCGCGTGCCGATGAGCACCATTCGCGTCCGGCAGGTTCGCATCGGCGGCGCGTTCGGTGGCAAGGTGCAAGCACGGCATGCGGCCGCGGCGGCTATTGCGTCGCGGTTGTTGAACCGACCCGTGAAAATACACGTGGACCGCACCACCGATACGCAGCTGCAAGGCGGGCGTCCGGAGAAGCAAATCGACCTGGACGTTTCGTACGACCGCAAGTCGCTCGAAATTGAATCGCTTTCGCTGGCAGTGCATCTGGGCAACGGCGCGGCGCTAGACTTCGGAGCGTTCCTCCCATTCGGCTGCTTCCCTCGTTCTGCCTTGCACAGCTACCGGGTGAAGTCGGACTACAGCGGCAGCTACCAGGTCTACCAGACGGCCTACCCTGGCCGCTGCCCCGTTCGCGCCCCCGGGGAGCTAGAGTGTGCCTACATTGGCGAAGAGATCATTGACCGCATTGCCTTCGACGCCGACACGACGTCCCACCGCGTGCGGCTCGCCAATCTCATGGACTGGACCGACCGCAACGCGCAGGGGGCCGCCCACCACATGGAGGAGTTCAGCCTGGCGGCCATGTGGACTCGCGCCCTCTCGAGCAAAGGGTGGCAGCAGCGCATCGACGCGGTCGCCGCCTTCAACGATAATCCGAAGAACGTACACTGGAAAAAGGGGGCTGCCTTGACACCGTTTGCGTACCATCTGACGACGTCGGAGGGCAACGTCAGCGTCACTGGCTATGTCGACGGCTCGTTCGTCGTCGTGCACGGCGGCACCGAGATGGGCCAAGGCCTCACCGTCAAGGTCCAGCAGGCGGTGCTTCTGGAGCTGAACCGGTTAGCGCCGATCACGCTTGACAAAATCCGATGCATCGGCTCCGATTCGATTTGCATGCCACATGGCATCTGCACCGGCGGGTCGGTCGGCTCCGAGAGCAACGTCGCGGCTGCCATCCGCGCGACTCGCACGTTGGTCGATCGGCTGCGCCCTGTGATCGAAAAGGTCCCAGAAGCGGCCCGCCATCATTGGCCAGCCATTTGCATGACCGCGCGCTTCATGGGCCGCTTGGACATGGTGGGCACTGGAGTCCACACAGGCGTGCCCCCCGACTCGGTCACGTACACGAGCTACACCATTGGAGCGACAGAAGTCACCGTCGACGTGCGATCCGGAGAGATCGTCGTCGATGCCTTTGACCTCTTCTTCGACTGTGCTCGAAGTCTGAACCCGGCAGTGGACATCGGTCAGGCCGAAGGTGCGCTCATGATGGGCCTCGGGCACATGCTACTCGAGAATGCCGGCGTGGATCCTGCGACCGGCGCCGTGACGCACCCCAACACGTGGGAGTACAAGATTCCCATCGCGCGCGACGTGCCCCGCTCCTTCAACGTCTTCTTCCACTCCCACGATGGGGTAGGATTCGCCAAAGGCGTCATGAGTTCCAAAGCGTCCGGCGAGCCGCCGCTCTGCGTGGCGCCTGCCGTCGTCAGCGCCATCCGGCAGGCCATCGTCGCCGCTCGCAAGTCAATGTCGAAGAAACGGCAGTTCCCCGAACTGTCTATTCCGCTTACCCCGGACATCGTCGCGATGGCGATCGCCCAGGACTGACGGTGGTGGCTGATGTGTCCCGTCTCAGGTCCAATTTTCCCTTGGAACTAACAGCTTTTTTCTATATTTCGTCGGTGGCATCGGCACCAATTAAAGGGGGAATATTGTGTGTGCTCTTGCGAAGCGCTTCGACATGAAAAATTGTTCGACAAGTTAGTGATTCGAAATGGCGGAAGACATCACCAACCGTGTGGTCGCAAGAGGCGTAGTTGTTGCATCGCCGCAGTAGTACACTCCTCTTATTGTGGGGATGTTAATGACGCGACAGCTGGCGGCGGCGGCGGCGGGGCTCATCGGAGGCGTCGTGCTGCTGCAGCTCCTCCTGCTTGTGGCATGTGCATTGCCGGCAAAAGCGGAAATGGCGAATTCGAATTCGGAAGTTGCTGGAGGTGGTGCATCCTCCACATCCCCAGTCGATGTATTCCCCGCTGAACGGTTGGAATCCGCATTCCACTGTTTGAAGCACCATGAAAACACGACGCTCCCAATGTCCGAATCGACGCGCGAAGCATTCGCAGCGCTGCCACACTCCGCGCCTTCGGCCGTGCTTGGCTACGTGACACCGTGGAACCGCGACGGCCTGTCGCGTGCCGTCGCGATGGCCGGTCGCATGACGCATGTGTCGCCCGTGTGGTACGACGTCGGCAAGCCATCCTTCGCCTTCGACGGGGCGGCGTCCGGCGAAGACGACCGTGATGGAGGCGAGCGGCGAGTCTTCGTTCCAGTCGGGGGCGACCATCACGCGAACGTCACATGGCTGGACGAACTGAAAGCCGCTCACATGCGCGTCGTGCCGCGGTTTCAGCTGGACCGGTGGGCGACGGCGGACATTACGAATCTGCTGACACCTGGCTCCGCGTCGGGCGCGAAGGTCGTGAAGGCGTTCATCAAGGCGGTGACCGGCATCATGGCCAAGAGGAAAGCCCACTTCGACGGTGTCGTGCTCGAGTGGGGGCACTTGCCGCTGTCCACGCCTGGCATCCGCCCTGGCGTCGTGAGTTTGTTCGTCGAGCTGCGGTTGGCGCTGGTCGGCGTCTTGGGACGCGATCCTGTGCTCATTCTTGTCATCCCAGCCGACGTCAAAGCCGTCGGGTGGAAGGAGTTGCAGTGGCTCTTTGACGACGCGCTGTTGGACTATGTGTCCGTCATGTCGTACGACTACTCGTTGCGCACGGGGCAGCCCGGGCCGAACGCCCCTATCGAATGGTTCAACGCCACCCTGATGCACCTGACGGGCGCCACGCGCACTCGAACACGGTCCGCCGCGCCGCCGCCAGCGCGGGGCACGGCGGCGTTCGTCCGGTCACGGGTGCTGATGGGGGTCAACTTCTATGGCTACTTTTACCGCAACAACGGCCAGCCGCCGGATGCGATCCTCGGAAGGGACGTGGTCAAGACGTTTCGGCGCGAGTTGGCGAATGAAAAGCGTCGCGCCGATGTCGAAAAGCGCAAACCGCGGAATACACCGACGCTGCGTTGGGACCCTCTCACAGCCGAGCACTCGTACGACATCCCTTCCTCGGATGGGGTGGGCGGGGAGGTTTACTATCCAAGTCGCGCGTCGCTGGCCTTCCGGCTGCGAGCGGTAATGGCGGTCGGCGCTGGAGTCGCCATCTGGGATCTGGGACAAGGGCTTCCATACTTTGTCGGCGTGTTTCCGCCTTTGACACCACCGTCATAGTACACACTTCCAGAAGTATGATCCCCGCTCCGACCTCCCTATTATTGTTGTGAATGTTTCGTCGTCGGTTTCCGTCTCAAACCAACAAGAAGGAGCTATGTGGATCAGGACCACCTCGACACAAACGCATTTGGGTGCTCAGCTTTTTTCCCTCTCCCAGATCAGATTTTTTTTCACCCAATTTTTTGGCATTCCCTCTTTTTTTTGGAACATAACGTCGGTCGATGTCGTCCGTGCCGAATCCGCGCGACAACGTGGCGACAGCTGTGGTCCCGCTGTCCACCGCCGACGGCCTCGACCTGCACGTGAAGTATCTACTGGCGGAGGCGCAGCGGTGGTGTGGCTCGAACTCCTCTCTCGCGAAGCAGCGCGTTCGCGAGGTGTTGTGGCTCATTGAGGAACGCTGCACCTTCCGGCAGCTCATTGACTCACCCCCGCCGGCGGCGCTCGACGTCATCGTGCGCGACGCCATCACGAGCACGTTCGCATGGGCCACTGGAGGTGCCAGCGCCGCTCAACCGCTCGGTGGGGCCCCTGATAGGTTGAACCTCGCGCTTGACTTACTCGACGGTCTGCGTCGGCTCGACTACACGGAGCAGGTGCAACTCAAGGCGCAGCGCACCGCCAGACAGCTACTCACCACGCTGCAGCGCACAGGCAGCGACGCCTTGGTTCAGCGGTGCACCGTGATGCTGCGCGCGCTGCTGTTGGAAGAAGGCCGGCAGCTGGAAGTATTCTTGGAACAGGAAGTTAAAGACCTCGCACAAGGCCTTCTCCGCAACGTGAGTGCCGTCGACCGACCCAAAGCCGCCTCGAATCCCGCGCGGCCGCAGTTGCACGGTCACCTCACGGCGTTTAACCAAATCATCGCGGTCGCGCCGCAGTGCGTGAAACCGGTCAACCGCGAGTCCATCTTTAAGGCGTGCGCGTCGTCTTGTTGCGGCGCACCGGACCCTTCCATTCGCGCCGAAGCGCAAAAGCTACTCGAGGCGCTGCTGATCCGCCGATCTGACGCCGCTGCGGCGTTTGAACAGCACGTCGTGGCCGCCGCTATGGACGACGCCGCGCGGTCGCTGCGCATGGCGAGTCAGCTCACCGAGCTCGCCATGCTCGGGCACGCCACCGCGGCGGTCACGATCATGGGCGCTCGGCCGCCGCTGGCGATGAAGCACCTCGCGACGGTCGCGCAGTCCACGCTGGACTACCTGGAACGTAGCCCGAAACTTCCCTCGGCGGTCAGACTATCCTTCGTTGCCCGAGTCATCGCGCCCATCGCCAAACTGGAAATCGAGCGCGACGTCGCTGCATCCACGAGTCGGCAAGCGTCACCCACCGCAAACGCCGATTCAAGTCTAGTCGCCGGGCCGGGCACCGTGGTCAGCGCGGCACTCCTCGCTCGCCTACGGCGCTACGTCGCTCTCCCGCTCGAGCCCCTGAAGGGGATGCGCGACATTCACGACCGCGGCCCGTGGTTCCGCGCGATGGGGACGGTCATCCTCGCTGTCGGATATGGCAACGTCCACTCGGACGACCGCAACAACTTGGAAATGATCGTTCGCAGCGCGCTCGGTAGTCGACTGCCAGTCGCTGGCTCGTCGGCCGCATCGCAAGGGTCGTCGCGGACCGCGGTGGGGGGTGCGCTGGTTCCTTCCGCGTTGGCGAGCTTCCTCGAACCCTGGGTGCTCACGGCAGACATTGCCGTGTCCAACCCTAAGGACGCGCTACCGTTCCTCAGCACGATCCGCCAATCGGCGTCGATGGAATGGCTCCCACTGTCCTCGACGCTGGCGACGTCGCTCCGCCGAATCATGGCGGCCTTGACGACGCTCACACCTCCTGGTGGGGAGGTTGGGTTGGCAAGCGGAAGGGCCGCCGTCGCCGCGGCCGCAGGGGTGGAAGAGGCCGTGTCGTTGGCGAGGGCCTTCCGCAATGATCTCAAGAGTAGGATCATCCGAACGCTCGACTTCAGTCAACGCGTCGAATCGCTCGAGGCGGCTACGACCACCGCCACCAGCAGCAATGCCGGCACCGCCAGCGCGCCCACCGACGGGGCGATGCGCCGTTTTTTCGGTCCGCTGTTTTCCACGAAAACGGATAGTGATGTAGCCGGCGGATCCGACCGAGCGGCGGCGGCCGGCCTTCCCGCGCAGCAGCAGGACGAAGAGGCCGTGCTACTGGCGCTGGACATCATCGACAACGAGCCGTCGACCGCCCCCGCATTGGTCCTCGACGACCTCAAGGGGCTGGTGCTTCCGCTGCTGCGCGTCCACGTGCTGAACACTCCGCTGATTCGCACCCGAGCAGGGGATGTGTTCCTCCGGAAAATAAACGCGGCGCTCGGGTCGATGCCGCCCCCTGAGTCGACTTCGCTTTCGCCAACCGTGTCCGATCCGAACACTAATCGGGTGGTCAAGGGATCCGTTCCGTCACACACAACCATCGAACGGCAGGCCGCCGAGGCGCAGCTGGAGCAGTTTCTGAAAACCGCCGTTCACGAACGAGATGCGGAGGTGCGACGCCGATATCTTGAGCAGCTGCTGGCCATTTGCTTAGGCACCCGGCTGCCGCTTCCGCCGTCCGCGGCCACGCCGAATGTTCCCGGCGGTGCACAACCATCCCCCACGGCGGCCGTAGTGGTGACGTGCGGCGCGGCGCCGCAGTTGTGGTGGCTGTTGTGCCAACCAACGCTATTTCAGCACATCGTCGCTTTTATCAGTGACCTGCCCAGGCATCGCGGCCTCGCCATCATGATTGCGTGCCGCGTGGTGCGCCTGCAGCTCGAGGAGCTCGTCCGATCGGTAAGTGCGGCTCAGTCTCGCAAGTGCGTTGTGGCACTCGACTCTGCGACTTACACGGCAAGCGGCAGCATCAAGGCGCATATGGTCGCGACCTCCTCCGGAGCGGCGCCGGCCACGCCAGACGAGGAGGAGATCCTGCGGCGTCGGCTCGAGCCGCTCGTCAAGCGCCTCGCCGTGGCACTCGAGCCGATTTCGTATTTGCTGTCCGCGACGATCGCAGGCCTGGAAAGTACCAGCGACTGCCACCGTCTGTGCCACGATACCGTCGACGTCCTCCGCATCACCGCCGACCTTCCGTGGTTAGTGCAACTTCACGCGCATTTGGTACTCCGCGCCGCTCGTGTGCACCTCAGCGACGACCATCTCATAGCGGCGGACAACTACACCGGCATCGCGTTGCTGCGACTCGTCAGCGCTGTGCTGCAATCTGCCAGACATCCAGGAACGGCCGCCCCAGACACGAATGGTGGCGGCGCCGAAGTGGACTCCGCAGCCGTAGTCACGCTTCCGCGTTTTCAAGCGATTTCCCGCAACCACGTCGGGGAGCTCATCCGATTATGTTCACCCGCCGGCGCGGCCACGTTTCAGCAGAGTGGAAGCCCCACGACGACACAGTCGATTAAGCAGGCCGCGTCGGCAAAGCTTTCTGCTTCAACCGCGGTTGTCAGTCCGCGTCTCCCGATGGGGGCGAAGGATGCGACCGTCATTTCGTCGACGAACGCCGAGCACGACGTCCTTGCCAGCATACTCACCCATATTTTGCACGTACACAACTCAAAGCCGCTGCGGGACGCCGCGATTTTCGCCCTTCTGGAAGTCAGCAACGTCAACAAGGCGTCCTTCCGCACCATCGTCACCGAGGACGTTCTCAACGACCTCCTCCGGGCCCTGCAGACTAGCACCGATGGAGAGGGCGTCCTCCACGACACAATTGGCACGCTCCTAGGGGAAGTAGGGGCCGTCGATCCCGCCTCGCTTCCGCGCGGGGCGCCGGCGGCAAGCATCGCCAACGCGACCGATCATCGGAACTTGCCGCGATGGCCGGCCGTGTCGGGATCCGCCATGGTGAGCGGAGGCGCACCTTCCGCGCAGGCGGGAGCCGGTGGCAATCTCGTGTCGTTAGCCTCGCAGGAGCCCGACGTCGAGGCCCTGCTCGTTCGAGAACCTCGTACCATCGGCGCGCAGGTGACCGCGAGGGTCTGTTCGCTGCTGAGCATATCGCTCCCCGAGCAGACAGTGCACATGGCGCTGCGCACCCTTCTGATGATTCTGAAAGAGGACCCGAAAATCGAGCCACCCATTCTTAGTGTCGTCAGTCTGGCCCGCCACGCGCTGGCATTCCGTGGCGTCGACTATCCCTTGGTCGCCGAGTGTCTCTGCGCGCTCTGCGGCACCATGTTGATTCTCAAGGAGCGGCAAAAGCACGGCAGTACGGCGGCCCCAGCGGCCCAGGCGACGGCGCGTCGACTCCCATCGACTCTGCCAACCGTCGTGTTGTCGCACGACCAGCTAAGGGACATGATGGACCTGATCCACAAATGCTGGCTCGCCGCGGCGGACGCAGCCGTCGGCGCAGACTCGGCGGCAAGCAGCGGGCAGCTCACGTCCTCAGCCCCTGGAATGGCCGCCCCCTCCACCGGGGGCAGCGCCGCCGCGGACGGCGCCGCCCCCTCCACGAGCGGCCAAGGCGGCGCCTCGCGCACCATCCTGCAGCGCATCCTTGACGTGGTCGTGTGTCTCGCTCCCGGCGCGGAACTCAAATGCGTCGAAATCGATTCGCAGTGGCCTTGGTTGTATGCTAGACTGGCCGAGGCGGCCCTCAACGACTACTCGCGGGACAGTGTCGACGCCCTCCGAGTCATTGAAGTCTTCGGCGCCAGCACCCATCTGAGCGGCTGCGCCGCGGCCACGGTCGTGGCGTGCCTCCTCGGCGTGGTGCGCAGCCGGCTGCCGCAACATCGACTCAACGTGCGCTACGCGGCGTTGGGGACGTTGGTCCGGCTCGTCACCGTCATTGATACGTGCAAGCCGTATTTCCCGGCGATCAACCACACGCTCGTGCAGCTCGACCGGCGGCTGCTGCGCTGCCGACACAACATCCTGCGCAACCGCCCTTTAGATGGCGTCGGCACCCCGCTGCCGCAGGGAGCAGGAGCGGTAGGTTGTGATGCGGCGGGAGGATCGAGCGACGACGACGACGTCCGCGCGTCCCAGGCGCTGTTGGAAGCGAGCGACGCGACGCCAGCAGCGGCGGCAAGTGGTGGATCGGCACACAGCGAACATCATGAAGCCGCGTGGTTTGCCCTTAGCAGCAGCGGTTCTCAACTCGTGTCGACGATCGCCGCCGAGATCGTGCCGATGCTGGACGCTTTCTTGGCCGCCTTCCCTGGAGACCCGGCGGCCACCGTCGTGCAGTCGCTGCTCAGCCTTGCGTCTACGGCCGGGCAACCAACGTTCAACGGCGCGAACAATCGGCATCAATCGGACGCCTTCACTGACGCCGACGCCCCCGATGCGGGCCGCCGCCTCGCCATCGCAAGCCCCACCATCAAGAGCCCCGCTGGGGGGAGTGCATCATCTCCGCCTTATGTTATCCCCGAGTCGCTCGAGGCGCTATTCGCGATGGCCAAAGCGCGGCGGTACGGCGAGGACCACGCCCCCGCGGAGATCGCGAGTCGCTTCCTCGAACTGCACAAGCACCTCATCGCGTACTCACCGAGCAAAGTCATCGCGACCTGCGAGAAGCTTACCTCGCTCCACGCCTCGTTCAAACAGGCCCTCTTCGCTCCGGCGTTGGAATCGCTGTACGAGGCGTTGACGGATAGTCAGGTAGAGGTGCTAGATGGCATGTTGACCGCGTGCATTGCCCGGGGCCCTCCCGAAGTGGCGAACTTGTGTCTGTCTTACGTCGATTTCATCGACGCGTCCTCACGGCAGCACACATCCATGTGGCCATTTCAACAGCACATCGCGAACGCGAAGCCGTCTGTAAGCAGCAAGGCAAGAACGGCCACCGCGCAAGTCGACGCGGCCACCGGCTTCGAAACCGCCCGGGACGGCGAAGCCCTGGTGCCCGCCGCCGACGCCGCCCCGGAGGGTGGGGACAGTGGCGGCGCGGGAGAGGAGGAGGAGCCCATCGTCGCCGGCCGGGGCGGCGGCATGCGGAAGGCAACCGTCACCATGGAGGAAATGCGACGACAGCACTTTTCACAGTTCGCCGACTTTGACGATCTCGGTGACGACGACGCGGCGCTTGGTGTGGTGGACGGTGAGCAATTGCCGTTGGGCGGGGGCGGGCCATCACACGGTTCGGAGGTTGCATCGCTGCAGCAACACGGCGCCGCGGTCCCCGTCGGTAGCCAAGCCGCCGCCGTCGCGGGTCTCTGCCCTCTCGCTGGTGCGGTGGCGGCGGAACCGTCCACTCCTTGTCCGCTTGTCACCGACACCGTTGCCCTCGACCACGTGCTGCCATCGGTCCGAAAGTTCGGCCTTCGAAACCTTGTCATGGCCGCGCAACGGTGTAATCGACTAGCGACGTGCATCCGCTTGCTCGAGCAGCACTTGCAGGCATCTGGGATTCTGCTCTTTTCCGACCTTCTTTCAGAACGGTTGTCGCCGACGCTCCTCCTGCGGCCAGACGCCGTGACCAACGCCGCCAACGCGTCGGCATCGTCGGCGAACGACAGCTCCGCCGCCGCTTCGCCGCCGTTCAACTATCCGGAGGCTCTGGCGCACATGGTCGAATGTTACACGCGACTCGGCCAAGTGGCATCGGTGAGGGCCCTCCTGAATCAGCAGGGTCGGTATGCGCCTTTGGGCGCGGCGGAGACGGCAGCGAGTGGGGCAACGCAGCAACCCTTGCTGAGTGCCGTCCTGGCAAGTCCCCCTCCCCCCGCGGCTAGCTGCGAGGGAGGGGGAGGCGCCGCCGTTGGTCCGCTTCCTCGTCCGGATGACTTGGAGGCGGTCGCTCGGACCCTAAATCGTAGGGCGAATTGGGCCGAAACCCTCTCCCTTTGGAGGTCGAAAAAAAGGGCGTCCCCCAGTCAGCCGCTCTCCGTGAGACCACCAGCAGTGTCGACGAGCAATGCGGTGTCTCAGCAGTTCGCGATTCATTGCGGCACGGCGGCTTGGATGCTAGGCGAGTGGTCCATCATGAGAGAGGTTGCTGCTCCCCCCTTCGATTCGGACCCCGACCCCACGGCGGCGTCCGCCTCCGAGGCCTTGCGAAGCGTGACGCGGCTGCGACCGTCGTCGTCCTCGAGTTCCCTCATCGTCGACGGAAACGCTCCATCCGGGAACGGCCACGGGAACGAGGAACGCGACGCACTGCTTTACATTTTTGACGGCGCCCTGGCGTTACTCGACAGCAACCGCCCCGCGACGCTGCGATCCGCTCGCCTCGCACGGCGCCGAATGATGGCGCGCCTCCGCTCGCTCCCAGAGCTCACATTCGCGGCGACGCTCGATTCCGTCGAAGTGCTGCAGCTGGCGCGGGAACTCGAGGAGGCCTCAAGCTGGCTGCTCGTTTCGCGCGACAACGCGATTCCGGAAATGTGGAAGTGGCGACTGCGCAACGTACGAAGCGTCAATGCGTCGACGACGGGCACGGCCTCGTCCATGTTCCAGCTCTTCTCGTTGGCGATTCGGTCGCGCGTTCTGGGAGATCAAGACACGGCGGCGGGCTGGCTGCGCCTTGCGCAGGCCGTGCAGCTGACGCAACCCGATCTTGCAAAATGGATCGCGGCGCACAAGGTGCCATCAGTAAAGCAACTTCTCGATTCGTGCTCTGTTTCGCAGGACGAAGAGTCTATGGCCCATGTTTCCACGAGGCTTGTATCGATCGCAAGCCGCAGCCGCAACGTCGCAGCCGCTGCCGCCCCCGCGTCAGAGGGTGGCGCGGCCTGTGCCACGAGCAGCGGTGTGGAGCTCGCGATGGGCGTGCTCGACTTCGAGTGGTCTGGTGGGAGCGACGGGTGGCAGACGGTGAAGAAGTGCCAGCAGTTGCTCGAGCTGTGTCGTGGCAAGCCTACGTCCGCCACGTCGACCGGCGCGTGGTCCATCGCGGGCACCCCGACGGAAGGTGGCTCTGCCGCGGCCATGCGTGTCTTGCGCGCAGCCCTTAATCTCAAAGCGGCCCGGTGGCTACAAGAGCTGCACCCAACGGATAACATGACCCAGCCATCCGTTCGGAAGCAAGTCCTCGATCATCTTTCAGACGTGATCCGCAACGACAGTGCGTCTTACAGGGGATGGCACGAGTGGGGTCTCATGAACTACCGGATTCGGCAATTCGACAAGTCGCTCGTGGAAGCCGACGTCGTTTCGTTCTCGCTGAGAGCGCAGCAAGCCTTCTTTGCGGCGGTGAGCTATTCTCCAAACACCGCCGTCGCCCTTCAAGACATCCTGCGGCTCATTTCGCTCTGGAGCGAATGTCGACCCTTACGCGAGAATCCGGACACGGTGCAGCAGATCATCGACGGCATTCGACGGGTGCCGCTCTCGTGCTGGGCGTCGGTGGTGCCCCAGCTGGTGGGGCATCTGTACACTGGGGAGCGGCCGTTCCGCGAGCTCATCGAGCACGCCCTCAGCCGGCTCTGCCTGGAAATGCCGCAGGCCACCGTGTTCGCCTTGCTAAGAATGGTGCTGCGCGATTTCCTCGAAGAGTGTGCACATGGGTCGGTGGCGCCGCGCGTGGACGACGCCGTCAGTTCAGCCACACACTTGCTTCACCTTTGCGACCCTATTCTGGTGCGCGACGCCCAAGCGGTGTCCAGGGTGCTCGCGTCGGCGGCGGTCACGCCATTGGAGTGTGTTCACGACTTAGTCGCGAAGATTGTGCAACTTGGGACCGGTCGGCAACGCTCGGCGACCACCATTGCTTCCGCGTGCGAGTGGGCGCGAATCGCGCTTCGCATGACGGAGCAGTACAACGTCTTCATCTTCGACCAAGTCAACACGCCGCTGAAGGGAAGGCTGCAACGGCTGCTGTCCCACCTTGAGGGAAGTGACCTCCTCAACGGCGTTCCTCTCGCCGGTCGCATTCAGCAAGATTTGGTGAGGGACATGAACCGATCGCCGTTGATGTCCGTCCGGCAAGCCGCGGTCAACGGTCGACTGTCCGCCGAAGCGGCCTTTGCCGTGCACCCAACCACGCATGGTGTCCCGTTGTCTGTCGTCGTGCCCGGTGAATTCCGCGCGAGCTCCGAGCTGCATGCGGGGGGTCCTCGCGCGGCGGCCGCGCCTAACGGCAGCGCAAGCCCCATATCCGCGGCGTACGGCGTCTGCACCGTCCTGGGGATTGAGGATGCCGCCCACGTGATGGCGACGCAACACCGACCCCGCAAAGTTGGAATTCTAGGTTCGGATGGTCATCGGTACGTTTTCGTCCTGAAGGGACGCGAGGATCTCCGACAAGATGAACGGGTCATGCAGCTTTTCGGCTTCGTCAACACGCAGCTCGCCTCTCTGGGTGCCACCGCTGCGGCCGGCGTCAACGGTCGTGGCGACGGTGAGGCGCCTGCGCGAGACACGGCCACCTTCTCGTCGTCGTTGGCGTCGGTGGAAAGCCTCATGCTGCTCCCGATGCTCGGCGCGTCCGCGTGCATTCAAACGTATGGCGCGATTCCGCTCACGAAACACGTCGGCCTCCTGGGGTGGGTCGGCGACACGAACACGTTCAGCGAATGCATCGTGCAGCACCGCAACCACCACAACATTTACTATCTTGGGGAGAAACAGGCACTCGTGGAGCACGCGGGGGGGCCGGTGACAGGAGCGCGTTCGAGCACGGACTCTATCGAGGTGTTCGATAAACTCGCCCGGATTCAGCGAGCGGAGGCGCTTGCCGCGGTGCGCCTATCTCACAAGGCGGACGACATCGCGCGCACTTTGTGGCTCGACTGTCCTTCTTCCGAGGAGTGGCTGCAACGCCGTCGGGACTTCACCGCGTCGACCGCGGTCTCAAGTATCGTCGGTTACGTCATTGGCCTGGGTGATCGCCACCTTGGCAACCTCATGTTGAGTCCGGATGGTCGCGTGGTTCACGTCGACTTTGGCGACTGCTTCGACGTCGCGCGAATCCGCATGCGTCATCCCGAAACCGTGCCGTTCCGCCTCACCCCGATGCTCGTCAACGCTATGGACGTGTCAGGCGTGCAGGGACCGTTCCGGTCGATCGCCGTCACCACGATGTGCATGTTGAGGGACAACCGCGACTCCATTACCGCACTGCTCAACGCCTTTGTGCACGACCCCACGGTCACGTTTCGGATCGATTCACGTGCGTTGGAGTCGAACGAGCTGCGCGCCATCGTCGAGACACTGCGCGGCAAATTGTGGGGCAGTGATCGTCCAGGATCGGCCACTCCATTTTCAATGCGACAGCAAAAGAATCTGCAGCCGGCGCATGGTCCCGCTCGTAACTTAGATCCGGTCGCGCAAGTGGAACTGCTCATCAGGGAAGCAACGGACCTGGATAACCTTGGCTCGATGTTCCGGGGATGGTGCGCCTGGCTGTGACTGAGAGAGGGGACGAGATGGGTTTTATTTCACACACACACATACATTTGGGCAAGGAAGGGGGGCGCTTTTGTGTGAGAGGTCGGGGGCATTTCCAGACCATTGTTGCATCAATCTCACACAGTTCACATCTGCGAATGACTGCCCCTATCGCGGCATCGACCGCCATGCCATCCGTCGGCGCCAACGCTGCGGCCGCCACCACGGCGGGAGCGACTCCCGTGGCTTTCGCCGACGTCACGGAAGGTGCGGTCGACATGGTGCGCGACATGGAGCGCCTGCTGGATCCCGCCGCGGTTCAAAACGTACAGTCTCGGATGATCGGAAACGTCTTGTCCAAGAACAATTCGAATCTCAAGAAAGTGCTTGAAGAGAGCGAAAAGTCGCTTCGAGATGCAGAGGAGGACTACATCAAAGAGCAGTGTCTTCGAGCCGATGAACTCTGCGATATGTACCACGAGGTCGTGAAGTGCGAAACGGCACTTCAAGGCTTCGAAGGCGCAATGGCGGAACTGCAGAAAAAGTTGAGCAAGACCTCCGAGCGGGTGTTCGACCTTCAGCAGCAAACGGAGCTTGTCGTGTGTCAAATGGCCAACCGAAACACGGTGGCCTCGAAGCTCAGCGAAGTGTACGAAGCGTTGAATGAGTCGGAGGCGTTTTGCGACACGATCGCCGGCGCAAGTGTCGATGATGAATTTGCCAAGAGCATCCGCAAGCTCGAGCGAAAAATATCATTTTTGGAGGACAATCCAGAACTTGAAAACAGCGCCATTCGTGCGCAGATCCGCCCAAAGCTGCAGGAAGCCGCCGAAAAAGCCGGCGCGAAACTTCATCGATTTTTGTTGCGAAAGTTTCAAGGCCTCGAAGAAGTCGCGACGAACGTATCGCTGCAACAGCAAGCGGTTCTCCGGCAAGGGCAGTACGCGTATGCCTTCCTCGCACGGTACAACGCGCCCATCGCGGAGGACTGTCTGAAGCAATACACGGACATCATGGCACGGGTGTATTTGCGTCAGATACAAGGCGCGTTGGGCGACGCCCTGGCGATGGACGACAAAGCGGCGTCGGGAAGCGCCTGCGTGACGCTTCCGGCAGGACCGGGAGAAGGGGGGGTGGTGGGCCAAAAGCCGTTGACCGTGTCGCAAGCGATGGCTGCGGACTTGTTCGTGTTGCCGGACATGCTGAAAGGTTCTGGGGCAGGGCGCGGTGGCCCAGTCGGAGGAAGCCTTCCCATTCGGCGGAGTGTTAGTCTTGCGGCGATCGGGAAAGCTGTGGGAACGCGGCTGAAGAGCCTCGGCCGCTCGTCCGCGGCGGCTCCGGTTATGCCAGGGCAAACCGATGGCCCGCAGCGCGATGCCACCTTTGTCGACAACTTGAATGCCCTTCGATCTGTCAACGTGCAGCTCCGACTCGTACACATTGACCCGGCCATTCGCTTCTCGTTGGCCAATACCAATTCGTTCGTGGCGCGGACGAATGAAAACGTTTGCAAAGCAGTCAATAACGTTTTGAATGAGGGGCGCTTCATTGATCATTTTTTCTTCTCGATTGGCGGCGGCGACACCGATATGCTCGTCGGCATGCTGCAAACGATCCTTGGTGACGCCATTGCGGCCGTGTCCGCGGCTGTTGAAGCCGACGTGCCCCGGGTCGTCGATCTCTCCTGTATTTTGGCAGCGTCACGCAGTTTAGACTTGCTTCGGAATTTTGTGTGCCAGTCCGCCGACTCGATACCGATTGAGTTACTCAATCCACCGATTAGTGAATTAATGGCGTTGCTGCAGCGACGCCAAAAGGAAATCATCGCGGCCAACGCTGCTGCGATTCGACTTTTAGCTGGATCAACAATCAAGCCTGGAGACATCAAAGTTCTTTCGGGCACCAATGTGGTGTACCTCTCGGCTGTCTACCCGGCCGAGCTTGCGGCCTCCCTTTCTCCCTCGGATGTCACTCGTCGTTTCGCGCTGCTCACCGGGCAGGTCCTTTTCGTCAACGCGCTTCGGCTCGAGGGCAGCCGCGTTTGGATTCACATTCCGCGGTTTTGGTTCGATGACGACGTCGACGCTTTGCTTCTCAGTAGCGTCCAGGCATTCGCCGCGTACTTGGACAAGATGGCGGCTGCCTACGCGTCGCCGATTGCGGCCGCCGCTTTCCTGGTCAACTCCTGGACGCACGTCGTGAACACATGGCAGTCGATCGACGAACTGCCCGGCATCATCGAACCATCCTTCGAGCCGTCGTCTGACGAGCTGTCACGGACGACGACGGGCCGCTCGGGCATGTTTTCTCCTAGCCGGCAGAACGGGCCAGTTGGGACGCAAGGGCGGCCGACGCCCATGCCAGATTTCAGTGCCATGGGACCAGCGAACATTTCGTTGACGCGTCCCTGGATGGAGGCGCGAGGATGCCTCGACCGCGCCATCGAACGATTCGTGGCGGCCGACATTCAGCCCTCTCCGGCTGGGCCGCTTGCCCGCATCATGGAGGCGGCCCACGTGGCGTTGGGCGCGAATGGCCTTGACGCCTCAAAGCAAGGCGATGAAACGGACGCACCAACGCCGTGTGACGGCGCCGGAATAGGGGGAGGGGGAAACGATTGCGCACAGACGACGCCAGGCGCACCTCCCCCTCAGCTCGTTGAAGGGGAGTTCTTGGCGGCCGCCACGCAATTTCACAAAGCATGGAAGGACATGGTGGCCACGGTTCCGGTACGTTTGCACGCGTTCTTCGGCGAGCACTGTCGCCCACGGGATGAGGTTCTGTTGGCGAGGCAGTACTTTGTGTCCGTCGTCACGGCCGCTCGCAGGTCGCTCCGGGCTTGTACCTTGTTTTTCCCTCGAAATGCGACGCTCCGAGCAAAGCTAATTCCGTCATCAGCACTCGAACACGAGATCGGACGCGCGACTCGGCGTGAGAGCGACGCCGTTAACGATAGCGGCGTGGATCCGTAATCGTTCAACTCGCACCTTCACCTCTCTCGCACTTCCGTTACGGTCGTTGGGTCAATGTCCAAAGGTCAATTGGGTCCTTTTTTTTGCCGTTGCTATCGGCAAAGTGAAACGGTATTTTTTCCTCGCCGGCAACGTCCCTTCATGTCTACCCGCGGTTCCACTGTGGACTTGCCCTTCATCGACGCCCCTGTTTCAGATGCCGAAATTGCCAATGCCAGATGGCTTGTGCTTCGGGAGATGCGTTGTGGCATGTCTACATTCCCAAGTGTTGTCGGGGAAAACCACGGTCTCGAGTCGTTTGGCAAGGAGGTGCCAGGAAGTCGCCAAGCTGCACATGCCCGTGATGCCGAGTTAGCGTGTCTCGCAACCGCAACGAGCGCCGTCCGTGCACTGGACGTTCTTAGGTTGAAGTGCGCCGCGTCGGACACATGCGTCCCTTCGAACGCTCAATCGCGTGCAGACAGACGCTCCGCTATCGCCAACGCCAAACGGCAACGTGATCAAGTCACGTTCGCCCAACTGCTCGGCGACTTGGACAAGGAAGAGCAAAGCGTGTCGCGCACTGTTGCCGCACTGAAAACCGCGACGGGCGGACCCAGATAAGCATCGGGATAGTTATTCTGTCGCGGTGATTTGCCAGCAAAATCACGTTTTCTGACCGGGTAGCAATTTGGACGTGTCGAATAAGAGATGCTTCCTTCATACGGCCCACACAACCGTGGTAGCTGCTTGCTGTGGGGGTTTGTCTCGGGATCACCTTCGAAGCACCCATTGATCCCGAACCACTGTCCTTTTTTGGACGCATGGCCTCCACACCAAAGCCACGCGGACGCCGGCTGGCTCGTCATCGCGCATTGAGCAGGTTGAGAGGTGTATCGGGAGTGTCTAGTAGTGTTTTGGGCGCACAAGCAACAACACGTCCTGTGATGCATCCAGTGGGTTCTAGCGCGGG
>ERZ1292630.963-Hain-H41-02um-R3-963-length-28995-cov-16_pt2 | contig 21822 bp, 13 predicted proteins | sample MGYA00564408_ERZ1292630 | MGnify/ENA primary metagenome ERZ1292630 (study PRJEB36523, sample SAMEA6512641) | groundwater metagenome | collected 2019-01-08 | study: AquaDiva: Metagenomics assemblies of 32 groundwater samples
GCCGAGCCTCTTTCCCTTCGCCCCACCCTATTCATTTTATTTTGACGCCCTCAAATTTATTTCATTCAATCCGCTCGACGCGTTTCCCGTCGTCCAGCGACGGCCACATCTTTGCTTGGCTTGCGCTCGCTGCTCCACCCACAGGTCCCGTCGCTTGAACGCGTCTCCCACAGTCACCACCTCTATACTCGATGCTCGGTCCCTACTTCGGCTTCCGCGGGCTGTACGATGACTTCGGCGCGTCATACGGACCGCAAGTCCAAGCGCACGAGTCCGCGACGGGCCTGTGCGTCGAGCTCGACGTGCCGCGCTACCGGATGGCGGACCTCACTCTGGACACGGACCTGGACCGCGGCGTGCTGACCGTCACCGGCTCGCGCAACGCGACGGCGGCGCCGTCGGCTGGCGGAGCGTCCTACGACGTTGCGCTGGTGGTGTCGTCGCCGCTCGGAGGCTTCCGCCGCTCGTTCCACCTGTCGCCGTCGATCTACGACCTGACGAAGATCACGACGTCGCTCGACGCCGGAGTGCTGTCCATCTTGGTGCCGAAGGTGCCGCCGAAGCCGGCCGAGCAGCCGCTGACGATCTTCGGCAGCGACGCCGCCGTGGCGAAGACGACTGCCGAGGAGCTGCAGGCCGTGCGCCGCGCTAAGGACATCATGTCGGTGAAGAAGGAGGAGACCGCTGCGGCGCTGACGTACCGCTGCGAGCTGTCCCCCGTCGTTACCAAGGACCACATTGAGCTGACGCTCACCGGGCGCACGCTGCAGATCTCGGTGCGCTACGTGCGCACGGTGAAGACAGACCGTTCTGAGTCTCACGAGAGCGCGACGTACGCCACCAACGTCGCCGTGCCGGCGGGCACCACCGCCGCGGACGTGCACACGACGTACGAGCCGGGCTTGCTGGTCGTCACGCTCGACAAGCACGCGGCGGCCGCGGCGCCGGCGGCGATCAGCGTCAAGCAAGGTGCTTGACCCGCTCTCTCCTTCCGTACCCCCTTCATCAGCTTCCCTACCCACCGTGACTATTGGTTTGCTTTCCACAATCTCTCGCGTGCACGCAGGTCACCGGCTAGGTGTCACTCCTCGTCGCGCCGAGCCTCTTTCCCTTCGCCCCACCCTATTCATTTTATTTTGACGCCCTCAAAGTGAAATATTTCACTGTCTCAATCGCTACTAACAACTGTTGTTATTTTCCCGGACCACCACGCGTCGATGAAAAGACAAACCTTGTGTCACGATGTGGCGCGCACCCACCCTCACGCACGGAAGCACACACAAAAGGCCCAAGAGAGAGAGGAGCCCCCCCAGCGTTTTGCCCCCCATCATATTGTCCTGCCCCCCATCGTATGTCCTCTTCGTCACTCCTGGATATTGCCCCGTCATCGGTGTACTTCACCTTTTCTCGCATCCGACCTCGTTTTTCATGCGGACGCCTTGTGCTGGACACGCTGGAAGCCGTCGCCACCGGGAAGATCGCCGTACAGGACTTGCCTCAAATAACACTATTGACGGACGGGCAAGACCATTATTTTTCTCTCAACAACCGGCGGCTTTTCGTGTTCAAGGAGCTTGAAAAGCGTGGACTTCTTCCGAGAGGCACGGTCACCGCTCGGGTGCGATTGATGCCAAAGACCCGTCGCCTGGAGGGAAAGTACTCGACCGAGACGTGTGCGTTGACCGCCAGTCTCATTAGGGAGCGACCCGGCGGCGATGATGCGGCTGCTGCAGTCGCTCAATGTGGACTCCATCAGGGCCGTGCAGCCGATGACAGCGACGAATCCGCGGAAGTGCGAGAAGAGGACGGTGCCGAGGAGGCGGGAGGGTGCGGATCCTCGGCACCGCCCCGCTCTGGAGCCAACTTGCACCATGCTACCGTCCACGGTGCTCGCGATGGTTTGGCGCCTGCCATAGTGTTGCCCGTGGAAGGTGCCGAGGGGAACGCTTTGCGGCGCACACCTCCTATGGTCATATCGCCGGGGCCGCCCACCAATGCCAATCGATCAATAATGAGCTCGAAAGCAGCGGCCAAAAATACCCCGACGACGATGAAACCGAAGCACAAAAAGGGGAGCAACCCGTTGCTGAGCACCCCTCTTCCTGCGGTCGCCAGCAGTGTCGATGACAGTGGTGAAGATGACGTCGACGATTTCTACGGAGCCAACAGTCGGCAGCAGCGGGGGGGAGGTGGCAACCGCTTTGCGACGCTCCCGACACGTCGCTAGACGCCCCGCCCGCGTCACAGTGCGAGCCAGCCACCGGTTGTGCGACCGGGCTTCGAGGTTCAGTGGGTTGTCCGCGTGACGCGTCCTTTTTTTTGTTGCACTGTTGTTTGGCATCCAGTATCGCCCGCGGACCAGTGACCACAAATGCCTTTTGTCTCGAACTCAATGTTTGACGGAATTCTATTTGTTTGCCCACAGTCTCATTGGTGTCTCTCTCTCGTTTCGTTTTTAATAATGTCCCGCCTCAAATCGCACCGTTCTATTAGCGATCGCATCAACGAGGAACTAAATCCGTTCGCTCGACCGGCGACGGCAGGGGATCACGACGATGACGCGCAAGCACAAGTCACTTCGCTATCTCGCGAGGATGCCGAGGGTGCGATGTCGAATCGTCGTGGCACCGCCGCTCGGCGGCTGCAACGACGCGGTCCTCTGGACGACAGTCTTACGACAGGTCGCTACAGTGTGGCCCCGACTTGGGCGGCCGAAGACACTTCCGGGATCAGAGAGAACGATCGATCCCGTGCGTCGAAAAGGAAATCCGCTGACGACCACTTCACGGCGGCCGATGCCGAAGCTGCGATGGACGACCTGTTCGGCCTGCTAGATGACCGCCACGATAGCGGTGCCAAGGCCGCTGGCGTGAAGTCGGCCGAAGACTACGAGGCCTGGTGGGATCGTGAGCACGGCAAAGGTGACGCAGGGAAATCAGAGAAAGCAGTAACGACGACGATCGGGAAAAAGCGATCGCGTCGCCAACGAGACGATGATGATGATGCGATGAACGAGACCACCGCATTGGTCGACATCGACGACGATGGAGCCCAAGAGGTCCAAGCCGTGGAAACGGCGGCTGAGAAAATCTCACAGCAATTGCTGGACGCGGATGTCAAACACACGACATCGAAGGACGATCGCGACGTCCTTTCTCAGATCAAAAGTCTCCGAGAGCGTCACCTGTCCGTCGTGTCAGGAGCAACCCTCGCTGATGAGAGCCCAGGGCATGATGCCGCTTCCGGCGGCACTAGCAACGACGTGGCAAGGTCCCGGGCACTGGTACGAGCCATCGGGCAAATCCTCAGTCTGCGCGTCAAGATGCAGGCCGGTGTGGCGCGCGCAGTCGGCATGCCGCAATATTATTCGTTGCCGCACTTTGTCGGCAGCGCTGCCGCCCGTGATGCCGGCACCCATACTCCGGTTCCCGCGGAGGCGCGGGTCATTCGCGATTCACTGTCCACCGCCCGTCGCGACTTACGCGCAGTGCTCGCGACGCTCGTCGCCGACGAATCGTCTACGACCGCGAGTCCCGACCACATTCTCACGATGCCCTCCGCCGCACTATGGAACGAGGTCGTGTCGCCTCGTCATGACGCTTGGATGGCCTACGTCGATGCGTACCTGCAAACCGTCGGAGCTGCGGGAGGTGCCAGCGGGTTATCGGGCGGAGGAGCGTTGAAGGCTCTCAACCAGCCCATTTTGTCGCAGATTAAAGCTGTCATCTCGGGTAAGATTCGGCTCCTCGCCCGGGCTCAGCGCAATCGCGTCCACTGTTGCGTGTTTGGTCACCCGACGCACAGCGGAGACAACGCTGCGAGTCGGAAGCAGCGAGCATTGCAAGTGGCGGAAGGGGACATGGACGACGAGGTCTTCGATGATGTCGACTTTGTGAGAGACTTGGCGCAAAAATTTGGTCGTCAGCAGCTGGCAGTGGCACAGAATCAAACAGCCGGTGGCAATGTTGCGCTCTCTGCCTCTGCAAAGGACTTGGACGCGTTGAAGCAAATGAAAGATTCGTTTTCATCGCGACAGGGGCTGCATAAGAAAACGAAGGGGCGCGCCGTAAACATGCAGGAGCCACGGCCGAAGCTCGTTGGCTTTGCGCTGCCTCGCGCCTTCGAATTCCTCCCGGCTCAGCATGACGCGCTCTACCGGTCGGTTTTTCAGTAATGTCATCGTGTGGGCGATTGAGAAGCCGAATTAACCGCCGCAGCGGATTTGACTCCCTCAAGTTCCGTTGCCGACCAACTGTTGCAATGGTTAATTTAATGGGAACGCCCACTCTCCTTCACACCTACTCCTAATTCATCGTTCGCTGTGGGGGGGGTGTGCCACCGTATTTCGAGTCCTTGCGGCACACACCCCCGTGGCAGAATCTATCGGTCGTCCGGTGTCCGGTCGGCCCATTTCGGTCGTAGCGCGTCCCCCACCTCTTGATGGCGTCCCACGGCATGCCACACGGCGTCGCCTTGGTCATCTTGGTCGTAGCCACGTTGTTGCCACCGTCAGCGATATGCCCCGCCGCCGCGGCCGGCCTGTCAACTCCCCAGTCACAGCGGAGCTTCGCCTCACTGTTCAACCGGGACCGACCGCCGAGCGAATACTGCTGCTGCAACGCATCCGTCGTCGAAGACAACGCCGCGCCGCTCCTTGAACTCCTTGACCGCATCGTCTCGCGGCCCTACTTTCGCTATTTCCGCGCGAATGTTAAGCGGCAGTGTCCGTACTGGGGTGTCACGACGCTTTGCGGTCTCGCGTCCAATCCCTGCGCGGTTTGCCGCTGCAGCGACGAGGACGTTCCTATCGCCTTTCGCAACGACGGTGATATGGGTCGGCTGCCGGACGACTTTTCGATGCCATTGGACAGATTTCGAGATGGACGGGTCGATGATGTCGCACGTGGTGGGGCGCCAGCCTTTTTCACTGGCTTTTTCGGTCCAACCCCGTCGTTGTTCGAAGACGAGGAGGCCGAATTTTTTGACCTTCGGTTGAATCCCGAAGGGTTCACGGGTTACCAAGGCAGCCGAGTGTGGCACGCCATCTACCAGGAAAACTGCTTTCGCGAATTGGGGCCCACTACCACTGCCACGACCTCTACCTCTACCACTACCTCTACCTCTACCACTACCGTCGCTGCATCCGGTGGAGCATCAGGAAGCGGCGCGGTGTTGGAGGCCTCTGAAAGGGTATCGCCGCAGTGCAAGGAGCACCAAGTCTTCTACGAACTTGTGAGCGGTTTGCACACGTCCATTTCCGTCCACCTTTGCGCAACGCGGCCAAAGGCGACCAACGCCGTCGCCCGTGCCGCTGATCACGTCATCGCGTTGGACGCCCCAGATTGCGAGGACCTGCAAAAACGCGTTCTCTCTCAGCAGCATCGGCTTCGAAACTTGTACACGACGTACCTGTTTGTTGCCCGAGCGCTGACGCGTGCCGCAGGAACGTTCCTCGCGGTGGATGATGCCGATGTCAGTCACGGTGGAGTCTACTTTGGTGATCAGGCGCTTCTCGCCGACTTGCAAGAATTCTTCAACGAGCGACTATTATGCTCGCACACCTTCAATGAGTCAAAGTTGCTGCAGGGACCGGCTGCCGCGGAACTCGTTTCGGAAATGAAACGTAAGGTGCGAAACATTACAACCCTCATGGACTGTGTGTCATGCGAGAAATGCCGGCTGTGGGGCAAGCTGCAGACGATTGGTTTGGCCACGGCGCTCAAAGCGGTCGTCAGCCCACCTGACACAACGCTCAGGCTATCGCGGGCAGAACGCGTCGCATTGGTGAACTTGTTTCGGCAATTAACTTTTTCGGTCGCGGCGGTCCGCCCGGGTGGTTCAACCTGCACGGGTCGTATGGAGCCACCACGGCATTGACGCATGTGACAATGAGAGAGAATCGTCCTCTTTCCAGGCGTCAAAAATGGACTCGTCGATGTTGCCTTGAATAGCCTGAGCTGCTGGGGTGCTGCCACAAACCTCCAAGGTCACCGTTTCAACCACACGACGACGACGACGACGGCGACGACACCACAATTATTTATATGGCTCACGCTTTTTGTTTCAATTGAATTATTATCATTGTCACGACCCACGACGTGTGCTATCGTCTCGACGCCGTATATTGTGCGCCCTTTTTTCTCACAATCTCTCTGGAGAAAAAGTCTTCATTTCCCGATGCGAGTGTGCGAGGGGACGGAACAGGGGGGGGTTGAATCACAGCGGCATTCCACAAGTGTTTTCCCGTCCTTCCAAGTCGGTGGGTCTGAATAGGCCTCCCCCCTTCCTTCCCTCCCGCCATTCGCGGTGGCCTACTGAATAGCATGTCTCGCGGCGTCAAGTCCGCCGTGGCCCTCATATCGCGCGCTCCTGCCCACAAGCGCACGGACGCCGTTAAGCAAGTTGCGCGACTTAGGGAACTTGGAACGGGTGATGTCGACGCCGTGCTGATCGATGGACTTCTCGGCCGCGTGCTGCAGCGTAGTCGCGTGGTGTATTGCGCCTATGCGAACGACGAAGGCAGCGGCGACGCTCCCACGGCGGAGGATTCTACCTCTTCGTCTGCGCTCGCGGTAGTACGGCAGCAGCGGCGGGCTTCGAGCAGCAGCAAACCGTGCGGGAGGACCTTCGTTGCCTGCGAGTACAACCGAGAGGCGGATGGCTACCGCTGCCCGTACTGCAATCGATTCACGACCCTCCGCGGAGAACGGTATCTCATCGAACCTTCCGGGGAAGAAGCCGCGGACCGCGCCAATAAACGCCGTGTCAAGAAGCTGACGCGAGCGCTGGAGAAACAGTTCATGATGGCCATGTACGAGTACGCCTTTCTGTACTATGGATCCACCGCCGCCATCACGTGCAGTGTTTGGCCCTCTTCGGATGACGCGTCCGCGGCCGAACTCGGCATCGCCGTCGTGATCGTGAACGAGGTACCGGTAGACGCCGAGGAGGATGATGAGCAGCAACCTGATGGAGAGGGTAGTACCGAGAGGAGCAAGACGGAAGAAGGCGGGCACGGACGGCAACAGAGCAAAACGAAACCGAAGTTTAGCGTGTGGAATTCGACGCACGTCATCTACTATTCCGAAACCGCAAACCGCCTAACGACTTGCGACACGACGATTCACGTCGACGTCTATTCGGGGTTAGTCCGGCTTTCTGGTTTTCGGACGTCCTCGTCGTCGCTCAACCGGCCCGTTAAATCCAACACCTGGCCCGAGATCGTCGCCACCGTCGGCGATTACGTGCAAAGCATCGAGAATGAGCTCCGCGGGTCCATCGTGGGGATCGGATTCAACAAGGCGAGTCAGGTGCTTCAGCTCCTCGGTCCAGCGTCGGCCTCGTTGGAAGCAAACGGTGTCATGCTGTCGGCCACGGCTGGGGGGCCCGCGGCGACAAGTGCTCCGGGAGAGGACGCAGCGGAAGAGGTCGTCGCCGCCCAAAGGGAGGAAACAGGCCAGCTTGCGGATGACGCAGGCACGAACGATGGTGGCACCGTGACGCTGCCCCCCGGTTGGACGTACGACTACGACGCCGAGGGCACTATTTACTACTACCATAAGAAAACGCTGCAGTCACAGTACGAGGTTCCAACGCACCACGCCTCCTGATGGAGAGGGTCCTCCGCAGAGTGGGGGGAGCCATCAGAGTCCACTCCCCTTTCGTCTGTCGTTCAACGTGGCTTTCCTTCAGGCGAGTAGTAATGGCTGTGGCGATGGCGAAGCAGGCGAAGGGCACACTTCAATCGAATGTGTGTTGGTCCCTGGTGTCACTTTTGTGGTTGACAAGTTCGGTTTGACAGAGACGCTGTATCCGGGGAGGGGCAAAGTCAAAGCGGCACGGAGGGAGTTGAAGATAGAGACCTCTGTAATTTGTGGAGATGTCGTCGTCGCTGCCCTCGCCGATGCTGCGGCAGCGCCTACACGCCAGCGACGCCACCGTCGACAGCGAAGAAGAACCTCCTGCACTGTCAATGGAATTGCTTTGGGCCCGGCAGCGCATCTTGGACCACGTCAACCAGAACGATCACAGCTCAAGAGGAGGTGTCGCGACATCCTTTTCTTCGAAAAGCCCCAGACCAAAGCGACGTAAGCCAAGCCCGGAATCCGCGGCTGCGCGCCGCGTGATGCTGCCGCACACAGGTTTATTGATTGACCTGGTACCTTCGGCCGTGCCATTGGACGCCACGCCATCGTGTGTGTGTTTTGATGATGTGAGAGGAGGCGGCGGTACCTCTCCGCCGGTGGTTGGCGCGAGGCAGTTTCTCACCCCTTCGGTACCCTCCGACATTGGTGGGACCACCATCGATGTTACGGTGCTCGATGCCCAACGTCGATTGAAGGATGCCGGTGGCAATCAACGACAGCTGGGTGCAAATTACCCCTCGACGCGCAACGTTCAACGTCGCATCCATTCTATCGTGCATGCTCTGCCCCCTTCTCGTCTGGGGCGCCTTGACGGCGTGCCGTATGACAACCAGGGCGCAGCAAGAAGCGATCGTCGCCGCCAGGACGACGAACAGGCAGAGGCGCATCGTCTCTGGCAAGAGTGGCGCACGGCGGACTTTGATGAAACCGTACGACGCATCGCCGACACTGCCGCGATGACGCTGAAGCGGGAAGTGGCAGCCGTCACCGCGTCAGGACGACGACGAGGTGACATGTCCACCAGCAGCAAGAAAGATAATTTTGTCGCCGCTGATGCTGTGAGTGCCGCTTTCGCTGCGTCGGACGGGACACCACGGTATAATCCATCGCGACGCGGCGCCGATATGGTTTCCTTCCTGGAGGCCGGCCCTCCGCCCCGGCTTGCGCCCGGCTCCACGGAGGCGGGCACTGGGAGAACACCGCCGCAACGAAGTCCAACTCCAGTGTCTCCCGCCGTTTGTCAATCCATTGCGCGGAGCAAAATCATGAGTCCACTCCCAGAACGCGATGACACGCCTCCCGCCGCCGCCGCCGCTGCTGCGCAGAGGGACCGTGGTGAGTCATCATCCGCTCCTCAGCCATTGACGGCGCCGAAGCAAGACGCTGCGACGCAGAGACCGGCCGCGTTGTCTCGAGGGACTCAAGCGTCCTCCGCACAACCAAAGCACCATCCACAACGCAGGAGGAATCAAGAGCCCTCTAGAATGCCCGCGACGCAGCGGATCACGGGTAACTGCGATCAGCACCCATTGCCGCCACCTCCCGTCGACTACAAGACAATGGCAACCACGGACGTCCGGCGACGCGTCACGACGCGACTCCAGAAAAAAGCAGCGCCCACGAACGGCGGAGGGGCCACTTCGCTTCCGCGGCGAAAAACATCGTCCGGCGTGGCGGTTGTCGTGACGAGCTTTGGCAGCGAAGCGAAAGTTAGCGCTGACGATCAGCCGCCACATCAACGTTCGTCGGCGGCCGCCGCCGCGAAGGACGTCACAAACGGCTTCGACTTCGCTGCCCACCGCCCATCCGCCGCCATTGTGGATTTTTCGTCTCTGAGAGCTATCGTTGAAAACGAGCACCAGTTTAAGGCGGCAAGGCAGCACACCGCGGTGACCGCAACGCACGACCTAGGAGCAGCATCGCCCCCCACTAGCGCTGATCTCAATCGGTTCGGAGCCAAACCTCCGCCCCCCCTGCCGATCGCGGACCACGTAAGCCGCCGCTCCGACCCTGCCGCACGGAACGAACTGGTGTCAGCCCCGACGACGTTTTCTCCACCCTCCAGTTGGCGATTGGCGATCGATCGCGATGGCGGTGGCGGCCGCCGGTCGGCGGCTTCATCACCGGGGGCCTCCGCTAGCGTGTCCTCCCAAGAGGGACCGTCAGCCAACGGCGGTCATCTCGAGGGTCGAACGGGAGGATGTCGTCGGCGCGTGCCGGGAGGAGGCGGCAGCGGCGACCGAGGGCCGCGACGCAGCGGGCGGTCGTCCGTATCGCTGTCCCCGCCAAGCAGCACGGCTGCCACATCGGCCCAGGGACGTGACGCGTCCGTTGGCACCACCGTTGCCGACGGTGGCCTCGATGACCGTGACGACGAGCTGCTGCGGGGGCGGGTGGTGCTTTTGTCCCTCGGCGACCTCGAGTGCCACCGGGACGCGGAAGCGGAGGAAGTAGAGGATGAGGAGAGAGTGGTGTCGCATGACGACCGTCCCCTGGCTGGCCCTCGAAACCGCCGGGGCACAAAGGAGGCACTCGCTTTGAAGGATGCGAGTGAAAACCGACCCCTCCTCCTTCCTGGTGTACGCCAGCAAACGCAGTGGGATTCTCAGAGCATGGGGTTGGCGGTGAAAAGTGCTTCGAGATCCCACGACGGCGGCAGCGGTGGTCATGCCACCGATTCACACTTGGACACGCGACGTAGTGATCTCTCTGTCTGGCGCGAGCAGCAGGCTGACACGTCACGAGTGAGCGTGTTGCCCGGTGCCGGTGCGGTCCTCACTCCGCGTGGCAAGCGATTTCTCGACCGGACATCCGCGCTGCTCAAGTCGTCTAGTCGGCTTCTCCAACTTGCGACGGCGTGAGTGTGCGGCTCTAAACGGGGGCTATATTAATAGGGGGATATACATTATTACGGACCCCGGTTCAGTGCAAGAGAACACGCCATCCGTCGTTTGTCGCAGTAGCGTACCTGTTTTAGATATTGTTTCAACGAGTCGCGTTCCACCTCCATTGTTTGCCCCTTGAGGCACAGCACCACCGGTTCCAATACCTTTTTCTCTCTCCATCCTAACCGATTGTCCGGATCAGCGGCGCCTAAACATTATTCGTTCCTTTTTTTAATTAAAAACAAAAAATTCAACTTGCTTTCTGGCGCCTCTTTGCCTCTGAGATGCATTTCATCGCGGCGGTTCTGATCCTCGTTTGCACCGGATGGGCCCCAGTGCCGTCCGTCGCGTCGCAGCTTGTGTCGGAGCAAGACGTGCTCGAGTTTGAGTTCAACCGCCGACAGCAAAGTGTGGCCCCGGCGGGTCCTTCAAATGACCTACTGCCACCAAAAACATTGGTCGTCGCCGAAGTCGGCCTCTTCGACCGCCCGTTGCATCACCGCCTGCTGCAGGTGATCGAGGCCGCGACGATCACCGCCCACGACGCGCACCTGCGAGTGTTCGGTCCCCCATCGGCATCGACAAACGCATCGTCGACTCCCATCGTTGCAGAGGCAGAGGTGTTCGCACTGGCCAACGTGTCTTTGGACAATTTGGAATCCGCACCCTCCGCACTTCTGACGTCGCCGACCACGTACCTCGAACGGACCGGCGCCGGCCGGACCCACTCGCTCACCCTCGTCATCTTCGCGGACTACAACGGTTTGTTGCCTCGTACGGTCGCATCACGTTGGCTCACCGACAAGTGGCTGCAGACGTACTACCCGAGCTATGTGCACTCGATCGTCATTTTCTGCACCCATCCAAGGTGTCGACTCGGCGCATTGGATCCCATGGTGGGTCTCGGCCTCATCCTGCAAACTCGTTCGATATTCTTGTACTGTGACCTCACGGAGTGGTCCTACTTGTTCGGCCGCATCGCTGGCATTGAAATATCCAAATTAGCCGTCACCAGCAACGTCACACTATCCGTTGCGCTCACGGTCGATCGAGCGTCGGATGCCACGGTACATTTGGAGGCGTTTCGAGCAGGATATATCGCCCGGTGCACCGACATGATCACTGGCCCAATCATTGGTCTGGACTGCAACAACAGCATCGCCTACGTCGGAGCCGTTTCCAGGGACGTCGCGTTGCAGCAAGTCAGCTCCCTGGCTGGGTTCAACGTGTCCATTCAGCGGGACGGCAACGAGGCCTTGGCGTCGGTTTGGGTCAACCTCGCGCAATCTTCCATCTCGATGTTTGATAACACCGGTTACACACTTCAACTGTTGCGGGTCAGTGGCGGCGCCGCGTCCACGGATGGTGCGGTCCTCGACGATGGTAGCAGCGGCCAGAGTGAGTACAGCGGGTTCACATGGACGGGGCCGACGATGCTCTATCAATGCCTTCTTGTCAACGGATCGGCGTTTCCATCATACCCTGCGACGTTGAACGCGTCCGCCCTCTCGAGGCTGCAAAACGATACGGTTGGCTGTGCGTCCCGGCTGTCTCCGTTCGTCCTTGGCGGCATCGTGCAAACCGTGTCGCAAAATGGTAGCAGCACCTTTCTGACCAGTGTGCCGCGTCGTAACAGCCCGGTCGTGGCGCAGGCAGCTAGCTTGTTCTCGCCGCCTCTAGTGTCGGTGCCACTCCGCCGCCGTACCGTCGTTCGCTTCGCGGCCTCTCCTTTCCCTGCCGCGAACGGTTCCTCGACGTCGGGCCTGACCACGACGGCAGCCACGGCACCCCCCTCGGTCATCATGTTGACACTGCCGCGATCTTCGCTCGTCGCTTTGATCGCGGTGGGACGAAGTGTCATCGTCCACACCGTTGTGTTCATGCCGCTCGGTCTCGTCGTCGACACCCTCGGCCTTGGCGCGGACCGCCTCCCTACCCTCCTGGTCAATGGTAGCCCGATCGACGACATGTGCGACGGCGGCGGCGTCAGTTGTTCCGCTTGGCGGCTGTCGGCGGACGACGCGGGTGCCGTCGACAGCCCCACGTTGTCCCAAGTACCTCCCGGTAACGGAGCTGGGGACGCCGTTCCGCGCTTCCTCGCCTCCGGGGGCAACCTAAGCAACAGCAACTCGCCATCAGCAGCCACGGTGGTTTCGCTATTTCGGGCCGCGTTCTCCAGCAGCAATTTGTCGACGTACCTAACGCCATCCGCAGCGCTGAAGTCGCAAACGGTTGCTCGCATGACGGGATTGACAGGCGAACCGGCACCTCGCACGGGCCACTCGCTGACGGTCGTGGGCGACGTGGCATACATGTACGGAGGCATCCTTTCTGGCAGCAACATCGTGTCGGGAGAGCTCTGGTCGGTGAGCATCACGACTGGTAGTTGGCGGCTGCTGACCACTTCCCTGCCGCGAACGCACCATACGGCTACGTTGGTGAATACTTCGACCTTGGCGAATGCATTCAAGGGGGAGTCTTCTGAAATGAAAAAGGGCAACATGACGCTCAGTGGCGTGTCGGACTTTCTGTGGATCCTTTTCGGCTTTGGAGACCGGGCGACCAACGACGCTACGGTGCCTCGATTTATGGCACTCGCCGTCAACCACCGACGTGTGGTGACGTCGTTCCCGAACCCCGGCGCCCTCCTGTCCCCTGCCGTCGCCGCCTCCTCCCCTGCCGATCGTGTGAAAACATGCACGATCTTATTCGAAGAGCGGCTCTACGTGATTGGGGGGCGGCCATCTTCTCGAGCAGCCGATGACACCACGGCTCTCAGCACGCTCGTCTTCGCATTCGCCACGTTTCGTTGGTCCGCGTTGCCAGCGACGTACGACTACAATGTCACGGTCGACGCCTGCACCGCGTCGGCTGAAATGGGCAGCGTGGTGCTGGCGAGCGCCCAGGGGGCACCCTATCCTGGAGACGTCGACTCCAAGCGTTATGCCGCTGGGATCCCTGCTTACAACATCAGCACCATGTATTTATTTGACGTGAGGTGCTTCGAAAACGAAGTCCCGATCGCAACGGGAGCCGCTTGCCGTGCCTGCTCCGCAGGAACGAACGCCTACGCCGACACTTGTGTGGCGTGCGACGGCACCGTCATCTCTCACTCGGACTATGTGGGCCCCCTCACCTGTCAGGTGCCGCTCAGTGTCACAGGCACGATCATCGTCGTCGGCCTTCTTTGCGCCGTGATCATTATCGTCGCCGTCGTCATCGTGACGATCTCGTCAAGGCGTCGAACCGCGCGCTCGCGAACCGCGGAACACCAATCCGCCATGATCGCGCGAATGCTGATCACCGGCCAGCCTACGGATCAACTCGTCGAGGAACTGAGCAACAGTGCCTCGGCGGCAGGAAATTCTCGTCTGCAGCGCAGCTTCGCGCTCTTCATTCAAGTGTTCTCCGCGTATTCAGCGTTTCTTCCTCAATGGGTGCTTGACGGGACCGATCTGCCCGTCCATAACACCTTGGCCGACTTCGAAAAAGCGATTGACGACGACGATGCCGCCGCCACGCGGTCCCTCGCGGAGAGGAATTCCGCCGTGACCACCGTCCAACGATATCAGCCCAGCCCGGGAGGCGAACGGTCGCTACAAGAACAGGGATCGTCGGCGTCGAACCGAGGCGCACCAGGAGGCACCGCGACGCCGATTGCGCAACAAATGTGGCTCCCCGCAGACAGCACCATGCGGTCCCGGTCAGTCGCGTTCCTGCACGCGGACTTCACAAACATCGCCAATGAACTGAACGGCATGATCCTGCGCGAGCAGGCCGCTGCCACGCCCGCCATCGTGCCCCATGACGATGGCGGAGACGCCTCGCCGCCACTGCCTCGGCCGCACGACGCAGCGGCGACCGTTTTCACATCATCCCCAACTAGTCCGACGGCGCAGACGATACACGACGCGTTGAGACAAACCGACGACAGCACCGCCGCTCCGCTGCTTCCTCAAAAAGGCCCTATCTGGGAGCGAATCGACTTCGTCACGCGCACCGTCGCTCGGTGCACGGACGCCACCAACGGCATCGTCGTGTCGTTGTTGGGGGACCGAGCGACGTGTGGGTTCGGCGTCTTTCGGTCCACCGCAAATCCTTCGTTCGATGCGGTAGTCGCGGCCATTGGCATGTATGCAAGCTTTCGTAAAGCCGCGGTGGCCGCCCATGAAGCGAACGAGGGCCTGGTCGCCGACGTGGCGTCGTCTCCTTCACCGTCATTCATGATTCCGTATTTCGGGGTCGATGCGTCGGAGGCGTTAGTCGGAGTGGTCGGCGAACTCTTTGGCAGGCGCGCGGTGGTGGTAGGCCCGTGTGTCGCGGGGGCAGAGGCGTGTTGTCTCTTCGCCAAACGGTACGGTGATCGGCTTTCGCTGCACCTCTGCGCACCGCTGCTGATCGTCAAGACGTTTCGCGTCGTAGCGGCTAAGTGCATCGGAACCATTGCCGCTCCAAATGGCAGCGCGCAGCAAATGCCGATCGTGGATGTCATCGGCATGCGGCCACGGCCGGGTGCAAATGACGATGAGGCCCTCGTCGTCGAAATTGAAGACGCCATCCGGCGGCCGTTGCCCCGTGTGCCCAAAGACTACAAGACTTGGAACTCCGTTTGCGAATTCATCGACCGAGGTCAACTGGCCACGGCACAAAAATTGCTTGAAGGCACCGCGTTTCCTCCCGAAGAGCGGCACGAACTCGAATGCTATGTCCAAGCCATGAAACTGCCTTGCCTGGACTTGGCCGACGCGTCGATGCGGGGTGCCGCCAACAGCGGCGGGGGCAACGCCGCCACGGACGACGATATGGGGGACGGTCAGCCGGCGCAATTCCAGCGTCGCTCATTTGATGCGGAAGAACGCTGACGATCGAACAACAATTGCCATTCCAGACATTTTTTTCATCTTGGAGGGAATAAAAAACATTTCCAATGTCTATATTCTTGCTGCTTAAATCGGCATTCCGCTTCTCGATTGAGAAACGGACGGCTGTTGCGATCCATCGCATTGCCTTCCTCACAGTCTGTTTTATCGCGCAGCGCTTTTGACGTGTAGAGAGCCGCTCCAGCCCTCCGGCGTCAAATCAAAGGAATGTGAAGGAAGTAAAAACTCCCTCCCCGTCTCAAAAATCTCATTTTCCGTTGATCGGAAAGAAATAACGAGAGACATTTGATTTGAGATGTTGACGCAACGCTCGCAGCCGCTGATACGCCATCCCAGCCGCATTCCCCTCCCACTTTTTCCCTCTCCCCTTTTTCCGGATCTTCGATTCACGCCGATGATCGCCGCGATTGTTCATGCCCTTGGCCCTTTCACGGTGGTGTCCGCCGCGATCGCGAGCATTGTGACCGTTCTGTGGTGGGCGTTGCTCCACGGTGGAAATCGAACCGCCGCATCGTCCTTGTTACATCGGCCGACGAAAGGCGGCAAGAATGCTGATAGTAACTTGGCGATGCCGAGAAAAATAAAGATCATCTATGCAACGCAGAAAGGGACCGCTCGGGACCTAGCGCACAAACTGCTTAATGCCATACGCGATTGGCGCAGCCGCCACGAAAGCGCTGCGACGCTGGGCTACCTCAACGAGGATCGTCTCCCCGCGCCTTGGCTCGTCGATGTCGTGAATGCGGCCGACTATGAGGTCGACGACCTCGCGAAGGAACAATTCGTCATCTTCATTGTCTCGACGTACACCGGTGGGCACGCGCCGCCATCCTGCGAAAGCTTCGAGGCGCTGTTTCAAAGTGTTGCCCACGACTTCCGCTACAATCGCGACATGCTGCAGACGGTGCACGTGGGGGTATTCGGCCTCGGCGATCGAAACTACAAGGATCACTTCAATGGATTCGCAAAAAATATCGCACAGTGGTGCGAGACGCTCAAGGCCAAGTTTTTAGTCAAACCGCGTTACACCTCCGAGGCGACCGTCGCCAAGGACTTTCAGTCGTTCACGCTGGCGGTGTTGAAGCGCCTCGACGGACTGGACGCCGCCGTGTCGCCGTCGTCGTCTTGCTGCGGAGGCGGCTCCGCCGCGGCGGGGGAGGCCACTAGTTGCTGCCAAAGCCGCCGCCGCCCTGCCCACAACGACGATGGGACGCTCATCGAATCCGAGGAGGAGGAGCCGGCGGACGATGATGCCGGCGGTGGGGATGACGTTGAGGACCTCGTCGACGATCCCAGCCGGCGAGAGTTGCTCTACCCGCGACTGAGGGAAAACCTCACGAAACAAGGCTACTCACTCATCGGCAGCCACTCGGGCGTGAAAGTGTGCCGCTGGACGAAGTCCATGCTCCGAGGCCGCGGCGGCTGCTACAAGCACACCTTCTACAACATCTCGTCGTTTCAGTGCATGGAGATGACCCCGTCGTTGGCGTGCGCGAATAAGTGCGTCTTTTGCTGGCGGCATCACACGAACCCGGTGACGCGGGAGTTTAAGTGGCGGCACGATCCTCCTGAGTTTTTGGTCGAAAACGCCTTGGCCGCCCATCGCGGCATGATGAAGCAGCTGCGGGGCGTTCCTGGGGTCCTTCCCGACCGCTTCCAAGAGGCGATGACGGTGAAGCACTGCGCTTTGTCGCTCGTCGGTGAGCCCATCATCTACCCCGAGATCAACCGTTTCGTATCGCTTTTGCATCAGCAGCACATCTCCACCTTCATGGTGACCAACGCGCAGTTCCCGGATCGCATCGATCAGTTGGTGCCGGTCACACAGCTGTACGTCTCGATCGACGCCGCCACCAAGGACACGCTGAGGGAAATCGACCGGCCGCTGTTCGAAGACTTCTGGGAGCGGTATCTTGCCTCCATCACGTCCCTGTCGCTGAAAAAACAGCGCACGGTCTTTCGCCTGACGTTGGTGCAAGGGTACAACATGGGTCACATGAACGAATATGTGTCGCTGGTGCGATTAGGCAACCCTGACTTCATCGAAGTCAAGGGCGTCACGTATTGCGGCACCAACGATGCATCGCCTCTCACGATGAAAAACGTACCGTATCACGAGCAGGTCGTTCAATTCTGCCACGGTATGGAACAAGCACTCGGCGGCGAGTACGGCCTCGCGTGCGAACACGCCCACAGCTGCTGCATGCTGCTTGCCAAGAAGAAGTTCCACATCGACGGGGTGTGGCACACCTGGATCGACTATGGTAAATTCTTCTCTCTCGTGCAAACCGGAAGAACAGACTTCACGGCGTTGGACTACGCTGCAGCGACGCCCGGCTGGGCAACGTTCAACTCATCAGAGCACGGCTTTGACCCGTTGGAGGTGAAGCATGTCCGAAGGGGCGCCAAGAAAGACGAGCCGATTACATCAGGTTGCTGATGGTGGCACCAACAGGGGCGTTGTCGGAAACACCCGCAGGAATGGAGTGAAGGAAGAGAAAAGATTGGCACTAGTAATGGTCTCCATCCAGAGTACACATATTCCGTTTCCTTTGCTATCGGAGAGTTTAAACTTCCGCCTCTGTCATGGTTTCGGCTTAACAAATCTTTTTTTGGCATTCGCGTTCGCGAGAATGCGCATATTGGGCACAGAATGGTGTTCACATGTCATCTGGAAAGTTTGATCGTCCCAAAATTTCTCACGTACTCACCCTCGCGCCTTCAGTCTCAAATTTCTTTGTTTCCCCCCTCCAACAGATTTTTGCACCTGAAAATGTCCACGGAGTGGCACTTTGTGCAGCACGAAGGCTACCTCACATGGACGACATCGTCCTTGCCCGAAGGAGGTCAGCGCCTGTTCACGAAGCTCTCTCCGTCGTTGCTGATGGGCCAAGCGCAGCCAACCGACCCATGCCCGTTGGACTTTGTCCAGCTCACCGCCGTGACCAGTTGCACGTTGCAGGGCGACCGCGTTCTTCTAGAGGCTGAACATCGGTCCTCCTTATTGCTCGTCGCCGACTCGACGCAAGAGTCACTCGTTTGGTACAACAAGCTACTGACGGCGCTCGGTGCGACCGAACAATATAGCACGACCTCGGCGCCGTCGTCGTCGGCGGCTCCTGTGTCGGCAGCGACCACCGGTGGCAACGCTGCGCCTGGGGAGTCCCCGGCGTGGATGCGCTCTTCCTACGAGAAGTTTTCGGCGATGTTGGATGGCGGCGATACGACGGCGGCCCCACGGCCGTTGTTTCCGACGGACACCCGAGGAGGAGGTGGTCCTCCGGCCGACGTGACCCAGCCGATGTTTCGACCGGCGCCGTCGCGACCGCTGCCGTCGTTCGCTGCCGGTGGAGACGCTCCGAGTAACGGCCCGACGGCCCCCATCGTGTCTCGTCCCATCTTCGGCACATCGGTCAACAGCCCCATCCCTCAACAGCACCACTATCGGCCCTTGGCGACGACCCGCTCGATGGTCGAAACTCCTTCTCGCCCTGTTCTACCCGACGTATCGATGCCTGCCGCGTCGACGACTAGCAACGTGACGCACGAGACGATTGTTTACCCACAATCCATGGCCGCGACCGCCGCGGTATCTTCGCCCAGCGACATCGGAGACGGGGAAACGGCGGGCTTCACCGCCGCTGCCTCCTTCCGGCCCGATGGAAGCAGCAGACCCATATTCAATGCTGCTGGTTCTCGGCCTGTGTCAGACTCACCTTTGGCGGACAATCCTTCTTCAAGACCATTTCAGACCTCGGCCTACCGGCCGCACGCCACGCCAACGCCAACGTCAGCGAACCGATTTGGAGCGGGCAACGATCGCCTAGCCACCGCGATGGGGGCGGCGTCGGGCGCTGGCAATCGCAAGGCGCCGTCGATGCGAATCATTGAACTCCCGGCCACGCAAAATGTGAACCGCAACATCGCGCCAAACGTCAGCGCCATTTGGAAGGAATGGTTGGCCCCGGACGGTCGGAAGTACTTCTTGCACGAGGCCACGCACACTCTCCAGCGCATTAACCCAGAAACGGGAGAGACTGAGACGTTGGTCGACGGGACAGGGGAAGTGCCGGCGGCGGACTTAGCCTTACTTCGCGCGGCGCACAGTGACGCGGATCCAACCGTGGATGTCAACGAGCAACGCGTACGCAATTTGCAAGCGTACGGTACCTCCGACTGTGCAGGCCACGTGATCACGGGACGGGGCATGGCCAGCGGCTCCGGAATCGGCGAGGTGCAATCTCCCGACGTTCTTCGGTCGCAGTTGGTCCCCACCCCCTCTGGTCCCTACTCCCCTTCTCGACGAACCAACGTCACACCGCTCACGGCGATGCCACGGCTGTCTCAACCAGGGTACCAAGGCAAGCGCGTGCATCGAGTCACCCTCGGGCCGTCGGACGAAGCCGGTCAATCGGTCATCGAGCACGAGGTGCAAACATTGCAAACCGAAAACATTGTATGGGACCCGCGAACAGGTCAAGCTGTGTCCAAGGAAGCGCAAAACGGCTCCATTTCGAACACCACGCTCCAACGTCAATGGGAACACGTCCGCAAAGTGCTCACGCAGGGTCGATACTTCAAGAAGCACGCCCTCCGCACGAGGTCGGAAAGCTACCGATTTGTGTTTCTCACTGGCGATTCGAGCTACGTGTGCAGCGTGCCGACGTCCGAGGTGCTTCAGCACGTCGGTCGAGACACGACCTTCTCAAGCGACACCGAAGCCGTGCAGTACTTTGGTCCGGAGTCTCGCGCCATCGCCGTCAACGCGATCACTCATGTGTCCTTAGGCACGGAGGAGTCCTTTGTTGCTCGCCGGTCTCGGGAACTCGATCCGGCAAGCACCTTCGTGATCGTCTCCAAGACACACGCGTTGATTCTCGAGTGCAACACACCGGACGAGGCGCAGTTCTTCTGCGATGCTTGGAACTTCTTTCTGTATTATTCCAAACCGGTGAATCTGAGGCGCCAGCGCACACCGCAGATGACCGCCCCTGTCACCCACGGTACTCGCACCGGAATTGCGTTTTAAACCCCAGAGCGGCCAATGTGCCTTCAGGTCGTGGGCGTCGAATTTCGTGCGGGGGTGCATGCGATAGACCCCGCGCAAGTGTCGTTGTTTACAACTCTGTCAGTTCACCTGCCGCCACGTCGTTGATGTTGGTCTCTCTTTTTTTTGTACGCTGTTACCGCCGCAATTCCCCTCCTTCATTTTTTTCTTGGTTTATTTGGTTTGTGTCATATCTCACACCCACGCGCCGGAACGCGTATCGGTGGACGAAGTGAATGCGAGCGAAGAGAGAATTGGTTGAGTAGTTGGCGCAACAGGAAAGAAGCGAAAGGGCCTCGAACAAAAAATTCACGTTCGAGAAGATGATTGTTTTGCCGCTTTCTCGCAGTGGCCAGCGAATACCGGCCATTGGCTTGGGTGTCTTTCGCTCGGAGCCGGGCCAGCAAACCTACGATGCGGTCCTCAGTGGCTTGCAAGTTGGCTACCGGCACGTCGACACCGCAGCCATGTACGGCAACGAACGTGACGTGGCCAGAGCGATCAAAGACTCAGGCCTGCCGCGATCGGATGTGTGGGTGACGACGAAAATATTCTTCCGTGATGGGGGTGCCGCCGCCTATGACCTCGCCCGATCGGCCATTGCGGCTAGCTGCGACGCGATAACATCGGACGCGCAGTACATCGACTTGCTTTTGCTTCACGCCCCCGTGCCTGAACGGCTCAACATCTATCGAGCCATGGAGGATGCCACGCTGCTGCCTGGTTCGCTCGTCAGGGGCATTGGGGTTTCCAACTTCAACGAGAATCACCTCGCTGAACTTCTCGCGGTGGCGCGGGTTCCGCCATTAGTGAACCAAATTGAGTTGCACCCTTTCTTGACTCGACGGGCTCTGGTCGCGTACTGCGAGAGTCAGCGCATTGTCTTGGAAGCGTATTCCCCGTTGGCCAAGGCCAAGGCCATGGACCACCCTGAACTACAGCGGATCGCGGCTGAGAAAACGCTCCAAGCGTCGAGCCGCAGCGCGGGGGGGGCTGCCGCGGTGGTCGTGTCGGTGGCTCAAGTGCTTCTGAAGTGGGGTCTGCAACGTGGCTTCGTCGTGTTGCCCAAGTCGGTGAGGCGGGAACGTCAACTTGAAAACTTCAACGCGGGGAACGTCGAATTTACACTCTCCGTCGATGAAATGGCGAAGCTCGACGCTCTCAATCAGGACCTCGTGACCGGCTGGAACCCGCTTTCGTGGACGTGAATAGAGGAAGGAAGGAAGGAAGTTGTGGTTCTGGCCCAGGTGGGCATAACCGGCTGTGCGGGCGTGGGTGATTTGCCTGGACTCACGCGGCGGGATTCACAGTTCCGCCACCGATGGCGATGCACTTTTTCCGACGATACCTTGATGTTCTTTTCC
>ERZ1292630.1246-Hain-H41-02um-R3-1246-length-25314-cov-7_pt2 | contig 21788 bp, 4 predicted proteins | sample MGYA00564408_ERZ1292630 | MGnify/ENA primary metagenome ERZ1292630 (study PRJEB36523, sample SAMEA6512641) | groundwater metagenome | collected 2019-01-08 | study: AquaDiva: Metagenomics assemblies of 32 groundwater samples
ATCACGAGCGGCACCACGGGGACTCCTACCGGGACCCCAACGGCGACGCCGACGGCCACAAACACCCCCACGGCGACGCCGACGGCCACAGACACCCCAACGGCGACGCCGACGGTGACCGATACTCCCACGGCGACCCCGACGGCCACAGACACGCCGACGGCGACCCCGACGGCGACACCGACGGGGACCGATACACCGACAGCGACGCCCACGACGACCGAAACCATCACGAGCGGCACCACGGGGACTCCTACCGGGACCCCAACGGCGACGCCGACGGTCACAGACACGCCGACGGCCACACCGACGGCCACAGACACCCTCACGGCGACCTCGACGGCCACAAACACGTCAACGGCGACCCCGACGGCAACACCGACGGGGACCGATACTCCGACAGCGACACCCACGACGACCGAAACCATCACGAGTGGCACCACGGGGACTCCTACCGGCACTCCCACGGCGACGCCGACATCCACAGAAACACCAACGTCGATGGACACTCCCACTGCCACCCAGACGGCCACAGATACCCCCACCGCCACACCGACGGCCTCAGACACGCCGACGGCCACGCCAACGGCGACACCGACGGTAACAGATACAACGTCTCCCACGCCAACGCCAACGTCGACGGACACTCCCACCGCTAGCCTCACTGCGACTGGCACGCCCACAGCGAGCCCCACTGCTTCCTCCACGGTCACGTCCACGGCCACACCGACAGCGACCTCCACTGCTTCCTCCACGATGACCCCGACGCTGTCGAACACTTCGACCTCGACGAACACAACGACACAATCAGGGACCGCAAGCTCGACTCCGACACAGACCATGACCTCGTCCACGACGACCAACGCCACTTCGTCGCCGGTGCCCGCGTCGAACGTCACGACGACGTCATCCACGGCTACCGGTAGCCTGACCCCGACGGCCACCGCGACGACCACCGAGGCACTCTCCACCGCGTATTCCGTCACCCTGCTGCCAGGCACGTCCGTCGAGGTGTTCTCCGACAATCTCCGGCGGTCGCTAGGGCTCCCATCGACGGTGGCCATCGTGATACTCGACGCGAACGTGTCAACGGGCCGCGTGACGGTCGCCTTCGCGGGTGAGGGGAAGGACTCCGGCGCGTCACGCCTGGAGGCGCTCCCGGCGACGCAATGGGCGAGCGAGCTGGGTGTGTCGTCGCTAGGGGCCGCGGATGGCTCGCCCCTCCCTTCCGCGGCGGGAAGCCAAACCTCGGCGTTTTCGAGGGAGCTCATCATCGGACTGTCCGTCGGAGGCGCCATTCTGTTGGTCGCCGGCTCCGCGGCGCTCGTCGTCTTTTTCCGCCGCAACCGTCTCTCCGGCAACGTCGCCTTCGGGGCGTACGTGACGACCCTCGCAGCCGCCGAGGAGGGCACCGCGCTGACGGAAACGAGCGGCACGGGAGACGAGGTGACCAGCCCGGGGACCGGCTCGCTGCCGACGAACGTGCCTCGAGCGAGGACGGCTGGGTCAGTTCCTCGAGACCGGTAACAGAGGCGTGCGAGACCTAGAGGAAGACCGATTCTTCCTCGTGTCTTCCAGAATTGGAATCCAGATTCTCTTTTTTTTCATTGTTTTTTTTCCCACAGGGAATACGAGTCTTCAATTGTAACGCGCAGCGTCTTTTCCTCAGAGTACGTCCGTTCTGCGACGGGAACGGCGAAGAACTGTCGTCGACGTTCCGACCACTTCCTCTTCCTTTCACCTGCATTTTTGCCACTCTGCACGCCGCAGATTCGGAGCCCCACCCGCCACCGACGTTTTTCCAAGCTGGAGACTCGCGCGCGGTGCGTTCCGATGTGAGCCGAAAGAGAGAGCGATTGCCATGAGATGTTTTCTGTCGTGTCGTCCGCCTGCGCCTAGTGCGTTGCTCCGGACGGCAAGAGGCTGGAAGCTCCTATTGTTGATGTTGTTGTTCGTTGATTCAATAAATATACGGTTGCTATTTCTCTGCGCGGCTAGCGCACTGTGAAATTTTCCCCTCCCGGCGGTGCGCCTTCTTTCCTCTCCGTTTCACTCTCCCGGCATCTTCAGAGGTCTTTTCGATGCACCGAACTGGTTGAGACGTATCAACCAGTCCCACCATGGGACGCGCGCGAATCACCACGGGATGGGGTCGGGACTCCTCTTCCCACCAACCGTCTGTGGTCCCCTTTGATTTTCGCTCCCCTCTAGCTTACAGGGAGGAGATGAGTCAAAACCGTGTTGCGAGCAGTGTATGCCATTGTTTGGTGGAAGCGAATCTCTGTTGAACAACCCCCCTTCCTTCGCCGCCGCATTCAGGGGACAAAAAACACACACCATTTTGCGGCTATTAACGACGACGAGGAATCATGGGCCGCCTGAAAGTCACACCGAAGGGCAAGATCAAGAAGAACATCCCCATCACGCGCATCGGGCGCAAGCAATACCTCAAGCGGCGGTTCGCTCACGTTCACAAGGTCGATCTGGCGGGCATACACAACTCTTTGACGCAAAAATACGTCAAGTCGCATGCCTCGGCAATCATCAATTACACGAGGTTGGGGCTCAGCGCCGATCCATCGCTCCCCGCTGCGACCGTCGCAGAGCGGAAGCGACGAGTGAAACCGCATTTACGAGAGGAGATGGAGGCCGCCCCTGCCACCCGGGGATCAGTTGGCATGCCCGTGAGCGAGCACGAGGGCACGATGCTGGCGAACCTCATTGAGCGCTACGGAGACGACTTCCGGGGCATGAGCCTGGACCTGACCCTCAACCCGATGCAGCTCACGCCACGGCAGTTGCAACGCAAGGTAGCAAACTACGTCCAGTGGGAGCGGGCCGCGTTTCCCGCGGCGTACGAGGAGGCAGCGGCTGCGGGGACGCCGTTGGACGACTATCGGGACCCTGCCTTGCGGTCCAAGAGCCGCGACCATCAGCGTGACGCCGCGACGCTGAGAAAATGTCGCCTCGGCATGGAAGCGACCTCCGATTGACGTCTCGTTTTACTTCGCTTCCCCTTCCCTTTATTGATACTTTTTCGTATTAACGCTCAGCCGGGCGAATCAACAGCCCGAAGTGAGAGAGCGATTCCGGCAAAAAAAAAAGGAAGGGAGGACGGAGAGGATCGACAGTGCGCGGCGGCGGTGTCCTTGAGAGGTGTATTTTCCGGGTCAGCCTCACCTCTCCCCTAACTGCACAGGAGGACACTGTGCAGCACCTCAGCGCGAAACCATCAGCGTTTGTGTGAGGCTCATTGTCATGTCAGCGCCAGCCGGTGGGGACCCGGCCGCCGTGGAGACTGGGGGTGCGGCAATCGCAGGGTCTTCGACGTCCACGACGGCCGCCGCCGCTGCTCCCCCCCCAACGGCGTCCACGACGGCTGAGCAGTTTCGCAAGCACTTCGAATCGCTCAGCGTTCGCCGCGTCGTCATCCGCGTTTACAACATTGCCGTCATCGCGACCGCTTTCATCGCGCTGCTGCTGACAGTGATCGCGTGGGGCGTGGGTATCAATTATGAGGGCCACCAGCTGAAGCGGCGACACATCGGCGCGATGATCGCCTTTGCTTGCGCCTTGGTGACCATAGCGGTCGACATTCTGAGTCTTCACGTCCAGCCCAATTGGTTCGTCCTCGTCGGCTTGCAGGTCGGTAGCGTCGTGACCTTATTTTTGAACGGGGTGGCCGTCGGCATGAACGGCATCAGCGTCGACGTGTGCGCGGCCGGAGACGCGGCGGCCGCTCAGTTGCATTGCGCCAGCCACTATCTGGAGTACGTGGCCGGATTTATCCTCGCGCTGTGCTTGGCATCGATGTTCTTGACGACGCAGCAAAAGATCGTCGTTTTCGTCGATCGCGGCATTTTGAAGGGCCTCGGTAATCGTCTGTCGAGATTGTAGGCGCGCGGCTTCTGAGCCTCTGCTTGCTGCCTTTCAACGACCCCCTCCCCCTTCGACGGACTGAATCGATGATGAAATGATCGAGGGACTCCATGGATGGCCTCGGACTGCCTTAGACTGGAGCAGATCTTTTCGTTCTTCTTGGAAAGAAGATGACGTGCGAAGAGTGAAAAGAGTGAGTGAGTGAAGGAGATATGGGCGTCGGAGTATCCAAGAGCAGGGGGCTGCCTGCTGTGTGCGTTGCTCTAGGGTCACATCGTTCCTTCTCTTGCTGTTCAAGCGGGGAAACAGCGCACCGCGGGCATGTTTGCGCTCTGAAGGAATCACCTTGTGTGGTTGTATAGTTTCGTTGATTGGATTGAAAGGTCTGACCCACACACAACTATCCTCCCTCTCTATCTCTCTCTTTCTCTTGTCTCCGAGCGGCCGACGCCATTCAAATAATACACTCGTGCGCTCGCCCTATCCTATGCCCGTCGACAAAGCGATCACCCACTGCCAGGTGTGTCGTGCCGAGTTCTCGTTCTTCAGACGACGCCACTGGTGCCGCCGGTGTGGGAGCACGATTTGTAGCAACTGCAGCACCGCCATGGCCGGGTCACTGTCGAGCCTTTTCAAAAAGCGACACGAAGACAATCTTTGTGTCATCTGTCAGCAGCAGCAGAGTAGCCGAGCCACGACCGCGGCGAATTCTCCCAACTCCCGGGGGGTGACTCAACCTCCCACCGCCGATACTTCGTCGGCGTACGCTGCGAGTACCTCGACGATGGAGGCGACACCACGGGGGGCGGCGGAGGGAGCAATCCTCCCCCTCTCGATGCCGGCGGGAAACACACCGCGAGGAGGTGCGGGACCCCAGAAGGCCAACAACGTCGCTGCGAGTGACGCGGCCGCGTTCCCGCCTCCGCCCACCACCAACACCACCACCATGTCGGCTAACATGGGGATTGGGGCGGCGGCCTGTGTGGGCACTGCCGCGCCAGGTGCCGCGACGACGACCGCAGCGGCAACGACGATGGCCGCTACGGGCGGCGGTGGTTTGCCTCGGAACCATCTGTCGTCTCCGCTTCTCGACACCACCGCTCAGTCCGCAGCGTCCCCGTTCGCCCGGCATGCGCAGTCCAGCGCCGACGTTGCCGCGCGCCGAACTGGACCGGGGCCGCAACCCTTGGCCGTCGCGTCGCAGCGTTCGCAGCCCAACGCTTCCTTCGGTTCCTTCGATCGCACCGGCGGCAATGACTCGCTCGGCGGGGCGACAGCCCACCCAGTCTTGGCAACGTCCTTCAAGCCGCAGTCGATGTTGCTGGGCAGCATGGTCGCCAACAGCGGGCGGCTAGCCTTGCCCACGGCCGCGAACCGGCCGCACCGTGCAGGCGGGGCCCCGCCGAATGCGCTGGGCGTGGCATCAGGAGGGGGCGGCTCCGCTGCCACCGTAGTGGGGTCGGTGCGCGCCGGTGGCGCATCGTTCAATCCCATGGTGCCCTTGGGGTCCATGATGGCTGCGAAGGGGGGCCACCCCCATGGGCAGCACCAGACGACGCGCGTCCCGGCCGACTTCGCCGGCTCCCTTCCCGCCCAATTCTTCCTGGCGTTGCAGCAACTGCGGGATGTGTCGGCGTCGTCTGGCACGGTCATCACGCCGTGCCTGTCCCAGCGCATGTTGCTGTCGTCTCGCGGCATCGACAGTACCAAAGCTAACAAGCCGGCGGTCGAGCGATCCGACGCGGGACACCGGGCGGGCGGCGCCGCGGCAGCGCCTTTCGTGGTGTGGGCCGTGGAGGTGAAGGGCCGCCTGCGCCGCGACCATCTCCGCGCGTGCGCGCAGCTCATCGTCGATCGCCACGTGCTGCTCCGCGCGTCGCTCACCAAAGACGGCACGTCGATTCGCGTGGCCTCGTCGGCGGTGCTCCCCTTCACGTTCATCGATGGATCGGCGAACAAGCTGCCGGAGGGCACGACGCTCGAGGACGCCTTCCGCAACGCGGTGCACGCGACGGCGGCGGACTGGGCGGAGGCCAAACCCAACGTTCCGCTGTTCCGGTTCTTAGTCGCATCGGAGCCCACCACGACGACGACGGCAGGTCGGTCGACCTCTGGCTCACCGCGTAGTCCGTCGGGCGACGCGTCGTCTGGGGGCTCTCCGCAGCACAGCTACGTCGGGATGCTCGCGCACCGACTGGTTGCCGACGATGACGCCATGGCGGTCATGGTGGAGGACCTCCGCTTGCTGTACCAAAATGCGCTCGACGTGGTTCGCAGTGGCTCGCAGGCACGCTATGAGTTGGACCAGCGGCTCATTCAGCGGCTGCTGCCACCGCTGTCGGCGTCGTTTGACCGGTTCGTCGAGATCGAGCAAGACATCGCGGCCACCGGCATGACCCACCGTGATTACTGGTTCTCGAACCTTCCCGGATCGTGTGCCACGGTGCTCGAACTACCCACGGACCGGCCTCGGGGGGCGACGTATGGTTTCAAGAGCGCGGTGGTCACCGTGCCCATGTCCACCCAAGTGGTGGACGCCCTCTCGACGTGGGCACGCTCCGTGGGCGCTAACATCGAGCACGCCCTCTTCACTGGGTTCCTCGTTCTGTTGTACCGCTACACCGGGCAAGACTCGATCCCCGTGGCCGTGCAGTGCCGCACACGACCGTCGGCCGACCTCGAGGACGCGGTTGGCCCCATGACCAATTATTGGCTCGCGAGCCTCAAGTGCGTCAAGGAGCCAAAGGACCTCCCCATCACCGCGATCTTATCGAACGTGCGATCGCAGTTCTTCGAATCAGCTCCCCATGAGCAGTACCCTTGCTTCCTCTTGACGGAAGGGGGCTTGAAGGCGGCGAACGGACACTTTCCATTGGCACAGGCCGCCTTCGCGTGGTACCGCGACGGCGAGGAGCACCGTAAGGCACAGTTGGCTCCCTTTCTGCTCGGAGTGGGCGGCCGCCACTTGGACTGGGGCGGCATCGGCATCACGTCCCTTTCGAATCTGCCCCGCCACAGCATCTTCGACTTGACCATGCGCGCTTGGGAAGACCGCGCGGGCGGGATTGAGGTGGCGTTGGAGTACAACACCGACCTCTACGACGCGGATACCATGTCGAGAATGGCGAAGAACCTGCACTGCGTTTTCGACGCCCTCGCGGCGGCGCCCCTGACAGCTGCCAGTGACCACGACGAGCTGCCGCAGCAGCCTCACCACACATTGCTGTCGCTGCCCAGCCTGTCCAACGAGGAGTTCACGCAGCACGTTGTGGGATTTAATGCCTCCTCCGCGCTGCCCGCGTCGCGGCAAGAGCAACAGCGCGACCGCGGCGTGCACGCGCTCATGGAGGACGCCGCCGCGCAGTATCCGCGGCGCATTGCGATCCGCATGCCGGAAGCGGTAACTGCTGCTGGTCAGGGGGGTGTGGATTCGGTGCACCATGGCGTCGGCCAGCTGACTTACGAGGAGCTCAATTCCAAGGCAAACCTTCTCGCTCGGTACCTGCGCTCAGAGTGTGGAGCGAAGACCGACACCGTCGTGGCCATCTGCATGCCCCGGTGCGTCACGCAGATGGTGTGCGTGCTTGCAGCGCTCAAGGCGGGGGCTGCCTACCTCCCGCTGGACATGTCGTACCCGAAGGACAGATTGGAATTCATGTTGAAGGATAGCGACGCCGTGGTGGTTTTGACGACCCGGGCTCTTCAAACAACGGGCGATCTCGTTGACCTTTTTGCGGGGGCCAGTTGCCCCGTAGTCCCTATCACGGAGTGCTTCGCGGAGGTCACGCATCCGTTCCTGGAGAGCGGCGAGAGCCCGGTCTCCGGCGTACGCAACTTGAACGTCAAGGTCAATCCCGATGACCTGTCCTACGTGATCTACACCAGCGGCAGCACCGGGAAGCCCAAAGGTGTCCAAATGCGACACGGAGCGCTGATCAACCTTGTCACGTGGCAAAACGACTACCTCCCGCCTCGCCCGTCGCAACTCGGCACCTCGACGACGGCCGGGCTAAATTGCCTGCAGTTCAGCCCGATTTCATTCGACGTGAGCTTTCAGGAACTGTTCACGACTTGGAGCAACGGCGGAACGCTGATCATGGTCTCTGAGAAATTACGACTGGACCCGCTCAATCTGATCCGGTTCATGACCCTCCATCATGTGCACCGTCTCTTTCTGCCTTTCGTGGCGCTCGCCGCCATCGCGGAAATGGCGTCGGAGCAAAACGAGTGGCCGTCGAGTCTCACCGACGTCATCACCGCCGGCGAGCAGCTGGTCAACAGCCGCCCCGTGACGCAGCTCATGGCCAGGTTGCAGAAAGACTCGGACGCCGTGCTTCACAATCACTATGGCCCCAGCGAGACGCACGTCTGCTCGTACTACGTGTTGAAGGGGGATCCAGAGAAGTGGCCCTTGCTGCCGCCCATCGGTGTGCCCATCTCCAACACGCAGCTCTATGTTCTCGACGACGCACGTGCACCGGTGCCCATTGGCGTGGTGGGCGAGTTGTACATCGCCGGCGATTGCTTGGGCCGTGGTTACCTAAAGCGACCCGACGTCACCGACGCCACGTTCGTGCCGTGTCCATTCCGCGGGGCCTCGTCTCCCCGTATGTACAAGACGGGCGACCTCGTGCAACTGCATCCCGACGGCAACATCACCTACGTCCGACGGAAGGACTTTCAAGTCAAGGTTCGCGGCTTTCGCATCGAACTGGGAGAAATCGAAGCACAGCTTGGCAATTTGGAGGCCGTCAAGAATAGCTGCGTGATCGTCTATCAGGACCCGGATACGAATGACAAGCGCATCGTAGCCTATGTGATGGCGCACAAAGGCACCACCCCATCGCACCTCAAGGCGGCCCTCAAGGGCGCCCTGCCGGACTACATGATCCCCCAGACGTTCGTGATGATGGATGCCTTACCGTTGACGCCCTCTGGGAAGGTCAACCGCAAAGGGTTGCCGCCGCCGCCGCAGGAGGATCACGCCGCGGCCGCCGAAGCGATGGGCAGCGACGCCGTTCCTTTCACGACGCCACGGAACCAGGTGGAACAGCGCGTCTCGCAAATCTGGTGCGACGTCCTGGGCACGAAGCAAACCTACAGCGTGCACGCAAACTTTTTTTCGGTGGGAGGACACTCGCTGTCGATTACAAAGGTTCTGTCACGCATTTTCACGGCATACAAGATTGAAATTCCAGTGAGCGAAGCCTTTGAGAGGCCGACCATCGCGGCCATGGCTGAGCTCGTGAAGCAGGGATGCGAAAATGGCGACAACCCCTCCGCGACGGTGTCAGGCGATGGCTCGTCACAGACGATGACGGCAGACGACGGCGGCGATGGTCGAGATGGAGAAGGAGGGACGTCAGCCGGCGGTGGTGTCGCGGCCACCGTTCCCATGACCATGAACCAGCAGTCGATGATCTTCCTGACGCGCTCGAAGCCGGAGAGCGCCGCGATGCTCAACATCCCGATGACGGGCGTGCTCCATGGCGAGTGGACGCTGCCGCAGCTGACGGCGGCTTTCGAGGACGTGGTCCGACGGTTCGAGTCGTTGCGCACGACGTATCACCAGGACGAGGACACCAGCGCGTACTTTCAGCGCGTGCACCGCGACATCGAACTCGACGTCAACGTGGTGGACTGCGAGGATGAAGAGGACCTGTCGGAAGACGACAAACTGTCGCTGCTACGAGTGGAAGCCGCCCGACCTTTTGATGTGTCGAATGACTGCTTGATGCGCGTCGGCGTCTTCAAATTCAGTGGCAATGTGTCCGTGCTGCAGGTCGTCTTTCACCACATCGCGGTGGATCTGTGGTCGCTCGCGATCATCTTTGACGCGGTGAGAGTGTCGCTAGGCGCCTCAGGGCGCAGTGTGACGTTAGGTCGCACCGCGTACGCCGACTACGCGAGGCACATGATGGCGCTCGAGTCCACGAAGCTGTCGTCACATCTCTCGGCGTGGAAGAAGGCCCTGCGGGCGGACGAACGCGAGTTGCCCGTGCTCGATATTCCGCTGGACCATAACCGGCCCACGGTGCAGACACACGTGGGGGCGACGCGACACATTCAATTTCCACCGGAGGTGAGCGACGCGCTGCAGCAGCTGTGCGCTGCACGGCACTTGACCCCCTATACGCTGCTCATGTCCATCGTGGCGCTCACTCTCCACCGGTTCTCTCGACAAGAGGAGGTTCTGCTGGGGACGCCGATGGCCTGCCGCACGTCTCAGCGCTTCGAAACCACAGTGGGATACTTGGTCAACTCCGTTCCGTTGCTGTCGACACATCCGGCACCCGAATCACGGATTCCGTTCATCGATTTCGTGAATTCTGTCATTCGAAAGTCGGTGATGACGGCGCTGGATCGGCAAGAGTACCCGCTTCCCCTATTGGCTGATAAATTGGTGACCGTGCGGAATCCGGCGGTGTCACCTATTTTTCAGGCGATGTTCATTTTCCAGAAGCCACCGTTCCACGACGGGTTGGTGCCGTTTTTTCTGCACCAACATGGAGATCGCTTCGAACTCGGAAAGGGGCTTGAATGGGAAAGCCTCAGCGTGCCGCTCAACCTCGCCATGTTCGACCTTGTCTTCCAATTCGCCGAGCGCGCGACGACGTCAGCCGACGGAAGCGCGCCCCGGCAGCAGCTTTACGGCTGTTTGGAGTACAATGTGGGCCTCTATAGCCAAGCCACGATGGACTCCGTGATTAACGTCGTCCTGTTCATTGCGGAACAGATCGCGAAGAATCCGAACATCGCCGTCAATGACATCCAACTTTGTAGCCCGCCGACCGTTCAGGCGCTGCTGCAGGACGCGCAGTTCCACCCCGCCACCGCGCGAGATCCAGCCCGGTCAATTCCCATCGACTTCGGCCCGAGAATTCGCTTGGACGCCGCGCTGAACCCGCCCGCGTCGGTCGCGCCGTCGGCGAAGGCAACGTTTGTCAACTTATTCCGCTCGATCGCCAGTGAGTTCCCATCCCACGAGGCGCTATCTTTTGGCCACGCGTCGAAGGGCGATCTACAGCGAATGACCTTTGCCGAGCTCGACGTCCTATCCAACTGCTTAGCAGCCAGGCTTCTCGAGGCGGGGAATCAGCCCGGCGGAAGTGGAGCTACCCCGTTACACGACACCATGATCGGCATCGCCGTCCGGCGCAGCAGCGCGATGATCGTGACGATGCTCGCCGTCATGAAGGCAGGCGCGGCGTACGTGCCACTGGACCCCAGTTATCCCCCGGATCGTCTCGCATTCATGATCGAGGACTCCGGTGCCCCGGTGATTGTCACGACCCGACGAGACGAAGCGCTCTTCGCGTCGGCGGTTGCTGGCTTGCCGCAAGACAAGGCCGCCCCGAAAATGCTGTTCCTCGACGACATCGCTTGGCTGGATGACGCCGCCCAACCTGCTCAGCGCCTCTCGGCCATCGCCGAATCCGAAAAAGCAGAGTCGGCTCGCCTCGTGTCCGATCGGTCTGCCTCCTTGCAACCGGAACATTTGGCCTACGTCATCTACACCAGCGGGTCGACTGGCAAGCCGAAGGGTACGATGCTGCGCCATCGCGGCCTCGCACACTTGTGCTACGCTATACGCCACGCGTATCGGCTGACCATCGCTGAGAGCCGCTTTTTGCTCTTCGCGTCGTCCAGCTTCGACGCATCGGTGATTGAAATTTTCGTGCCGCTTGGGAACGCGTGCACGGTGGTCATGTTGTCACAGGATACTCTCGTCGGCGAGGCGCTCGCGAAGGCCATGACAGTCACCGGCGTCACCTGCGCCGTCCTCCCGCCCTCCGTGCTGGCCGTCATGTCCGAGGACGTCTTCCCGAACCCCGAGCTGAAGGACCTCTTCACGGCGGGCGAAGCCATCAATGACGAGCTGCTCTGCCGCTGGCGCGGCAAGGTTCACATGATGAACGCCTATGGACCGACGGAGAATACCGTGTGCTCCACGACGTGCGACTACGACGCGGAGAATATCGCACTCGATGGCAGCGCCTCACCGGCCGTCGGTGCCACCGCCGACACCGACGCCAAGGGACGCGTGACGCTGCGGGCGCCGCCGATCGGACGCGCTTTGGCGAACTACCGCGCCTACATCGTGGACGACAAGCTGAGGCTTGTGCCGCCAGGCGTGCCCGGCGAGCTCGTCGTGACCGGCCCAGGAGTGGCCAAAGGGTACCATCATTTACCGGAGCGAACGGCCACGTCGTTCGTGGATAACCCCTTCGAGCCTGCCGCCTTTCCAAAAATGTACCGCACGGGAGATCTGTGCCGCTGGATTCCCGCCCTTCCCCACGGCTGCATTGACTTCATGGGCCGCATGGATAGCCAGGTGAAGTTGCGTGGCTATCGCATCGAGCTCGGCGATATCGAGTCCACCATCCTGCGCTTCGAACAGCCACTCCCTGGCGGCTCCGCCGCCACCGGATCGATGGCGGCGACGGCGAACCCCATCGCCAATTGCGCCGTGGATATTAAAAAGACGCGTATGGGGCCCGCCCTCGTTGCCTACTTGGTCGCGAAGCCACCCCCCTCCTCGTCGTCGTCCGGGACATCCCCACCGTCGCTGTCGTCGTCGTCCACAGCATCCTCCATCAGCGTCTCAGCGCTCAAGCGGTTCCTTTCCGGCCATCTTCCGCCCTACATGGTCCCGACTCACTTCGTCATGCTGGTGGCCTTGCCTCTGTCGCCTAGCGGCAAGGTTGACCGCAAGAGTTTGCCTCCACCTCAGGAGGCCGGCAGCAACGTCTCTCCCGCGCCGCATGGAACCGACGCCGAGGAGGGGGACGACGATGCCCTCCAGATCGGCACCGGGGCGCTCACCCCGATGCAACAGGCGCTGATGGAGCTCTTCCGCGAATTGCTCGGCTCCGACGTGCGAATCGGTGTCAACGATAGCTTCTTTGACATCGGTGGCCACTCGCTCGCCGCGATGCAACTCGTCTCCCGCATACGCGAGCACTTTAACATCGACTTGCCCATCGCCAAGGTGTTCGAGTCTCCGAGCATCACCGCGCTCGCCGAATCGCTGACCGCGTTTCGTGGCGGGGAGGCGGTCGCCGTGCCGCAGCTCGTGCACAAGCTTGACGACGATGACGCCTGCGTCCAGGAGGCGACGGACCACTCATCGGGACGCCGTGTCGAGCTCTCTTCGACGGTTGACCACCCTCTGAGCTACCACCAAGAGGCCTTGTGGTTTGCCACGGCCATGAATCCCAACAGCTCGAGCTACAACGTCACGTTCGCGGCGAAACTCCGCAACAGTGCCAGCACGATTTCGGCCGGTTCCGTGGTCGAGCTCGAACGCCTGAACAAAACTCTGGCGGCGCTCGCGGTGTTGCACCCCGTGCTTCGAACGACGCTCTCCGTGGCGTCCGGCACACCCACGCAGCGCTTGTTCCCCGTGACACCGGACGGCCGGTCAAGGGCCCGAGTCGTGGACCTCCCCGGGGCCATGTCCTCGGCGGCTTGCCGCGCCCGTGTCGAGTCCGACTCTCAAGTGCCGTTGAACCTCGAATCCAACGAACTTTGGCGGTGCACGCTGTACCGCAACGCCGCCACCGGGGCGTTCACCCATCTCCTCCTCTCCTTCCACCACATAATCATGGACCTCATCTCGATGGAAATCGTCGTGAGCCAGCTTGGTCGGCTCTACGACGCGACCGCCACGGGCCAGTGCCTCGCGGCCAAGGCTCTCGAAAGCATCGCGGCGAACACGCCGACGTTAGTCTGCCTGCTGCGCAAGGTCGTCACGACAGGTACGGCCCAACAACAACCGCAAGGGTCGTTCGTGACGTATGCGGATTTTGTCGAGTGGCAGCGAGATATGATCCAAGGGGCGAGGGGTCAGCAGCTGTCGGGGTACTGGCAACGCGCGCTACTCGGATGCCCTCCTGAGAGCACGTTGCCCCTGGACCGCCCCAGGGAGGCGTCCACGGGCTCGTTCCGCTGTGGCACCGTCCAAGTGGAGCTCCCGGCCACGTTGCACAGCGACTTACAACGCGTATGTCGACAACTGTCTGCGACCAGCGTGTCCGTTCTGTTGGCGTCGGTGTTTTCCCTCCTGCGACGGCTCACGGGCCAAACGGATTTGGTGATCGGCATGCCCGTCTCCGGCCGCACCCGGCGAGAGCTTGAACCCATCGTGGGCGATTTCGTCAACATGGTCCCCGTGCGGGTCGTCATTGAGGATGCGTCTTCGACGTTCCGGCAAGTGCTGCGCTCCGTGAAAGCCGCGACGATGGCCGCCGTCGTGAACAGCGAACTACCCTTTGCGCTGATGGCCGAAAAATTTTGCACGTATCGACAGGCCAACCGCTCTCCCCTCTTCCAGATGGTCTTCGTGCACGAGCGACCCAGCCGCGACCACAGCGCCCTCTCTCCTTTCATCTTGGGTGAACCCGGTGGTTCGCTGCCTCTCGGGGCTCATTCCGGCGTGGTGCTGGAGTCCATGGAGCTGGAGGAGCACCAAACCACATTCGACCTCGTCGTAGCTGTGTCAGAGTCGGCGACCGGGCATTTGTCATGCCGGCTACAATACAGCGCCGAACTCTTCGACGCCGCGACGGTGCGGCGTTTCGCAAACCAATGGAGCTCGTTCATTCGCGCGGTCACCGCCGACCCGTCGCAGCAAATCGACCGCGCGCCCCTCGTAAGCCAGGAAGAACGGGAGCGCCTGCTGTCGAAAATGGCCGGTCCTCACTGCCCCTTCCCGGAACTCTTCGGAAAGGAGACGGTGGCAGATTTATTCGCTAAAAAGGCCCTGCAGTTGCGGGACGGGACATCGCAACGCGTGTGTGTGGTGGACCCCGAGAGGAGTATTCGCTGGACGTACCACGAACTGTATCGCAAGAGCTTGCGGCTTGCCAAGAAACTACGAAGCGTCGCCGACATTGACGCCACCATTGGGGACCTGCGCGCGGCGGCGTCCACCATCACGGCGTCGCACAGCAACAACGGCGAATTGACATCATCCAAAACGGTGACGGACGCGCTAGGCCCGCGGCAGACGGTGGCTATTTTTCTTCCGCGTTCGGCGCACTACGTGCTCGCCATGGCGGCCAGCGCGCTCGCTCGCATGCCGTACACGCCCATCGACACCAAGATGCCGACCGACCGAGCGGCGTACATCCTCCGCAACAGCGGCGCCATTGCGGTTCTTGCCAGCGACCGGGAGAGCGCCACGGCCGTGAGAGAGGCCATCGCGCATTTAAAGGCTCTCGACGATGCCGAGGAAGAGGATCGCGGCGCCGTCTCGTCGCACACCTATCCTGTTTTGATCGACGTGGACGAAATCGCTGAAACGCCGCTTAGCGTCCAAGGCACCGCGGACACAAGCGAGGGGGAGGGGGAGGCGGCCAGCAGCATGCCATCCGCTCCGCCGGCCGATCTCGCCGAGCCTCTGTACATCATCTACACGTCGGGAAGTACGGGCCGCCCTAAGGGTACCTTGGTGCACCACCGAGCCGTCCTCAACGTGTGCCTCTGGCACCAACAACAATACAAAATTGTGCCCGACGATATTTCGTGCCAGACCCTTGGCGCGGCGTTCGATCCCGTGACCATCGAAATCTGGCCCTATCTTATGACTGGCGCATCCATTGTGATCATGGATGATAACAGCAAATTCGGAGGGGCCGAGGCGGTCGTCGCGTTTCTCGATCGGCACCAGGCCACCCATATTATTTTTCCGCCGGTGCTGTCGGTGCACATTTTTACCGAGCCCGCGATGCTCCCCCCGTCGCTCCGGATGCGGTCGTGGATGTGCGGGGGCGATAAGTTTCCCGGCATTGGCGACAAGGCGCTCCCTTTCAGCGTCACCAATGCGTATGGACCCACCGAAACCGCGGTTATGTGTTCCCACTATCCAGTGAACTACGAGCCGCCGGTTCGAACGACCGCCTCTCCAAAGGCGGCGCACGTGGCAAGCGGCCGCATTAGCCGCGATCCCCCTATCGGCGTGGCCACGGCGAACACCGCTCTCTATGTGGTAGACGAGGAGCTGAATCTCGTGAGCCCGGGTGTCGTTGGGGAACTCTGCGTTGGCGGCGCTCAGGTTGGCATCGGCTACCTGGATAACCGATCGGCCACCGAGAAAGCCTTTGTGCCCGACCCATTCAAGGTCTACAGCGAGTTTGCCCTCGATCCGGCACACCCCGTCATGTACCGAACAGGCGACTTAGTTCGTGTGGATGCCGACTATCAGTTGCACTTCATCGGCCGCAAGGACTTCCAGGTCAAGGTCCGCGGCTTCCGCATCGAACTCGGCGATGTCGAAGTGCAGCTCTCATCCGTGCCTGGCGACATCGTCGAGGTGTCTTGCGCGATGGCGTTTACCGGTGAGCAAACCGGCGGAGAAACGCGATTGTTTGGCTTTGTGCTTCCAACCACCGGGCACATTGCGTCCCTGCAGTCGCTAGAGCACCGCCGTCGGCTGCGAAGTCGCATCCGCAATCACATCGTGAGTCGATTGCCTGCGTACATGGTGCCCGTCATCGTGCTGGTGGAGGCGATGCCGCTCACGACGAACGGGAAGATCGACCGCACGAAGCTACCCGTGCCCAATATGGAGAACGAAGTTTACCAAGACGGTGATGCCGACGACCACCACCACGATGACCGACACGCCTCCAACGCCCCGTCATCGGTCGGCGATCAGGGCGAAGGGGGTTCACCTCTGAGTGACCTTCCCAAGGACGACATTGAGCACAAGCTGCAGGCCCTGTGGAAGGACGTGCTGCACGTGTCCACCGTCGGCGTGCACGACAACTGGTACGCTCGCGGTGGCTCATCCCTATCGTCCACAATCCTAATTTCTCGTTGTCGGCAGATTTTCCAAGCCGAAGTCAACATCCAGCAATTCTTCGTGACACCGACCATTGCTGGGCTTGCCAACATTATCCGCGAAAAAGGCCACAAGGCTGCGGCAGAAGATCTGAACACGGTGATTCTGAAGGATGCGGAGTCGCTCGACGAAGACATCCGGACCACCTTGCTGAGTTTCCCGAGACCCGCCGTGGACACATTGTGGCCTTGCCAAGCCGTCTTCCTCACTGGTGTGACGGGTTTCCTAGGCGCCTTCGTGCTCGTCGAGCTGCTCGCCACGACGCGCGCGGCGGTCTACTGCCTTGTTCGAGCCAACTCCGACGGGGACGCAACACAGCGCATTCTCGACAATCTCGCACGTTATGGTTTGCTGAGCGACGGGCGAATTGGCATGGACATGGTGAGCCGTGTGGTGCCCGTCGTGGGAGACCTTGCCAAGCCCTTATTTGGCTTGAGCTCCAAGCGCTTCGGCGAGCTCGCGACGCTCATCGATACCATTGTGCACAACGGGGCGCTCGTCAATTTTGGCTACCCGTACACGTCCCTCAAGTCCGCCAACGTGGGAGGGACGCTGACGGTGCTGCGCCTCGCGACGATGCATCAGTTGAAGCCGGTGCACTTCATCAGCACACTATCCGTCGCCACGGAGCCCTCGACGGCCACGCACATGATCATGGAGACGCCCCTGCCAATGGAATCGGTGCGTCAGATCGAAGGGGGCTATGTCCAGAGCAAGTGGGTCGCGGAGCAGCTGATTCACTTAGCGCACCGCCTGGGGTTGCCGACGACCATCGTGCGGCCGGGTCGCATTACCGGCCACAGCGCATCGGGCGCGACCAACGTCGATGACTTTATGAATTTGATGATCAAGGGCAGCTTGCAGATGGGGGCGGCGCCCGACGTCGACATGCCTTGCGAAATGACGCCCGTGGATTTCTGCGCCGCCGCGATCGTGCGTTGCTGCATTTTGGACGGCGGCCACAATGCGAACCGCGGTCGTGTTTTCCACCTGACCAACGAAACGAGCATGCCGTGGCGCGAAGTGTTCCAAATCGTAGCCGCGGCCGCCGAGTACAAATGCGCCGGCGACACCGCTGGGGACGCGGGGGGATCCACGTCGCCCTCGTCGTCCTTCGCCGCCAGCAGCCTTGGTCACTCGGTCCCATCGGCGGCACCAATCATCCCGTGGCTGCCGTACACGGCGTGGCGTGAACGACTGTTGAATCTCACCAACGCCTCGCACAACGCGCTCCTCCCCTTGGTGCCCATGTTTGGGCCAGACTTTGAGCACCACGTGAAAGCCATGCCATTTTCCACGTCGAACACGCACGAGGCATTGCGGATGCCCGTACGACCGCAGTACGTTGCGCCCAACGTTTGCCTGCCCGATCCGCTAGTGTGCCCTCTGACGGACGCCCACCTCGTGCAGACGTACGCGCGCTACTTCGTGGCCGTGGGGTTCCTTCAGCGGTCATCAGCGTCAGCTAACGCAACGAGCGGCGGCGGCGGCGGCGGCGGCGACGGCACGTCATCTAACCATTGATTTGATTAATTTCCCGCCTTTTTATTTCTCTCTTCTTTAAAACCTTTTGACAACCGCCGGTCGCGATGGGCGTTGAAACGCGGGAGCCGCAGCCAAAACGCGTCGCCGTTCGCCCTTTCCGTTCCCTCTCACTATGCCTCCCCGCCACACCGCTTTTCGACAGCACAGTTTCATAGACGCAGACGGACACAAAAAGTTTATTCTGATAGCGTTAATCGGCAGGCAATCCTCGATAGCCTGCCCCGCCCCTCCCGTCGTCCAATAAACGGACATCTTTCACGATCGAACGGACCACGACGGATTCTCCCTGCCCCGTGACCGATCGCACGAAAACAGCACGGCACAACGCGTGACACAGTGCGCACACAAACAAACATAGGCGCGGGCAAAGTGGCAGACCTACAAGTACGCTACTCATGAGCACAGCGGGGCAGAGGAAGACCCAACGGCGGCGAATTTTTTTTTGATTCCTCCTGCCTTCGAGTGTGGTTTGGCTTCCTCCTGTCTACGGTGTCCGTACACGAACCACACACCGTTAGGGAAGCGAAAGGGCCTTCCTCCGTTCCCCATCGGGTTGTGACATGTCAGAGGGCAGAGGCGACCGAGTCGATGTGGATGGCAGCCGCCCACCATCGCAAAGTCCCAGCGGCGGCACCCCGTCGACGGCGGCGGCGGCGTCGATGCTGAACCCAAGCGACAATGTTATTCTCGCCCTGCAACAGGACAACGCGATGCTGAAGGAGGCACTCGATCGTCTGCAGCGTCAGCTCGCCGCAGGGGCGGCTTCCAGTCCTTCGCTGGGGACACCACCCAAGAAATCAGCGGCACCGAGAAAGCCAAGGGGAGGCGGCGTCGCGACGACGGCCGCGAAACCACAAGGGGAACCATCAGCCCACCTTCGTGACGATGGAGCGCCAAGGGCGTCGCCTCCGGATGCCGCCGCAGGCGTGAATGGACCGAGTCCGGTGGGTGCTGCAGCTGGTGGTGGCTATTTCGACGACGAGTCGCTTCCTTTCAGCGTCATTTTCGAACGGGTGCGAGCGGACGACGAAAATAACAAGCGGAGACAACAGCAACAACAGCAACAGCCACACCAACAGCAAGACACGGTCCCGCGGCCGCCACAAAGTGAGGCTATCGCGGGTGATGGTGGGATAAAAGACGGCGACGCGATGCCCGTCGTTCCGGTTGTCGTTGCACCCAACGTTGAACGGCCAACGGAAGTGGCCGGCAATGCAGAGGAGGCGGCCCCCTCCTCCTCACCCCCAAAGGCGAAGCCGCCTCCGGCAGCCATCCAGAAACCGGGAAAGGCACAGGCAAAACCGCCCAAACCTCCGCCGAACGGCGGCAACGACTTGCTGAAATACGGTTTCGGCTGTGGCAAAAAAATGGCGGAAGCACCATCCTCCGGATCGCATGACTCCGGGACTCCCACTATCTTTGTTGCAGCGACACAACCCGCGGCGAAACCAATGTTCCTCCCGTTCAGAGAAAACGACCGGATCGCACCATTGTGCTTGCGCCTGTGGCGCGACGACACTGACGAAGGCGACCACGACGACGATGGAATCCGTAAGATGGAGCCGCCAGAAGGGAGGGGCCTCTCTTCGACGTCGAGAAAATCCTTCGTGAATCACATGGCCATCGGCTCCTCAGTGGTCGAACCGCTCAGGCGCCGTAACGAACTAAACGTCGTGGGACGCGGATGCCCGGTCTCTTTTTGCCCCGAAGTCGTCTCCATTGCGTGGTTTAACGAAAACTTCGAGCAGTTTGAAAGCCGACCAGCCTATCTAGGAACATGGAATGCCGCACGGGTCGGAAATCTTGACGCGTTCGCCGCACCCCCTCCTTGCTCCCTGGCGTTCGGCCCTGGAGCAGTCACAGGCCTACGCCCCTTACCCAACTTCGACTACGCCGACGATTCTGCGGACGACTGGGATTCGGAGGCCGATGTCGGCTCCGCGGAGAACGTGAGCAAAGTATCAAGTGGGTCCGGCGGCTCCCACGCGTCCGACAACGGGAGTGACATGGATGACTTCATCGCCAGCGACGTGGACTACCAAGACGACAGCGACCGTGAGGACAACGAGGCGCTTCAGCAAGAGGAACGGCACCGGACCCAGCACCGCGGCGGTGGCAGAGGCGGCGGAGCTGTCCGGGAGCTCCGTGAAACGTGCGATGGCCCGTACATCAACTTTACGGGTGACCAGGCCAGGAGGCACCCATACCACGACCGCGAGGTCGTCCGCGTGCACTGCCACGTGCGGGACTTATCCGCCGTCTTCCGTGCCTGCGACCTCCCGTTCGCGCCTCCGTCGCGCAGCAAGAAGCTTCCAGCGGCCGCGGCGCCATCCGTGCCGAAGAAGGCGGTGGTGGCCAAAGAACCGAAAAAGGAAGCGCCAAAGAAAGGCCCCGTGAGGGTGAAAGTGCTACCCCCAGACGGGATCGCCGCCATCGACGCCGCCGTCAATGCTCTGCCTCGAGGCCGCCCGGACATGATCGTCAACCACGTGCTGCAGCAGCTCGCGGCCGAGCAGGCAAACCATCCGCAGACCACAACGGGCAGCGCTGAAGGGGTTTGTGCCGATCCGGTTGGGTCCTTATCTGAGGGGACGGCGCCAGGTGGTGGCATATCGGTGGAGCAAAGCGGCGCCTCCGCATCCACCACCACCCGCCCCGACCCCTCTGCCTTATACTCAAAGCAGCTGATCGACGTCACCTTCCGGTGTCGTTACGAGCGCCAACCTGGCGGCGTCTGGGTTCCTCGCGCGACAATCGTAGCCGACGCCGCAGAACTGCGCGCCGAGGCAAAGCGCCACCGCGAAACGGCCGCGGGAATCGGGGGGACTGCTCACCGGCGAGCGCCGTCGTCGGCGACGGGCCGCACTCCACGGATTGTGTTGGATTCGCTGACAACCCCTCAGCGCAGCCGCCGAACAAATCAGCAACTACTCGGCCAGCCGATCCTGCGCCTCGCGCTCCCCGCAGCCGACCACCACGGAGGGGGACCTTCGTCGCCGGATGCCGCGGCAACATGCGACGCGATATCATCGGCGACGCGTCCAAGTGGGGACGTCGTGCTCCGTGAAGGGCACGCGGCTCTTCACAGTGACCGTGGATGGGACGACGAAGGTGGTCCCTTTGAGGCCTCGGGAAAGGGCGACGACGACGCGTTCGGTGATGACGATGACTTCGCCATCGGCGACATCCTGGACGACGTCGACGACGACGCAGCCGCGGTGCCGGACGACGTGGCCGTGGAAGTGGACAACGAGTGAAACATACAAAAAGTGACATGACATGCTCACGAAACATACAACATCCAATAGAGAAAGAGAGAGGAATCGGCCACCCAGACTCAGCCACATGCCACACATCGTCTCAACGGCTGCAGCACACACCGTACCGCTTGAGAGCTTGAAGGTGGGCGTAATTTTGACGGAGAGGCCAGCGGGACCCAAATGCCGCGACGAGGCCGTTCCCCCCACCTTTTTTTTTTGAACGGGAAAATCGTTGTTGTCACATAGCTTTCACCCGC
>ERZ1292630.1628-Hain-H41-02um-R3-1628-length-21778-cov-6_pt1 | contig 21778 bp, 17 predicted proteins | sample MGYA00564408_ERZ1292630 | MGnify/ENA primary metagenome ERZ1292630 (study PRJEB36523, sample SAMEA6512641) | groundwater metagenome | collected 2019-01-08 | study: AquaDiva: Metagenomics assemblies of 32 groundwater samples
TGGTGAGTGGAGGTTGAGAGGGGGGGACGGGTAGCCCCGGGAAACCATTCCCTAGGTGCCTGTGACACAACTGGTAGACCGATCCTGAACCTGATCCAATCGAGGCTTCCAATGCGCCGAACTCTCCTTGTCGTGAGCTCCCTCGCCACCATTGCCGCTGCGCCGATTGCCGCGCAGTCGGTGCGCGTCATCAGTCCCGGCCAGAACCGCATCGTCTTCACCAGCACGGACGACGACGGACGTGCGATGATCGGTGTCTCCACGTCATCCGGCGGCAAGCGCGACACGCTTGGCGTCCTCGTGACGGCCGTTACCGAGGGCGGCCCGGCCGAGAAGGCCGGCCTCACGGAAGGCGACCGGGTCCAGTCGATCAACACGGTGTCGCTGCGCGTGAGTCGCGACGACGCGGGCGACGACGAGATGGGCGGCATCATGCAGCGCCGGCTGACCCGCGAACTTGGCAAGGTGAAGGCCGGTGACGAGGTGACGCTGCAGGTCTGGCACGACGGCGCGAGCAGGAGCTACAAGGTCAAGACCGTCGCCGCCGATGACCTGTTGCCGCGAAAGCGCACGGTGCGCAGCGCGGATGAGCGCGCGGTGATCGGCATCGGCTTCGGCTTCACCGGCTCCAAGCGTGACACCGCGGGTGTCTTTGTCAACGCGGTCACCGAGGACGGCCCGGCAGAGAAGGCCGGCATCATCGAGGGTGACCGTATTGCGGCGGTCAACGGCGTCTCGCTCAAGGTGTCGAAGGACGACATCGAAGACGGATGGGCGGCGAGCTCGCGCATGAACCGCCTGTCGCGCGAAGTGGCCAGGGCCAAGCCGGGTGACGTACTGGAACTGACGGTGGTGAGTGGCGGCCGCGCGCGCGCGGTGAAGGTCACGACGGTCAAGGCGTCATCGCTGAAGGGGCACGATGTGGGCGGTTTCACGTTCTTCCGCTCGCCGGAGGCGGCGATGGCGCCGATGCCGCCCATACCGCCTATGTCGGGGATGATGAGGCACGCACCGGCCGCTCCGCATGCGCCGGCTGTTCCCCGCGCACCGACGGTGCGCTGGCGCTCGTTCAACGATGCCGACGCCGGCGTCGACGTGCGCATCGAGATGGATGGCGTCCGGCGCGAGATCGAGCGTGAGCTGCGCAATGAACTTCCGCGTGCCCGGGTCGAGCTGCGTCTGGGGCTGGAGCAGATGCGCAAGGAACTGCAGGCGGTGCGTACGAAGGTCCGCACGGGCAGTGTGCGCATGTAGGTGGTGCTGAACCGGAATTCCGATTCGCTAGAATGTCGGCCCCAGCAGCACCGCATTCATCACCAGCCGGTCCAGCGAGCGCCACCAGCCGCGGAACATCGGGTCGTTGGCGAACATCACCAGGTGGCCACGTCCCACTGTTTCCTCCACCAGCAGCGCAGTGCCCTTGAGCAGGCGCTCGGTGTTGTCGGGGAAGACAAAGCCCGCGCGCCTGAGCAGTCCGGTGGTGGGGAAGACGGCGACATTCGACCCTTCCTTGGACAGCTTGAGGAATGCGTCACCCTCGAACATCACCGTGGTGCGCTGCTTCTCGACGCCAAGCGTGAGCCAGTGCGTCATGTCGAGCACGGCGTCAAAGTGCGAGCCGGGCACCGGCTGCGGCGCGTTGGGGTTGGCGGTGGGGCTCTTCACCGCCAGCAGCGAGTCCACCGGCGCCGGGGGTGCGACCTCTGCCTTCGGCTTCTCGTCCTTGGTGTCGGGTTTTTTCTCTTCGTCCTTCTTCTTTTCGTCCTTGACGTCGTCCTTCTTCTTCTCGTCCTTGGCGTCGTCGCCGGTGAGGATGCGCGCGGTCGTCATGCCGACGTCCTCGCGCGCGGCCCACGACGTGGCGCTGCCCATGGTGATGAGCGTGCCCCCTCGCTCGATCCACGCCTTGAGGCCGGCACCCTTGCCCAGCGTGGCGGCATTGGCGTCGGGAATGATGATGACGTTGAACGCCGACAGGTCGCCGTTCAGCGACGACAGCGCGACCGGCGTGAACTTGATGCCGAAGCGCTGCTCGAGGCTCCACCAGATGGCGCCGTACGCGCCGAGTCCCACCCCGTCGTTGGCGGCGACGGCGATCTTTGGCTCCTGTACCGAGACCGTGTTCCCCGAACCGGTGCCGTATTGCGACGTCTCGGGGAACGCGGTGTTGACGCCGGTCACCTCGACGCCCGCCGGCTTGGCGAGCGCGTCGAGGCGCGCGGCGAGCGTGGCGTCGTTGCGCGAGACGCGCGCCACCCAGGTGCCACGCGGCCATTCGACCTTGCCCGTCTGGATGGGCTCGTTGGCGATGGCCAGCTTGTACCCCTCCTGGAGCAGCTGCCCGGCGAGGCGCGATGCACCGGCGCGATCGTTGCGGAACAGGTACGCCGACCTCGCGTCGGCGCCGTCGACGATGCCACCGCGCACCGGCACCGGCAGCACCTCGCCGTTGATGCGGGATGCGCCCACTGCGGGGAGCGACAACTTTTCGCCGGTCATCGGCGCGGCATCCTCGGTCCACCACGACTCCACCCCGAACGCCACCGGTAGCGCCCACGCCGTGACGTCGTAGAACTCGTATCCCTCGCCGCCGGCGCTCTTGCCCCGGCTGATGTTGCGCCGGAAGTACTCGAGCTGCTTCTTGGCGAACACCGGGTCGAGCGCCGGGTCCGGCTCGAGCACTGACTTGGCCAGGCGACCCTGCGGCTGGGCAAGGTCGACGACGAACGAACCGGCCGGGAAAGTGCGGGCGGCGGTGGCGTCATCGCTGTACGCGTGGGCCCTGGTGCTGGCGAGCGGCTGCGAGAGGCGGTGCACTTCCACGCCGGCGCGGAGCAACGCGGCGGCCAGCTCGGCCGCGCGCGCCGGGTCGTTGCCTGCCGCGAAGACCACGCGCTTCATCGGCTGCGTCTTGCCGTCGCTGACCGCCGACTGCCGGAAGGCGAGGTAGTCCTTCACGCGCTCGCGGGCGCGCGCGGCCGTCGTCTCGAAGGTGGCCACGGCCGCCGTGTAGTGCTTGGCAATGCCATCGCGCAGCGACAGCAGGGTGCCGTCGTCGCGGCGCTTGAGCAGCGCCGGGCCGCCGTCCGTCTCGTACGTGGCGCCCATCGCGCCATTCAGCGCTGGCCACGAGTCGTAATAGCCCGGGTAGTAGAGGTCGAACTGGTCGCGCACGTAGTACAGCCACCCGAACTCGTCGAAGGCGCGCGCGTTGCCGGCGCCGATGGCCTCGCCCCACTTGTTGGGCCAGCCGCTGATGTTCGCGTTGATGGGACGCGATGCCGGCGCCATGTAGTACTGCGCCGTGTATCCGTGCAGGTCGGCCGTGACCATCGGGTGCCAGCGCAGCATGCCGCCCACGATGTTGCGCACTTCCTGCTGCGTGGTGGCAATGAGGTCGCGGTTCATGTCGAAGCGGTAGTGGTTGTAGCGCCCGCTGATCGACCACGGCTGGCCGCGCTGCTGCTCGATGCCGGCGCGCTCGGGGCTCCCCACCGCCACCGAGTTGGACCAGACTGAAAAGCGCTCGTGCCCGTCGGGGTTCGACGACGGGTTGATGATGACGATGGCGTCCTTCAGCAAGGCAAGCGTCTTCGGGTCTTCGCTGGCCGCGAAATGGTACAGGAGCGGCATCGACGCCTCGAAGCCGGGTACCTCATCGCCATGCACCGACCCGCTGAACCAGACGACCGCCGGCGTGCGTGCGGTGAGCGCATCGAGCTCGGCGGCACCCAGGCCGCGCGGATCGGCAATCTTGTCGAGGTCGGCACGGATCTGGTCGAGCCGCGCGATGTTCTCGGGCGACGACACCACGTAGATGCGCATGGTGCGCTTCTCGTTGGATCGTCCGATCTCCTCGACGCGCACGCGGTCCCTGGCCGCGTCGGCGACCGCCAGCAGCGCCCTCTCCTGCGAGGCGTACTGCGTGTGCCAGGTGCCGATGCCGTAGCCGAGCACGTCGTCGGGCTTCGGCACCGAGGCGCGGTAGGGGCCCTTGGCGTAGAACGAGAATCGCGCGTCGTCGCGAATGGAGTCGACGGGGGTGCGCTGCGCGGCGAGCGGGGCGGCGGCGAGGAGCGCGAGGGCGAGCGTGAGAAATCGGCGCATGGCGATGCGGGTTCGGGAATGGGTCCCCGAAATTGCACCAGGGGCGCCCGGGCCGCCATTCTCGCGACTACTGCACACCACGGAGTCACGGAAGACACGGAGATTCACGGAGAACGACCTTGAAGGGGGCTCGGGCGGACTGGTCTTTCTGCCGAGGCCCCTTGAATTGGTCTCTCCGTGAACCTCCGTGTCCTCCGTGACTCCGTGGTGTGCAGTTACGAAATCAGAACTCGATCTGCGTCCCCATCTCCACCACCCGGTTGGGCGTCAACTGGAAGAACGCCGCCGCCGACTGCGCGTTGCGCGCCATGAAGGCGAACAGCCGCTTGCGCCAGATGTTCATGGTCAGTCCGCCCTCCCTCCGCGCGGCGTGCAGCGGGATCAGCTGCTCGCGTCCCAGGTAGAAGCTGGTCTCCATCGGCTTGGCGCTGAGTCCCTGCAGTTGCAGCAGCTTCATCACTTCCTTGACGTCGGGCGATTCCATGAATCCGTATTCAGCCGTGACCCGCGCAAAGCCATGGTCGAGCCGCTCGATGGACACCCGTTCGTCGACGGACACGTAGGGTATCTCGGCGGTCTTGATCGACAGCAGGATCACCCGTTCGTGCAGCACCTTGTTGTGCTTGAGATGGTGAAACAGCACCACCGGGGCACCGGCCGCCTCGGAGGTCATGAAGACCGCCGTCCCCGACACGCGATGAAGGTGACTGGTCGCCAGGCTCGTCAGGAAATCGTCGAGCGGCATGGCGTGTTCCTTCAGGCGCTCGCGAAGGATCAGGCGCCCGCGCTTCCAGGTGGTCATCAGCAGGAACAGCGCGCCACCCATGACCAGCGGCACCCAGCCACCGCTTGCCACCTTCACGATGTTCGCGCCGAGGAAGCTCACGTCGACCACGAGGAAGATCGCCGTCAGGGTCCCGGCCTTCCACAGCGGCCATTGCCACCGGTACACGGTGATCACGAAGAACAGGATCGTCGTGATCGTCATCGTGCCTGTGACGGCGATGCCATACGCCGCGCCGAGCGCCGTGGACGACTGGAAGCCGAGCACCACCAGCAGCGTGCCGATGCCGAGGGCCGTGTTCACTTCGGGCACGTAGATCTGGCCGTACTCCCTGGCTGACGTGTGCACGATGGAGAGGCGCGGGCTGTAACCAAGCTGGATGCACTGCTGCGTCAGCGAGAAGGCGCCCGAGATGAGAGCCTGCGACGCGATGATCGCCGCCATGGTGGCGATGGCAATCAGCGGGTACAGCAACGCCCGCGGCGCCAGCATGTAGAAGGGATTTTCTGCTGCTGCGGGGTCGCCCAGGATCAGTGCGCCCTGGCCGAAATAGTTGAGCAGCAGTGCCGGCAGCACCATCCAGAACCATGCCGTGCGAATGGGCTTGCGCCCGAAATGCCCCATGTCGGCATACAGCGCCTCCGCTCCCGTTACCGCCAGCACCACGGCGCCGAGCACCGTCACGCCATGCAGGCCATGCAGCGCAAAGAACCGCACCGCCCACACGGGGTTCATGGCCGAGAGGATGTGCGCGTCGCGGAGCACCTGCGCGAGCCCCAGGCCTCCGATGATCAGGAACCAGGCCAGCATGAAGGGACCGAATGCCGAACCCACGCGCGCGGTGCCGTGACGCTGCACCGCAAAGAGGCCGATGATGATCGCGACCGTGAGGGGAACGACGGCCCCGGAGAACGCCGGGCTCACCACCTCGAGACCTTCCATGGCGCTGAGCACCGAGATGGCCGGGGTAATGACGCCGTCGCCATACAGCAACGCGGCGCCGATCAGGCCGAACGCGATGAGCACTGCCCGCCCGCGCCGGCGCTGCGTGTCCTTCTTGAGAATGAGCGCGAGCATGGCGAGGATGCCGCCCTCGCCGCGGTTGTCGGCGCGCATGATGTAGATGATGTACTTGAAGCTCACCACGAGGAGCAGCGACCAGAGGATGAGCGAGAGGACGCCGTAGACGTTGTCGGGCGTCGGCGTCAACCCGTACTCCGGCTTGAAGCACTCGCGCAGCGCGTACAGCGGACTCGTGCCGATGTCGCCGTAGACGACGCCCAGCGCGGTGAGCGTCAGGATGCCGAGCCGTCGGCCAGTGGGATTGGCTTCGACGTGCCGCTCGTGCGAAACGGGGCGCTGTGCCGCGACGCCGGCCAGCGGAGGGCTGGTCGGTTCCGGTGACGGTGTGGGGCTGGATGAATCAGCCGGCATGGCGCGGGGCAACTACCCCAGGAAGAGCGAAGGATGCGGGGACGTCGAACGTTCCGCGCGAAAAAACGGGTCGCGCAGGATGCGCGACCCGCCTGAAACATATCTGCATCGCCAGTGGCGTCCAGCGGCAGGCGACTACTTCCTGGCCGCCAAGTCGTCGATCGCCCGGGCCGCATCCTCGAGCACCTTGGCGATGCCCTTCAGGAGGTCATGATCCTCCAGGCGCTGCGTGGCGTGCGAGTAGGTGGCGCGCGCGGTGTGCTTGAAGGCCCGGTTCAGCTCCATCATCGCATCGCTGGTCAGCCCGGCGCCCTTGCGCGCGATGCGCGAGAAGATGTCGTCGACCGTGCCCCGATGCTCGGCGAGATACTGCCGCCCGGCGTCGGTGATTTCGTACACCTTCTTTCCGCTCTCATCGGCAAGCGCGCGGGCAAAGCCCATTTCCTCGAGCAGCGTCAGGGTCGGATACACGGTACCCGGGCTGGGCTGGTAGACGCCCCCAGATTTCTCCTCGATGGCCTTGATGATGTCATAGCCGTGGCGAGGGCGTTCCTCAAGCAGCGAGAGGATCACGAACTTCAGGTCGCCGTGCCCAAACATGCGGCCGCCGCGAAACGGCCCGCCGCGGAAATGCCCGGCCATCTTCCAGATGAAGCCGGAGAAGTCAGGATCGATGCCGAAGCCTCCCCAGCCACGTCCAGCGCCGCGTGGGCGGCACCCCTCAGGTCCGAACCGCATTGTCGCCTCCAGGTATCTGTGGGAGCCCGGGCAGCGCCCGCTGTGGGGTCCCAGTCTATGATAGTACGAAAATAAGATATAGCGAAGATATATCTTAATAGCTACCCCCCACCTCGCACCCCTCGTCACCACGCAGGAACCGTTCGCCACCGCGCCGTTGTCTGACAGACGGGGGAGCACAACTATTCAAGCGCCTTCCAGAGAGATCGCCGTGTTCGACCTGCTGCAACATCCATCGCACAGTCCCGAGCCCGTGCACGTCGGCGCAACCGTCAGTATCGTGACGCACGCCGCACTGGTATTGTCGCTCGCACTCGGCACAGGGCAGGCAGTCGTCAGCAGTCAGGGAGCAGGGGAGTCCATCATGGAGATGGCCATCCGCTACCTGCTTCCGCCCAACAAGCAGGGTGCGCCGTCGGATGCGACGAGGGCGCAGTGGACATCGCAGCAGCCGGGGCCGGTGCAGCCGCCGTCGAGCGCCGTGGACAACGGCACGCGGGCGCCCAAGGAGACGGGGGCCGACGCGAGCACGGAGGTCGAGGAAAGCGCGCCGCTGCCGCTGGCTGAGGCGGCCAGCGCCCAGAACGCATTCACGCTCATGGACCTGGATTCGGCCGCCGTGCGCGACCCGGAAAGCGCGGCGCCCCTGTATCCGGCGCTCCTGCAGGCACAGGGCATCGAAGGAATGGCCATCGTGCGGTTCGTCGTCGATTCCACGGGACGCGCCGACCTCTCGTCGTTCCGGCTCATCGAGAGCAGCCATCCGTTGTTCGCTGCCGCGGTGCGTGATGCGCTGCCCCGGATGAAGTTCCGCGCGGCGATCATCGGCTCCCGGAAAGTGAGGCAGCTCGTGGAGCAACCGTTCATCTTCCGCATCGTCCGCCCCGGCACTTCGCCGCCGGTGAAGGAGCCGTAACAGCGGTGGTGCAAGCGCAGAGGGGGAGGCCGAACCGGCCTCCCCCTCGCGCTTGGCGGACGCTGGCTCTCGCTATTCGTATCGCAGCGCGACGATCGGATCCATGGTGGCGGCGCGACGTGCCGGGTAGACGCCGAAGATCACGCCCACCGCGGCCGAGAAGCCAAAGGCGAGCCCGACGGCCTGCGACCCGATGACCGTCGTCCATCCCATGAACCTGGTGAAGACGGTCGCCCCGCCGGTTCCCACCAGGATGCCGATGGCGCCGCCGACGAGGCAAAGCACGACGGCCTCGACGAGGAACTGGAACATGATGTTCATGCGCGTGGCGCCCAGCGCCTTGCGGATGCCGATCTCGCGCGTGCGCTCGGTGACCGAGACGAGCATGATGTTCATGATGCCGATGCCGCCGACGATCAGCGAGACGGTGGCGATGCCGGCGAGCAGCAGCGAGAACACCGCCGTGGTTTCGCCAAGGGTGCTCAGGAAGTCGGCCTGCGACCGCGTGTTGAAATCGTCTTCCTTGCCCGGCCGCAGGCGATGTTCGCGGCGCAGGATCTTCTGGATCTCGGCCATCGTCTCCGGAATCTCCTCCTCGGACGGCGACAGCACGCTGATGGAGCGCACGCGGTTCTGGCCAAGCACGCGGAATCGTGCCGTGGTGATGGGGACCAGGACCTGGTCATCGGGGTTGTTGAACGGGCTGGCCTGACCCTTCGACTTGTAGACGCCGATGACGGTGAACTGGATGCCGCGAATGCGAATGGTCTCGTTGACGATCGCCTCGGGCGTCTGCAGCCCAAGGTTCTCGACCACAGTCGGGCCGACAACGGCCAGCCGCTGGCGCGAGTTATCCTCGGCCGTCGTGAAGAACCGCCCCGCGGCCAGCTCGTACTTGCGCACGCGGGGGTAATTCGACGTGACGCCGACGATCTGCGTGTTGGTGTTCTTGTTGAGAAACTGCACCTGCAACTGTCCGGACATCTCGGGTTGCACGGCGAGGATCTTCTCGCCGCGGTCCTCGAGCGCCTTGGCATCCTCCATGGTCAGGCGCGCGCTGCCGAAGCCGGTGCGCACGCCACCCATGCCCTGGGCCTGACCGGGGCTGACGGTGAGCAGCGTCGTGCCCAGAGCGGCAATGCGGTCGTTAACGGCCTTCTGCGCACCGCGTCCGAGCGCGACGACCGCAATGACAGCGGCGACGCCGATCACGATGCCAAGCATCGTGAGCAGCGAGCGCAGCTTGTTGGCGCGGAGCGCGCCGAGCGCGACGATGATCGTTTCGCCAAAGAGCATCGATCAGTTCCTTGGGCGCGCCGGGGCGGCCGCCGGTGCACCGCCGCGATCGCCTCCGCCTCCACCACCCGGGCCGCCGCCCATGCCCGGACGCGCGCCGCCTGCCGCGCCGCCCAGCGGGCTGTTGCCGCTCATCATCTGGCGCGTGCGGTCGCTGGCCGCCTGACGCTGGGCCTGCATGGCCGCAGCCGACAGGAGTGCGACGTACTCTCCTTCCTTGAGTCCTTCGAGCACCTCGGTGTAGTCATAGTTGGCCACGCCGAGACGCACCATGCGCGGCTCCCACGTGGAGTCGGCTTTCTGCACGAAGACGAGGCCGGAGCGGCTGCGCGAGCGCAGGCCCGGAGCCTGCGGCACTTCGACCGCCTGTCCTGCCTGGTCACCACGGCTCCTCGCTGCGCCCGGAGCCTGCGCGCTGGCGCCCTGGCGTGAAGCGCCGGCTGCACCACCCGTGGCACCGCCCATCCCGCCACCCATGGCACTACCGCCACCATTGCCGCTTTCACGGCGGCGGCAGGCGCCGGCAACGCGCGAGTCGACGCCAAGCTCGGCGTAGATCGGCGTCATCGATTCCATCAGGGCGCGACGGTCGGCGTCGGGGTTACGCATCTGCTCACGCACTGCGTCGAGCTTTTTAGCGACCGCCGGTTTCTTCGCCAGCGCATCCGTCACCTTCTTGCAGTCGGCGTCGGTAACCTGCACCTGCTGGATGGCACCGCCTGCACCCGGACGACCGCCGCCCTGCGGCGACGCGAGATCCACGTCGCCATTGCTGGTCTGCGTGCGCGGGCCGTTCGGACGGCCGGTGCGATTGCCTCCCTGGGCACCGCCCGGGGCACGTCCCATGCCACCGCCCATGGAGGCGCGCAGCTGGGCGCTGACGCTGTCGGGGTTGAGCCCGAGCAGCGGCGCGATGGTTTGCACTTCGCGCATGCTGCGCACGGCGTCGTTGGGAATGGAGAGCACGCCGGTGCGTCGATCCACGAGCACGGAGGCTTCGCCGTTCATGCCGGGCTTGAGCAGTCCTTCTTCATTGCTGAGCGAGATGAGCACCGGGAACATCGTCACGTTCTGCTGCACGACGGCCTGCGGTTCCACCTTCTCGACCTTGCCGGTGAACGGGCGATCCGGGAAGGCGTCCACCGTCACGGTGGCCTCCTGGCCGGCCATGATCTGCCCGATGTCGGTTTCATTGACGAGGGCGCGGGCGCGCACGCGGGAGAGGTCGGCCATCTTGAGGATGGTCGAACCGCCGCCCACCGACGAGGTGCCGGCCTGGATGACCTGCCCCAGCGACACCGTCTTGTCGATGACCGTGCCCTCGACGGGGGCGCGAACCGTGGCGTCCTCGAGGCGCTGCTGCGCCAGGTCGAGCGACGTCCTGGCGCGCACCATGCCGGCCTGCGCGTTGGCGAAGTCGAGGTTGGCGGTCTCGTTTTCCTGCGCCGTGATGATGCGCTGCCTGAACAGGTCGTCGGAGCGCTTCTTCTGCGACGACGACGTGGTCATCTTCGCCTGCGCCGCCTCGAAGTCGGCCTGCGCCTGGTTGGCGGCGTTGATGAGGTCGCGGGTGTCGATCTGCACGATGAGGTCGCCCGGCCGGACGTACGAGCCAACCTCGACGGTCATCTTGGTGATCTGGCCCGACGCGGTCTTCGACTTGACCTCGACGATGTTGATGGGCTCGATGATGGCGGTCGCCGTGGCGTCGACGATGATGTCGCGGCGCATGACCGGCGCGGTCTGGAGCGTCAGCGGCTTTTCGGCCTTCTTGCCGCAAGCGAAGAGCGTCGCCACGGAGGCGAGGACAAACAGGGATCGGCGGTTCACGAGGTGCTCCAAGAGGGGCGTCGGTCGGTGTCCGGTTACTTGAGGTCGCGGCCGACGAGGGCCTCGACCTGGGCCTTGGCGATACGGGCGTCATACCGGGCCTGGATCAGCGCGGCGCGGGCCTGGTCGAGCGTGGTCTGCGATGTCAGCAGGTCGAGCAGGACGGAGGCGCCCAGCGCGTAGCGTTGCTGCTGCACGCGCAGGTCCTCTTCGGCGGCCTCGACAGTGGCCAACTGGATAACCACGCGTTGTTCGGCGGTGCGGAAGGCGCCAAGGAACTGTACCAGCGACTGCTGCTGGGCCAGCTTGGCATCACGGAGCGAGGCAACGGCGTTGTCCTCGGCCACTGTCGTGCGCGTGACGTTTTCTTCGCGGCTGAAGTTGTTGAAGAGCGGGAAGTTCAGCGAGAAGCGCAGGTTGGTCTGCTTCGGGATCCGGCCGCTGCCGAAGTCGAAGGCGTCGGACGTGTTGTTGCCGTTCATGCTGTACGACGACGAGATGGTCGGCATGTACGGCGTCTTGGCGGCCTTCTTGGCGGCGCGCGAGGCAACCAGGGCCGCCTCGGCCTGCCGCACCGGCGGCCCTTCCATGGCGAGCGCCGTCAATGACGCGCTGTCGAGGACAATACGCCCCATCTCGGCGGTGTCGGCCGGCGAGGCGGTGACCACGTCGAGGGCTCCGACGAGACGCGAGAGTGCCGCGTTGGCGACACGCAGGTTGTTCTGCGAGGTGAGCATGGCCAGTCGCGCATTGCCCACCTGGATGGCGCTTCGCAGCGAGTCGCTCTTGGTGGCCGCGCCGGCTCGCACCTTGGCGGTCGAGGAATTGAGTTGCTCCGTCGCCTGGTCGAGCTGCCGGCGCGCCGCGCTCTCGCTCTCGCGGGCGGCGAGGACCGCGAAATACTGCTGCTTCACCTGCAGCGCGACGTTGAACCGCTGGGAGATCTCGCTGGCGTCGGCGGCGTCGACGTTGGCCTGCGCCGCCTTCAGGTTGTACCAGCGGCGGCCACCGTCGAACAGCTCGAGGTTGGTGGAAATGCCGCGCGAGTACGACCACGGCGAGCCCCGATATGGAACCAGCTGGCCCTGGAAGAAGGTCTCGCCGCCCGCCTTGGAGCCGGAGGACGAGACGCTGAGCGAGGGGATGTACTGGGCGTACGCCGTGCGGACGGCGGCGCTGTTGGTGCGCAGCGCGTTGCGCGCCTGCACGGCGGCGGGATTATTGCGCTGGGCGAGGCGCACGGCCTCGTCCAGCGCGATGGGGCGTGCGCCGTCAATCGTCGGCTGCTGGGCGGCGAGGGCAAAGGGAACGGCGATCAACAGGGATGTCACACGCGTCATTTCTTCTCCTGCGCGCGGGCTTTCTGGTCCCGCTGCATTTGTTCATACACGCGCTTCTGGTCCGGCGTGAGTACGGCCGAGATCCTGAGCCGGGCCGCGCTGCGCAGCGAGTCGAGTTGGGGGCGGATGGGGACGACGAGGATGGACTCGGCATGGAAGCGCGCGTCCAGGATGTTGTCGACGGCCGCTCGCTGGTCGGCGCTCAGCTTGAGGTCCTTGGCGAACCGGTCCCGCATGGCCTTCGCCGAGTTCCGGGGTGGATCGGGATGCACGATCAGGCGGTCGACCGCGATGCCAACGGCGGCGCCGGTCACGGCCGCCGCGAGATAGAACGCCAGGGCCAGCTCTTTTGTTCGCTTCATCGTTCGGTGGTTGGAGGCGGAACCCGAGGGGCTACCGGCCGTTGATGTAGTTGATCGTCGCCTGCCGTTCCGTCTGGGCGTCGCGGATGGCGAGGGTCGGTCCGCCGTTGGCCGGGCCCAGCACCGAGTCGTACGCCATCTGGCGCTGCTCGGCGTGCGAGCGCAGGAAGAGCGAGGCGGCGACGATAAGGGCGAACCCGGCCGCCATGAGCCCGAGGCGGGCCCACTGCGTGGGGACGGACCACCAGGCGTCGAGGGTCTCGCCGCGGGCGATTCGATCCATGATGCGCCGCTCGAGCGCGCTCCAGTAGCCGGCCGATTCGGGGGCGGCGTACAGCGCGCGCAGCGTGTTGGTCAGGGTGGCATCACCGTCACCGTCATCGCCGTCGTCGGGGACGAGGCGTAGCGAGGGGCGGTCGTAGATCATTGGGGACTCCGGAGCTGTTGAAGGAGGGCGCGAAGCGCCGACCGCGCGTAGTGCAGGTCGGACCGTGCCGTGCCTTCGGGAATGCCGAGCAGTTTGCCGATCTCCGAGTGCTTGAAGCCCTCGACGTCGTGGAGCACGATCACCGACCGTTGCCGGACGGGAAGCTTCGCCAGCGCGTCACGCAGGCGCAGTCGCAGCTCGTCGGATTCCGCCGGATCGCGAAACGGCGAGGCGACGGTCTCGGGGAGGTCGTCGGCGTCGCGCACCTTGCGCCGGCGCGTGATGTCGAGCGAAGCGTTGGAGACGATGCGGTGCAGCCACGCCCCGAATGCCTGATCGGGAAGAAACCGGTGCAGCGCGCGATACGCGTGCAGGAAGGCATCTTGCACGGCGTCTTCCGCGTCTTCGTGCGTGACGACGATGGCGCGCGCCACCGCGTAGGCCCGCCGCTGGTGGCGGCGGACCAGTTCGGAAAACGCCTCGAGCTCGCCGCGCTGTGCGGAAAGAACGAGGGCCTTCTCGTCATCGGGGCGGTCAGGCGTCGTCACAAGTCGGATGAACGTTCCGGCTCGCGGTGCAGGCGCCGGACGCAGGGCGATTGCTGTCATCGCGTCTCGTCACAGGGTGCAACCTAAACGACGGATGGTTGGGGTGAAACGTTGAATCCTGTGTTCCACAGCGAGGGGGGAGTGCGGAGTGCGAGGTCTTGGTGAGGGGAGCGAGTGGAGATGGAGGGCGAGGTTGGGGAATTCCCCGTTCCCCAGTCCCCAACCTCCACTCGTGCCTTCGCACCAACCCCCCGGACCCCGCACTCATCCTCGGTCAAGTGCCCTTCAGCCCCAAGGGCTCTGCGTTCGCCTTCAGCGCCTCCACCACGAACGCGATGTGCGCTTCCAGCTCGACGCCGAGCTCGGCCGCGCCCTTGATGATGTCCTCGCGCGAGACCCCGCGGGCGAAGCCCTTGTCCTTCATCTTCTTCTTCACCGACGACGCCTCGAGATCGAGGATGCTCTTGCTCGGCCGCACGTAGGTGGCGGCCGTCACCAGCCCGCAGAGCTCGTCCACGGCGAACAGCGTCCTGGCGATCGGCGATTCACGCGGTGTGCTGGTGTACTCGGCGTGACCCATGATCGCGGTGCAGATCTCGTCGGAGACGCCAAGGCTGCGCAGGTGGCGCACGCCGTGAGCCGGGTGCTCGTCAGTGGCCGAGTGCGCGTCGTTGGGAAAGCGCTCATAGTCGAAGTCGTGGAGCAGGCCGGCGATGGCCCATGCTTCCTCATCGGCCCCGAACTGCCGGGCGTAGGCACGCATCGCCGTCTCGACGGCGAGCATGTGCTTGCGAAGCGATTCGCTCTGCGTCCATTCACAGACGAGAGCCCAGGCGGCGTTGCGGTCGAGGGTCATCATCTTCTTATGGTATCCGTCTGGCGCCGCCAGCGGCACCGTCCGGCCGCCGCTGGCCCGCGCCGCCCGCTGGCCGCAGCGTCGGGTTCTTCACCGATTCCGGCACCTCGGCCCACTGCGCGGGCGTCAGCACCTTCTGGATCGACTGGGTAGCCGCCACGTAGTTGTTGCGCGCCTCCTGCAGCAGCGGCTGGAGCTTGGGAAAGAGCGTCTGCATGTCGCCCCCGCTCTTGCCCTGCTTCTGCACCTCTCCTTCCAGGCGCTTGGTCAGCTCCCCGGTCTTGACGTCGAGCGAGTCGCCAATGGCCTTGAGCAGGGTGACCTGCGCCGGCGTGAGCTTGATGACGTCCTTCAGGTCCATCAGCGGAGTGATGGGGTTCGGCGCGAGCCGGCGCACCATCGTGCGGAAGTCGAGCGCCGGGCGCGCGGTGTTGCCGCCGCTCAACATGCCTTCGAGCATTGCCCGCTGGCGATCGACGCCCACCTGCAGGCGCGCGGTGAGCGACACCTGGAACGGATTGCGCAGCGCCGAGCGGGCCAGCGCATTGCTGCCGAAGCGTTCGTTCACCGTGTACTGGAAGCCGTTCGTCGCGCGGTCGAAGCCCTTCACGTAGAGGAGCGTGGCGTCGGGGATCGCCGGCTGGCCCCAGCCGCGCAGCTTGTTCACACCGTGCAGCATCTCGTCGATGCCGGCCAGCGGGTTCACGAGCCCCACCAGTATCTGCAGTCGGCGCCCGATCGTCGGACCCAGCTGTGGGCGGAAATTCAGCTGCAGGTCGAGCGACGTGGTCCACGGCGCCCGGCAGCTGTTCCGGCCCGAGACGCTGTTCATCTGCGATTGCAGGCACTCCAGCGCCGCGTGGGGCGCCACGTCCAGCAGGCGCTGCATGCCGGCGGCGAGCGCGGCGTCCGCGGTGGACGCCGGGCTGAACACGAACGCACGATCATTGCGCGCGCCGTCGCCATTGATGTCACCCCCGACGCGCGGGGTGTACGGCTGCCCCGACTGCACGCGCAGGATGCCGGTGACGTCGAGCCACGGCCGGGCAAGCCAGGTGATCGACCCGTTCACGCCGTGGCGGCGCTCCAGGTCGCTGGTGGTCGTGCGAATGATGTTCGGATCACCACTGGTGCTGACCGACGAAAAGCCGCCCTGCGCACTGCCGCCCGAGAACGATGCCTGGTCGGTGGAGCGGGTGAAGGTGTACGACAGGTTCCAGATGAGCTGGCGGAACGAGTTGCCACCGACGTTGGCGGTGACTTGCGTGGTATGGGACGCGAGTGGCGAGGCGACCTTGAAGACGTACCCGTATTCGGGATGCAGGCGCGAGGCCGTGAGGGTGGTGACGCCGGAGAACGGCACGATGGTCCCGGCCGGCACGTACACCGGTCGGTTGCCCTCGCTGACGAGGAAGAACTGCGGTGTCGTCGACAGGTTCAGGTCGGTCACGCCGTACTGACTCGTGCCCATGGCGTACGACGCATCGAGGCTGGCGTTGTAGCGCTGCCTGAAGCGCTTGGAAACGCCGAGCGATCCGCGAATGGAACGCGGCGTGGCAAAGTCAGGGTCGAACGCCGTCACGTTCGGGCGCGTGCGGCTGAGTGGCGCGCTCAGGCCCGAGCCATCGGCGCACGTTGTCGGGACGCTCGACGAATTCACAAGATAGGCATTCCAGTCGGGAATCGGCACGGCGTTGCCGATGCACACCAGCTGAGTTTCGCCGCCCGGGAGTCCCGTGGCGTCGATGGCCGACGAGAAGAGCTGCGTGGGCGCGCGGCCGCGGAACTCGCCGACGCCCCCGCGGATGATCCACGGTTGCGGAATCTGGACTTGCGCCTGGCCCACTGCACCCTGAAACAGGCCGGCGAGGCCACCACCACCTGCGCCACCGCCCATTCCGCCGCCGCGCCCGCCGCCGCCACCTGCACCGCCCGCGCCGCCACCACCAGGCCCAGCTCCCGGGCCACCGTCCTGGCCCGGACGATTGGCGCGGCGTCCGGTGTCGGGTGGGAGGCCGAGCGTCAGGGTGAAACCGATTCGCGGACTCACCCGCACGTCGGCCGGGATGTGATTGGTGCGCAGCCCGAACTTGCCTTCGATATCGGCGTTGTATTCAGGCTGCCCATCGATGGCGCTGCCCTCGCCGCGCAAGCCGTACGTGAGCTGGAAGGCGCGGTTCGGGCGCCAGATGTCGCCGAGGTAGACGGCGCCGGTCACCGCGCCGCCCGAACGCTGCGCCGGGGCGAACGACCGCGTAAACTGGCTGGGACGGTTCGTGTCGAAATCGGCCAGCGACAGGAACTGGAAGTTGCCGTTGCGATTGGCTCCAGCCGTCGTGCGGAATCCGGAGCGGTTCAGGAGTCCGCCCAGCTTCCAGCGATGCTTGCCGCCACCCGACAGCCACGACATCTCGTCGCTCACCTCGAGCTGGTTCGACGCATTGTCATTCGGAAGCGCCGAGTTGCCGCCGAAGTCGAGGCCGGAGAAGCCAACCTGCCCGTTGGAGAGCGTGCTGCCCACGAGCACGCGTCCTTCGGGGAGGCGCAGGTACGGGTTGGCGCCGCGCGTGTCGAGCGAGTACGAGCCCTTGAATTCGTTCAGGAATTGCCCGACCACCGACGACAGCGACACGAGGCTGCCGACGCCGCTGCCCTTCTGTTCGCCGGCGTGGGTCGGGATGCTCCGCGCCGAGCTGCGAAAGCCGTCGAGAATGCTGCCCGACACGTTGCCGCGCAGCGACAGCGAGTGGGCCTCGTTGAGCTGCTGGTCGAGGCGAATGATGCCGGTGAGGTTGTCGGTGGTTCGATCGTCGGGCACGAGCGAGTTGCGCAACGGCAGTCCGTAGCGCTCGAGCAGCGACAGAAAGCGTGCCGCCGAGTCGGCCTGCACGTTCAGCGCCTCGAGCGTCTGCGCGCCGGCGCCGAGCAGCGAAAGCAACGGGTCGATGCGCCGTCGCAGCTGGAAGCTGCCGAACCAGAACGTCTTGTCGCGCGCGAGCGGTCCGCCCAGGCCGCCGCTCACCTGGTGCTGCGTGTACTCGCCGCTGAAATTCGTGGCGCCAGTTTCATCGCCTGTGGCGAACTCGAGGCTCGGGTCGCGCAACGCATAGGAGAACGAACCCGACAGGTCGTTGGTGCCGCCGCGCGTCGTGCTGGCCACCTGGCCGCCCGTGAACTGGCCGCGGGCGATGTCGTAGGTGCTGGTGATCACGCGCGTGCTGCGCACTGCTTCGGTCGGCACGGTGCCGCCGAACGACAGGCCATCGAGCGTCACCAGGTTCTGGTCGGCGCGCTGCCCCGCCACGGAAAATCCGGCCGCCGACGTGTCGGAACCCGCCAGCCCCACCACGCCGGGCATCAGCGCGGCGATCGCATTGGGATCGGAGGCGTCCACCGGGAGGCGCATGAGCTGCTCACCAGACAACGCGCGCTCCGAACTCCCCGGCGTCGGCTGGTTCTCGTTGGAACGTGGCGTCTGCCGTGCGCTGACCACCACCGCGCCAATGGTGACCGCCGTCGGCGACAGGCGGAAGTCGGCAACGAGGCGATCCTCGTCGGAGAGGCGGAAGAGGTTCAGCGTTGCCTGGCCGAAGCCCATGGCGCGCACTCTCAGCTGGTACTGTCCGCCGCCGTCGGGAAAGAGCAGGGTGTACTGCCCCTTCTCGTTGGTGGTGCGAATGCGCGTCGTGCCGGTCTCCACCGACGTGACCTCGACCCGCGCCCCGGCAACGGGTCGGTTGCTGGTATTGCGTACGGTGCCGGTGATGATGTCGGTCGTGCTCCCCACCTGCGCGGCGGCAAGGCGCGGCGCGAGCAGCAGGAGCAGTGCGACGATACCGGATCGGAGGTGCAAGGGAAGGGGCACAGTGTGGTGCAGGGGAAGGGTCAGGGTGTGGTGCAGGGGAAGGGGGTGATGATTCCTACGGTCGACGGAGCGCGCCGCGTCCCCAGTCACCGGGGCCGCCACGCGGTGGTCCGCCGTTGGGATAGCGGCGCTTGAACTCGGCCTCGCGCTTGGCGCGCGCCGAGTCGAGCATCGACCGCTGGTCCGGCGTGAGGATGCTGTCCATCGACCGCCTGGTCTGGCTCATCAGGGAATCGATGGTAGGCTGCGTCGACTGGCGGATCTCGCGGAAGCCGCGCATCTGCCGCTCGATGAGCGTGTCGATGCGCACCGCCTGCTGCTCGGTGAGCTTGAGGTCGGCGCCGAGCATCGCGCTGGGACGGCGCGGCGCCTGGCGGCGTTCGCCGGTGCGTGCCGGGCCGCCGCGTCCTGCCCACTGACGCTGGGGCAGCACGGTGCGATCGAGCGCGATGCCGCCGATGATGCCGGCCAGCGCGACGACCACGAGCACACCCACGGCGAGCAGTCGCGTAGAGCGCGACGGCGCAGCCAGCGGCGTCTCTTCAGCCGCGTCGAGCGAACGATCTTCAGTCATCGGTCCACCGCCATCGCAATGAGGAACTCCGTTGAATCGGGACCGAGCACTGCGTCGGTCACCGCCGAGCGCGACCCACCCGCCACGGCGCCGCGCAAGTCAGTCGAGGCCGTGGCGGACTGGGCCGCAAACTCGGCATCGCTGCGCACCGAGCGATTGAGGACGACGGCGGCAATGAGCGCCGCGGCGATGCCGATGGGGACGGCGGCGCGCCCGTAGCGCGCCACCAGGTCGTACCATGGCGTCTCGACGAGGCGTATCGCGTGCCGTCGCGAGGCCACCGCGATGCGTTCGCGCAGCCTCGCCTCGCGCAGGAGGGCGCCGAGCATGGCGTCACGCGCGGGATCCTGCGAGAAGTCGTCTGCTTCGTTGATCCGGTCGTTGTTCATAGATCCTCTAGTCCCGCAGCGACGACAGCGAGACACGCAGGCTCTTCTTCGCCTGGTGCAGGTGCCACCGCACGTTCTCGGGCGTGAGGCCGAGGTGTTCGGCAATCTCCGCGCCTTTCCATCCCTCCACTTCAAACAGCATCACGATTTCCCGCTGGCGCGGCGTCAGCGCCGCCAGTGCGGCGTCGAACCGCTCCCGAACCTCCGCGCGCACCATCTCCTCGTCCGGCAGTGCGTCCGGCGAGGCGGCATCGAGCTTCTCCGGCTCGGTGTATCGCACCCGCCTGGCACGCAACTGGTTGATGCCGAGGTTGCGCAGCAGCGTGAAGAACCACGGACCGAATGGCCGGTTGGGATCGAGCATGGCCAGGCGGTCGAGGGCGCGCAGGAAGGCATCCTGCACGAGGTCTTCGGCATCGGCCCGGTCACCCAGCAGCCGTTCGGCGGCGACGAGAGCACCCGGGAGATGGCGACCGACGAGCGCATCAAAGGCCGCCGGGTCGCCGCGCCTCGCGCGTTCGACCAACGCCGTCTCTTCTGCGTCGGCTGCCGACTCGCGGGTGGGTTCTCGCATCCGTCTCCTCAAACACGCAACCGGAAGCGACCGTTAGTCGCGCCCGGCTGGGAGGGGGTGATGACCGCGGCCCTGCTCAGGACGCGCGAGGGCGCTGCCCGGCGGGACGTCCGCCGCCGCCGCCCCGCGAGCGCATCCACTTCTGGTTTTCCTTGTCCTCGTCATCCCAGTACTCTTTGGCCTTCGGCTTCTGGTCCTCGGTGAGCACCTGCAGCGCCTGGTTGCGAGCCCACGCGTTGCGCGCTCGCAGCGCCTGCACCACCGCCATGAGGCGGCGCTGACGCACCTGCGCCGAGTCGGGGTCGACGAGCGTCGACTTGCCGGCGATGAGCACGTCCGTGCGCACCGAATCCCATGTGGCGTACGTGGCCGCACTGGAGTCGGCGCTGGCGCGGCGCAGCATCTGGAGCACGGTGACCTGGCTGTCGCTGAGTTGCAGCTTCTTCTTCTTGTCGAGCAGTATCGCGGCCGGCGACCCCTTCTCCATGTCCTTGGCCCTGGGCATCGGTGGCGGCGCGAACTCGCCCTCCTTGGGCGGCAGCGGATCGAACTTCCTTCCTCGCTGCGCCTGCAGCGCGATCGGCAGCGCCAGGAAGGCCATGAGTATCCATGCACGTTTCGTCACTGAAACCTCCATTGGTCGTACCCTGCAGCAAGAATCTTGATCATGCAACGCGTCGACGCGCCAGTACGAAAACGGCTCGTGGCCGGCCCTTCACTTCTAGTACTCGGGACACACGGATCGTGTTGGTGGTGCGCGCCTCGCTGCCGTGCCCTAGCCAGATCAGGGCGGGGCGCTATAAATGAAGCAACCCCCATGAGCGCACACACTCCGACGACATCCGCAGGGGATCTCGCTTTGTGCAGCACCCCGGCGAGGCCGCTGCGCGTGCTGGTCACCGGCGCCACGGGATACATCGGTGGCCGGCTGGTGCCGCGCCTGCTGGCGAAAGGTCATCGGGTGCGCTGCGTCGCCCGAAATCCCAGCCGCCTCGAGGGATACCCATGGCCGGGCGTGGAAATTGTCCAGGGCGATCTCGGCGATCCCGATGCCACGCTGCAGGCCCTGCAAGGCATCGACGTGGCTTACTACCTGGTGCACTCCATGGCGGAGGGCCAGGCCTACAGGGCACGGGACCGGCTCACCGCACTGACCTTCGGTCACGCCGCGGCGCAGGCCGGGGTCCGACGCATCATCTACCTCGGCGGACTGGGCGATCCCGACACGGTGCGCAGCATGCACCTGGTGTCGCGGCAGGAAGTGGGTCGCTGCCTGTCGTACGGCGGCGTGCCGACCATCGAGTTTCGCGCCGCGGTGATCGTGGGGTCGGGGAGCGCCAGCTTCGAGATGATCCGCCACCTCGTCGAGCGGCTGCCCGTGATGATCGCCCCCACTTGGGTGGACACCCGCTGCCAGCCCATCGGCGTCCGGTCGGTGCTGGAGTACCTGATCGAGTCCCTGGAGCACCCCACGGCCGAAGGCATCTATGAGATAGGCGGACAAGACGTCCTGACCTATCGCGACCTGATGCTGCGCTATGCCCGCATCCGGGGTCTGCGCCGCTTCATCATCGCGCTTCCGGTTCCCAAACCCCAACTCAGCGGTCGCTGGGTCGATTTTCTGACACCCATTCCGTTCAGCATTGCACAGCCGCTGGTCGAGAGCTTGCAGACCGAAGTGGTGGTGCGCAGCGACCGGGCGCGGACCGTCTTCAGCGTGAAGCCCACCGGCTACGAC
>ERZ1292630.1629-Hain-H41-02um-R3-1629-length-21760-cov-9_pt1 | contig 21760 bp, 17 predicted proteins | sample MGYA00564408_ERZ1292630 | MGnify/ENA primary metagenome ERZ1292630 (study PRJEB36523, sample SAMEA6512641) | groundwater metagenome | collected 2019-01-08 | study: AquaDiva: Metagenomics assemblies of 32 groundwater samples
ACCCTCCCCCTTGGCACCCTCCTCCTCTCCGTTCGTTTCACCTCGCCTCTTCATGTCGTGGGAAACTGTTTGCTGGATTTTTTCTTCTCCTCCCACTAGGGCCGACTAAGTTATGCGCCGCCACTAACGGCACACGCGAGGGGGCAATCGCGCGTCCCTGTTCGACGACGGCAAGCGGGAGGTCCCCAAAGTGGTCGTTGGGAGCTCCTCCTCCCCGCGTGGCTCCATGGACGTTCCGGCGACGACAAGCCGGTCGTCATTTGGTTGGCCAGTGTTTTTGCTCGCTGGCGCCACGGCGATCGCCGTCGTCATGTGGGCCATCCTCATTGTGATTCGTGGGAGATGGAAGCGGACGTATTGCAAGCATCCAGAGGAGTTTTCGCGGAGCACGGCGCCTGGGAGAGTCCCGATGAGACCGCCGTCCACTTTGCCTCCTACAATTCGACTCGTGCGCCTGGAGGCAGCTCGGCGGTTCTTGACCTCGGAACGTGGTGTGGGGTACTACACTCATCATCTTCGCGATGGGGCCCGTTCCGGCAATCCCACGTCGTCCGACACCCGAAGCGGGTGGTGGTCAGCGCTGGCGGACCGCATAGGCTGGCGTTTGCGCCCTCCACAGCCTGCTGAGAGCGACGACGATGCCGCCGATGTGGTCAGTGAACGTCTGAGTGCGATCGAGCTGGGCATCGAACGTCAGTGTCGAGATTGCGAGCGACAATTGGCGTGGCAGTCGGTTTGACCGGACTCCACAAGATGACGTCCGGGTTTAGGAAATGGCGTTCAAAATGCTGACCCTGTTGAGTTGCAGCAGCTGCGCTGCCCACACACACCACGCCAAAGCAACGCCAACAGCCTTTCGATGAGTGGGCGGCATCGCTCATCATCATCATTATTTTGTTTTCCATTCCCGTGTGCCCTTCAGGATCCGAAAGGACGAGGAGCGAGGATTTTATCTCCCCTCCATCGCATTGGCATCGGCGTCCTCACGCCACACACGTTTCCGATGGCAGCATGGTGATTTCCTTCAGTCAGAACCGCGTGCTGACGCTCAGCTTCGCCGCCGCGTGTCTTCTGGCGCTTTTCTGGTCGTCCAGCGGCCATCAGCCAGCAGCTTCCTCGTCGCCCGGGGGGCCGGGTTGGTCACCGACAACGGGGCCGGCGCTTGTGGTAGAAGAGTCACCCCCACCCGATCCTCAAGATCCAAAGAGGAGGAGCACCCCTCTTGGCGTGCACGAACCGTCGCGGCAGGGGGCGGAGGGCTCGCCTTTTCCAATCTCTTCTGCTACATCACCCGGGCGGATCACATTCACACCGGATCATGTCGATCGGACCGGGATGCGGGATGTCGACGGTCCTTTGACCAACTCTGAAGTCGCCACCATCATTGATCGCCTAGCGGGGTGGACCCCAACCGCCAGCAGCCGCAATCCTTCCTTCTGCGGACACCAACCCAACGCCACCCCCATCGAACCGTACAAAGGCTGCCCCGTTCCAGGGCTGAACAACTTGCTCTACACGCAGAGCAATCGATGGTATTGTGCCGTGCGCAACGGGGTGGTCGCGCGCCTTCGCGATCGGATTTGCAACAAAGGCTCCGAGGACAAGTATCGCTATTCTACCGTCGTGGGCATCCGGTACGACGCTTTGCGGGTGCGGGGAAGTGGCGGTGCTGCCCACCCCGCGGGGAAGCCAGAAGAAGGAGGTTTGACGGAGAAGGAAGAACCACGAGGCAATGGCAGTGGCCAGCAGTCGACGATTGGTCAACCACCCCGCACAGACCTAGTGGACCGCTCCGCGAGGAGGATTTTCACGGCCTCCACTGCGAAGCCCGACGCTGCGGCTGGCGTCGGCATTTGCTGGAGCGACATCGCCCGCCAGGACGAGCTGTCAAGTTGCGCGTGGCGTGACATCCCCAATTTCTATGGCACGGATGATTGGTGGGATGCGCGGCAGTACTTCGACTTTCATGAGGTCTACTACGACGTGGCGGACGCCATGCTGAAGGCCGCGATGGTGCAAGTGTCCCTCGCCAACCGCGCACCTCACCAACGTGGGAGGGAACCGTCGGTGGCGTCGTTGCCGCATTTCGTTGGCGTTCACCTTCGCCGTGGCGACTACTGGACCCATTGCCACAGTGTGACGAAGAAGCGGCTTCCGCCGTGGCTGACGTTTTTCAATCCCGCAAACGAAATCTCGCCCCTGGGCTCCATGGAGTCGTGTTACCCGTCCGCGGACACGATGTGGCGCGCATTGCGAAACGTGACGGCACGACTTGGTGTCACGCACGTCGTCGTCGCCACAAATGCCCCGTCCGAGATCGAATTCTTAAAGCAAAAAGGAACTGCCAGTGGTGTGACCGTGTGGCTCATACCGGACCTGGTCCTCGCCCTCGCCGCCGCCGCCCCCACAGACATGATTGCCCAGATGGCATACAAAGTGTACTTGGCGTTCCGTCCGGTGGACCGGCTTGCACTGGAAGTCGTGATCGTGTCGCGCGCCACCGGGCTTATCCTCAACAGATACAGTTCCTTTTCGGCGTCAGCATTCGAAGCTGCGGTCATTCGCCGTCGCGTGCGCCTGGGGAGCACGCCCAAGGGCCGCTCTGCGCTTTGGCGGAAACTGCCAGACACCGTCACTCTGTGGTAACGGGATCTGGGTTTTGGGGCCAACACGCCTCGCTGCGGTGATGATGTGACGGAACGATCGACTTTGACATCGACCCATACGACTCTGCTTTGGTCAGTTGACACGAGTGGGGTTTTTTCTTTACAAGCACTTTTTGAGTTTGTTTCTTCCGTTTGAGAATGCTGCGCCGCTCCGTCCTGTCCCACGCTAAGGTCGCCGTCCTCGGCGCCGCCGGTGGCATCGGCCAGCCGCTGTCGCTCTTGCTTAAGGGCTCCCCTTTGATCTCGGAGCTGTCCTTGTACGACATCGCCAACACCGTTGGCGTCGCCGCCGACCTGTCGCACATTCCCACCCCGGCGCAAGTTAAGGGCTTCGGCAAAGACGACCTCGCCAAGGCGCTGGATGGGTGCAAGGTCGTCGTCATCCCCGCTGGCGTGCCCCGCAAGCCCGGCATGACCCGCGACGACTTGTTCAACGTCAACGCGTCCATCGTGAAGAACCTCACGGCCGCGGTCGCGACGGCATGCCCGAAGGCAATGATCTGCATCATCTCGAACCCCGTGAACTCGACGGTTCCCATCGCCGCCGAGGTGCTCAAAAAGGCTGGCGTGTACGACCCACGCCGCCTCTTCGGTGTGACGACGCTGGATATTTGCCGCGCCAACACCTTCGTGGCCGGCGCCTTCGGCCTGAACCCGTTTGACATCAACGTCCCTGTTATCGGCGGCCACTCGGGCCCGACCATCGTGCCCTTGTTCAGCCAAACCGGCCTCAACTTCACCCCGGAGCAGGTCAAGGCGCTGACTCACCGTGTTCAGTTCGGCGGCGACGAAGTCGTAAAGGCGAAGGATGGCGCGGGCTCCGCGACGCTGTCGATGGCCTTCGCTGGCTTCCAGTTCACCGAGTCGCTGCTGAAGGCGCTCCGCGGGGACAAGGGCATCAAGGAGTGCACCTTCACTCAAAACAACCTCACCGAGGCATCCTTCTTCAGCCTGAAGACCACGCTTTGCGTCGACGGCGTCGCGTCGGTGGATCAGATAGGGCCGATCAATGACTTTGAGAAGGAACTCCTGAAGGCCTGCATGACGGAGCTGCAGGGCAACATCAAGAAGGGCATTGAATTTGGGTCGAAGTAAAAAAAACCCGCTCACCCGTCAGAACAAGGAGGGGGGGGGGGAACAGATTTGGTCTATCGAGCGATTCGAGGAGAAAGAATTTGGGACGCGATGCTTGTGCATTCATCAGAACAGAACGGACTTTCAGGCGACAAGACGCACAAGAGGCTTTGCAGCGCCGCGGAAGATTCGGGGGAGTGTGTGTTCGACTGTGATGCATGTTGTCGTTGTTTCTCTCTCTCTCTCTCCCGCGTCTCCCACAAAACGTTTGTAATGAAAATCATCCGCCGCGAACGACGTCTGACGGTATGCTACGCCTTCCCTTTCTTTTCCCCCGCGCGTCAACTTTTTTAGGGCGTGTCCTTGGTCAGGGGTCCGCCTTTCTGGTTAGCAAGTCCTGCATCTTACCGCCACCCCCCTCGTTTGTTCCTCCGCGCCTCAGGTTTCCCTGACACCACCCTCGGTTGAGAGCTATTTTCTGACCAAAATAATATAAATTCGAGCGACGTTTCAGGCGCCTCGATGTGCGGCATTCGCTGGAGAGTCTATCGTCGTCGAGCCGAGGAGCCCTTGAACCAAGGTCGTGGTCGTCTTGCTGCCGAAAGTCTCGTCGACACGACCGGCGACGCGGTGCTGAAGCAGCGGGGGCCTGATTCGTTCAAGACGATGCGCCTTCCGGCGGTGCTTGCCGATGGCTCTTGGTGGACCCCGTCGTGCCATTGGGCCATGGATTTCTCCGCCGCCGTGTTGCACTTGCAAGGCAACGCCATGGCGACGCAGCCGCTCACTCAATGCACCAGTAGGCAGCGATGTTCCAACGAAGATTCGCCTTCGTCCGAGACGCACCGTCTTGATGACACCTCATCACACCTGGCGTACAATGGAGAGATGTTTGACATGTGCGAGGAGTTCGCGCCACCTCGGGGTGTGAGCGACACCGCCGCCGTCCTGGCAGCCCTGGTGACACTGGAGAGGGCGTCGATCGACAGTTTCCCGGACAGCCATCCTGCAGCGGACGAAGCCGCGTGTCGCAGCATCCGGCAAAGCCGTTTGTCGCTGTTTGAGAAGCTGGTGACCGCTTACTTTGAAGCCTTTTGCGGCCCTTTTGCATTCATTTATGTTTCCGAGGCACTGCCAGCGATTCTTTTCGGGCGGGACGCGCTGGGACGGCGCAGCCTCGTCGTCCACGCTAACGAGGAGGAATGCTGCGTCGCGTCCGTGTCGCAGCCGCCCGTTGGAGCGTCGCCTTGGACCTTTGTCAAGGAGGTGCCCATTTGCGGCATCATCTCGCTGGACCTGAACCCTCAGGCCGGCAACAACATAGCGGCAGCGTCGCCCTCTGGCGACGTTCCGCCGTCTAGCAGTTGGTTATCCTCGTGTACATTTCCTGCCTTGAGAATCGCGCTTCTCTCTCCGTGGACGATTCGGCATTCCAGCCACCCGCTGGTGAGGTCGCATGTCGACAGCCAAGCTCGCTTCGCCGCATTTCGTCGCATGTTGCGCGATCTTCCCCACACTAATGGGGAGGCATCTTGGTCACGGAACGAGTTCGTCGTGTCCTTGGGCGTGCCTCCTCCCCCCCCCGTCGGAATCTGCCGCGTCGAGAGTGGCAACGCCATACCTCTTTGCGCCTCGACGCTGGAACATGCGGACGTCGTGCATTGGCTCCAGCTGCAACCCTGGCGGCGCGGTGTGCCGGACGACCTTCTGGAAATGGCAACCTCGTTTCTCAATGCATTGATGGTGAGCGTTCAGCGTCGCGTGCAAGGCCTTGCCTCGGCGCATACGCCGATTATGGTGCCGTTCTCAGGCGGTATTGACTGCACGGTTCTGGCGGCCATCGCCCACTTTGTGCTGCCCTTATCGGTGCCCATCGAACTGGTCAACGTCGCCTTCGGATCCGAACCCCACGCCACGCCGGACCGACTCGCCGCGGTCGAAGCGTTTCGAGAGCTGCGCAGTTTGCCACACCCGACCACGACCGGTCAGGATGAAACCGTCGCGGTCCGCCGTCCGTGGAGGTTCGTTCTTGTCGATGTCGCCAAGGCCGAATTGGCGGTCCTGTGCGCTCCCACCGGCCCACTTCGCACCTTGCTGCTGCCCTGTGACACCGTCATGGACATGTGCATCGGCGCGGCCATTTGGTTCGCCGTTCGGGGGGAAGGTCGCCTCGTGGTGGATCGCGGCGAGCAACCGCCGTCGAGCAACACCGTCGCCGGCGCATGGGCGCAGAGTCACCAACTGCGATACCAAGCCCACCCAGTGGCGGCTGAGCCGCCGCTCGATGCCTCGGTGAACGCTGCCACGACGCTTGCTGAGCACAACAGTTTCGAGCGAGTCGTCGTGAAGCTGAGGGAAGCGATGATCTCGTACGGTCGACCAGCGGTGGAGCCCCCCGGCATCACCCTCGCGGCGCTTGGAAAGGACCATCCCGACACCATGCGCCAGCTTGTTCGAGCCGCGCCCGGCTGCAAGCGGCTCGGAGAGGCTGTTCGCCTCGTCGTCAACGGTGGCCATCTCCGCATGACCACAAAGGACACTGCCGCGCGCGTGATTCTGCAGGACCCTGCCGATGTTGCGGCCGCGAGGGCCGTCGAAGCGTCGCGAAGAGGTGAGGGACTCGGCGAAGATGTGGGCGGCGGAGCGTCCACGTCTGCGGCCTCTTATCGGTCGACGGCCCGAGTGGTCATCCTCGGCATGGGCGCGGACGAGACGCTCGGTGGTTACATGAGGCATTCCAAGGTATTCTCGCGAGGCGGCGAAGACGCCCTTCGCATGGAGTTGAATCGAGACTTCGAGCGCCTCTGGACGCGAAATCTCGGCCGAGATGATCGCGTGGTCAGCTGCCACGGTCGCGAGGGCCGGTTCCCCTACCTCGACGAGGATGTCTTAGCGTGCGTGTCACGCCTGCCGTTGACCGCGGTGTGTAACCCCGCTCTGCGTGCGGGCGAGGGCGACAAGCGCATTCTCAGGCAGGCCGCCAAACTGCTCGGCCTCGACCGCGTGACTCACCTCGCGAAACGGGCAATCCAGTTTGGAACCCGCATCGCGAACCGGCACACGCAGGGAGGGCAGCCACTTGGCGACGACTGCGACTTGAGCAAGGTGCTCAACCTCGATGATGGCGACTACCCCCAGGCGTCCGCGGTCGCGAATGAGTTCGGCCGTCGTCGCGCACGTTCGCCGCCCGAGGAGGACGAGTGATGATGTGTCGTCGCGCCGACTGTTCGTTCGTTCGTGTTACCTTCTACTCTGCCAGCCTCGTCTCAAGAAGGAGGGAGGCAGTGTCGTTTCTTCTGCATGGGTTGTTACGGCCGCCCCGAACTGATTCCCCTTCACATTGAGGCCCTCCTCGCACGAGGTTTGTGATGTCGCGCGCGAATAACAATAAGTAGCTGTCCCGGCACCACCCCCAAGACAGCCATGGCAACAGCGGACGACACTACCACCACCGCGACGACGACGACGGTATCTCTTGACCTCCGCTCCGAAAACCGACTCCGTGTGTTGGAATGTGCGGACCACGTCCGGCGCCACCTCACGTCCGTGCCTCTCGACGACGATGTGTCCTTCTTGTCGGACGAGACTTATCTGCGCTATGCCCGCGCTCGCGATGGCGACCCAGAAAAGGCGCTCCTCATGCTAGAGGCGACCATCGCATGGCGGCGAACGTATCAGCCTCACCGCATCGACCGTGCGTCCGTGGCCGCCCACTTGGAAAAACCCACGATGTGGCAGATGGGACGCGATCGCCAAGGCAATGCGTTGATCATCGCGCGTCCGGGGTCGACCAACCCGTTTCCACCAGCAGAACGCGTCAAGTTTTTAGTCTTTTCAATGGAACAGGCGACGCGATCAGCGACCGATAAAATGACTTGGGTCATCGATTGGAGTCTCTGGGGCCAGCGAAAAAATGACCCTGACAGCGCTGAGACACGCAAACTCACCATCCAAATTCTGCAAGACCATTATCCTGAACGACTCGCCGCTCTCTACATGGTCGACCAGCCGTGGTTCATGACCGCATTTTATTACATGTCCGCGCCCTTTGTGAATAGCAAAACAAGAGCGAAGGTGCATATTTCGTACACAAGGGAAAAGCTGCTCGAAGTCATCGATCGCGAACAGCTTGTTGATTTCCTCGGAGGGTTGTTAGTTTCCGGGGCAGAACCGTCCCCGTCCAGCAGCAGTGGTGATGTGGTCGATCCGGCCGTGGCGACACCGTAGCGACCGGTGGGAGACTTTCCTTTTTTATCCAAAATACCCCCCTCCCGCCCCCTTTTCAAAATACTCTTCTTCTTGTCGATGGTGACATTTTTTGCTTTTTCAAGACACAATTTCTCATTTTTCTGGTGAGTCGTAATTGACGACGTTGTTACCGGTCGGGCGCAAGGATGAAGGAACATCGCTCTCTCACTCTCCCCTACCTTGGGATGGTTGCGAACCTGACGGCGCCCACGGAACAAGGAGCCAAGGAGGCAAATTGGGTGATAGCACGCAAATATGGCCGCCTCGCCAACGCTTATCGATGAAAACAACCTGCGCATCCTATCGTGCGCCAGCTTCCTGCGCGAAAATGTGAAAGGGAAGCCATTGGACGATGACACCGATTTTCTTTGTGACGTCACCTACCTGCGGTACGCGAGGGCGCGCAATGGAGACAACAAGAAGGCGCTCACGATGCTCGAGGCCACCGTTGCGTGGCGCCGCGAGTACATGCCGCACCGCCTCACGAAGGACGCCTTGGCGCACCACTACGTGAATCAGACCATGTGGCAAGTCGGTCGCGACAAGAAGGGCAACGCGCTCGTATACGGTCGACCCGGCACATCAAATCCATTTCCAGCCGATGAGCGCGTGAGGTATCTGGTGTTCATGCTCGAGCAAGCCGTCCGGTCTGGAAGCGAGAAGATGACGTGGATTATCGACTGGAGCCTTTGGGGGCAAAGAAAAAATGACGCCGAAAGTTCAGAGGCGCGAAAACGCATTATTCAAGTGCTGCAAGACCACTACCCAGAGAGGCTTGCGGCGATGTACATGGTGGGTCAGCCGTGGTTCATCACGATGCTCTACTATGTGTCGGCACCGTTTATCGATTCGACCACGCGTGCCAAGGTTCACATTTCGTACACGAAAGAAAAGTTGCTCGACGTCGTGGACCGCGCGCAGCTCATCGATTTCTTGGGCGGCAACGTGGTGTCGTCAACCGTCGCCGTTGACAGCGCAACGTCACCCAGTACGTCCGCAGCCACAGCTGCCGATGAAGTCGAAGCTGAAAGATACGTCGATCCTGCGTCACCTGACAGTTGAAAGAACGATAGACCGATCGAGGATAGACAATACCGTTTATTTTTACGAAAATCCCCCAAGATAGTTTGAGATACTTTGACATGGCGAGATTGAGAGCAACACCGGGCTCCCCACACTCTTTTTCACTACGAGGGTTTCACAATTGTGTGCCATTGTGAAGCATATTAGTTGTCTTGCGAATAGTCTGTGAACTCACAGAAGAGAGTGCCCGTATTGTGTTTAACGACATATTTGCTTTGTTTCGACATATGTTCTTTGATCATACGGTCATCGGAACGGCGCTCATCGACCGCCTATCGGGAGGGGGGAAAATGCTGCGGCGGGTGGTCGTGGCCACCACAGATGGGTGTCTCACCTTGTGCAAAACCAACGGCGCGGTGTGTCGCATCGTTCACGTCTCGCAGGTCACGCATCTCGTTCATGCTCCGGATGACGCGGGCAACGAGGCGGGATGGGTGCTCCTGCGAGTCAGCAAAGAGCACGACATCTTGTTCTGTCACGTCCTCTTACAAGAAGGAGGACCGCTTTCGATGAACAACGGAAGTACGGGCGGTTCTCGTGACGTGACGTCAAGTTCGACAGGGCACCCATTCACTCTCACCTTCCGGCTAAGTCCTTCGCGATTCGTCGAGTTGCTCGTGTCCGAACGCGCGAAGGTGAACGGCCTGCCGCTCAGCGTCGCGGCCCGATCGGATCACACGATCCTTAGAAAGGCCGCGGATGTCGCAAAACGGCCTGGTTTTATCAAGCCCAAGGCAACATCGAACACGACGCAGGTCTTCACGCCGACCGTGTTTGACGACTTCCCGGTGCCCGCCGCTTCCACGATGACGCAGATCGCGACGGCCGTCGATATGCGGGTCGACGCCTCATTCGTGACGATGTTAAATAGGGCCGTCGTCGCCCATCCAACGTCAGCGTCCGCCTTGCCGCTCGTGCTCGTCGAGCCCGGCGCGCCCTTCCGCCCTGTCGAGGTGTCGTCCCGGTTCTTCTGTGCCTTTGTCGCCGCGTTTGATGCCGAGCTCCCCCTCGTCATCCACGTGCAGTGCCACCTCCCGCAGTTCGTGACGTTTCGCGCCAGTCGCAGATTTTGGCGCTTCGTGATGTCTCGAGTGTTGGTGACCCGGCCGCCGCAGACGGTACTCGCGATGCTGTCCGACGCATACGTTGTCGTTCACGCCGAGGAAACAGCCGGTAGCGGCGGGGGGGGTGGTGGTCTGTCACATTCGCCCACGACGCGAAACGAGACCGATCCCACGGCAGCTCAGTACATTGGCCCGGCCGCGGCGATGAGCGCGACGATCGCCGAGTGGAATGATGTCATCATGTGCTGGGATGCGGATGTGCGTAGTTGCGCGTCACGAATGATCAGGGCCGGTTCGCCATCGTCGAGGCACCTCTCCACTTCAGGCGCGAGTGCATCTGGCCGCGGTGCCAACACAGCGGCGGCAGAGGCGGACCACGACTCTCATTACTGGCGTCACTTTGTCGCTGAGTTGTCAGCCCTAGCAAAGACGGCCGCTCACAACTGATGATGCTGACGACGGCGACTTCTCTCGCTCCCTCCGGGGACAACTTTGTACTCTCCATGTGGGAAGTCGTCCGAACGAAAACGGTGCATTCAAACCCGGCACACACCGGTACCAAAGCCCCCCAAGCCCACACGTAAAGACATTTTCATTGCACATGATCACGTTAAGCGCTCACGTGACGAACGTTTTCGCTTTTTTCGACCGAAGGGGTCTTTTGCCTTCTGTCTCGTCAATGGCTGAAAAGAGCAAAGCGTCCGCGGCGGTGCGGCCGGCAGCTTTCGTTGCGGACGACGACGAGGAGGACGTTGACGGGGCGGGCAGCGATGGCGACATCGATAGCGGCGAGGAGCGCGAGCGCCGCGAGATTGAACGACGATACCGTCCCGCCTCCGCTTCCGTCTCGTCGGCGGTCCGTGAGTACGTCGGCCCTTCGAAGCACGCACCTAAGGACGTGGTGGACTATGGCGAATACCTGAAGCGGAGGGCGAAGGAGGAGTGGCAGTGGGCAACCACAAGCACCCCAGCGACGGCAAGCGCCTCCGCTCCCTCTCGTCGTGAGCCTGCTGTCATCGTGGCGCCTCCCCCGTTGGGCCGAGTAGGGGAGGCGACCGCCCGCAGTCAGCAACTCCGAGACGCAACAGCACCCGTTCTCCCTCTCGCATCGCAGACCGCTGCACCGCCGCTCGTCGTGGCACCGACGGACCAAGGCGCATCTGCCACCGCCCCTTGCGCACCCCCGCCGCCGCCGCAGTCGGACTACGAGCGTCTCCTGTCCTTGATCGACGCGGACATCAGGAAGGAGGATGAGGAGCGGCGCGTGACGAAGGGAGCACCAGCAGATGCCGCCGTGCCAAGCGTGCCGACATCGCGCCAGCCGTCTTCGGTCACGTATGTGGACCCCATCAACGTACCGCCGGATCGGAGCCGCTGGAGCAAGGCCACATCCGCGCTGCCCGATCCCGCCGAGGTCGCCACGTTGCATACGTCCATTACACAGGGTCTTGAAAAGAGAAAGCTGCTGGATGCCGAGTATTTCGCGGCTCTGATGACGCTGGACCACACGCTAGGCGACGAGGACTCGACGTTCCGCAAAAGACTACTGGCGTCAATTGATTTGAAGCTCTTTGAAATTGCGAAGCGCAATCCAAACGCCTTTCGACAGGGAGGGGAGCACACCCACGAGGAATTCATGTTGTTCAAGCAGTACACGAAGTTGGTTGAAGCCGAAATCGCCACCGTCTTGTCCAACGAAGCGCCTTCCCACGACCCTCAGCAGTTCCTCGAACGGCTCGTCGACGAAAACGACGACGTCGAAGATTCTTGTTTTTCGCTCGCCGCCTGGGAAGTGCTGCTCGCTGCATTGAAGTTCGAGGCATTTTGTGACCTCGCAGATGACCGAGTCACGGCAAAACATCTAGTAGAATTGGAAGCGAACAAGCGGCGCTTGAAAGTAGGCAGCAGTACGACTGTCGTCGCACCTCCCAGCGCTGCTCCACCTCCAGCCTCAGGACCTGAACGTGCCGCGGCAGCTCCTGCTCCTGCCGTTGGCGGGCCGGTGTCGACAGCGTCCAAACCGGCAGTGGTGCTTCCCAGCCGATCTGCTAAGCCTCCCATCGGTGCTAAGAGCGCGACGAAGCCGTAGCCGCCCTTTTTCCCACACGTTCTCTTTCTGGAAATCAACCCCCCGTTTTGCTCCATTTTCATACACTATTTGTCATCATACACGAAAGGGTAGAAGTCGTCGTGAACTCTAGTTCATACTGCTGGTCGAACCGAGACAGTTAGCGGTCGACAAGAAATCACTACAGTATGCGAGGTGGCACGAGTGGTTTCGAGCCGAGGGGCACACACATTTTGTTGTTCGTCTTCTTGAACGTAGACGCACATCGAGCGTTGCCGTTTCTCACGAGCATTTAACAAAAATGTCCGTCGCCGCCGTTGAGCGTCTCCGGAACGCGTGCCGGGATGGAAAGTTCTACGACGAACTCGAGTACTTCAACACCATTCTAGCGCGAAAAGCGCAAGCAAAAAAAGATCGAGCCGCGTCGTTGAACCTCTTGCTGGAAGGTATTCGTGCCTGTGCAGAGTTTCACCATGCCACGCCGTCGCTGCAAGTCGCTCGACAGCTCTTTAAGCAAATATTTTTCAACTTCAATGCATCTTTTGACGAAACGAGTTTGTCAGATATTTTAGCCGTCGCCGACGCGTTGCAAAGCAGCGGCGACCCGTCGTTCCGCGATGTCCAATGCACCTTTCTGGAAGAGAGCCTGCGATGGGCCAGGGACGCGAAGCATCATGCGTCTGACTCTATTGGCGGACCACTGAAGCGCAACTACGACACCCTCATGCATCGCGCCGGAATTGCGCTGCTCCCGGGAAATCCAACTCGCGCGCTCCTGTGCTTGGTCGGTGTGTCCTCGGCGACTCTCGGCAAAGACTACGACCCACCGGTAGATGGCATTCGGCAAGCGGCGTCCGCCGCGGCGGCCTCGTTTTCGAGCGTCGACCGACCATGGCAGGCGCTGCGGGCCGCGCTCCTTTTTCTCGCCTATGTGCCGAAGAAGGCCGCTCACCAAGACTTGATGTGCGCCTGTGACGCGGCCCGTGCCATATTCGGCGACAGTTGTTCCCAGGTTGAGAGCGACAGCACGACGAAAAGTTTGCGTGCGTTCCTTGAAGCGCTGTTGGTTTGCATTGTCCACGGGGATGGCGCGTTGGCGGACAGTGTACTGGACACGTACGACCGCCTCCTACGACTGGAAGATGTGGATGACCGGCTGCGATCCATCGTCGTGCACACGTTGCAGCAGCAGGACTGCACGGTGCGATACCTGCAACGGCCTGCATCGCAGACCGGGCTGGGTCTTTTTTGATTTGAACGACCGGCGAGGGCTGTTTATTGCCGTTCTGGACCAAGAAGTCATTTGTGGCGAGGATTGTTCACGCCGACGAATTCGTTTTCACCTGTATTGTTGCCCCTCTCTCACATCCCCTTCAAGGTAGCCACCACTGGGAGACCACAAGTGCAATGCAACGCGCACGGCCAACACCACCGTTGTCCCCGCTGCGGCTCGCGGTCGTTGTCCTGACCGTCGTGTTGCTCGTCATTTTGGCCAGGGACCTTTCTTCATTGGGACCCCCGTCACCGCGAAAAACGAGGGACTCCGCCAACACGGCTGCTCAAACGCGTCGGAAGAAGCTGCCTCCTCCTGCGAGGACCACGCGCCAGGAGTCAACGATGGATGACAGCGACGCCGCCGAGGTTGCCTCCGCCCACGATGATGGGGACCGGCGGAAGCCGTCTACGTCCGCGGCACGGAGCCGCCGTCGCGGCTCTTCCACAAACGTGCTCGTGGCTCGCCCGAATGATGCAGCTGAGGTTGAACGCTTCGCCGACGCCTCCGTGCAGGTTCTGCAGCGAGGATTGTTGGAATACAGCCGGCGCACCTCGCCCAGCGTCGTCCTTCGTGCCTGCTTCGTCGCCCTTGTCCGATCGAACCAGGAAGGCATCACAAGATTCGACCGATTGCTCAAAAACGTTGCCGATCGGTTGCCTGCGATGGCTCACCGCTACCCTTTTGTGGGCTTATTCGACCCCGATACGCCACTAGGACCGATTGCCGACGCGTTGAACCGGCGGCGCGGGTTTGCTCCGGGACACAAATCCGGTGGCAAGCAGCCCCTGCGACATGTGTTCCCGGCGGGGGTCAGGCTCGAAGCGCTGTCGGACGATGACATGGGTCATGTACCGCCGTGGGTTCAACCGGAACACAACCATCCCTGGATGTATCCGAGCACCTCGTACTGGGGAGTGGGGTACCGCCACATGTGCCGATTTTTTGCAGTTCGCATCCCATTCGTCCAACCGCTCGCGGAGTTTGACTTTTACATGCGGCTTGACACCGACTCATACATTTTGGCGACGCCATTGACAAGCTACGTTCGACCGGCGCGCGAACTGGTTGAGCCAGTGCACGAGGAAATCCGCGCCGCAGATGATGCCGATGACGAGCTCCCGCAGCCAGACGCCGCTCGGGTGCCTGACGCTGCCGCTGCGGGAATTGTGACGGGGGAGTCGTTCCTGAATCAAATCGGATTCGAGGAATCAGTTGTCTATTCGGATTTTTTCCGCGAGGCAGCCGCTCTCGGGGCGCGTTACTCGTACTCGATGGTTCATCCCCAGCCGACGGGTATTTTTTTGACTCAGCTGTTTGAAAGCGCTGACGAATTTCTGCGACACGAGCCAAGTCCGATCGCCGACGTGACTGCGGGGGGATTTTCAACGTTTGAAGCACCACGGGGATTGGGATTGCACTACTGGGACAACGTGGAAATCGTGGACCTGAGGCTCTTTCGTCCTACCACCGCCACCGCGGGGTCGCACAGCCCCGCCTCCGCTGCATTAGATGATCCCACCACCATTGAGCTGCAGCGAAAGGTTAGCGGCTTCCTTCGCCATATGGACAAGAAGGGCGGCATCTACTACTACCGATGGGGCGACGCCGAGATACGAACACTAACGATGACGCTATTCGTCGACAGGAAGCGCATCGCGTACATGAACGGATTACCGTATCAACACTACCACAACTTCCACTGTCCCCGGCAGGAGTCGGTTCTAATCGCCGCGGCGATGAATGGGAGCGACGCGTCAGAGACTGACAACAGCAACCACGACAGCAAGCAGGATGCTCTCGTCCCTTCCTGGCGGGCGGTCCAAGCAGTCTTCGCTTCCCTCGCTTCCGCCCTGGACGAAGGAAACGCAGCGTTTCTGGTTGAAAAATTATCCAATGTGCGAGCGGTGCTTCGCGTCAAGGTGGGCAGCGAATGCGAAACGGCAGCGCAGCGTGCCACGGATGGAAAAGGCGTGGGATCCGCCCCTATGCACCCTGCGGAGCTTCCCCCGAACAACGACTTGGTGTACCGCTACAACGCGGAGAGCTGCAGCAAGTCGCCGCTGAGTGATGGGCGGTTTTGTCTTCAGTTGCGTTAAGCGATTGCAGCAGAATCGGTGGCACATGCAGCGAATCGTCCCCTCAATCCCCTCAGCATTGCGGTCACTGAGGCACGTTCACGCAAGCAAACTTTACTTCTGCTTCCTTTGTCTGATTGACATCTTCGAGAATTCAGACCAATTTTTTGATGGCTGTTCAAACATTCTTCGACTTTGGCAGTGGCTGTCGGCGATGGTTTTGGTGCAGTGTCTTTTTATTCATCGCGTCACTCACCGCCGTCGTCGATTCGGCCGCGGTGCTCTCTCACCGCTCGCCGCTCAAAGTCGCAGCGCTTCGCCGAACGCTCGGGCGGTCCGGAGGGCGGCGGCGTGGAGCGGACGACGCCGACGATGATCCAACCCCCAGCATGTACTTTGTGGCATCGGGGGATGTCAACGCCACGGCTGCCCTCGTCAACTCGGTGGGACTTGGCCCTGAGGCGGCTGGAATGGCCTTCTCGGTGTCGCTAAATGGTGGCGATAGCAGTGGCTCGGAAAGCGGCTCCGGGTCCTCTGCGGGCAGCGGCGTCTCCTACGAAATGGCTTGCATCGTGGATTTAAATTCCGGTGACTGCTTCCCTGCCTTCGCGGCTTCCCCCGATACGACTACCAGTCCACGTCTGTTCAATGGGTCGGCGACGTGGCCCGTTCCGGAAAGCGCTCCCGCGATCTCGTTCGTCGCCGTCGACGGCCTATCGACCCCCGTGGCCATCATGACCCGCACATCCTTCACCCCTCTCAACACAACGGTGTCGCAAAACGGCACAGTTTTGCTGATGGCTGGGACCGGTGGCGTTGTCGGCAATTTAGATAGCGGCGAGCGCAACCGAGTGACGCCCGTGGTTTTTCCAGGGACCGGAGGTGGCGACACGTGGTGGTTGCTGCAGCCCTTCGCACGAGACACCGAACTCCACTTTCGAACCGTGACCTTCACCGACGTTGCTGGCCCAAGTGGACAAGAAGTCAACGCAACGGTGCATTCTTGCACGGATCGCGTGCTGACGTTTCCTTCTGAGACGCACTTCGACAGTTTGAGTGCGATGCCCTTCAACGGGCGGGGGCCCCCGTTGATGATCACGGACCGGCAATTTGCATTCATGTTCGCGCGCAAGGAGCACTCGGTTGGATCGGGTGACGATCTCGTGGTGGTCGACGTGTCGTCTCGCAATAACGCCTCATCGGTCAGCAATCCTTGTGACTGGCGCCAGCGCAGCGCGCCCCTCGAGGCAGCGTGCGGTCCCTCCGTGACGTTGAATACCGCGTCGGTCAACGCGTTGGCGCTCATGACCGGTCTTGCCATCTATGGGCCCGCGAACAACGCGTCCATTTTTGCCCTGTGTATGCTGGAGTGGACAACGTTGCAACCACTCTTCGTGTTGACGAAACCGTCCACGACGGTGCGATCGATCGCCTCCGTGACCGCGGCGTTCGACGAGTCGTTCATCATGGTCAATGGTGTCACTCAAATCGTGGGTCACGACAACGTGACTCGGTTCGAGTCCTTTGTCGACGTTGTGCAACTGGGAAACAACTCGGTCATGCCGCGAGGTCACATCCGCGGGACGATCGCGAGGACGCTGGACGATAGTGCAAGCATTCCCATAGGTGTGTACGCGGCGGGCCTCAACGCAACGGTGGTTGTCCTTAATATCAACGGAACGCTTGCACTACTGAATTCGGAGGAGGTGGGTGCCATGCTGCCGCCATTGCTGGTGCTCGACGGGGTCAGCTGCACCGATGAGCCGGTGGACACAGCCGATGTGATCGCGTGTCTGGCCACCAATTTGATCGACGTGACGGCCGTCTCTCTCGTGACCGTTCCTCCGCGAGTTGAATGGCGTGATATGGGCGATGTGACACACTCGTTTCCGCCATTCGTGTTCAACGCGACCGCGTTTGGGGTACTGCAAACAACGGGAGACCTATGGGTTCTTTCCGCACGTAGGTCGACGAATGAATTCCCAACGCCGTCACCGGAAACGGATCCGCCTTCCTTCGCCGCCGGCCGATTGACGTCGGGGCAGTACGCGTTGATGGGCGGCGCCATTGGGGTGCTTCTGACCGTCGTCGTCGCGGTCGCGGTCTCCATGGTGGTGAGACGCCGGCGTATGCAAGGCAGAATGGCTGGCGTGGTGGCCACGTCGTCGACGTTGATGGACGATGTGTCGTCTCCGGAGTCTCGGGGAAAGTACGGCGCACTTTTCGCGTGACACAAAAACAACTTCCCTTCACCGTGGCGATTGGATAGTAGTATCTGCGGCTCCCCATGATCACCACCACCATCATTCATCCCAATTTCAACCGTGTCTTTGGTGATTATTGTGTCGCACCCTCCACCCCCCTAAACAAGCTCCGACGAAGGATCATTCGTGTTTTCCCCCCATCGCCGTGAGCGAATGCCCCATCAGAGAAAGTCCCTTTGAAATGCACAGGAAAATTCGTTTCAGTATTGCGGCGAGAGCCTCGCGTCTCCAGCGTTCAACCGCCGCGACACCGAACGCGGACGCAGCTCCTTCCTCGTCGCATGGCGTGGCTCCGGCCACCGTTGCCGCGATCAATCGAGGGGAACGTCATCGGGACCTTCCCAGCAGCGACGAGGCGGGAGCGGTGCCAACTCGACCTCTTCCTGGCTACGTAGCCGTAGCCTCGCCGTTTGATCACGGGGATAAGGTTGTTTGCACCCATGTGGATGTCGGCGTCCGGAAGGGAGTGACTTTGTTCGCGGAAGCTCCCGTTCAATGCGTGGTCGATCTCGATCTTGGCATTCCTGGAGGGCCCACGAACCGAATGGTGCTCGCGCATTGGTACGTATGGTCAGCGGCCGCGATGAGGCAACGACAGCAGCTTTTGAGCGTCGCGCTTTCCTCCGGAAGGCCAGAAAGCGGAGACGCGCACTGGGCGGCGCAGCTGTCACGTTTGGATAGGCCGTGGTTATTGTTGCCGGGTTCCGGCACCACCTACGCGGCGCTTCCTTCTTCGTTTGTATCGCTCTGCGCGCTGGACGTTCTCGTGGCGCGAGGGCGCAACTCCACGGCGACTGGCCACGTCCTCGCGACCGAAAAGCGAGTCGCCGCCATGTGGGAGTACACACCATTTCAAGTGATGTGCTGCCGCCGGGAGGAACGGGCGATGGATCAGACGACGTTCTCCCATGTCGCCGGGTCTCGTCGCGGCAGTTCGGATACCATTCGGCGAGTCATGACGTTTCGGCATGTGATGTCGGCGTGCGATGTGGCGGCGGATCGGCTGATGTTGCCTGACGTGTCATCGCAGATTGAGCTCACGGACGGTGGTGGCGTGGCCGACGTCCATTATTGGAAAGCCTTCGCTGGGATGGTAGAGGAGTACGAAAAAGCAAATGCTGCTGCTGCTGACGATTCTCCTTTGACAGAAGCCGCTGAAAGCATCGGCGCTCATGATCGCACCCAATTGGTCAACGCCGTCGTCTCAGTTGCGCGCGTTCCCGGCGGCGTACCGAAAGTAGCTGCTGACAGCGACGGCTTCATTCCCAAGGAAGAGTTGTTGGGGCCGCAGGATACCCTGACACTCGCACTCACGACCACCAACCGTTTGCTGCCGTTCGATGAAGTCAGTATTTTCCGGGGCGCACAGTGGTGGACCAATCTGTGTGGCATGTGCGTGCTGCTGCAAACGGCACATGTTCAGAAAGTCGCATGGATCGAGTCGGTGTTGCACCATGTGAGTTCTGCCGAACGACACCGTGCCGCCGTTGTGCCTCACTTCCCGAGAATAAAGCTGGGCCGCGGCAAGAAGCGTTGCGGCAAGTTTCGCCCTCTTGTGTTACTCGACCTGGCAACCGGGAAAAGGGCGACTCGAAGCCGACTGTTAATTTGGAGTGTGAGGCGTGCTGTTCTCGAGCCAACGTGCTTCGGGCATGGGCTGCTCAGCATCCTGCTCGATGCAACCGAGTGGGCGGAGCTGGCGACGGGCTCCGAGACAGGGCTCAGTCCAACGCCAATGTGGCAATCCCCGCTCCTCGATCGCCGCATTGACGTACGCAGAATTACAGGGTTCGTGAAGCGCGAATTGGTGCGAAGTCGGAACGCGGAGTTTTAACACCCCATCCATCAACCGCGCGCTTGGTCAGAGCGGAGGAAAACCGCTTTGACTGAATTTATCGATGTGATCAAAACCATTAGGACGGTAAACATGAATATCAATGCGGTGGGATATTGCACGGCGTACGGTTTGGAAAGGGCTTTTTTGTCTCTCTCTCTCGTTGCAAATAAATGCAAACCACCATTGGCAGTGTAAGTGCCGCTTGGCTCTCTGTGGAACTCGCCGCCCTGTTGGCTGACGTGGGTTCGCAGCTCAACGAGGAAGTGCCTCAACGACCTGTCGACGAACAGGGTTCATCATCGCTGTGCCAATGGAAAGCCACTTCAAGTACTCCAGGAACGCTTCATCGCAGCGTCAAAAGTGACAGCGCGGTGCAAACCGTAATCGTGCCGCTGGTGCACATGGCAGCTCAGACAGACGACACGGGCTTGTCCTATGAGACCTCCGAAATGATCGAATCTTGCATCGAACAGCTCGAAGCGGTCGAAATGTTAAGCTGGGGTAGGCAAGAAAGGCTAGTGCAGGCAACCGTGGGACTCGTCTCAACTCCCCGTTCAGTGATCGCGCCAGCCGACGACACCGCCTATGATCGGTCACCTCGGGGTAACCCCTGGGAATGCTCATCGTCGACCTCAGTTTCAGCCACAGAATGCGGAAATGTATTGCGGCGACTGCGAGAAGCCGTTCGGAGGCTGAACGACGCCATGCAGGGTTGGTGGCATACGGTAGACGATTGCGTTCGCGCGCAGCAACAAGCAATGCGTGATGCCAAGGACGTGTCGGCGCGCTTCGCCTCACTGGAAAGGGAACTGCGTCAAAGGACGGTTCCTTCCGGTTTTCAACTCCCCTGTGCCATGCTGGCATCGTCATCGCCGGTTGTGGCCGTGGATGCATGCTGCGCAACGGAGAGCGTGAGCGGGGGCGAAGCAGTCCACGGGGTGAATAGAGAAGAGACAGCAGAACTGCGATTGATGGCGGAGGATCATGAGCGCGAACGACAGCACTGGGCAGCTGAGCGAACCAGTCTCGGAAAAGAAATCGTGGGACTCGTGGATCAAATCGAGAGTTGCAAACGGCTGCAAGTGCTCGCCATGGACGAGGCGCTCGCGACTGCACAGATCACCTGGGAACGGAGGATGAACGACCTTGTTGCGTCGTTGCGCGACGAGCACTCGTGCGCGCTTCAACGTGTCGTCGAGCAAAGCAACGTAGACCTCGCAGCGGCTCAGGTGGCCCACCAACATGCTCTCTCCGAAAAAGGCGAATGGCAACTACGTTGCATGCAGCTGACAAAGGAAGTCAGCTTGCTGCAGCAACTTCAACTGCTCACAATCGCGAGCCCTATCCCGACGGGTCGCACACCGCAAGCGCTTCCTGGCCCAGGAAATCTCACGACCATGGCAGCCGACGAAAGACTGCCTCCGTTGCCTCCCGCGCACTGGCAGCGCAAGCCACGAACAGCGGAGCCGTTGGGAGTGCTTTCTCCAACGTTTCTTTCCCGTCTTGCAGCAGCGTCGTCGTCCGTTGTTTAGTTACGTGGATTTACTTCCCGGAACCTCTCGGAACGCAAAAAACCAGCTCAGTCACATGTTCACGCCTTTAATTAATGCGTGTAAAAGGAAAGCTTTTACATTTACCTGCCTTACTGATGGTGCGGACTCCGTCCCCTCGAGGCCGTATGTGTTCCAAATCCGGTGGTTTACACGGTCTGCACCCCTGCAGGAGGCCTGCTCTCGTCCCGTCCGCTCGGCTCCTCGGGCGAGACGCTAGCTCTCCTCACTCGCGTCGTCGGTGACGAAGGCCACATCACGCTCGCAGAGGGCGAAGAACATTATGGCCTCTGCGACTCTTGCCGGCTCAGCCAGGGCGATCTTGGCAGCGCGGGCATGCTACCGGGGCCTGGTGCACGCGGCATCCATGGCCGCCCACAACTCGACGACGAACCTGGCGCCTTGCCTGCGCTGAAGACGGGACGGGTAGTGCAACATTACATGTCCGCCCCGCCGGCGGACACCTGCACCGCATCAAAAATTCTTTTCAGCATCTCAGGGCGTCCAAACACTCCGCTCTAACACGTTACCTAACCGCGCGCGGTTATACCACGG
>ERZ1292630.1632-Hain-H41-02um-R3-1632-length-21750-cov-6_pt1 | contig 21750 bp, 17 predicted proteins | sample MGYA00564408_ERZ1292630 | MGnify/ENA primary metagenome ERZ1292630 (study PRJEB36523, sample SAMEA6512641) | groundwater metagenome | collected 2019-01-08 | study: AquaDiva: Metagenomics assemblies of 32 groundwater samples
ACTCCTTCGACTTGACCGGATCGGCCTTCATCGTCTTCTTGCCTTCCGACCAGTTGGCGGGGCAGACCTCGCCGGTCTTCTCGACCTGCTGGAAGGCCTTGAGCACGCGCAAGGTTTCTTCCACCGAGCGGCCCACCGCCAGGTCGTGCACGACCGAGTAGGCGACCTTGCCCTTCGGGTTGATGAGAAAAAGACCGCGCAAGGCCACCGCGTCGTTGACCAGCACGCCGTAAGAGCGGGCGATGCTCTTGGTGATGTCGGCGAGCAGGGGATACTTGATTTCGCCCAGGCCTCCTTCCTTGCGAGGCAAGTTCGTCCACGCGAGATGCGAGAACTGGCTGTCCACCGAGCAGCCCAGGATCTCGCAGTTGAGCTTCTTGAACTCCCCGTGAGCGTCCGAGAATGAGACGATCTCGGTCGGGCAGACGAAGGTGAAGTCGAGCGGATAGAAGAAAAGCGCGACCCACTTGCCCTTATAGTCGGCGAGCTGTATCTCCTTGAAGCCTTTTGCGACGAGCGCCTGGGCCTTGAAGTCCGGCGCGTCCTTCTGTACGAGGGTATCAGCCATATGATGTCTCCTGTGTTTAGCGCGTCTGTTGAGCGGAAGCCTTGGCGCATTTCGCGCAAAGGCCGTGAAAGTGCACGGAATGCCCCGCCGGGGAAAAGCCCGCGGACTTCGGCGCGGGGAGCTTGTCGAGCCGGGGGTCGAAAAGATCCTCGATCTTCCCGCAGCCTGTGCACACGGCGTGGTGATGCGTCGCCGTGATCGCGTCGTAGCGCGCCTGCGCGGCGGGGGAATCGACGCGCGCGACCATGCCCATTTCATGCAAAGTCTGCAAGGTTTTGTACACGGTCGCCAGCGACAGGCTCGGATACGGCTTCTTGAGCGAAGCGTACAGCGTCTCGGCGCTGGGATGATCGCGACGCCTCGAGAGCTCCTCGTACACGGCCAGGCGCTGATGGGTGAGGGGGACCTTCTTGGCCTTGAAGAGGGTGCGGACCTCGTCGCGATTTTTCATATGTTCCTTTTCCCCGGCCTGGCGGCGACCTACTATCTAATAACTATTATCCGCTGGTAATAGTATCAGATTGATCCGAGGATGTCAAGGGGGCGAAGGATCGCTCCTTGCGCAGCGCCCACTCCATGCGCGCATTCGATGAAACTGGGAAGCCCAACCCGACGCCCAAACGCGCTTACCGAGACGGAGGCGGCGCCGCTTTCAGTTCTTGGATTTGATCCTCAAGAAACATCCGGGTGCCTTCGTCCGGCCGGGCGCTCAATGCCTTGTGGAAGAAGCGCAGCGCCAACTGATCTTTCCCCTCGCGGCGCAAGCACAGTCCCATGCCGGTCAACGCCCGGGCCAAAGAGACATCGCTGATCGCCAGCCGCTGGGCATGGCGGATCGCGATCGTAAACGCCGCTCGAGCTTCCTTGATTTTTCCTTCGCGCAGCCAGCTGGCGCCGTTTCTCTCGTGGTAGCGAACAAAGCGCGCGTCGCCGGTCTTAAAGTCGACGCGAGCCGTCAGCAGCTCCTCGCGAGCCGCGGCGTAATCGCCCTTGTCCATGAGCGCGTCGGCGGCCTTGAAACGCTCCTCGGCGGGGTCAACGCGGCGCGCGGCGAGGACGGAGGATAGGAGCAACACGGCGGCCGCGGCCAAAGCCAAACGCATATTCCAAGGATAGCAGGCCCAGGCGACGAGTCAAGGCCGGCGTGATCTCGGGGCGCCGAGGGTCGAACTCGGAACCTCGCGGTCCCAAACCGCGCGCTCTGCCAATTGAGCTACGCCCCGTCGTGACCACGCAGTCCTGATTATAATACACTATGCCGGTGAAGAAGCCTTTGTCCTTGGCCGCCGCGGCGTTTCTCTGCTCCTGCGCCACGGGCCCGTTGTCTTTTCCCATCGACGACTCGGACCCGCGGGTCATCCGCCGCGAAAGCCAAGACGAGGAGCGCCGCGCCAAGGAAGCCTTAGCCGACATTCAAAGGAAAGTCGACAGCGGAAGTCTTCCCAAGATCCAATTCGAGTTCGATCGCGACGAAATCACGCCCGAGTCTTTCGCCACCCTCGATCTCATCGCCGAACTTTTGCTCAAGAATCCCCGGCTTAAGCTCATCGCCCTCGCCCATACCGACAGCCTCGGCACCGAGGAGTACAACCTGGACCTTTCCGAGCGGCGCGCCCGAGCGGTCAAGAGCACCCTGGTCAAAAAAGGCGTGGCGCCGCCCTCGATCCGGTTTAAAGGAATGGGCTTCGCTTTCCCCCTGGCCGACAACTCCACCGAAGAGGGCCGGGCCAAGAACCGGCGCGTGGAGTTTCGCGTGACCTACCGGGACTGGGAAGCCGTTTACTGAGCGCCGCCCGACATCGCCTTTAAGCGCTCCTGGGCTTTAGCCAAAATGGTCTTGTAGGACGTCCCGGTCATTATCTCCAAAGCCTGGCTGACATGATCGACGGCGTAGATATGGAACGTCCCGTCCTTGACCGCCTGGACGACCTCGGCGCTCAGCTGCAGATCAGCGACGTTGGAACGCGGAATGATCACTCCCTGAATCCCGGTCAATCCCCGCGCTTTGCACAAAGCGAAAAAGCCCTCGATTTTCTCGTTGGCGCCCCCGATGGGCTGCACGTTGCCGAATTGATCGGCGGAGCCCGTCACCGCGAAATTCTGGCCGATCGCCACTCCAGACAGCGCCGACAAAGCCCCGTAGATCTCCGTCGACGTGGCCGAGTCTCCGTCGATCCCGTTGTAGCTTTGCTCGTAGGAAAACCACAAGCTCACGGGCAAAGGCCGACCCTGGGCGAAGAGATTTCTCAGGAAGCCTTCGACGATGCCGAGAGCCTTATTGAAGGACGGGCCGGTTTGATTGGACTGGCGGTCCGTCGATGTGACGACCGGCGCGCTCCCCGACGCGGAGGGCACGACCGTGATGCGCGTCACCACGCCGAGGCTGCCCATGACCGCCAGGCCGTTGATCTGGCCCACCTTGGCGCCCGTCGTTTCGACAAGACGCCGATTTTTGACATAACCCTCGAGAATTTGTCTGCGGTAAGGCTCCTCGCGTTCGAGCTTGGCTTGGAGCGCGGCCTGCACATCCTCTCCGCGAACATCCTTGCGGCCGGCCTGCCGGGCCCAAAACGCGGCCTCGCGGATGACGCCGTCCACCAAGCCGAACTGGGCGGTCAATTCCTCATGGCTGCCGGCCAGACGGGCGCCAAGTTGTATCAGCTGGCTCATGGCGTCGCGAGTCAAGCTAAGCGCCGCGTCGTTGAGCTTCGCGCCGAGGTCGGTGATGGCCTTCTTGAAAAAGCGCGCATAGCCCGCGATCGACTGGTCGTTGAGCGGAAACACGGAATCGAAATGCGCCACTGATTGAAAATTCAAGGAAAAATCGTCGTCTTGTTGGGCCAGCAGGTGGTACAGGAAGGGCGACCCCAACAGCACGATTTTGACCTTGCTGGGAACCTCGAAGGTTGCGCCCTTGCCCGTCATCAGGCCGTAGAGTCCGCCTTCGGTGATCTCCGCCGTCCCGCGACGCACCGCGGCCATCAAAGCGCGCCACACCCCGGGCTCGCGCAGGACGTCCATCAAATTGAGAACAAGAAAACCGCCGTTGGCTTGATGAATGGCTCCGCCTTTGAGCTTGGGGCCTCCGAGCGCGGGACCGCTCCCGGAGCCGAGCACCTCCATCAGACGTTCGCCAGGTTCGGCTTTTCCGAATATATTCTCGTACGTGGGGTTTGCCACCCAGACAACAGGAGCACCCTTGACGTCACCATTGTCGGCCAGGACGCTGACCACGAAATGCTCCTCGGGTTCCGGCGATTTGCGGCCGAGAAGACCCTCCATACCTCCGCGGCCCTTGGGAGACGATGATTCTTTAGCGAACATCTCGTAATTGGCGCCCGAGAACCTCAGCAGTTCTTCCACGTACTCCGCGACCCGGGTTTGCTGAGCATTTAAAGGCTTCTTCAACGCGGCCATCTCGCCCGCTTCCCTCTTCATCTCCTCCTGAAGTTCCGCTGCAAACGGAACAGCCGCCTCCCGGAGTCGGGCAAGAAGCTCCGCGACCTGCGACCGCGTCTTTTCTCCGGCGATGTCATTGTCGGTCACAGCACGGCCGTCCCGAACGGGGATCAGGCCTATGCCACCCTTCGCGCGCACCATTCCAAGGCCATATCCCTCGACGTCGACCTTGGACAGCCTCTCTTGGAAATCCTTCATCCACTCGGCGACTCTCGCTTTCATTTCAGCGGTCGGTTCGCCTTTCCCATGGGACATACTCAGCAGGCTCTGGCCGTGTCTTAGGACAAGCTCTTGGGCCCATTGCCGCTGGGTCGCCTCGACTTTGCCCTGCAGCTCCTCGCTCTTCTTCTCGAGCAGTTCGAATGATTCGCTCAACTCCTTGACGAGATGGTGGATCTCATCGTCGGACTTATCGAGTTCCTCCTTCGTGACCGCCTGGTCTTCGACCATCTTCTGGACTTGCTTAGGGTCGACCCTCTTGCCGTCAAAAGTCTTGTAGACGGCGTACTTCCCCTCCCTGGCGCGTTCAACATCCAACCCGGCGCCGAATTTTCCGTCTCCCAGCCTCTTCGTCTCGAGCATCTCCTTGAAATTATTCTCCAGCTCCGTTCTTAACGCTGTCATCTCGGACTCGACGTCATCGATGAACTCCTTGGTCTGCTTGGACTGCAGCATCTCCGGAATGGCGTTCTTCAGACTCGATACGAACCTCGAAACGAGCGCGGCGAATACGGTCCCCTGGCCGGGGGGCAGCTCGAGAAAAATCGGCTTGGACGGGTCCTTGAAATTGGTCGCGGCGACCGTATCGTTGGAAGCGGGCATCTTCGCGGCGACCTCGGCGGCGATCTCGCGCAGGGCGGTTTCACGGCCCGAGCCGTCGGAGCCGGAAACGAAAAGGTTGTAGTGCTCGCCCGGCATTTGAAGGCCGAATTTGACCGCTTTGAGCGCGCTTTCCTGGCCCACGATCTGACTTCCGCCGGCCGGCATCTTGTCGGTGCTCTCCGGCAGTTGAGAGTCGGCGGGAACGAATCTCAGCTCCTCGGCCTTCACCTTGAAATCCGCGGGATTGGCCGGTTTCGCCTCGGGCGCCGGCGTTTGTTTCTTGCTCAACCCGAGGAAGCTCCTGACCCGTTCCAAGCGGCCCGGGGCGACCGGCTCCTGCAGGCCCGCCCGCGCTTGAACGCCGTCGAATATCGTCTGTTGCGCCTGAGCCGCCTCGGCGGAGCCCGCGCTGTTTGAAACCGGAATGGCCTCGGCCATGGAGATCAGCATCGCCTTGGCCGGACCCTCCGGCAAGGCCTCCGCCGCCGAGCGCAGCTTGACGGCGTCGGCGCGGGTAGTCAGCTTGTCGGGAAGATGAACGCCTTTTGACTGCAGCTCATTGAGCAGGGAAATCACGGGGTGGCGGTTGAGCGCCGACAAAGACCCCTGTTGCAGGGCGGCGGGAATTTCCAGTGAGGCGTTCAAGGAGAAATTGGGGACCACGACGGGAGCCGGAGTCGTCAACACCTGGGCGCGGGCAAACTGGGATCCAGCCGACGCTCCCATCGGTGTGGACAACACAAGCGCCGCGGAAAGAATCAGACGAATGGACGTCCCTGCGGCGTTCCTCTCAACGGTCATGATGCGTTCTCCTTGCAAGATCCGACATCGGCGCCAACGCCCACATTGTAGAAGGAGTTGATCTAGATCAACAGTGCTTGAGGGCCCATAGGGAGGACGTCATTGGACCCATGGGGCACCAGGTCTACCGACCGCGGCGCAGGCTGCGGCAGGCCTCGTAAAGAACCACGGCGGCCGCGCTGGAGAGGTTCAAGGAGCGCGCGCCGGGATTCATGGGAACGCGATAGGTGCGCTCGCGCCAGCGCTCGCGCAAAGGTTCGGGCAAGCCGCGCGATTCCGACCCGAACACCAGCCAGGAATCCGCCGCATACGGCGCGTCCCAATGCTCCCGCGCGCCCTCGGCGCTGAAGGCCAGCACCTGGGCGTCGTCGATCTGCCGCAAAAAATCCGCGATGGTCCCGTGCCTGTGCACGCTCACCTTGTCCCAGTAATCAAGCCCCGCGCGGCGCAGGCGCCTCTCGGACAGCTCGAAGCCCAGGCGCCCCACCAAGTGAAGCTCGGCGCCCGCCGCCAGGCACGTGCGCCCGATATTTCCGGTGTTGCCCGGGATCTCCGGCTCGATGAGAGCGACGCGAAGCATGCGGGGTCGTCCTAAATGTGCGGCTCGAGAAAGTCCAGGTCCTTGCCGAATGTCTCGCGCAATCCCAATAAAGCCGCCAAGGCCAAGGTGAAGACCAGGACGCCGACGGCCGCCGCCGCGTGGATAATCCCATGGCCCGGCTTCAACAATTGAAAGAGGGCCGACACCGCCACCAAAGAGCCGCGCACGAAGTTCGGCACCGTGGTGGTGGCCGTGGCCCGGATATTCGTGCCGAACTGCTCCGAAGCGATGGTCACGAAAATCGCCCAGTAGCCGGAAAAAAATCCCATGACCCCGCACACGGCGTAGAAAGCGCCCAAGGACGCCCCGCGCAAGTTGAGGTAGAGCGCGCATGAGGCCGCGGTCGCGAGCACGAACACCAGCGCGGCTTTGCGCCGACTTCTCAGCAGCTGGCTGAGCCCGCCGCTGGCGAAGTCCCCCAAGGCGCAGCCGGCGTAAAGCCACATCACCGCGCGCGAACCGGAGGGCAGGACAGGCATCTCCAAGGCTTTTCCGAACTCGGGAGCGAACGTCGCCAAGATGCCGATCACGAACCAAATCGGCACGCCCAGGAGGATGCAAGACAGATACTTGATCACGCGCTCGCGCGAGGAAAAGAGCATGAAAAAATCGCCGCGCCGAACCGAAGAATGCTTGACCTTGTCGAAGAGCCCCGATTCAAAAACACCGACCCGCAGGGCCAGCAGCGCCGCGCCCATCCCGCCCCCGATGAAATAGGCGTTGCGCCAGCCGAAAGCGTCGCCGACAAGTCCCGCCGCGACCCCGCCGGCGATCCCCACGCCGGCGACCACCATGGTGCCGTAGCCCCGCGTCTCCTTGGGCATCAATTCGCACACCAAGGTGATGCCGGCGCCGAGCTCTCCGGCCAAGCCGATGCCCGCGATGAAGCGCAAGACGGCGTAACTCGACACGGAATTGACGAAGCCGTTGGCGATATTGGCCGCGGAGTACAGGGCGATCGAGCCGAACAGAACCGAGAGGCGGCCCTTCTTGTCGCCCAAGATTCCCCACAGGATCCCGCCCAGCAGCATCCCGCCCATCTGCATGTTGATGAGGACCAAGCCCGTGTCGAGAAGATCCTCGGGAGCCACGCCGATGTCCTGGAGGCTGGCCACGCGCACGATGCTGAACAGGATCAGATCGTAAATATCGACGAAATACCCCAGCGCCGCCAGTGTAACGGCCGCGATGACGTTTCTGCGGGAAGCGGCCTCGGACATGGGCCCTATCTTACGAAATCGCGCGCGCCAAACGGTAGTCGCGGCCGATCTCGATTGACACCCGGTCGTTGTGAGTTGTCAATTCGATCAATACATGCATAAATACACCCCATGATTTCACGGGCGATCGCCTCCCTGCTCCCGTCCAAGCGCCGCACAATCCCCTTGGCGCTGATCGTGGGGCCGCGCCGATGAACATCCACGCCCTGATCGACATCTTCCTTCATCTCGACCGGCACCTCAATGAATGGGCGGCCTTCCTGGGGCCTTGGCTCTATGTGGTGCTGTTTTTGGTGATCTTCTGCGAAACCGGCCTGGTTGTAGCGCCCTATCTTCCCGGTGACTCCCTGCTTTTCGCGGTCGGAGCGCTCGCCTCAAAGGCGGAATCCCCGATACGCCTTCCCCAAATCACCGTGCTCCTCATCGTCGCGGCGATCCTAGGAGACGCCGTCAATTACTGGATCGGCAAGAGGATCGGACCCAAGATATTTTCCAGCGACGACTCGCGGTTCTTCGACAAGAGGCATCTCGAGCGCACGCACCAGTTCTACGAGAAATACGGCGGCAAGACCATCGTCCTGGCGCGCTTCGTGCCCATCGTGCGCACCTTCGCCCCGTTCGTGGCCGGAATCGCCAAGATGTCCTATCCCCAGTTTGCTTTCTACAACATCGCGGGGGGAATCCTCTGGACCGTGTCGTTTCTTTTGGGCGGCTACTTCTTCGCCGAGCTTCCGATCGTCAAAACGAATTTTCATTTCGTGATCCTGGCCATCATCATCATCTCCGTGATCCCCGTGCTCGTCGAGCTCTGGAAGGCCCGCCAAAAGTCGCCGCGTTGACAATCGCTCATTGACGCGGAAATTTATCCGACCTTGACGCTGCCGAGCACCTGACGCAGATCGGGCTGGCCCGCGAGGCTTTTGAGAAGCCCGTCCTGGCACAACGTGGTCATGCCTTGGGCCGCCGCGATTTTCTGAATCTGGGAAATGGGCGCGCGCGCGTGAATGAGTTTGCGGATGTCATCGGAGACGACCAAGAGCTCATGGATGCCCGTGCGGCCTTTATAGCCGGTGTTTTGGCAGTGGCCGCAGCCGCGGGCCTTATGAAGCTGGAATCCGGGGCCGAAGGGATGCTTGAGTCCCGCGAAAGCCTCTTCGCCGTAAGCCGCGAGAAACTCTTGGACATCCTGCGTCGTCGCCGAATAAGGCTGCCGGCATTGCTTGCAAAGAGTTCGGATCAGGCGCTGGCCGATCACGCCGAGCAAAGCGTCGCCGAAGGAGAAAGGATCGACTCCCATGTCCAAGAGCCGGCTCACCGTTTCCGGCGCGCTGTTGGTGTGCAGCGTGCTCAAAACGAGATGCCCCGTCAAAGAGGCCTTCAACGCGATCTCGATGGTCTCGGCGTCGCGCATCTCCCCGATCATGATGACGTCGGGGTCGGCGCGCAGGAAGCTTCTGAGCAGGGCGGCGAAGTTAAGGTCGATTTTATTTTGAACCTGCACTTGGCGCAATCCGGGTTGAGTGATCTCAACGGGGTCTTCCGCGGTCCAAATTTTAACGTCCGGCCGGTTGAGGTGTCTTAAAGCGGCGTGCAGCGTGGTCGTCTTGCCGGAACCGGTCGGACCGACGCACAGGATCAGCCCGTAAGGCTTATCAAGCAGGGCGCCCAACTCCCTTAAGTTCCTTTCGCTGAGGTTGAGGTTCTCGATGGGGACGGGCTCACCCGAGGCGAGCAGGCGCATGACGACATCCTCGTTTCCCGACCCGCTCGTCGGAATGGTGGCGACGCGAAGCTCGAGTTTTTTTCCGCTGCAGCGCAGCACGATCTTGCCGTCCTGCGGCTTGCGTCTTTCCGAGATATCGAGTCCGGCGAGGATCTTGATGCGCGCCGCCAAGGGCCGGCGATAGCTTCCCGGCACGCGCTGATAAGGGTGGCAGAGCCCATCCACGCGGAAGCGAACCAGGAGGTCCCGATCGTGCGAGTTAGGCTCGATATGGATATCGGACGCTCCCTGCTTGTCCGCGTCGATGATGATCTGGTTGACGAGGTGGATGATCACGTTGTCCGTCTCGGTGATCGATTCCTCGGCCTCATCCTCGTCCACCCCCGACCTCGGGGACACGGTCTCCAACTCGGTCATGATCGTCGATATGTCCTTGGTCGGCTGCGGAGTTCCGAAGGCCGAGTCGATGAACCGGATGATGTCTTCCCTGAAGCCCACAATCAGTCGCCGCTGCTTGTGGGGAAAGATCGAACTCACTTCCTGCAGCTTCCAGGCGTTGAGAGGATTGTCGATGAGAATCGAAATGAGATCGCCGTCCGAAGGGAGCGGGACCCAGCCCGCCTGCTTGAGATAGCGCGGATTCAACTTGCTGATGAGCTCTTTCGAAATATGGATCTCGGAGTCGAACTCGATGAACGGCAGGCCGAAATACTCGCACAGGCAGCCGCGCAGCTCGGCGCGTGAAATCCCGTAATCCCGCATCAAGATCGAGGCGGAGTCGAGTTTGTGATGTCGCGAGGCGAGTTCGACCTTGAGCAGGTCCTGCTCGCTGATGAGGCCGCGGCTCACCAGGCTGGCGAAGGGACCTTCGAGCAGCGCGGCCAGGAGGTCTTCGGGCGAGACGCCATTGGCGCGCGCCTTGTCTCGCGCCGCCGCGGGGCGGGAGGAGAGTTGGCGGCGCTTGATCTCGGATAAACTATAGCTGTTCGGGCCCATGGCACGATAGTGTAACGGGATCGCCGCTCGAGTCCTGGGCACACCGGCGTCGAGAATCGCAGTATTGGACCCAGGAAAAATGCCCTTTTGGACGACGGAGGCGTGGGTCTAACGGCCCCCTTCTCTTTTCCAGCGCGCATACGCGCGCAGCGGTTTAAGGTCGTCGTCGCGTAGAACTTCCGCCCGCCACTCCCCGTCGAGACGGGAAAACGCCTCCTCGTAAATCCGGACCGCCTCTTGCGTGCGGCCTTGGGCGAACAGGACGGAACTGATCCCGATCCGGGGCAGCCAGTCGCCCTGAGTCAGATCCTCGGCCTTCGAATACGCCCAAAGCGCGCCTTCGAGGTCCCCCGCGCCATAACAGGCGGCGCCGAGATTATAGAACGCGGAGGGATCCAGCCTCCGGGGAGAATAGTTTCGCAAGTCATACCGATGCATCGCCAGCGCAAAGCCCAAACCCGACAGCAACAACGCGCCGTCAAAAAGACGCACCCCGGATGACACGCGGTCTTTCAGATATCCGATTGCGAGTCCGCCCCAGACGCAGAAGAACGCGACCATCGGCAGGCGAAACCTTTCGTCCATGAAGAACATCAACATGAAAAGGACGTTGGTCGCCGGCATGACGTACAAAAGGGCGCACTCTCTCCACCGACGGGCACAAACGGCCATCCCCAGAAGGGCGAGAGGCAGAAGGACGTACAAATTGACGAACGCATATCGCAGCGACGCGGTGAGATGGGTTTTCTCGAAATCATAAGAGTACATCGACGACGTCTCGCGTCCCGAGACTATCAGCCCGAGTTTTTTGAACTCCAAGACGACGAAGTCCCAGGGGTGGTCGCGGATGAACGCAAACCCTTTTGCGAACCAGTAAGCCGAAATCTCCGAGTCGCGCAAGGATTTTCCAAGAGCGCGCTCTGCCGCGGCCCTGGCGTCGCTCTCTTGGTGCTTGATGTCGAGGGAGATCCCCTCCACCGGAGAAAATGAGCCGGTGGCCTTGGCATGGTTGCCGATGTAGAAATTAATTCCCCCGTCGCTGGCGATCGGAACGAATCCGCCTCCCCGGAAGGCATTGTGGGTCGCGGCCAACGACATCAACGCCAAGACGGGAAGGCCGAAGGCCGAAACTCGTTTTATCTTTTCAACCCGGGAGCCGTCCTCGCTAAAAATAACATAAGCGGCGATGGCGGGAAGATACAACACCGCGTAGGCTTTGCACAGGACGAGGAGCCCGAGCGCGGTTCCAGAAAGCGCGGAGAATACGGCGCGCCTCTTCTCAAGCAGCCAATACGCCACGAGCAAGTGCAAAAAGACCGCGAGGGTCTCGGTGAGCACCTTGAGCGCGTAGAAGGAAAACGAGGCGTAGAAAATGAAAAGAAGGCTGGAGGCGACGCCCGCCGTCTTGCCGCCCCTCCGCCGTCCTATGCGGAATACCAGCACGCCACTCCCGCAGTGGAGCAAGCCTTGAAGAAGATACACCCACGGCAGGTGCTCTCCGACCAAGGTCATCACGCCGGCCAACACATACGGATACAACGGAGCCTGATAGAAGCACTTGCCTCCCGACCAGTCCCCCGCGGCGATCGTCTTGCCCCAGTCCCAATAGACCTTGGCGTCCCATCCCAAAGCCGCGAAAAAAGGCGAACGCCCGTAATCCCATAAAATGAAACAGTGGAGGACGAACGCGGCCGCGAACAAAAAAAGCTGAAGCCGCAGATCGCCGATCCCGTGGGGCTCCCCAGGAAAGCCTGGAGGCCGAGCTCCCGCGTCCGCCCGCGGCTTATTCATGATGGGCTCAGTGCGCCCTAACCGCGAAGCCTTGACCCGACGCGCGCGGCATGTCGCCCTCCCACGCTCAGGCTCCTTTGCGCGCGGCGATTTTTTCGACCAGTTTCAACGCGGGGCCCAAATCGTCCTGCGCGGTCCAGGCGTCGAACTCGGAGAGCACGCCGGTCGCCCTGATCACGCGCAGAGGCTGAGGCTGAAGGCCGCACAAGAGCAGGGAGGTCCCCAGTCTGCGGCAACGGGCTTGGAACTCGCGCAAAGCATGCACTCCGCTGGCGTCGACGATGGGCACGGCGCCCAGCCGAAGCACGAAGACCCGCGGCGGATCCTGTATCTGCGACAGCACCTCGCCCAATTTATCCGCCGCGCCGAAAAACAACGGGCCGCTGACCCGGTAAACCTCGACGCCTCGGGGAGCGATCCCCCGGTCTTTTTCGGGCGCGGCGCCGGAGTCCTCCTCCGTCGCGTCGCCGACGGCCGCCGCGACCGTGGTCATCTCGGCCATGCGGCGCATGAACAGAAACGCCGCCAAGATCATGCCGACCTCGACGGCCACGGTCAAGTCGACGAGCAGGGTCAAGACGAAGGTCGTCAACAGAACGGCCATGTCCGAGCGAGGCGCCTTAAGGATGAAAACGAAGGAGCGCCACTCGCTCATGTTGTAGGACACGATCACCAGTATCGAAGCCAAAGCGCACAGAGGAATGCGCGCGACCAACGGCCCGGCAAAAAGCAGAACGCAGGCCAGCACCAGCGCGTGGACGATCCCCGCGATCGGCGTGCGTCCGCCGCTTTTGACGTTGGTGGCGGTGCGCGCGATCGCGCCGGTCACGGGGATGCCTCCAAACACCGGAGAGGCGATATTGGCGACTCCTTGGGCGACCAGCTCCATGCTTGAGCGGTGCCGCGCTCCGATCATGCCGTCGGCGACGACCGCCGACAGCAAGGACTCGATGGCCGCCAGCAAGGCGACCACGGCGGCGGGACGGACCAAGCCCGCGGCGGTTTTCAAGTCGATCGCGGGCCAATGCGGCATGGGCAGGCCGCGCGGCAGCTCGCCGAAGCGCGAGCCGATGGTCTCCACCGGCAGACCCAGGGCCGCGGCCGCGGCCGCGGCAAAAATCAGCGCGGCGAAAGGCGACGGAATTTTTTTCGTCCAACGCGGAAGCAGGATCAACACTGACAAAGTCCCCGCCGACAGCAGGGCCGCCGAGACGTTCAGCGTCGAAATATGCGCGGCGTACGACCGCCACTTGTCGATGAAGTCGGCGGGAGGAGCGCCCATGCTCAAACCCAGCAGATCTTTCAGCTGAGACGAGAAAATAATCACCGCGATGCCGCTGGTAAAGCCCGTGATCACGGGATAGGGTATCCACTTGATCAAATTGCCCATGCGGGTCAAGCCCATGACGATCAAAATGACCCCGGCCATGATCGTGCACACGGTCAGCGCGTCCCGGCCGTATTGCTGGACGATGCCGTAAATGATCACCACGAAAGCGCCGGTCGGACCGCCGATTTGCACGCGGCTTCCCCCGAAAGCGGAGATGATGAATCCCCCGACGACCGCCGAATACAGGCCTTCGGCCGGAGACACTCCCGAAGCGATCGCGAACGCCAAAGCCAAGGGCACGGCGACCACGCCGACGATGATCCCGGCGAGCGCGTCCTTGGAGAATTGGCCCCGGTCGTAGCCCCTCAGAGCGCTGAAGAGTTTCGGGGTCAGGTAGGTCGGCACCATGAGCGGAGACGATTATAGCAAGCAAGTGATATCATTGCCTGGTGAGGACGCGCGTCGTGACGCTGGACAAAGCCTCCATCGCGGCCGCCGTCGACGTTCTGCGCCGCGGCGGTCTCGTGGCCTTTCCCACCGAGACGGTGTACGGCCTTGGCGCCCACGCCTACAACGCGGCGGCCGCGCGGCGCGTTTTCCGCGTCAAGGGCCGCCCCGCCGATAATCCGCTGATCGTCCATGTCTGCGACGAGACGATGGCCTCGATGGTGGTGGAAAGATTAACGCCGCTGGCCAGGCGCTTGATCGCCCGCTTTTGGCCGGGGCCGCTGACCCTGATCCTGGAAAAAAGCGCTCTCATCCCCTCCGCGGTGACCGCGGGACACGGCACCGTCGCCGTCCGCTGTCCGGACCACCCCGGCGCGCGGGCCTTGATTCGCGCTTTAGGCGCGCCGCTGGCCGCCCCCTCGGCCAATCGCTCCGGGCGGCCCAGCCCCACGACCGCGGAGCACGTCCGGCGAGACCTCAGCGGGCGAGTGGGCCTCATCCTTGATGGCGGCCCCTGCCGCCGGGGCCTGGAATCGACGATCGTCGACGCGCGCTCGCAGCGCCCCGTGCTTCTGCGTCTTGGAACCGTGACGCCATCCGCCCTCGCCCGCGCGGCCCGCGCTCCGTTGGCAGCGCCGGGCCGCGGCAAGCCCCCGGCGCCGGGCTCCAAACACCGCCATTACTCGCCGTCTTGCCGCATCGCACTCGTCTCCCCCGCGCTGATCAAGAGAGGAACCCTCGGCGGGCTCGCCGAACCGGGAACGGGATTGCTCCACCGCTCGGCGTGGCCGGGACCGCGGCCCGCGTGGTCCTTGCGCGTGCGCGGAGGCGTGCCGGCCTACGCCCAAGTCCTGTTCGCCGCGCTGCGCGAGGCCGAGGCGGCGCGCGTACGGACGCTTTACGTCGAGACCGTGCGTGAGTCGGGCGTTGGAGGGGCGGTCATGGATCGCCTGCGCAGGGCCGCCGGGCTGCGATGAAAGGTTCCCCCACGCGGCTGAGCTTTAACCGCAACGAGTGGGCGGGAGCCTTCGGCGACCTAGGCACGGACCTGCCCCTGCTCGTCGGCCTGACATTGTCTTGCAACCTCGACGGCGGCTCGGTGCTCGCGGTGTTCGGAGCGCTGCAGATCGCCACCGCCCTGGCCTATCGCATGCCCATGCCCGTTCAGCCGCTGAAGGCCATGGCCGCCATCGCCATCGCCCAGAAGCTGCCGGGACCGGTCATCGCCGGCGCCGGCACGGCGATCGGCCTTCTCATGCTCGCGCTCAGCGCCGGCGGCCTGCTCGACGCCCTGGCGCGTGCCGTGCCCAAAACGGTGGTGCGCGCGGTGCAGTTCGGCCTGGGCCTGCAGCTGGCCTCCTTGGCCGCCCGAGAGTTTCTCCCCGCTGCGGGAGCGGCGGGCTGGTGCCTGGCCGCCGCATCCGCGGCCGTGGTGATCGCGCTTCTGGGATCTGCGCGCCTGCCGCCGGCGCTGGTCGTCGTCGGCCTCGGCCTGGTCTATGCGCTGTTGACCAAACTCAGCACGGCCTCGCTCATCTCCGGATTCGGCTTCCGGCTTCCGGGCTTTGCCGTTGCCTCCGGCGCGGACATGATCTCGGGATTTATCCTTCTCGCCTTGCCGCAGCTTCCGCTGTCTTTGGCCAACTCCGTGCTCGCCACCCGGCAAACGTCCTTGGATTTATTTCCGGAGCGCGCGCCGTCCGTGCGCAAAATCGGGCTCACCTACGCCGCGATGAATCTCGTCGCGCCGCTGTTCGGCGGCATCCCCGTCTGCCACGGCTCGGGAGGAATGGCCGGACACTACGCCTTCGGCGCGCGCACCGGCGGCTCGGTCGCCGTGTATGGACTGATGTTTCTGGGCCTTGGACTTTTCTTTTCCGGAGCCTTCAACGACGTCGTCGCGGCCTTTCCCCGTCCCACTCTCGGCGTCCTGCTCGGCTTCGAGGGCTTGGCCCTGATGAGCCTGGCGCGCGACCAGGCCTCCGACTCCGCTGATTTCGCGCTCGTGCTTCTGCTCGGCGTGATCGCGGCCTTCACTCCTTACGGTTACCTCACCGCGCTGATCGCGGGCACTCTGCTGCACGCCCTTAAACCCCGCCTAGGCCTTAAATCCCTGCGCTAAGACCCTTCGTTTCGCCCGCGGCTGGGCCCCGAACGCATGAAATGAGATACTGGGGCGGCGCGTTTTATTTGTCTACTATTATAGACATGGAACTTCAACCCACAAGGCCCGGTCCGAACGAATCGAAGCCAAGACGCCGAAGGCGGCAAGGAAAAATAAACCATCTCGGAGGGCGCGAGCGCCGCGCATCTGATGCCGCAGATGCGCTAAAATCAGCGACGATGGGAATCTTGGAAACTTGGGGCTGGGACCAGGGCTGGATGGAGGCGTTTTCCGCCGCCGCCCCCCAGGGAACGTTTCCAGCGCGCCTCATCGAGGAACAACGCGGTCTTTTTCATCTTGTCTCGCAGCACGGGGAGCGTCCGGCCCGCGTCCCGGGCGCGATGCGCCACCAGGCGCGGGGACGAGCCGACCTGCCCGCCGTCGGAGATTGGGTCGCCGCCGAGGCGGCGCCCGGCGATCATGCGGTCTTGATCCAGGCGATACTGCCGCGTCGCACCAAACTGTCTCGAAAAGCCGCGGGCACGGCGATGGAAGAGCAGGTCATCGCCGCCAACGTGGACACCGTCTTGGTCATGACCGCCCTCAACGCCGATTTCAATTCGGCCCGGTTGGAACGCTTCCTGACGGTCTGCCGGGACAGCGGCGCTCAAGCGGTGCTCGTTCTCAACAAACTCGACGCCTGTCCCCGGCCTGCCCCCTTTCTCGACGAGGCCCGACGCATCGCGGGCGACGCGAACGTGGTCGCTCTCAGCGCCAAGACCGGGCTTGGCCTGGAGGCGCTGTCGGCCTGGATCAAGCCCGGACGCACCGTCGGGCTGGTGGGATCTTCCGGCGTCGGGAAATCCACCCTCGTCAACCGCCTTTCGGGAAACGAACAGCTGCGCACGGCCCGGACCCGGGCCAGCGACGAGGCCGGCCGCCACACCACCACCCATCGCCAGCTCTTTCCTCTTCCGGGCGGCGGCATCCTGCTCGACACCCCCGGCATGCGCGAGATGCGCTTTTGGGAGGCCGATCAAGGCCTGGCGGAGACGTTCGATGATCTCACCGCTCTAGCACCCTCCTGCCGCTTCAAGGACTGCGGTCATGACAGCGAGCCAGGCTGCGCGGTCAAGGCCGCGGTCGACTCCGGCGTTATGGATCCTCGGCGTCTCGAATCCTGGAAAAAGCTCCGGCGCGAGAGCAAGGCTTCGCGCAAGCCGCCCAAGAGGCGCCGCTAACCGGAAATCTTCAGAGAGACCGAAAAAGGTTTTCCACAAGCTCGTTTCGAGACGCGTTTGCGGATAAGACCCAACTCAGATCCTCCGACCGAAAGATCCCATCGTGATAGGCGTTCGGATCGTCCCTTGGCGGGATGTCGCGAGCGGACGGCCGACCCCGCTCAGCCGCCGCGAGCGCCAAGCGAGGGTCAACCCCGAGCGATCCCGACAAGGGGCGAGCCGAACGCAGCTCCCTCATCCTCAGAGAGTCAACTGAAGACTCCGCGCTAACACCCGGCGGAAAGATCAGGCGGCCGAAGCCGCGTCGGCCAGGTAGAGCTGGCAGAGGTTGGGGTCGGGCGCGGTCCACCGTCCTTTCAAGATCTTGGCGCGCGCGCGGCAGCCGCCGCGGCAGCGCGCGAGATGGGCGCAGCCGGCGCACGCCTCCAAGGAGTTCGGGTCGAAGTTGTTGGTGATGCCGGTTTTCAGATACTCGAGGTAGAGATCCTTTAGGCTCGCGGGACCCAAACGTCCCATGGTCTCGCCGATGTTTTGGAAATAGTGGCAGGCGTAAACCCCCCCGTCGGCGGCGATGAAGCATTGAGACACGCCCGCGCCGCAGGGAAACGTCGAACCGGCCGGGGGCAGGCAGGACGAGAATTTCCTGACCTCATGAAATCCCACGTCGTCTTGAAGAGCCCGCAGATTCTCGTCCGACAGCATGAAATCCTCGGCTTCATTCGCGGCGCGGCCGATGGACACGACCTGCGCCAAGCGCACCTGGCCAACGCCCAGCTCATCCCTGCAATAAGAGCGAAACGCGTCGAGCTCCGAATAATTGGCGTCGCTGACCATGCTGGTGACGCTGACGCACACGCCCGCCGCGGCCAAACGCCTGATCCCGGCCGTGGCCGCCTCGAAGCTTCCCGGGCCGCGCAGCCGGTCGTGATGGTCCTTGAATCCGTCGAGGCTGACCGTCGCTTTGGCCACGCGAGCCTCGGCGAAAAAATCCGCCATGTCCCGGTCCACGGCCGAGGCGTTGGTCATCACGCACACCCGCGCGCCCTCACCGCGAAACGCCCGGACGGCGTCTTTAAACAACGGGTTGAGCAGAGGCTCGCCCCCGCCCAGGCTGACCGTCACGGGCTCGAGCTCTCGCACGCCCTGGACCACCGCGTCGAGAGTGTCCCGGTCCATGAGGCGTTGAGACATCCGGGCGTAGCAGTGCCTGCAGCGCAGGTTGCACACACCGGAAAATTCGACGTCGACAAGATCCAAGAGGCTCTTATCGAGCACCGGCAGCTCCGCCGAGGTCGCCGGCGATCGGCTGAGCATGGACCGCTCCGACAGCTTGTCGTAGAGGAATTTTTCCTCGGCGTCCATGCGGGCCGGGTCGCCCTTGGCCAGCATGGAGGACAAGCGCTCCAAGGTGTCCTCGTTGATGCGGACCTTGTAGCTGCTGGCGCTGTGATGAAGCCACCACTGGCCGCCGCCGCGTTTGATGAGGCAGTCCCGCAGCCGCATAAAAAACATCGGCCCCCGCGGCTTAAGCGACGCGCCGCGGGGGCCGATTATTCAGGCACAAGTTTCACAATGAGGCGTCGTGGTCGCTACCAGATCGCTTTCGATCTGCTCTTCAAACACCATGGCCGAACCTCCGCTACGTCGTGATATCCTACCCTTCTTCTTCGACGTTGAATTAAGGCATTTCCATCGGCCTCTTGCATGGGCCAATAGGGCCTCAAAGGGCGGCCAGAAGTCCTAGGCTCGAACTACCAGATCCGGCAGGTCTTGGCCAAGACCATCGCGTCGCCCGCCTTGCAGGCGAAAGCCTTGGCGAATTCCGGGGAGTTCGACAGCGGCCCGATGACCCGCCAACGCCCGGAAGAATGCACGTTCGTCAACGCGTGCATCCGCGCGAATTCATCGGTTCGGTTCTCGCACCACACCTGTGCGTATCCCAGGAAAAAACGCTGCCGCGGGGTAAAGCCGTCGCGCGCGGGCGCCGAACCCGCGGGCCCGGCGTCGAGCGCCATCCCGGCGACGCGCAGGCCGCCGTTGTCGGCGGTATTTTCGCCCAGCGTGAGCTTGCCGTTGAGCTTGACCCCCGGCAAAACCTCGTAGCCCTCGTACTGATCGACGAAGCATTGGGCGCGGCGTTCGAAGACCTTGGCGTCCTCGGCGGTCCACCAGTCCTCCATGTTCCCCATCAAATCGAATTTCCGGCCCGCGTCGTCGAAGCCGTGGGTCAGCTCGTGGCCGATCACCGCGCCGATGGCGCCGAGATTGACCGCGTCATCGGCCGCGGGATCAAAGAAGGGAGGCTGCAGAATGCCCGCGGGGAAATTGATGCTGTTGAGCTGCGGGCTGTAGTACGCGTTGACCGTGGGCGGGGTCATGTGCCACTCCTTTCGGTCGACGGGCTTGCCGATTTTCGCCAGCAGGCGCGCCTGTTCGAATTCCATCGCCGAGTTTATCGAGCCGAGCAAATCGCCGCGGTCGATCTTGACCGTCGAGTAGTCCCGCCAGGTCTTGGGGTAGCCGACCTTGTTGACGACCGTCGCCAGCTTGGCCAGCGCCTTGCGTTTGGTCGCCGGCGTCATCCAGTCCAAACCGGCGATGTCTTCCTTGAGCGCCGCTTCGACGGCGGCGACCAAAGCGTCCATGCGCTTCTTCGTATCGTCGGGATAGGCCTTCTCGACGTAGCGCCGGCCCAAATCCTCGCCCAACAGGCGGTCGGTCAATTCCGTGCAGCGCTTCCAACGCGGCTTAAGCTCCTTGGCGCCGGTCAAGCGCCGGCCGTAAAACTCGAACCATTCCTCGACGAACGCGCGCGCCATCCAGGGCTGCGCCGCCGACAGGACGCGCCAGCGCAGATAGGCGCGCATGTCCGACAGCGACCCCTCCTCCCCGACCAATTTGGAAAATCCCTCGATAAAGCCGGGAGACGCCACGTTGACCTGCGTCCAAGCGGGACCGCCCATCGAGTCGAAGTATCGATTCCAGGAAAACGCCGGAGTCAGACGCTCCAGCTCCGGCCGCGTCATCTTGTGGTACAGGTTGGCCGGTTCGCGCCTGGAGATCTTGTCCATGGACGCGCGAGCCAGCGCGGTTTCCACGCGCATGACGGCGGCCGTCTGATCGGCCGCCGTTTTGGGATCGGAGCCGGCCAACCCCATGGAGCGCGCGACATACCCCTCGTAGCCCTTGCGCAGCTCGACGGATTTCGCGTCGTCTTTGAGGTAATAATCCCGGTCCGGCAAGCCCAGACCTCCCTGATCGACAAGCGCGATCACCTGGGTCGCGTCCTTGAAGTCTTGATCGGACTCGTACCCGAACGCCGCCGGAATGCCGATTCGGTGCAGGCGCGCCAGCACGGGCGCCAAATCCTTCATGGACGCAAGACCTTCGATCGCCTCGAACAAGGGTTGGAGCGGCTTCAACCCCGCCGTGTCGACGGCGGCCTCGTCCAGGCAGGCGCCGTAGAGCGCGCCGATGCGGCGATCCGACTCGTTTTGAGGAGACTGCGCGGCGGATTCAAGCAGCTTTTTGAGAAGGGCCTTGTTGCGCTCGGCCAATTCGTTGAAGCGCCCCCACCGCGCCTGATCGGAGGGAATGGGGTTGGCCTTGATCCAGCCGCCGCACGCGAACCGATAAAAATCGTCGCACGGATTGACCGAGGTATCCAAAGCGGTCGACGAAAACCCCGAGAACGCCGGCCCGGCATTCTGCGCGGCCGCGGGAAAAGCGAGAAGAACCGTTAGAAGCGCTTGAGTCACGAGTCAGCCTCCCAAAAGCATTTTAAGCGACAAGACGAACAACACGCCGCCGAACATGCGCCGCAATATCTCCTTGGGCAGCGCCACGGCGATCTGGGAACCGAAGTATCCCCCCAGGATGAAGCCCGCGCAAATCAGCAGCGCGGCGCGAACGTCGACGTGGCCGTTCTTGTAGTAAGTCCACGCGGCCAGTATCCCGATCGGCGGCAGCAGCATCGCCGTGCTCGTGCCCTGAGCCATATGCTGGGAAAAGCCGAAGAACAGGACCAGCGCGGGCACCAGGACGATGCCGCCCCCGACTCCGATCATCCCGCTCAGAACGCCGGTGAGCAGACCGAGGCAGACGAACCAGGCCGGACTCATCGCGACGTCACGAGCCCGGACGCTGGGGCGAGAGCGTCGCCCGAATCTTGTTCAACAGCCTCTCGGACTCCACGGGCTTGACCAAGTAGCCGGTGGCGCCGTAACCGAAAGCCTTTTCCACATCCTTGCCTGTTTGGGAGCCGGTGACCATCAAGACGGGAATGTCGGCGGTGGCGGGATTGTTTTTCAGGCGCGACAAGGTTTCAACGCCGTCGATGCCCGGCATCATCATGTCCAGGAGGATCAACTGGGGACGACGCTTCTGCGCCAGGTTCAAACCCTGGGCCCCATCGAGGGCCTCGAGCACCTCGTAGCCCGCCGGCTCCAGGATCGTCTTGATGCTGAGCACGACCACGGGCGAGTCGTCGACGACCAAGATCACAGGTTTCCCGCTGGACGACTTTGAAAAAAAGCTCATTTCGTCTTGCCTCTGGAGGGCAGCGGCAAGGTCATCGTCACGCTCGAGCCCTGTCCGGGCGCGCTCACGACCTCGAGCTCGCCGCCGTGCGCGCGCGCGATTTTCTGG
>ERZ1292630.1633-Hain-H41-02um-R3-1633-length-21747-cov-5_pt1 | contig 21747 bp, 19 predicted proteins | sample MGYA00564408_ERZ1292630 | MGnify/ENA primary metagenome ERZ1292630 (study PRJEB36523, sample SAMEA6512641) | groundwater metagenome | collected 2019-01-08 | study: AquaDiva: Metagenomics assemblies of 32 groundwater samples
CAATGGGAACTGGCCGACAAAATAAGAGACAGGTTGAGTGAACTTGGAATTATCATAGAAGATAAAAAAGAAAAAGCGGCCTGGCGAAAGAAGTAGTATGCTTATAGAAAGCTTTATTAAGACTGCAAAAAAGAATTTCAGTAAGATCGTTCAAGAGGACTCTACCGGAATGTCTCTGACATTCGGCCAGACGCTTACCGCCGGTATTCTTCTGTCCAGGCAAATTCGCAACTTTGAAGGTGACAATATTGCCCTTATGTTTCCCGCCTCCGTAGGAGGGGCGCTGGCATATATAGCTACGTCATTTTCAGGCAAAACCCCTGTTGGTTTAAACTTCATCGCAAGCAGGGAGGAGCAGGATTGGGTAATGGATACCTGCGACATTAAAACGATATTTACCTCAAGAGTATTTATTCAAAAGGCAGAAATTCCAGAAGATCCCAGGATGATTTTTATTGAAGACATAAAGGAGAGGACTTCAAAACTGGAAAAGTTACTGACTTATTTCTCCTGTAAGATTAAGTCGAGCCAATCTTTAATTCAGAAATATAAGGAATACGACTCACCTGATAAAACAGCCATAATACTCTTTACCTCCGGCTCAGAATCTCACCCTAAAGGCGTCCCCTTGACAAACAGAAATATTTACGTGACTATCCGGAATTATAGCACAGTTTTCCAGCCTATCCCTGAAGACAAAATATTAGGAACCTTACCGTTTTTTCATGTATTTGGTTTTGTTGCCTGCCTCTGGCTGCCATTGATAATGGGAATGGGAGCCTTTTACCATCCAAATCCTACTGATTACGAAAGGCTTGGCAAGATTGTCCACAGATATAGAATAACAATGCTTTTGGGGACCAGCACACTTTATAGAGGTTATATGAAAAGGTGGAATATGGAACAGGTTTCGAGTGTTCGCCTGGCATTTGCAGGAGCGGAAAAGTTAAATGAAAGTGTAAGGAAGAAATTTAATGAAAGACTGGGCATAAACATCCTTGAAGCCTATGGGGTTACTGAAAGCTGTTCATGTATTACGGTAAATTATCCGAATGACTTTTGTTACGGAAGCGTGGGAAGGCTCTTGCCGGATGTTCATTGTAAAATAGTGAATACGGATACTTATGAAGAACTTCAACCCGGAGAGGATGGGTTGATACTCGTCAAAGGCCCCAACGTTATGAATGGGTATTATAAATCGCCTGAATTAACCAGCCAGGCTTTTCATGACGGTTTTTATATTACCGGTGATATAGGAAAATTTGAAAATGGATTCTTATATATTACCGATCGCCTGAAAAGGTTTGCCAAAATAGGAGGCGAGATGATACCCTTATCGCCCATCGAAGATAAATTATCCCATGTCCTGGATGAACATACTGACGATGAAAAGAGAAAGTGTGCAGTTGTGAATATCCCTCACGCTCAAAAGGGAGAACAGCTTATAGCCGTTGTAGTAGAAAAAAATCCTGACAAACTATCGCTTAACAGGAAACTGGATAGTTTAGGCCTCACACATTTATCCCAACCCGATCATTACATGCCAATTGATTCCATCCCCATGCTTCCGTCAGGAAAGGTTGATTATAAAAGTATTAAAAAGATGGCTATAGAAAAGTTTGCTTGAGATGCTTGATTTGATTAACTAAATCAATTTTATCCCTGTTTTCAAGATTTCTTTTGCAAATGGATTTTGCAGATTGAAATCATCTGGAGCAAAAGGGATAACCTCTAGTTCACTACTTATAGATAGAGTAATTCTTCTTATTTTATCCTTATCATCGATCCGGTTGCCCTCAAATATGTCAGAAACTAAAGCAATGTCTATATCGCTCCATTCTTGATAATCCCCTTTTGCATAACTTCCAAAAAGGATTGCTTCTTTAATTGGAATTTTATTCCGATTTAATTCCCGGATATATCTGTCTATAATATTCTTTACTTTAGCAGGGAACTGAACCATGCGTAAAACTCCTTTATTTTGGCTAAATACTCATTTGTGTACTCTACATTACAGCGCTTATAAAAGGCCAACTTGTAATCAGGGTAACGTGTTTGAATATTAAAATCAGTTATTTTGTCTAAATGAAATTTCTGATCTTCATCCAGTTCTATCTTTGATAATTCTGCCAATCTTACAAGGTTGTGAATTCTTGGTGGCATATTATTGTCATTTCTGTCAACGAATACCGCTTTCAAAATCTTTTCTAATGCTAAATGCCCAATAAATAAATAAACACCAATCATATCTTCCTGAATCAAGGATACTTTCGGCAGATTCAAGATCGTGTTGAGCGCTTTTAAGCCAGTATTTGATATGTTCTTCTTTTGTCACCTTTATATGTTGGAATTTGTTGTCTTAAAAATTTATTCTTTCAGTCAGAATAGATGGTAAATTTTCCACGCTTTTATATTTTATACTAATAAATCATATCATTGAAAACAAGGGGAAATCTTGGTACTTCTTTCTTTATAAATAAGAAATTTAACCCGGTCCCGGTAAAATCTTTAAAAATGAGAAGATTGCAATCTGGACGATCCAGCCGATCACGCAAACAATAACGGCACGCAAGGTTCCTTTGTAATCAAGCGCCTGCCCGACTCGTCATTCAAGGCGGGAAGCAAATCCACATTTATTCTGGATTTATGAATGGCTTTTTGTTAGCATACAAGCCAGTTTATTTATCATTATATTCAAATGTCATATTGAACGAGGTATAGAAATGGACAATAAAACCAGGGATAAAAAAGATAAGGCTATGTCATGTTCATTTTGCGGCAGAAATTATAATGTAGTTAAAAGATTAATACAGGGAGACCGCAACGTATACATTTGTAATGAATGTATTGATGCCTGCTACACGCTTGTACAGAAAGATAATGAAAAAACCAGTAAACATTTGACGAGAAAAATTCCAACACCGGTATATGTAAAAGAACGGTTAGATGACTATGTTATCGGGCAGGATATGGCAAAAAAGGTGCTGGCTGTGGCGGTTCATAATCACTACAAAAGGTTGATTTCGGAGACGACCGATGATGTAGAACTGGAAAAGAGCAACGTTCTTCTTGTCGGGCCTACAGGTTCAGGAAAGACTTTGCTGGCTAAAATACTTGCGAAGATTCTTGACGTGCCATTTGCTATAGCTGACGCCACTACTTTTACTGAAGCAGGTTATGTTGGTGAGGATGTTGAAAATGTTCTTTTAAGGTTGCTGAGGGATGCCGATTTTAATGTAGCCCGTGCGCAGCAGGGGATTGTCTATTTAGATGAGGTAGACAAGATTGCCAGAAAAGGCCCAAATGCATCTATAACACGAGATGTTTCAGGTGAGGGTGTACAGCAATCACTGCTTAAGATGTTTGAGCAGTCTATAGTCAACGTACCGCCTCAGGGAGGGAGGAAACATCCGGAGCAGCAATACATACAAATGGATACTAAGGATATTCTGTTTATTTGCGGCGGAACCTTCAGCGGCATCGAGGACATAATAAGAAGAAGGATTGGAAAGAAAGCTATAGGATTCGGCGCAAATACGGATTTAACAGATGATAAATCTACCGGAGAAATTCTATCTGAAATCAAAATGAATGACTTAATCGAATACGGCATGATTCACGAATTCATTGGCAGGCTTCATGTAATCACATCTCTGATGCCGCTTGACAAGGATGATTTGATCAGGATTATGATGGAGCCTAAGAATGCTATCGTTAAGCAATATCAGAAGATATTTGAGATGGAAAATGCAGTCGTAGAGTTTTCAAAAGAGTCCCTGGTGGAAATAAGCGAAAGGGCTCTTGAGCGCAAGACAGGGGCAAGGGCATTGCGTTCGATATTTGAGGATTTTATGCTGGATGCCATGTTTGATTTGCCCACAGATGGAAAAGACGCTGTTTATGTAGTTACTCCGGATGTCGTAACAGGAAAAACTCAGCTTATGCCGAAAAAGCTTCGCAAAAGCGCATAAACATATAATTTTGGATATATATAATCTATTTAATATATCGTATTTTTTAATTTTTTCCCGGCCACATACATAACTTGGTTATCAGTTGTTCGACTATGAGGGCTGGAGACAGGCGGCTGGTTTTACATAACAAATCTGCTTCTAACATATACTTCCATTTTTCAGGCATTTCTACTTCGTTAAAATTCCGAGCCTGTTTTATAAATTTGTCAACAAATGGCATTGGCGCATATTTTTTTTCTAAAATCTCTTTTTTGCCTCCACCTTTATCCAGTATCCGCATAATCTTCCATAAATCTTTCATTCTTCTATGTGATGAGCTTACTATAGTTATTGCAATTGATTTCGCATCGTAAGTGATATTATTACGCTCATTTTCCATTCCAATATCAAAAATGGTTCCGGCTATCTTTACTGCGGAGATAGTGTCCTTCATACCAATTGCGTCAAGCAGATTATAAAGTTTCTCCCTGTGGCTGACACCTATCAAATTTTGAATATCTTCTATGGTAATTTCATTCCTGTCACCCGTATAAACTGATAATGCGTCTATCTGATTATTAATAATTGACAGGTTGTTTCCTGTCTTTTCCAGGAGACAAAAAGCAGATTTCAGATTCATAGTTTTGTTAAAACTCCTGGCATGCACAACAATCCATCTCGTTAACTCACTATCATATTCCGGTTTCTTTACTTCCCAGGGTGCAGGGCTATCATAAAGTTTGTCGCACTCAATAAGTATTCCGCATTTACCGTCCATGGCCTTTGCCAATTTAGTCCTTTTGTCTATGGATAATACTTCTAAAATCAGGCAGTTAACACCAGAAGGATTTTTAATATATCCCAAAACCTTATCCTGATCTCCACCCAGAAAACTGTCAGCATTCTCAACTATTACCAGCTTATGTTTTCCAAACATAGGAGCGGTTCTCATTTCATCAAAGACATCATTAAATAAGGTAGAAGTCTTAGTGTTTCTTACATTATTACCTTCTGTTTGATTACCTGTAAAATTACTACCAGCGTCATTGCTATTAAACTCGATTAAACCCTGTTTGACGCCTCCCTCAGAAAAAAAACGCTTTTTTATCTCTGCTAAGGCCTGTTTCTTTAAGAAATACTCATTTCCGCTTATTATATAGAAAGGAAATTTGTTTGTTTTATTATACTTGTGTATAAACTCTGTGAATTTCATGACGGAATCAGAAAAAACCTTATCTTTTTATAAAGTTAATATAAAGGCACTCTTTGAAGAAAGATTCAGTTAAAAAAATTTTGCTTTTTCTCTCAAAGATATTGACATAATTAAACTTATGTGTATAATTAACCGCGATTTTATGAATTGTAAATGTTTTTGGAGTAAATAGAACATGGCCACAATAACAAAAAGAGAATTAGCGGAGGCTATTTCTCAAAAATTAGGAAGCCCGCAAATAGTTACTAAACAAACAATTCAGCTTTTCCTGGAATTATGTACTGAAGAGCTCGTAAATGGTAACCGGTTAGAATTCAGGGACTTTGGTATTCTTACTACAGTTGAAAGAGGCTCCAGAATTGGGAGAAATCCCAAGACAGGCACAACTGTAAATGTACCCCCAAAAAGAATTGTTCGGTTCAAGTCAGGAAGACTTCTAAAAGAAAAGGTTCAAAATACACCCTCATAAGACGTTCCAGAAGGGACGATTAGAAGGTTTTCTATATTTAAGGCTCAACACTCATTTTTACTTAAACTTGTCGGCATAGTTTCTATGTGAATTGTCTTTTGTGAAAACATGTTCTTCCAGTATCCATTTGTCACCCGATTAAATATTTTTTCTCGCCTTCTGAATCCTTTTTATATGAGAGAAATTCAGGCGTACTCCAGGCAAAATCTATTTGTGCCGCTTCAGATATTACGGGAAAAGAGATAACGAGCATAAGACACAAAGAAAAGTTTATTAACCTGTTCATTACTTTAATAAGAATTTTGAGACGCCATCTATGTCCTGAAATATCTTATCCGCATCTTTTAAATACTCTTCCGAAAGAGAAGTTTGTACTGCAAAACATGTTAATCCGGCATTCTTTGCCGAAGTTATGCCTGCCGGTGCATTCTCTATTACTATGCAATCTTCTTTCCTGGCGCCAAGTTCGTCTACGGCTTTTAAATAAGGTTCGGGATCAGGCTTACCCTTATTCACTCTTTCACCGGTAACGATAACCTTAAAGATGTCGTTCAGGCCCATCTGCAAAACCTTTTTAACAACTTCTAAACGGGTGCCGGTTACCAGGGCAAGGTTGTACCGGCGTTTCTTTAATTCAAATAGAAAATCCTTAACACCCTTCATTAGCGTTACGGTAAAGATATCATTAAATATCCTGCGTTTAAGTTTAATCACATTTTCAACAGTTTCATCTGAAAGGGACGTGTTGCTTTTACTGGCAAATATTTCCATTGTTTCCCTGCCTGTCATGCCTTCCATCAGGTAAATTTCCAGGTCAGATACAGACATACCTATAGTTGACAATGCCTCTTTCCATGATCTGATGTGGTAAGGCATACCATCTACAATCACACCATCCATGTCAAAAATAATAGTATTAATGTTCTTCATCTTCTATTAATTCTATGGCATACTTTATAGGAACACCAAAGTTTGCCCCCGTGAAACCGCGAAAGATGCCATAATTAATGGCAATTACCTTGCCTTTATTATTAAAAAGCGGACCTCCGCTGCCGCCAACAGTTGTAAGTGCGTCGTAAATTATTCTCTCGTTTAAGACATCGCTAATATGTCCCTGGGTTGATATAGGTTTTATAAAGCGGTGGTTTGAAAGTTCTTGAGCGGCTTCTAAAAATGGTAATTTTGATATTTCCTGTGCAACATCAGGGTCAGTCTTTGCTAAAAGAGCATTCATACCGGCCGGATAACCTAACAGGACGACAGGTTCCCCTTCTATTGCATCCATACCGCTCAAATCTAATTCAAGTACAGGTATGTCTATACCTTCAGGTTCGAAACTTAACAGGGCGACATCGGCCGCTTCGGAGACCTTTTCCACTTTAAGCAGAACAGGATCTTTTACGTTCGGGAAAAAGGCCCTTAAGACCTCAATCCTGGGTTTTAAACCCGGCTCTGTAGGAATAAAATATGTCGTTTGATGCCACGATGGTTCTACGACGTGACGATTTGTTAATATCTTACCGTTCTTGCTGATTATAAATCCTGTTCCGGTAAGATTATTAGTCAGTAAACGTCCATTGTTCCATGCTTTTAGTGGTTCACCAGATACTTCGTCAACCAACGAAAAAGAACACTGGATTAAACAGACACCTCTACTGAAATCTTTAATTATCTTTTCGCCGATGGCGCTTTCAAATTCTAATAGTTCCACTCTTTTCGTTGTTTCTGTCAGTTTGGAGTATATGGTGTGGAATAATGTAATAATTCCAATAAATGTGAGAAAGAAGATAAAGACAGTAACAAGTCTGAATTTCAGTGAAGATTGTGTAAAAGCCTCTATCAGCAGGCTTTTAAAGAAAGATGCTGCCGTGATTAATTTTCTGCCCCTGTGAGGCTCTCTAGCGAGATCCATGGAATCTGCCAGCATTTCTCTGAACGGCTTACATACATCTCCTTCCTCGGCTTTTATTCTGAAACGTACCCTTGGCCCATTATCACCAAATTCAATAAGATCACCATCATGAATAACACCCTCCTTTTTCAACCTGTTATTTACAAAGATACCTTTGGAACTGTCTAAATCCTTCAGGATATAATCACATTCTCTTAGATTTATTTCGGCATGAAGAGGCGAGGTATTCTTATCAACAAGCGGATTAAACCTTAAATTACATGAAGAGTCTGTTCCTATGCTGATCTTTGAATTTGTAAAAAACTCTGTCTTGCCTCTCTTGCTTCCGGATAGATGTACAAAGATGGCCTTCATTTGTCTTTATTATTAGCAAAATGGTTGTACACAATGTCAGCGAATCTATTCAGCCCTTTCATGTCCTTACCCAGCTTTGATATCTTGCTTTCCAGATCTTTCTTGTTTCTAAAGTTTTTCGAAACGTATTCCGCTACGAAAGTTTCTGCGGAAATAAAATTCAGGTCAGGGCCCTTGTCATCCTTGCTCTCTGATATCTTGTATGCGACCAGATCTGTAATTATCTTTAATGTAATATCTTTTTTACTGCTTATACTTCCTTTTACAGTATCAAAGTCCAGATGATCACTGGTTTTATAATATTTATATATTTTATCTGCAATGGCCTCTATTCCTTTTATTCCACCGTCTAATACTGTTAAGTTTTCGTGAAAAGCATCGAGAGTACTGTAATTATCTGAAATATATTCTGCCGTTATTCTCTCAGCCTTGATGATATTGTTTTCCGGCCCTCCATCATAAGGGCCCTTGGATATCTTAAGCGCCACAATGTCTGTTACTGGTTTTAATGTAACATCTTCAGCATTGCGGATCTTATTTATAATTGCTTCTACCTCCAGTTTGTTATTCATAGAGATTCATTATACTAACGCTTAAATATAAATCAACTGTGATATGTATAACTACATCTGATGTAATATTCAGGGATGTCAAACTTATTAATAGGATTTGATAGCGATAACGAATATCTCGGCAGAGATTCAGAATAATAATGGGGTTTGTGAAATGTTTCTTAAATAAAAAAAGGCTTCAGGGTTACATATGAACCCTGAAGCCTTGTAGTTTACTAATATGAGATCAATGACCGCCGCCGCTAGCTGGACGTCCTGGAGCACCTAAATCAAATGTTACCTGTATAATTTCTCCCGGGTTAACTCTAACTTCTCTACTATCGGTATTGCCATGTGTATCAGCAACTGAAACTGTGTATATTCCCTTGTTTACCTGGAAAACTTTGTTTCCGTTGTGGCCTGTAGTATCAGAAGTATCTCCTACGCTAACGTCAGCATGTTCAATCGGTGAACCCATTGCTGTAACCTGAACTATGACCGTTGCAGGTGGCTCATCATAAGCAGTACTGACGTTGCCCACACAGAAGATTAATCCGGCAGCCATCAGTGATACAAAAGCAAATTTCAACTTATTTAACATTCCTCTCTCCTTTCAAAATTAAAAAATAAACAATCAAACTAAATTGCAGTGGACCTTTTATTGTGTAATAAAATAAAAAAAGTGGCTAATATCACCCCCTCTCTTCTTGAGATGTCTTGTTAGCCTCAAAAGTAATATTTTAAGTTCACGTAAGTTTACGGATTATACATTAAAACATATTCACGTCAAGAGATTTTCTGTTTTTATTGGCTGAAAATTGCTAACTGTTTGTGGATAATTGTGGATATTTTTGTTTTCTTTCATTATTCAATGATGTAGTATGAACGTGAGACTGTAAACGTAGCCATAATCATTTAAAATAAAACTACTTATGCCAAATTACTATCTAAAAACCCCCTGATTTAGTTGTTAAAAATAAAAATGACAGAAGATATTAGTTTTTTCAAACAAAAAAGAGATTTTTTAAAGAATTACGAACCTTTTTCCTTATTGTCTAACAATCTTTTAAAAAAGATTGTTTCAAAGCTTCAGGTTCAACATTATAGGGTCGGTCAAACAATATGCGAAAGAGGGCAGAAGGGTAATTGTTTGTTTATAATTCATATCGGTTCTGTAGTAGAAACTTTAACTGATAGCAGCGGAGAAGAAATCACTGTAGCGGTTCTTAGAGCAGGGGGCTGCTTTGGGACGATCTCCCTGCTAACTGACGAGCCATACCTTGCAACCATAAAAGTAAAAGAAGATGTTGAACTCCTTGTACTTTACAAAAATGATATCCAAGAACTGATTCAAAAAAATCCTGTCTTGAGCGTTTATCTTAGTAGAGTTATCTCTATGAGAATGAAAACGTTCTTTGATTTTTTTGAGAAGGAAAAGATTAAGATAGTTGAGGATCTTGAAGATAAGATTGAGAAAGAGAGAAAATTAGACGTAATAAATAGAGTAACCCAGCTTTTTCATCTGGATGAAGACATCAGTAAGATTTTATCAATGGTTGTTAAAGAAGTTAATGAAGAAATGAAGGCGGATGCCTGCTCGATATTCTTACTTGATTCAGTCTCTAATAATTTAATATTAGAAGCGGCTGTAGGGTTTGATAGTAAGTCAATAAAGAAAATAAAAATGCGATTAGACGAAGGTATCACTGGATGGGTAGTCAGGTACAGCGAACCAGCGGCGCTTGAAGATGTACACACCGACCCAAGGGTAAAATTCTTTTCTGAAGTCCATGAAGAGCGTTTGTCATCATTACTATCAGTGCCATTAGGCACTAAAAAAGATTTAATTGGCGCAATTAACATCCAGACTGTGGATCGAAGGAAGTATACATATGAAGATATCAGGGGATTGACGATACTTGCAAACCACATCGCCCTTGCCATTGCGCACGCACGCCTTAAAAAAAGGATACAGATTACAGAAAGAGAGAGTGGTAAAAAGGACTCTAAAAGTTTAGGTTTCGTAGGCAAAGGCAAATATATCGATAAAATAAATGCCTTCGTTAACGCTATGGCTTTAATTGACGAACCGGTATTAATAAACGGTGAAGATGGGACAGGCAAGATACCGATGTCAAAAATCATTCATTATAAAGGTAAACGTTCCAAAGGGCCTTTTGTAGACGTTGATTGTAGAGACATTGACAATGATTCATGGGGGGAAGAGCTTTTTGGGTATGAAAAGAGCACTTATGTAATATGTTGCGATGATGCAATGGGGAAAGATAAACAAGAAATTTCCTCTCTTGGTAAAGGTGTTGAGATAGAGGATGTTGCGACGCGTTTGGGATATCTTGAACTGGCTGATTCAGGGACGATTTTTTTGGATCATGTGGATAGTTTAAATCAAGCGAATCAAATCAAATTATTAAATTATATACAGGAAGGAAAATTTAATCGCGTCAATGGAAGTGATCATGTTTTTTCAAATGCCAGGATTGTGGCATCTGTGTCTGACAGTATCGCCTCATCTGTTGAGCAAGGCAAGTTTGACAAGAATCTTTATAATATCTTAGGTAAAAATTTCTATCAGTTAAAGGCTCTTAGAAATCAGAAACGCAGTATCCCAATGCTTACAAAACACTTACTGGAGAAGTTCAGCGGGGAATTACACAAAGATGTGAAAAATGTGTCTGACGATGCAATGGGACGATTGATGAGCTATGATTGGCCTGGAAATGTAATTGAGCTTGAGAACGTTATAAGGCGAGCCGTTTACCTTGCAAAAGGTAATACTGTAACGTCTGAACAGATAATCTTTGGGATACCAAGGGAAGAGAAGAAATGGTCCTTTAATATTCTTTCAGTAAATGCAATTAAAGGATTCTTAGAAAGTAAATATTATCCACAAGGAATTCAAATCCTTAGCTTTGCATTGCTCACAATGATACTTTGTATGTTATTCATGGGAAACAAAGATGGTCTCTTGAATTTTGCAAATGTATTTTTGTGGTCTACCGGATTATTTGGTATGTACTTAATTACCCTGATATCCGGAAGGTCTTTGTGTGGAGTCTGTCCTTTTGCTGCGGCAGGCGATTGGATACAACGTTTAAAATGTTTTAATCTTCAAATTCCAGATGTATTTGCTGTATACGGGAGATATATCACTATTGGGATGATCTTCTTAATATTCTGGCTGGAAGGTGTGACCATAATGCCGCGGTCGTCAATACTGACGGCATTTTTGCTTATATCTATTCTTTCCGGCGCGGTTATTTCCGGCCTTCTCTATGAAAGGAGAGTATGGTGTAGATATGTTTGCCCGCTTGGCGGTTTGCTAGGAATTTATTCTCTTTCATCATTAACTTCATTAAAGGCAAATAGAAGTGTATGTCTGAATCAATGTGAGACTCAAGATTGTTATCTGGGGACAAGGTTAATAAAAGGCTGCCCGATGTTTTTGCATCCTTATGGATTGGAAAGTAATAAAGACTGTGTTTTGTGTATGAATTGTTATAAGAATTGTGGTCACAGTTCAATAAAAGTCAATATTCAGGCGCCCGGAAGTGACATAGCCGAATTGTCTGATAGATCCTTAGCTGATTCATTCCTTTCGTTATCATTATTAGGTATGCTTTTAGTAGAGTACAGAAGCCTTCTTAGTATAGATTCAGGGTTATTTCAATCTTTATACAACCTCACTGGAATCAATCAAACTGTACTTTATACACTAATATTTATCTTTGTGTCTGCAATGCCATTTGTTTTGATTGGGCTTCTTGATTATGTATGCAGCGGGTTCTCGTTTGACAATGCGAAAAAAAGAATTGTTGATTTCGGATTTGCAGCTATTCCACTTGCGCTTATGGGGCATCTTGCTTTTTATTGGGATAAACTTAAGGCAAATTTCTGGAGATTATTGGAGATAACCAATGTTTATAAATCAAATAGAATAGCAAGCGAAGGCCTGATTACGAATCAAATCGGTGGCATATCAGCGCTTGAACTATTATTTATTCTTGCAGGGTTTATTGGAAGTATTTATGTCTTTTATATTATTTCAAAGAAGACCAGCCATATTTTAACAAAATCCACTATTGCATGTTACTTTACTGTTTTTGCTGTCTTTGCCCTTATGTACATAGCTATATTATAGTTTATCAAGGTTCTTATCAAACTGGGCTGAATTGTTCGCCGCCACGGCATTATTTTATCTTTTTAATTGCATCCTTAATCATATCCTTAGAGGGGTAACCGGATTCCTTGCCATCAATATTATATAATCGACTTCTTAAACCATAATCTTTAATGTCTGCGATATTAGTTTCTATATCTGCGCCGTTAATTCGCACCGTGGGAGAACCGGTAAAATGTAATTGCCGTGCATCTTCTGCCGTCTCAATCAGGATTAAACTTATTTCTGCATCAATATCCTCCTCAACAATAACTTCCTTAATATACTCCGCCGTTGTTAAAACACCGGGACAACCCTCAATAAACAAAATTCCTATTTTGGCTACCCTTCTTGGAATTTGTGTTATCGTAACCAGTATTTCACCATTATTGTCCTTGAATCCTTCTCCATATTTGCCGATTAAATCATCATTCATGGTTAAATATAAATAATCCCCTTCCTCTTCAGGTCTGATATAATCCGAACCGGACAGCCCCATTGGAATAATCCGGCCTTCACCTGTTTTGCCAAGCAGCATGCCTATATCCTCTCCCGGTAAAGCGTAACTTTCTAAAGCAGGCACAGGTATTCCATCTGCATTATGGCCTTCAGGAAACATTGCGATATTAAAGCTCCAGTAATCATCATCCTTTACGTGCCACTTAATAGTATGATCCCTCTTCAAGATTATATCCGTTCTTTGCCATGCTTCATTTGCGTGAACTACAACAACTTCCGCAAGGATACCTTCAGGGTTATTTATTAAAAATATTGAAGACGCCAGGATTGCAAAGGCGATAGTATTTAATAATTTTTTCATGTTAATTTAAGGTAAAAGCCTTTATAAATCTTTTAAAAGCTTGTTTGCGGAGGATTTTTCAATTGTATCATTAAACGTTTGCAGCGTTTCCGACAAGGTCTTTAGTTCCTTAGTCTGCGCAACTGGTATGTTATTGGCTCCCCTTTGTTCCAAAGCATCAATGACATATTTTATGGTAAGCACATCAATAGTACGGGCTGGTTGATATGCAAACTCTTTATACTCTTTAGTCCTGGTTTCGGCAGCAATGCCACACTCAACTAATTCGTAGAGTATCTGGTGTACCAGACGAATGGGTATTTCCAGGGTATATGAAATCTGGGTTGCGGTTAATGGTTTATGTCCGTTAGAAAAATTCTTTATTAGTAGATGGGCGGTTTGTAAAGAGAGTAGTTTCTTGAAGGAAGAACTTACACGTGAGCAATCAGGCTCGAACTCATACGTATCTATATTCTGAATTGCAAAAGAGATTTCCGCCCCAAAAAGAACTATCAGCCAGCTAATCTGCAGCCATATCAAAAACAGTGGCAAGGCGGCAAAACTTCCATAAATAGCATTATAGTGCGCTACCCCAATCTGAAAATGGATATATCCCCATTGTACAGCTTGATAAGCTGTTCCGGCAATCACACCTGCTATAAGGCCGGATTTAAGAGAGACCTTCGTGTTGGGCATAAAGATATAAATAAATGTGAAAACCCCGCAGAGGATGCAATAAGGTATTAATTTTAGTGAGAAAAATATTATGGGGCTAAAAAATCCTAATAATGCGAACTGCTCGGTTATGAGAGTTATCTGAGTAACTATGAACACAGTAATACCACTTGCCATAATTATAAGAATAGGACAAATAAGCATTATAGAGATGTAATCAGATATTTTCCTTGCTGTGCTTCGTGGTTCTTTTATTCCCCAGATATCGTTGAATGAATGTTCGATGTTGCTTAATAATTTTATTACTATCAAGAAAAGAATCGCCACACCTATGCCGGCTATCATTCCCCCTTTGGTTTCCTCAAGAAGTGAACGGGCAAAGCCTGTAACCTGTATGAACACTTCTTCCTGTCCTGGAAATTTTTCCAGGAGTTGTTTTTCAAGAGATTTATCAGCGCCAAAGCCCTTTGCAATACCAAACGCCAGAGCAACTACGGGAACAATTGAGAGCAAAGAGTAGAAGGTGAGAGCCGATGCCCTTAAGCTGCATTTATCCTCATAAAATCCGCGAAATGCCAAAAGAACAACCCTTAGTTGTTTAATGAAAAATATTTTCTTGCGGGGATGGTCTTTTAAGCGAATCCTCCATATATCGGTTTTTATGAAATTGATAATCCTTGATAGTATAATTGTCATATTCTACTAATCGTTTAATTTTTTTGCTGTGTTAAAATGTTATAAACTCAATATTCACATGGATATACTATAATATGGTGCAACATGTTGTCAACCGTTATAATTGGTTATTGAGGAATGGAAAGTGGGAATGTAAACTTGCAATATTTATAATTTCAGAAAGGAGTGGATGAAAATGAAGAGCTATCGTAAAGAGCTATGGTTTAATGTGACCAAAAGGAGAGAGTTTATAAACATTACTCCACAGGTCAACACCTGCCTCAAAGAGAGCGGTGTTCAGGAAGGCCTTGTTCTCGTCAATGCCATGCACATCACTGCATCTGTCTTTATAAATGATGATGAGTCCGGCCTTCATCAGGATTATGAGGAATGGCTGGAGAAGCTGGCGCCCCATGAGCCAATCTCGCAGTACCGTCATAACGATACCGGCGAGGATAATGGCGATGCTCATCTCAAGAGACAGGTGATGGGACGCGAGGTCGTAGTTGCGATAACTGAAGGCAAGCTGGACTTCGGCCCCTGGGAACAGATATTCTACGGAGAGTTTGACGGCAGACGGAGGAAGAGAGTGTTGATGAAAATTATTGGTGAATAGGAAGAAATTTTGCGTTATGTGGAATTAAATTATCGAGAGAGATATTATGAATAAACCTGTAAAATTGTCGGATATTATAGATGCAATTGAAATAAGGGCTTAGGGTCAAACCTTCATTATTCAATAACTAATTACTCCCTTAACACTTCAATTTCTTTCTTAAAACTTTCATCTCTTTTTATATTGGCTTCTACAGCCTTTAACGCCTCACTTACTGTGAGCCCCTTTATCCCGAAACATCTCCCAACTTCTACATTCCTCTCATTGCTCAATTGAAATATGAAGGTTTGACCCTGCTCCCTGCAAGCCGGCGCCTATGGGCTATTGCCCCGCCCCGGTTGCTTCGTCGAGAGCAGCCTTTAGCTTCTTAGCCCACTCTTTAAAGGTAGACTCCACCTGCGCCCAGCGCGTCCATACCCCGGTGACATCCATCATGCTTCCCCGGCTACTCATTATTAGTTCTGACAATATTTCATTGTTCTGGGAATCCAGGAACTGTACCTCTATCGCTGCTTCACCCACATCCACGGGCATAAAAAGCACCGCTGTTGTAATTACATTTAATGCCCCACTGACTGGTTTAAGATGGGTCAGCGCTGCCCTGATACGCAGCACGTCAGTGCCTGGCTTATCCACTACCGGATACACATCCTGCATCTCCTTTATGACTGTCTGGCGCAGGTGGTTGGCCAGATTATCTATTTCTTCCTGCGTCATTTTCCGCTCTGCCTTAGATTGGTCTATCCTTGTCTCTACAGGATCTAAGATCAGCTTCCTGTATTTGTGCCATTGAATACCTTTCATTTCCCACCACTGCGCCTCTTTATCTACAGGGTCTTGCCGCAATTTACCGTAATTACTCAAGAACCCTGAGGGCGCCACCTTCGGAGGTGTACACCCCGAAATGAGTACCAGAGCCACTAACGTAATGCCTGCCAAACCGAAAACTATTGGATATAAACACCTTTTTTGCTTAAGCATTGCTACCTCCCTTCTCTAAAAATTCACATTGTAAACGTATAATGGACAAGAGTCCATGTACATTTACTTTTATTCCAGATAACCACTTGCGAAAGATGGTAAAATTATTTCATTTGTAGGGTATATACACTTTTTATTTTTATAATAATCGCTATAATTAACCATATTTACCAGATTTTAGGCTAAAGCGGGAGAAAGCAAGGACATGTTCCTCTCTGTCGAGAGGATTCCAGTATTGGATTTCCGCCAGGGTGGACATGGACGCCTCTCAAAAGAGAGGACTGCCGTCAGACAACAAAATTACTTTGAAACCTGTCCATACTCAACAATCGCATCATACCGGTAACCGCTTCCAAAGTCTTTGTCAGAGAATAAAACCCCCTTTACTGTAACGGTGTCTCCAACTGATGGAAGATCCATTGTTGTTACGACTATATCATTAGTGCCTGTTTGAGGGTCTCCTGTACCGTCTTGAATATGCAGCCAGTTTTTGTTCATGATTTGGGCCGTAACCTTGACCACTTCTCCCCTGAGAATTATATCCTTATTATCAAGTTCAGTCCTTTTTTCAAAAAGTTCGGCAACCGTGTATGCGTTTTCCCCTGTAGCTTTTTCAGACTTTATGTTTGCTTTAGGAGCAGGTTCGGCTCCTTTGCTGCCTAAAGTCTTTTTTTGAGTGTCTGCATTCCCGTGGGCGCTGCCCTGACCGGCAACAGACCCTTCTTGTGAGATCATGCCCTCGGAAAAGATAATTGTTTCAAATGTACGGTTAAGGGATTTGCTCTGGAAATCAATCATTTCAAAACCCGGCGCAAGGACTATTTCCTGTCCAACGGTAACCTTACCTTCAGGAATTGCGACCCAGAACATCTTTGCCTTGGTTTGAAGGAGGATATAAGTGTATCCGCCGCTGTTCATGGTCTCCGCCACTTTACCCACATGCGGTTCCTGTGCCAGAGCTTGAGAACCGGCTCCGGCATGTTCCTCCTCATTCGACAGAGAGTATTGTGAAGCGTAAGTACAATTAACAGAGATGGTTGCTGCAAGCATCAAAATAAAAGACAAAATAGCTACTTGTTTAATCATTTTAATACACCTTTCTTAATAATGTTTGTTGCCGTAAAAGGGAGAGGAAAACGAAGGTTATAGATTGAACTATTGTTTCTTCATTATTCTTATCAAATTTTCTATGTGAGACCTGAACTCAACACTACTCTTCATCTTTTCTTTTACCTTGTTTATAGCAAAAATAGCTGTCGTATGTCTTTTGTTTCCAAAATACCGCCCTATTTCCTGATATGAAGATTCTGTAAGTACTTTTGCAAGATACATACAAATTTGACGGGCAATAGCAACATTTTTTGACTTGTTCCCGGACTGAATGTCGTTACGAGGCACGTCATAGTGCTTAATTACAACGTCCTCTATATCCTTTAGTGTAACACTCTTTCTGTTATTGTACAGTTCACTCAGGGCTTCAGAAGCCAATTGTAAATCGATCTTTACCTTATTTATGTTTGCATAAGCCTGCACCGTAGTTATTGCGCTTTCCATTGATCTCACGCTGTCATTGAACTTTTCAGAAATAAATTCCAGAACGTTGTCAGGAATTTTCTTTCTTACATTCACAACCTTAGACCGTAAAATCTGTAATGCGGTGTTGAGACCAGGCTGTTCAATCTTTGCAATCATTCCTGACATAAACCTGCTGACAAGACTCTCCTTAAGCTGATTCATCAATCTGGGATGTGCGTCGCTTGCAAATACTATTCTTTTAGATAAACTATGCAACGTATTGAACGTATGAATGAATTCTTCCTGAACTCCATTTTTGTTGGCAAGAAAATGAACGTCATCCACAAGAAATATATCAACACCTCTATACTTTTTCCTGAATGATTCAAGTCTGCCGCCTTTCAGAGAATACACAAACTCATTTGTCCAGTTCTCGGCAGGCATGTAAACGGCGCTTATGGCATTTGATTCAGCCTTTAACCGATTCCAGATACCCTGAAGAAGGTGTGTTTTGCCTACTCCAATGGATCCATGCACAAAAAGTGTATTAAATGCTACCGGCCCGGGTTTTGAAATCTCAAGAGCTGCGGCATAAGCCAATCTATTACAACCACCAACAACATAATTTTCTAACAATAATGTTCTTTTACTTATAAAATCACTTTGTTGGTCCAATGGTTTTTCAGATTTTATCAAATCAGCCACTTTTTTGTGGCAGATTTGAGAATTTTTATAGTTTTCTACAAGGAGATTTATTGAAGGAGTTATTCCGGTTATGTTTTTTATTGAATCTATTATCAGTGGCTCAAAATTGTCACTAATCTTTGTTTGGACGAATTGGTTCGGTACGCCTATGCTCAAAGATTCATTGTCGAAGGAAATCAGGCGGGTATTTTTAAACCATAAATTATATTGTCGTATGCCAATCTTAGTCTGAATTTCATCAAGAATATTTCCCCAGAGATTTGAAGATTCTTTTGTTGTAGAATGGTTCATGAGAGGTGAGAATTAACTGAACAGAACAAATTTCGAATAAAAAACTGCCTAATGTTTTTAAAGAAAAACTACAAATTAATATTCGATTTCTTAATCTTATTAATGTTCTTTATGTCGGGATATTAGCAAAATACATTTTAGTGTCAAATTAAAAAGTTATGTTTTGCTTAATTTTTTTTTGGCATCTAATTTTGAAATTCATAAGACTATTGGTAGCAACAAGATTGAACTTCAAGACACAAAGAAAATACTTTTTAAAAAAAAATTTTAAAAATATCTTTTCTGAAATACCTTTCATGTTTGAAATAATTTTTCAAGCGATATTTGTATGCACACAAACGTTGTCCTTGTAAGCTCTTAATACATCAATGTTTACACATGCCAGGCAATGGCCTGCGAACTGCCTCTCCATAAACTTTTTATAGTTTCAGATTGTGGATAACTTGTGGATAACTTGTGGATTTTCACAAAAGCTATTATTTTGCAACCTGACGATTTATTTGTCTTCAAGAAGCAATATATAAATCAAGAATCTAACCTGAGAGTAAAAGATACTTGCGCTTTCTACTAAAAACGCTTGAACGTTTTTAAGTAAAAAGTAATAACAATGTGACTAAAAAACAGTCTGTTTCTTTCTATATAATAAATTCTGTTGACACACTTGAATCTTGCTTATTGTGGAAAACCCATTTATTACATTCAAAGTGCAACATGTTTTTTCGTTTTTACTTTACATATTCAAATAGTTATTTTACCATTGATATCAAATAGCAATTTTTGACTTACAAAATTAAGTAATATTATGCCAAAAGATTTAGTAAAACCAAAACGGCAATGTCCTGGTGACGGTTACGAAATCAGCATATCTATTTGTAAAGGCAGACAAAGGGTACATTATCCAAAATGTCCTGTGTGCCACTATAGAAATGAAACTGTTAATACATCATCAGCATTGACAGAGGAAGACACGGAAGAAACCAATTTAAAAACCAGCAACGTAAGGAAGACGATACAATTGTCCTCAAATCAAGATAAGTCAATTAATCTCAAAATATTTAAAAGTTATGACATACGAGGCGTGTATCCTGAACAAATAAACGAATATACATCTGAAAAAATAGGGATGGCAACAGTACAATTCTTAAAAAGTGTAAACAAGGATGTTGAAAACATAGTCGTAGCCAGAGACATCAGGCTTTCATCAGATTCATTAGCCGGATCTTTAATGAAAGGTATTGTAAAAGCTGGAGTTAATGTCATTGATATAGGAGAAGTATCTACAGATGCTACCTACTTTGCAGTAGGATATTATAACTATGATGCCGGCATTATGGTCACTGCATCACATAATCCGTCAAATTACAATGGATTCAAATTATGCCATGAAAAAGCTATGCCCATCAGCTTTGACACAGGCTTGTCAACAATATCAGAATTGGCGCTTCAAACCGGAGTACCGGTTTCTGAACAATTTGGTAAAATTATAAAAAAAGAGATACTTAATGATTATAAAAAATATATTCTTAATTTCGCCAATAACATTAGGCCCTTAAAGATCGTAATCGACGCCGGGAATGGAATGGCAGGGAAAATGATTCCCATTGTCTTTAAAGGACTGCCTTGTGAAATCATTCCGTTATTTTTCAAACTTGACGGCACCTTTCCAAATCACGAACCAAACCCTTTAGAGAGCAAGAACTTACGGGATTTACAAAAAAAAGTCCGCGAAACCAGAAGTCATCTTGGGGTTGCGTTTGATGGTGATGCAGATAGATGCGTCTTTGTGGATGAAAATGGCCAGGAAATAGGAGGTGACATAATTACGGCCGTAATTGCAAAAGAACTCTTGCAAAAGGAAAAGGGGGCTACAATTATATATGATCTGAGATCCAGCCGGATACTGCCTGAAGAAATCAGGAAAGCAGGTGGCATTCCTTACCGGGAAAGAGTTGGGCATTCTCACATAAAGGCTACTATGAGAGAAAAGAATGCCATTTTCGGCGGTGAGATCTCCGGACACTACTATTTCAGAGAGAATTACTTTGCCGACTCAGGAATAATTGCCCTGATAGAAGTACTAAATATTCTTAGCAGCAGAAATGTGCCAATGTCAAATCTGATCGCCCCGCTTAAGAGATACTCTTCAACTGGTGAAATTAATTTTAAGGTTGCTGACAAGGATAAAAAGATTGAACAGATTGCTAAGCGCTTTAAAGACGGCAAGATAGATTTTCTGGATGGAATTACGGTTGAATATAAAGATTGGTGGTTTAATGTAAGAAAATCTAACACTGAGCCGTTACTCAGATTGAACCTGGAAGGTAATACAGAACTGATAATGGCACAAAGGAGAAAACAAGTGATAGATATTATTGAAAGAGAAGAATAAATAAGCCTTCGGCGACTTTAATTTTTATGCGGTAGGAGTCCGCCAAGGCGGACGACCCTACACAACGGTGTGCGAGCCTCTGTCGCCAACGGGTGTTGGCTCCTACCAAACTTTTAAATTCCTAAACATGAACTTAGGGTTCAGATCATGCCATAGGCAGATCTGCCTTCGGTACGACTGCCCGCCAGAAAGACGTGTCGGGCTGGCAAGCCTGAACCAACAATAGATCATACGTGATATTGGGCAATTATTACTCCTTCATTTTGTTGTCAGTGTTGGAAGTTCCACGTTTAATTTTGACAATTCCTCCAGGGTAAACTTATCCTTCAGGTTAAGTATCTCAACCCCGACAACTTTTCCAGTCTTGCCATAATCTACAACAACACCATTTGCAACCTCTTCACTTCCTTCTATTTTATCCTCGCTTAATCTGAAATAAAGTGCATCGCTTTCAAGATCAACCTTTATCCTC